>Ga0213872_10000819_pt1 | contig 22561 bp, 23 predicted proteins | sample VelepicomBERX_R2_FD_160071 | JGI IMG/M metagenome (GOLD analysis project Ga0213872, IMG submission 160071) | Rhizosphere microbial communities from Vellozia epidendroides in rupestrian grasslands, the National Park of Serra do Cipo, Brazil - RX_R2 | ecosystem: Host-associated > Plants > Roots >...
GTTCCCGGCGTTCCCGGCGTTCCCGGCGTTCCCGGCGTTCCCGGCGTTTCTTCCGGCGTTCTCTCCCCCCTTAGTCCGGGAACGATTTGTGGAGCCAGTAGAGCGGGAAGCGGTTTCCCGGGCAATCGGTTGGCCGCGGATTAATTTCTTTGTGTCCTCGCACGATCGAATAACGTCCATCGACTTTGCCGACGCGGCGGCGAAGGTACCGTATCAGTTCGTCGAGAGCTTCATATTCGGCCTTCGTCGGTAAATCGCGATTGAAGTCGCCCACGAGACAAATACCAATCGAGATGTAGTTGAGATAATCGCTGTGGACATGGCCGCCGTTGAGTTGTCGGAACCAGCGGTTGCCGATTTCGATCTGGCCATTACCGGAGGAGGTGCCGTTGCCGATGACGAAATGGTAGGCAAGACCGTTCGGCATCCTGCGCACATGCCGATGGTAATAGTCAAATATGCGAGCGTTACCCTGACGGGTACCGCTGTTGTGCACAATGATATACTTCCAGCGGTTACGCGCGACCCGAGCATCGTCGATCGCTTGGCGGACAGCAGGAGTGAGGTATTGCCAACGGACACCGCCACCGCCTGAGGCCGGTACGAGGTTTTTTTCCTCTTCGGCGCCAGATTTTTGGACAACGATCGATTCATCTTCGTCTCGTTTGCCAAATAAGAACCAGTGTCGCTTCTTTTTTGGAGTCGGCGAGGGACTCCCCGTTTCGGGCGAAGGAGTTGATGGAGTTTCATTGTGGACCGTCTGCGACGGCGAGGGAGAGGCCTGCTTGGGCGTTTCCTCCTCTTCGGCCGGGGTCGGAGTTGTACCAGGGCCAAGCGGAGTCGATTTGCGGGCGGTCGGTTCCGGCGTCCCGGCGGAATTGGGCTGTTTGAGCGGCGATGGAGCCGGGCTCGGCGTGGGCTTCGGCGTAAGTGTTGGGCTGGGGACGATCTCCATCTGCTGGCGACTTTTCAAGAAAAGGTCCCGCAAGCGTTTCTCTTCGTCCGATTGTTGGGTAATGCCTTGGTTTGATCCAAGAGCCAACAGGAAGAGCAAGAGTAAAACAGGAACTTTCAGCCTGCGCACACGAGAACTGAGGTTACCGGGGTTACAAAATTCCAATCGTGGCTCCTTCAGGGTGTCCGGACAGAAAAATTACCGAATCCTGTGTTCCGGCGTACGTTTGTGCGCGACCGGCGATCTCCAAATTCGCTGGAAGCTGTTGTTTCTATCGTTTAACCTCAAAGGCTTTAATGTGTATCTAAGCAAATTCAGCCGCGGAAACGCAAACGGCTCCGTAATTTTTTTCAAGATAGATGAAGAAAATTCTGATATTTACCGCCGGCTTCGGTGAAGGGCACAACACCGCGGCGCGCAATATTCGTGATGCTCTCGAGCATATCGCACCGGATGAGGCGAAAGTGGAGGTTCTCGATCTTTTCGACACGTGCTACGGAAAGCTGAACGATTTGTTTCGGAAGGCCTACATTACGGCGATCAACCGGACGCCGCGCGTCTGGGGTAAGATTTATAATGTCATCGACGGGACCCAGTTTGTGGAATCGAACATGATGATGCTCACCAAGATGAAGCGCGCGATGAGCGACGTGCTTGCGCATCTGGAGCCAGACGCGGTGGTGTCGACATACCCGATTTACAACTACGTTATCGACGCGATTTATGCCGATGGGCGGCGGAGAAATTTTTCGCAGATCACCGTCATCACAGATTCCATCACGGTGAACTCGGTCTGGTATCGGTGCATGAGCGACTATTTTCTGGTGGCGAACGACGATACCGCAGATGTTCTGCGAAATGCCGGGGTTCCTGAACAACAGATCCGGATTTTCGGATTTCCGGTGACCTACCGTTTCGCGGAGATGCCTGATGATCGGTATCGAAACGGTGAGAACGGACCTCGGCGAATTCTGTACTTAATTAATTCCGGGAAGAAAGAGGCGCCCGCGCTGGTGCGTCGCCTGTGTAAGCGAGACGATGTCCAGTTGACGATCATTATTGGCCGGGATGCCGCGCTTCGAAAGGAAATCGAAAGCGAGGTGAGCGCACCCGCGAATCCCGTGGAGATCCTGGGATGGACGAATCGAATGCCCGAGCTCTTAACGAGCCATCACTTAGTTATCACGAAGGCGGGAGGCGCGACGGTTCAAGAGGCCATCGCCGCCCGCACTCCGGTGATCATAAGTCAGGTCGTACCTGGACAGGAGGAGGGAAACGCTCGCCTGATCGTCGAAAAGGAATGTGGTTGTCTAGCTCCGGACCCGGAGGCGATCTTCGGAGCACTCAACAGCGCATTCAACCACGGCGAGAAACGACTAAAGAACTGGGTAACAAATATTTCGAAACTGAGTAAGCCGGATGCTTCGCTCCAGATTGCCCGCTTTATCCTCGACTTGGCTGTGCCCGAAAATGCGCCACCGAAGAAGTTGTCCCATCTTTCTCCGGCGCAGCCGATGGGAAGAGACGGCCGATCTATACTGCTCTGCGATCTGCACACGCACACCGTCTATTCGGACGGGAAACTCAGCGTTCGCGAATTAGTGGATTTCTATGGGCAACGCAGTTTTGATGTGCTTTGCATAACGGACCACATTTGCGATCACACAAAGTTGATTGGGAGGATGACAAATTTGACCGGCCTGGTTTTGACCCTGGACCGGGTGGAAGAATATTTCCAGACTATTGAGCGCGAGAAGAAAAGGGCGCTGGAGAAGTATGGGATGATTTTGATGACCGGTCTTGAATTCAACAAAGACGGCCTCACCAAGAAAAGTTCAGCACATCTGTTGGCAGTCGACTTGAAAAAGCCAATCGATCCCGGGCTCAGCATCACGCAGACAATCGCTGAAATCCACAGCCAGGGGGCGTTGGCGATCGCGTCGCATCCTCACGAATTCAAGACCCATTGGGGAAAGAACACCCTTTATTTTTGGGATAACATCGATCAGTACGCGCCGTTGCTGGATGCTTGGGAAGTGGCCAACCGGGATGATATCTTCAATCCGATTGGGCTAAAGCGGCTCCCGTTTGTTGCCAATAGCGATTTCCATAAGCCGAAGCATATTTTTTCGTGGAAGACCGTGCTTTTCTGCGGAAAGGACCCGGAAACGGTCAAGCAATGCATCCGTATCAATCGGGATGTGTCGATCACTCTTTACCGTGATCATCGCATCGGCTTCGGATACGGGGATCTCGAGCATGCTGCACGTTTCGACTATGCGGTCGACGAATCCGGGAAAGGAATTCTGCCATTTCCGGCGTACCACATGAAACTGGCGTGAGGAAGGGTTTGGGGTTTGGGGTTTGGGGTTCCGGGTTCGGGGTTCCGGGTTCGAAGGCGCCACAAGGCCAAGGTGAAACTTGGCCCTACCGGACCAAACTCCGAACCCCTCGCTAGCGGTTCTGGCTGGCGAACTGCGCAAGCTCGTCCGCTTTCTTGTTCAAATAGTCGGCGAACCGTTTCTGTTCGTCCGGACTGAGTTCACCGCCGAGTTTTTCACCTTTGGTTTGGAGTTCCCGGGCGCGTTGGATCACGGTCTGATACTTGGTCATATCGCCCTGCTTCATTGCGTGATAAGCCATTTTGAAGTCGCTTATATACGCGTCATAACTTTGCAAATAGTCGTTAGCAGACTGGCTGCTGAGCGTTGGGCGACCCTCTGAATTTGCAGCTGAGGGAGAAGGCGAATTTGTGGCCGGAGTTGCGGGAGGAGAGGCGGTCGTAGCTGGAGTTGCGCTTGGACTGCTCACAGGTGTCGCGGCCGGGCTGGCGGTAGGCGTCTCCGCAATGGTCGGGGAAGACAAAGGGGTAGCACTGGGAGCAGGTGTTGAAGATTGGCCGCCGGAAGGTTCTGCCGGTTTCTGCTCACATGCTGTGACAAGAAAACTGGCCACTACTACGGGAAACAAAACACACGTTTTCATGCCATTAGATACCGACGCACGAGCGGTACGGTTATTCAAGGCGAGATGTGGAGAGGCGGATAATCGGGCATTTTGCAAGATAAACAGCTACCGTCTGTCCGGGCGCGGAGCTAGGACGCGACGAAGCGCGTTCCTATCGAACGATCCGGTAGGGCCAAGGACTTCGGCAAGCTCAGTCGAGCTGTTCACCTTGGCCTTGGAGTCGTCACGTGCCACGGCTCGGACGGCCGCCGTCGTTCCGCGGACGCGGAACTATGGCGCCCCTGCGAGCCCGACGTAGCAAGGGGCTACAGGGGCGGAGTCGGGAGCCTCGCCCTACCGAGCCCGAATCGCGGGCAGCGGTATTCTATCGCGAAAGATCTGTCTGGCTGAGAATTCGGAATCCCTCTCCAGCCAGGACCGACCAACCGCACTCTTGATCATCCAGGTGAAGGGCCATGGCCGAGCGACCGTGGGGTCGAATCAGGATCGGGTAACAGACCTGGATGTTGACCTCTGCCATCAACAGACTCTGCAGCATCCGCTTTAAATCGGTCGCAACTTCCTTCATTTCCACGACCAGGATTTCTGAAATGCTGTAGGCAATTTCGTGCAGGTCGAAGATGCTTTCGACGGCGTCGGGGTCGCTCGCGACAATCCGAACAATGGCAGAATCGGTCGAATCCTGGGAGTTCAAGGCCAGAACATGAACGTCGTTTGCGTTGAGGAGTTTGACCACCTCCAGCAGCGCTCCGACCTTATTTTGCAGGAAGATCGAGAACTGTTTAACTGTCGGTCCTGAAGTCGTTTCCGTAACCTTAGGCACATCCGTTGGCATGAAGTTGGCCAGGAGATTTCATTTATACGAGTAAATCAAGCAAAAGGTGGCGGGCTGGCCCTCCTCTAACGCCACTTTTACATAGTATAAACCACTTGCATCTGGACTGAAACCGGCAGCTGCGCGGTCACCGAACTCGTATGGTAGATAGCTGACGGGCTTTCCGTTATCATCGAAGACCGATATTTTGAGCCTCTCCGCCTTTTGGCCGGTCGATGCAGTGAACCAGTACGCATTCCCGCTGTAGAGGTTCACGGCAACGACTTGCGGATGATCCTTTGAAACTTTTCCGAAGAAGTTGCCATCCCGGATTTTGAATCCGTCGTTTTGGAAGGCCCCGGCAAAGTCGATGACGTCGCTGCGAGCCGCGACTTGATCGTCTGTGTCCGCGAGGCATCGCGCAAGCGTGACTGCGCACCCGGCCAGCACCATTAAAATGAAGCGGATCATTCTGAAGCTCCGATTTCTTTCGTTAGTTTCGATGCGGCACTATTGAGGTCCTTGACCTCGTCGACAGTGGGGATGTGGTCGGCCGGAAAAGAAACCATCTTTTGAATACCATCGAGACTGCTGTTAACGCTTTGAACCAGAGGATCTTTCCTAATTTTTTCGGGTAGCTGGGTTAGCTTGCCTTTGAGATAGCTTACCAGGGCCGGTTGCCGCAACAATTTTGCGTCCTCAGGATTGTAGTTTTGAAGAACGAGCCCGGTCACGACCTCAGTGCCGCGAATCCAACCTCCAATGCTCACCAGGGTTATCAAATCGGTATCGCGATTCTCCTCCAACGCTTTTTTCACCTCGTTCTGGGTGGCTTCCAATTCTTCGTTCAATTGGTCCCACGCGTTATTTTCAGCGAATTGAGTAATACTCTGACCTCGGGCCAGGACGCTTTGAGAAACACTGAGTTTTTTCGCCAAAGCCAGGACGTCTTTACCCACGTTTTTTACCTGTTGTCCGTCATGCGCTTCGACAGCGATATAGCCGTCGGCAATGAGTGTTCCGAGACTCAGCGCCATTTGGGCGCGGTCCGAGGATTTGATGGAGACCGGCGGCCGGTACTCAGAGGTCCAGTTCGGTTTACCTCCTTTTTCGATTGCTTTAAAAAATTCGCCTGGTGTTGGAACCGTCAGCGCGTCGACCGATGTCGCGTTTTTCAGTTCATCGGGAGAAAGCGGAACATCCGAGGCCGTCGGGGTTTCGGAAGGTTGCTGATCAGCCAATGCTACAGTGGTCGAAACTAACGCGATTACGCTCAATCCGAGCCATTTCCGCAAGAGGGGCATATGACCGCAGTTTATCAATTGAAAATCACGTGTCCAGTCCCGCCTGTGTCAGGCTGCAGCTTTGGAGGGCGCGACTCGGTCTGAGCCGCTGGGATGCCAGGGCGAAGTTCCCGTTGTAGCATGGGCGTCCCGCCCGTGATCTGGGGGCGATTTGCGGGCGGGACACTCATGTTACAAGCGAAGATCACGGGCGGGACGCCCATGCTACACTTTTCACTTGTCGAACTGGGGTTGCCCCTCGATGGTGGGTGCTCTCATGAAGGTGCACGTCATCGTGATGCCGAAGCAGAGCGTTTTGGATCCGCAGGGGGTCGCCGTGCGGAATGCGTTGAAGGATGTCGGGCTGGAAACGGTCGAGAGCGTGCGAGTTGGGAAGTTTCTGGAACTGGAATTCAAGACGCCACCCAGTGAAATGAAACTGGAAGAGATCTGCCGTGATCTTCTGTCGAATCCCGTGATCGAGGATTACACAATCCAATATCATTCAACGGCTGAGGCGTAAGAATGAAGATAGCGGTCATTCAATTTCCAGGTTCAAATTGCGACCAGGATTGTTTGCGCGCTTTAACGGATGGTCTGCGCATCCCGGCCGAATATCTGTGGCACAAAGAGACTTCCCTGTCCGGTTTTGATGCGGTCGTATTGCCCGGTGGATTTTCGTATGGGGACTATCTCAGATGTGGAGCGATTGCGCGGTTTTCTCCGATTATGCGGGCTGTCGTGCGCGCTGCGAATGAGGGCATGCCGGTGATCGGAGTTTGTAATGGGTTCCAAATCTTGTGTGAGGCCGGGCTATTGCCGGGAGCGCTGATCCGGAATCAATCACTCCGCTTTGTCTGCGAGTTGGTTTGGTTGCGCGTAGAAACGGACGAGACTCCTTTCACGGCAAGGCTGGATAAAGAGAAATTGTTGCGGATGCCGGTGGCGCACGGGGAGGGTTGTTACCTCGCTGACGAGCCGACACTTGCCGCGTTGCGGTCGAACGGACAGGTCGTTTTTCGGTACGTCGACGAGTCAGGCAAAGTGACTCGGGAATCGAATCCAAACGGATCGATGCTTAATATCGCCGGTATTTGCAATGAAGCCCGAAACGTGGTTGGGATGATGCCGCATCCGGATCGCGCTTGGGATCGGAGGCTGGGAAGCGAAGATGGGAAGTTGCTTTTCGAGTCGCTGATCGGAACCTTGGAATCCGCCGGGACCCGGTAAATGGTCACACAGATTACACCGGAGTTAGTCCGCGATCACGGTTTATCGGAGTTGGAGTATGAGCGGATCAAAGCGATCCTCGGCCGTGAACCGAACATTACCGAACTCGGGGTGTTTTCGGTGATGTGGAGCGAGCATTGCTCCTATAAAAATACGCGGATCGAACTTAAGAAATTTCCGACCACAGGGCCACAGGTTTTGGTGAGGGCCGGAGAAGAAAACGCGGGAGTCGTCGATATCGGAGACGGGTGGGCTGTTGCTTTCAAGATGGAGAGTCACAATCACCCTAGTGCGGTCGAGCCGTTCCAGGGCGCCGCGACCGGGGTCGGGGGTATCATCCGCGATATCTTCACGATGGGCGCTCGTCCGGTATTCCTCCTGGATTCTTTACGGTTCGGTCCAATTCAAGGAAGCTCCCAAGGAGCGAAAAACAATCGGCGATTGTTCGCCGGAGTGGTGGCCGGGATTTCGCATTACGGAAATTGCATCGGGATACCGACAATTGGCGGAGAAGTGTACTTCGACGAATCCTATGAGGGGAATCCCTTAGTAAACGTATTCTGCCTTGGGGTCCTTCGTCATGAACAGATTGCTCGAGGCGCTGCAAAAGGTTTGGGGAACCCGGTCTTTTATGTCGGATCAGAAACGGGCCGGGATGGCTTGGCGGGGGCAACATTTGCATCCCGGGATTTGACAGATGAATCGAAGGAGGATCGGCCGGCTGTTCAAGTGGGCGATCCGTTCAAAGGCAAACTGCTGTTGGAGGCATGCCTCGAACTCCTGGCCAGCGGTTGCGTGGCTGGGATTCAGGATATGGGAGCCGCCGGACTGACTTGCTCAACGTGTGAGACTGCGAGTCGCGGCGGCACGGGAGTGCAAATCGATTTGGCACTGGTACCGCAGCGGGAACCGGGCATGACCCCATACGAAATTCTTCTGAGCGAATCTCAGGAACGGATGTTGATCATCGTTGAGCGTGGTCAGGAGGCGAAGGTGAAGGAGATCTTTGAAAAATGGGATTTGCCTTATGCGCTCGTTGGTGAGGTTACCGGTGACGGGATGATGCGCGTGTTAAATCATCGGCGGGTTGAGGTGGAGATCCCGGCTGCCAAACTCGCGAATGACGCGCCAATCTATGAGCGTGAGGTTGCTCCAGCGCCGCGTGCGCCCGAGTTGCGGATTGAACAGATTCCTACGGTTGATCTGCAACGCAGCTTGGTTCAGTTGTTGGGGCATCCAACGATTGCTTCGAAAAATTGGGTGTTCCGCCAGTACGATCATACCGTTCGAGCGGGAACGGTGGTCGCGCCTGGATCTGATGCGGCCGTATTTTACGTCCGGGAAGCCGATAAGTATCTTGCGGCAACATGTGATTGTAACGGTCTTTATTGCAAATTGGATCCGCGCGAGGGCGCCCGTATTGCCGTTGCCGAGGCCGCTAGGAATTTGGTGTGTTCGGGTGCAAAGCCGCTTGCGGTGACTGATAACTTGAATTTCGGGAATCCGTATCGACCCGAAAATTTCTGGCAACTCCGCGAAGCCGTCGAGGGTCTGGCGGAAGCCTGTGGCAGGTTCGGCACGCCTGTAACCGGTGGGAACGTCAGCTTGTATAATCAGAATCCGGGCGGCGCAATCGATCCTACGCCGACGGTGGGGATGGTCGGCATCATTGATGATGAGCGCTGGATCACCCGGCAACATTTTCTCGACGCGACTGACGTGATTTATCTGATCGGTCCGATTGGCCATGAGATGGGTGCCGGCCAATATCTGGCGGTCGTGCATGGCCGAAAAGCGGGTTTGCCTCCACGATTGAGTTACGAGTTGGAAATGGGAGTGCAGTCCGCGGTGGGCAGATTGATTCGAAAGGGGCTCGTCAAGACTGCTCACGATTGTTCCGAAGGGGGGCTAGGAGTTGCCCTGGCCGAGTGCTGTATTTCCGGCGAGCGAAAAATCGGTGCTGCGGTGCGGTTTGGCCACCGGGCGCTCCGCTTTGATCAGATCCTTTTCAACGAATCGCAATCGAGAGTGATCATCTCTGTACGGGCGGAAGATACCGGTGCGACGGAAGCGGTGTGCGCTGCGGCAAATGTACCTTTTGCCAGACTGGGGGAAGTTGGCGGCTCGGATCTTATCGTTTCAACCGAGCAAGAAATGCTTCGGTGGGACATAGCTCAACTTCATCAAACATGGTATTTTTCGATCGAGCGCGCGATGTGTGCCAGTGAAACGTGAACAAATCAGATAAACCAAGACACGAATGCGGCGTTTTCGCCGTTTATGGTCATCCGGACGCTGCTCTCTTGACCTACTACGGATTGTTTGCTTTGCAACATCGTGGCCAAGAGAGCGCCGGGATGGTGACTGCCGAAGGATCTAACAAGCCATTTAACATCCACCGTGGGATGGGCTTGGTTTCTCAAGTCTTCCAGGAGAAAGATCTGCAACAGCTGCGGGTAGGCACTCGATCGATCGGTCACGTGCGGTATTCCACCAGCGGATCGAGCACGCTGAAAAACGCTCAGCCGCTGGTCGTCGATTGCGCGCGGGGCCAGCTCGCAATTTCGCACAACGGAAATTTAGTGAATGCGGCGGTGTTGCGCGAGGAGTTGGAATCGAGTGGGTCGATTTTCCAGACAACGGTAGACAGTGAGATCATTCTGCATCTTTTAGCCAGACCTACAGGACGGCAGAATGTGCTGAGTGCCTTGCGGCAGGTGCAGGGGGCTTTCTCATTTGTGTTGATGGGGGAACAAGAAATAATCGGGGTCAGAGATCCATTTGGTTTTCGGCCGCTGGTGCTGGGCAAACTGGATGACGCGTTTATCCTGGCGTCGGAGACTTGCGCCTTCGATCTCATCCACGCTGACTACATTCGCGAGGTTGAGCCCGGAGAGGTTGTTATTATTAGCGACGACGGGATCAGATCAGAATGGCCGTTTAAGGAAGAGCGCAAAGCCTTTTGCATGTTTGAGTATGTCTATTTTGCGCGTCCTGACAGCCTGATTAACGATCGCAATGTTAGCAAGGTGCGCGTCGCGATGGGGCGCGAGCTGGCGAGATTGCATCCGGTCGACGCAGACATCGTGGTGCCTGTGCCGGACTCGGGAAACTACGCTGCACTTGGTTTCAGTCACGAGTTGAATATCCCCTACGAGCACGCCTTTGTACGAAACCACTACATTGGCCGCACATTTCTTCAGCCAACGCAGCTTATCCGGGACTTCAATGTCCGGGTGAAACTGAATCTGATCAAAGAGTTAGTAACTGGCAAGCGCGTGGTGGTGGTCGATGACTCCGTCGTGCGTGGAACCACAGCAAGGGCGCGAGTAGTTAATCTGCGCGAAGCCGGCGCGAAGGAAGTTCATCTCCGGATCAGCTGCCCGCCGCACAAATTCGCGTGCTACTACGGCATCGATTTTCCCGACCCGAAAAACCTTTTAGCAAATCAGTTTACGGCCGATGAGATGGGCAAATATCTCGGTGTCGACTCAATCGGCTATCTGGATGTGGCGGGGATGGTCAGGGCGACGGAGTTGCCAGTGAACGAATTCTGTCTGGCTTGTTTTAACGGCGACTACCCCGTACCAACCGATCCCGAGCTGGACAAGTTTATCATCGAACGCCGCAAGACCCGATCCCGCTTATTGAGTGAAGCCGCCACGCATCCCCAGCTTTTTGCGGGATTGAAATGAGAAAGGTTGAGAAGCAAAAAGCGTATGCTGCGGCCGGCGTCGACATTGACCTTGGCAATCGCGTCAAGCGAGGACTGCACGAAAGGGTTCGAACGACCTTTGGTCCGGAAGTCCTGGGACGGGTAGGTGGATTTGGCGGACTGTTCAAGGCGGATTTCCGCGGGATGAAAGAGCCGGTTCTCGTCTCGAGCATCGATGGGGTCGGTACAAAGCTGAAGATAGCGATCGCGCTGGGTAGGCATGGATCGATCGCTCAGGACCTCGTGAACCATTGTATCAATGATATCGCGGTCACCGGTGCGCGCCCGTTGTTTTTTCTGGACTATATCGGAGCTGAACGCCTCGACCCTTTGGTTTTTGATCAATTGATTTCCGGATTCACCAAAGCGTGTAAAGAGGGCGGATGCGCCTTGATTGGTGGGGAAACTGCTCAGCTTCCGGACCTCTACCACATCGGCGAGTATGATTTGGCCGGTTGCATCATTGGTTTAGTGGACCGGACAAAGCTGCTGGATGGCAGCCGAATCGTACCCTCGGATATGCTGATTGGTTTGCCTTCGAATGGCTTGCACACGAATGGGTACTCCCTGGCTCGGAAAGTGTTATTGAATAAGATGCAGTTGGATCTCCTGCAAACAGTGGGCGGTCTCACCAGACCGCTGGGAGAGGAGTTGCTGCGGATTCACAAGAATTATCACCCTGTCATGGCCTCTATTCCGCAGGGACGAATCAAGGGTGCCGCACACATCACCGGTGGCGGCCTGGCCGATAATTTGTCCCGGGTGCTTCCGGCTACTTGTGACGCTTTAGTCAACACATCCTCGTGGAAAGTTCCGACAATATTCCGGCTGATCCAGAGGGGGGGCGGGATTTCAACGGCGGAGATGTACGAGGTTTTCAACATGGGGATTGGGATGGTGCTGGTGGTTTCAAAGCATCATGTGTCCGAAGTTCTGGCGCTCTGCAAAGGAAAGGTGATTGGACAAATCACCCCCGGATCTGGCAGAGTGTTGCTCGATTGAGCATGTGGAGATGGCTATTGGCTCGAGGGCGAAAAATTTGGGGTGTGAGCCTCGGCGCTGGGCTTTTAGGAGCGGTTGTTCTGGCGGTGCGATATGCACTGCGACCGAGCGCAAAGCCGGAGCTTCCAGACGCGATCTCGCCCGCGATCTTTGCTACGAGAGTTTTCTATTCGAGTCGGGGCCAAGTGGTCTATCATGAGTCAGGTCAGGGTGGGCCACTGGTGTTTCTCCATGGCGTTTACGTAGGCGCGTCTTCCTATGAATGGTCAAAGGTGTATCCGCATTTTGCGGAGGCTCGTCAAGTGCTAGCCGTGGATTTGCTTGGATTTGGAGAATCTGAGCGCCCGAATACCGTCCTGTCTGCGGCCGATCATGTCCGGGTCTTGACAGAATTACTCCGCGCTAAATGTGGCGGAGAACGAGCTGCGATCGTGGCCAGCGGCCTGAGCGCCGGGTTTGTTACGGTGCTGGCCGCGCAGAACCCTGATCTGATCAAACGATTAATTCTCTTGATGCCGACTGGCATGGTGGATTTCGGGAAGCGGCGCGTACCGAAGCGTTATGGGCTGTTCTCCAGAGTTCCAGTGTTAAACAAGGCGTTTTATCGGCGTTACCTCTCCACGCGAATTCAGGTCCGCGCCTGGTTGCGGACTTTCGGATTTGCGGACGCGGAAAAAATCACTGACGAGGTGGTCGAAGTGCTGACGAACTGCGCCCAACAATTCGGAGCCGAGCGAGCCATTTTTCAGTGGATGTCGCACCGATTTGATCTTGAGCTGGAAAAACGGTTGGGGGAATTGTCGCAACCAGTGACGTTGATCTGGGGCGACAAGGCACCATACCCGCCCCTGGAATCGGCCTACCGCCTGCAGCCTCTGGCGAAGCAATGTAACTTGGTCGTACTGGAGAATACCGGGTTATTGGCGCCGCTTGAGTCGCCCAAAGGAGTGGCTGATGCCCTGGCCAGGGAATTGGATCCAACGATTCGGATTTATAAGGCGGGGTAGGGGTAGGGGGAGGGGAGTGTCAGTGTCAGTGCCAGTGCCAGTGCCAGTGCCAGTGCCAGTGCCAGTGCGGCTGAAATCGTTTACGGAGTAGATTTCCAACCAGATGAGTGCGCAGTTCCTTATCGTAGACGGGCACAGCGTTATCTTCGCGTGGCCGGATCTGCGGGCGTTGCATGATCAGAGAACTGCTTCGGCGCGAGAGCGGCTGGTGAGGATTCTAACCGAATATCAGGATTACACCGGGATAAATGTTGTGTTGGTCTTCGATGGCAGGGGGCCTGTCATCAGCCAGGAGATGGAGCCGGGCGGAATCCAGGTGTTCTATTCGAACAGCGGTCATACCGCAGATGACATCATCGAAAGACTGGTCGCAAAGTACGGGCATTCTTACTCGATCACCGTTGCGACATCCGATCTTCTGGAACAGCAAACTGCGATAGCGTTCGGTGGAAACTGCGTGAGCGCCGACGGTTTACGCAGATTGATCGACGACGCGCGTCGCACCTTTGCGCGTGAAATGAAGCGACGAAAGAGGGAAGCGCGGTAGGAAACGCCGAGAGCGCCGAAAACGCGCGAGAACGCCGAGAACGTGAGGGAACGGTTGAATGGTAAGCGGTAACAATTAATCGGTAGCTCTGTATTTTTCGTTTGGCATTGCCATACCCTTACTTTTTCGGCGTTCTCGTGCGTTTTCGGCGCTCTCGGCGTTTCACTGGCACTCTCTCCGTCCCGCTTGCAAACTGGCCGTACAACGAGCAGGTTTCGCTATGGCTGAACTCATTCCATCGGCCTTCTCGCGGCGAAGATTCCTTCGGGCTGTGGTGGTGGCGGTCGCGCCGGTCACGTTTCTTGCCCGGATCCGAACGACCGCGGGGAAAGAGATCGAGCCGGTCGTTCTGGAGCCAACCCCGCCTGCGGGTGAACAGCTGGTATTGACGCCGGAAGAAACGGCCGGTCCGTTTTTTCGACCGAATTCACCGCTCCGAAGTAATTTTCGGGAACCTGGGGTAAGCGGGCAGCCCATGATGGTAGCCGGCTTTGTTCTCGATCGGAACGGGAAACCGATTCCAGGCGTTCTACTGGATTTCTGGCATGCTGATGGGAACGGCGAATACGATTTGCGGGGGTTCCGTTGCCGGGGACACCAGTTCTCGGATTCCGATGGGCGGTACAAGTTGGAAACAGTCGTGCCGGGTCTGTATCCAGGGCGAACCCGGCACTATCACGTCCGGCTCCAGGCGGCTCACGGTCCGGTATTGACGACGCAGCTGTACTTTCCTGGTGAGGCCGGCAATGAAAGCGATTCGTTGTTCAGGCGCGAATTGTTGGTCAAGCTCCGGGAGAGCAAGGCGGGGCAGCTAGCCACCTTCAACTTCGTGTTGTAATAGGGGCGCCTGGAGGGCGCTGCTCCGTCAGCGCCGCGAGCACCAAGCAGGCCGTTTTCGCTCTGGCAATTTCTCGTTCAATGGCATGTTCATAACATTAAAAATAATAGTGTCAAATATCTATTTTAAGCGGCCGAATGCGCCCCTGTAGCCGTCATTTTTCACGTGGCCGCATCGCGGCGCTGACGGAGCAGCGCCCTCCAGGGCAAGCGCCCTCCGGGGAAGCGCTGCGAGGAAGCGCGTCGAAGAGAACATCGTCCAATGATTGGGCGTGGGTCCAGGGATCGCGTTCGAGGCGGTTTACGCCTGGAGGGCGCTGCTCCGTCAGCGCCGCGATGCGGCCACGGGACTTCCTTCCCAACTAAGCGTCGTGCCACCACAAGCGATTCAAATGGCCCTGATACGGCCAGTCATCGGCCTTCCTTACGAGCCCGTGGCGAACGGGGTTATTATGAACATAAGACCACTTGCTGTCGTAAGAATCACCAGTCCTTAACTGCGTGTCCCAAAGGTCAACCTGCCAGACTGGATGGTCCGATGGCTGCGGCCACTGGCGTGACGCAAGCGATTTCCAGAAATGCGCCCAAGCACGGACCGAGAAAGAACTATCCACGGGCGAGCAAAACAAATGAATGTGGTTTGGCATCACGACAAATCGTCCCACGGCCCACGTTGTGGCCGATTGCCAGGCTGACACGATAGTTTCAAACGCTGGTCCATTCGCGAAGAGGGGACGCTTTTGATGAGCGCAGACTGTGACAAAGAGAATCACGGAGCGATTCCCAGCGTCGATCGGCGTGCACCGAGCGGGCCGTTTTCGCTCCGGCAATTTGTAGTTCAATAAGAGAGTCATAACATTAAAAATATTAGTGTTCAATATCTATTTTAAGCGGCCGAATGCGCCGTTGCAGCCGTGATTTTTCACGTGGCCGCATCGCGGCGCTGACGGAGCAGCGCCCTCCAGGCGTAAAGCGCCTCGAACGCGATTCCCTGAACCCACGCCCCAGCTTTGGACGATGTTCCCTTCGACGCGCTTCCTCGGGCGGCGCTTCCCTGGAGCGCGCTGCTCCGTCAGCCCCGCGATGCGGCCTTTATTCCAGGGGAGCGCCGCGGTGCGGCCAGAGCGCTGTTTCCCACAATTCTCTGGCCCCACGCGGTCTCCTGAAGTATAAGCGAACCCGTAATATCAACATCCCCCTAGACCATGAAACTATCTAAACATTCTCTGCTCACGAGGGCGCTTTTGCCTCTTCTAACCGTGCTTTGTGCGACCGCATTCGGGGCCGGTGGTTCATACGACGGCGGCCAACCTACGAATCCGAAAGATCTCAAAGGCAAAAAAATCGTTCTGGTCGACGTGCCGAAGCTTGTTGGGATCGGTTACTTCGCCGCGACCACGAAGGGTATGGCTGAAGCTGCGGCCGAGCTCTCCAAGAACAATTTGCCAACCGAAGTTAAGACGGATGCGCCAACGGAGGCGGATATACAGAAACAGATCGAATATATCGACAATGCCATCTCCCGCGGCGTGGATGGGATTCTGTTCGCTTCCAATGATCCAGTGGCAATTTCCCCTGTGCTCCGAAAGGCCTTAAAGGGAGGAATTCATGTAATTGGCTACGATGCCGAGTCACAACCTGATGCCCGTGAGTGGTTCGTCCAGCAGGCGACACCTGACGGCATAGCCAAGGCCTTGATAGATTCGATGGTGGCTGAAGTCGGCAAGGAAGCGGATATCGCAATCGTCACGAGTTCCCTGACCGCTCCTAACCAGAATGCGTGGATCGCCGAAATGAAGAAATATATCGCGGCCCAGTGCCCGAAGCTGAACATTGTAACGATTCTACCGTCGGAAGAGGACCAGCAGCAGGCCTTCAAGGTGACCGGGCAGATCGTCAAAGCTTATCCAAACGTCAAAGGAATCATCGGTCTTTCAAGTGTCGCGTTTCCGGGGGCCGCGGATGCGATCACGCAGGCCAACTTGATCGGAAAAATCGCTGTGACCGGGCTCTCCACCCCGAATCAGATGAAGCCGTTTGTTAAATCCGGGTGCGTGAAATCGGTGGTGCTGTGGAATCCAGTTGATTTGGGCTACGCCGCTCTGTACGTGATGCGCGCCGCGGTGGATGGGAAGTTGAAACCCGGGGACACCGAGGTCGAGGCAGGTCGACTTGGTAAACTGAGCGTGATCAACGGAAGCCAATTTTTGCTGGGGCCGCCGTTCATTTTCAACAAGGACAACATCGACAAATTCGACTTCTAAATGAAGTGATACCGGACAATCAGAAAAGCCAGGTATGCGGCTATTTCTGCCGGGAATGAGGCAACGTTAGGTGGGGCTGTTTTTTCGACGAGCGAAAAAGTGGATCTGACCGAGAGATAAATCAGGGCAAAGGCCAACGCCGGGCCGCGCAAAGCGGCGAGCAGGTCCCGGAAACTCGCCGCTTTCGAGGCGCTAAAAACAGCGACCGTGGCTGCCACCAGCCAGATCAGTCCCAGAAAAGTTAACCACCGATATTCTTTGCCCGGTCGAAGGAGTGGGGCGATGAAACTGACGACTGTTCCGAACGTCAGGAGTCGAACCGATTCGAGGAGGTAGAATTGCCTGAGGATGGCGTACTTGAGCAAGATCCCCAGGAGAAGACAAGTGGCTCCGGGGACAGCAAAGAAAGGCCGGGTTGTAAAGTGTCTTCGGTGACCGAAGAGCAAGTCGCAGAGTTGGCAGAAATCGATCTCAGGCTTGAATCCGCGTAACCAGCAGATTGCGGCCAAGCCTGGGACGATGGCTACGTCCAGGGGAAGGTAGAGGGCAGCTAGCGGCAGATAAAAACTGATTGCAAGAAGTGCCGAGAGAATGCCGATCACCGGGAGCCAGGCCAACGCGCTCGAGTCGATCGGCTTGGAAGCAACCCGGCTGATCCGTACCGCGGTGAAATGGTGTACAGCGGAAAAGAAAGACTCCACACGAAGTCCGTCTGTTAAGCCGCCAACACCTCGTTCGACGGTATACCCCGTAACTCGTAGACCCGGAGGATCGTATCTTCGATCAGGTTGTTGGGACAGGAAGCGCCGGCTGTGATGCCGACGATCGTCGGACCGGTCGGCAGCCAGTTCTCAGTCTCGATTTCTCTTTTTTCGTGGAGATTGTAATGCGTGATGCGTTCTGCGGTCTCGAGTTTGCATGCGCTTCGGATGAAATAGGTGGGAAGCTTGGCTTCACCCATCTCCGCCAGGTGCGACGTGTTTGAGCTGTTGTAGCCACCGACAACCAGCAACAGATCCATCTTTTCGTGCAAAAGTCCGCTGAGCGCGTCCTGACGTTCCTGGGTCGCACCGCAGATCGTATCGAAAAATCGGAAGCTTTTGGAACCTAATTCCGGTCCGTCGCGGTCGATGATCGCGCTGCGAATCCTTCTTTGGACTTCCTCGGTCTCGCCACGGAGCATGGTCGTCTGGTTGGCTACGCCCACCGCCTCAAGGTGCGTGTCGGGATCGAAGCCAGGGGAGTATGCATCCTTGAAGCGGTCCAAGAACTCCTGCTTGTTTCCGCCATGCCGAATATAGTCGCACACATAGTCCGTGTCCTTAAGGGTCAAGACAATCAGATAGTGGCCCCGTCCGAGTCCGAGCGCGCGAGAAGCAGTGGCTTTTGTTTCTTCGTGCTCAGCCTTCCCGTGGATGATTGAGGTTACTTGTTCGACTGCGTTCTGACGAACGCGTTTCCAAACGCTCATAACATCGCCACAGGTAGTGTCCACGATCTGGCAACCGCGTTCCTGGATCTTCTTCAGGGTGATCAGATCAGTCCCGAAAGCCGGGACGATCACAACATCGTCTGCACTCAACTCGTCGATCTCAGCTTCTCGCCCATTGCCGAGCAGGTTTTTTATTCCCATGGCTGCGATCTGTTCATTCACCAATGGGTTGTGAATGATCTCCCCCAGGATGAACAATCGGCTTTCAGAAAAAACCTTGCGGGCTGCGTACGCAAGATCGATCGCCCGCTCGACCCCGTAACAAAACCCGAACTGCTTTGCCAGCCGCACCGTCGTGTCGCGCACGGTTAAAACACCTCCGTTCGCACGGATGCGCTCAACGACGACGCTTCGGTAGTGCGATTGGACCTGCTCCTGCACCTTCGCCATGACGTCTGGCGTTCGGAGATTGATCTTCTTCGGTTTAGCAGGAGCAGGTGTTGATGGTGCGGACATAGTAAACCGTAGCCGAATCTTCGGCCGGATGCTGAGATTTATTGTTCTTGAAGCAGAGGGCCCTGCGGCGGCGCGAAGACCGCATCGGAAACCATGTAGGTCGCGGGCGGATCCGGGTCCGCGTAGTCCCTTGGGCGGGGTGCGTCTTTGCCAACGGTTAGGTCTTCGGGCTGAGTCTGCTCGATATTAACCGGCGTTCCTACATGGACGAGTGCAAAAAACTTAGGCGCAGCGTTTGGGTGGAGACGCAGGCAGCCGTGCGAATGCGGGATTGGCCAGACGGCGCCCTGATGAAAGCCGTAAGCCGGCTTGAATTCCACCCAGTAGGCCATTGGGTAGCCGACATAGTGGAAACCCGAACCGGGAGAATGATCGCTGGTCCCAGGCACGACGTAATTAGCTTTTGCCCAAAAACCGTAGGTTGCAGATCGCTTTCTCCGGATTTTGTCGGTGACACGATAAGATCCGGTCGGCGTTGTTGCCCCGGTTTTTCCGATTGTGGTCGGCGTTACCAGTAACGGCCGATTCCCTTCCATTACGTAAACCATGCGGTTTTGGAGTGAAACCTTGACGCGAACAGCGTCCGCATTCCTCGGTTTGTACGCTACAACGTCGTATTTCTTTGAAATAGTAGTTGTCAGAGTCGTACAGCCGGTGAGCAGAGCGAAGCCGATCGCGGTTCCAACAAATAGTGCACGAAGGTAGATTCTCATACTGACGGGTCGATTAGGCGTCTATTTTACGTTATCGTAAAAATTTGCAAGAAAGGAAAAAGAGGGAAACCGCGATCTGGTAGGGCCAAGTTTCACCTTGGCCTTGTGGCGCCAACGGGGCGACAAAAGCAGGCCCTCTCCGAATCACGCGCACCGCTTTTGGTTGCGGGCTACGCCGCGCACTCTTGCACTAGCCTTGTTCTCTGTGCCAGCGCGCATGTTCGCGAATTTGCTCGCCCAGCGCCTTTGCTTTTTCCGGGTATTCCTGGCTTTCGACTTCGAGATCGAATTGTGTCGATTGATTGGCATAGAAGGGATATTGACGCATTGCCGCGGAAGGTTTGTAGCGCCAATGCTTATACACCCAAAGCCAATACTCCGGATTCGCGCGGATGATCGGCTCGAACTGATTCCAGCAGGCCTGCGTGATCTGCTGGTAGGACAGGTCGGGCGGGAATCGGAGCCATGGCAAAATGCGCACGACGTAGCCGCCATCTCCCCGCGGCAAAGTGACCCACGGCACGATGGGGTAGCCGGTCCGTTGGTGGAGGAAGGCATGGAGTTGGGTGACGCGCATTTTCAAGCCGAAACCTTCAATCACGACGGCCGAGTCACGCAGTTTGAGTGTCAAGTCTGTGAACAGAAAGACCGATTCGCCAGCGCGGAGCCCTCGCAGCAGGCGTACCACAGCATTTTCGGGCACGATGATTTTATTGCCGCAGGCTTCCCGCAGCCTCCTGAAGATCGGAGTTAAACGCTCGTTTTTGAAGGGTTGCGAGATGATGGTGAACGGTTTTCCCTTAAGGCCGATGAACGTACCGGCTAATTCGACGTTCCCAAAATGAGGAGTGATAGCAATAATCGGAACGTCAGACTCGATTATCTCGCGAAGTCTCTCCGGATCCTCAAATGAGACAAACTTGTCCACGTTTTCCCTGGTCAAACGGGTCGTCCAGAAAAGCTCAAGAAAATTTCTGCCAAGGATTTGAAGCGAGCGTTTGGCTAAGTGACGCCGATGTTCGAGGTCGAACTCGGAGCCGTACACGACCTCGAGATTAGCAAGGGCAACGGCGCGACCCTTCGCATCCGCCCAAAACACCAACGATCCAGCCGCGTCCGCGATCTTCTGCCATATCTTGAGCGGAAAAATCGGTACCAGCCGGCCAAAGAAGCTTACCAACAGCCATTCAAGCCAATACCGAATGCGTTTCGATGTCACTCTGAAGAGTCCTCGTATAGGTCGGATAGGTCGTATAGGTCCTATAGGACGTATAGGATAGGCCGGTCAAAACCTCTTTTCCGGTTTTCGGTACATCTCACGGAACGGATGCTCGTCCAGGAGATTCGCTTCGATGCCGCCGATCTTCCGGCTGTCGTAGATTTGAATCCCGACATAATAGTACAAGGGGCAGATCGGTGTTCCCTGGTTGAGAAGAATATCTTCGGCCTGGTGTAAGATCTGGAGGCGCCTGTTGTTATCTGATTCCAACGCGGCAGCTGCCACTAAATCGTCGTACTCCTTGCTGCTCCAGCCGGTGCGGTTGTTGCCGCCACCAGTTAAAAAGCAATCAATAAATGTGTTCGGATCGTTGTAATCGCCGACCCAGCTCGACCTCGCGAAATCGTAGTCGAGCCGGCCCAACGAATTCAGGTAGACTTTCCACTCCTGCTTCTGGAGTTCCACGTGAACGCCAAGTCCGTCGGATAACATGCTCTGGATTTCGACGGCGATGTCTTCGTTCAGCTTCTTATTGTCATAAAGGTAGGTGACCGTGGGAAATGCCTTGCCATCGGGATATCCCGCGTCGGCCAAGAGTTGGCGTGCCCGTTGCAAATCGCGGCCGAACATTTTTGGGGGCTGGTAGCCACCGGCTGTTCCGGGCGGGGTGAAGGAGTATGCGGGTGGTTCGCCGGCCTGAGTGATCTTCTTTACAATGCGGTCGCGGTCAATCGCCATGGCGATGGCCTGACGAATCCGAACGTCGTCGAACGGCTTTCTGGTTACATTGAACCTGATAAAATAGTTTCCCAGGAAAGGCGCCGCGTGGAAATCCGGACGCGTTTTCAATTCCGGAATGAGTGAGGAAGGAGTCAAACCCTTGTCCAGAATAAGATCGGCCACCTTCGATGCGTAAAAATTGTAAGCCGTGATCGAATTGTCGATCGGCAGGGCGTCTATAGTATTCAGCCCAACGTGCTCGGCATCCCAGTAGAATGGGTTTTTCTCCAATCGGATTCGGTAGTTCAGTCGCCATTCTTTAAGCTGGAACGGACCATCGTTCACGAGCTTGCCGGGCTTGATCCAGTCATCACCATACTTATCCACGGTTGGCAAGTGAACCGGGAGAAATGTCATAAAGCAACACAGATACAAAAAGTAGGGAACCGGGGCTTCCAGCGTGACCTCTAGCGTTCGTGCATTGATCACGTTGATACCGACCTGGCTAAAGTCCTTGAGTTTACCCTCGTTAAAGGGCTGGGCGTTCTTAATGTGGTAGAATAAGTACGCGTACTCGCAAGCGGTCTCGGGCAGCAATGCACGCTTCCAGGATTGGGCAAAGTCATTTGCAGTCACCGGATCGCCGTTGCTCCATTTGGCATTGGCACGCAGGTGAAAGATGTAAGTTTTGCTGCCATTTGAGAGATCCCAACTCTCGGCCATACCCGGCTGCGGTTCTCCGAAGCGATCGAAGCGGAGGAGCCCTTCGAAAAGAGCGTAGCAAATGCGGCCCTCAAGCTGGCCGGTCACCACGGCAGGATCAATAGATTCCGGTTCGGCGCCATTGAGGATCACCAGGTCGGCGCGTTTATCCCGGGAATCGCAACCGGCCGCAAAAAGCAGGACGATCAGTCCGATCGCTCGGCAGAAACACGTCGCTGCGCGGAAGGCCCGGTAGGGCGAGGCTCCGTCCGAGCCGTGGCGCGTGACACCGAAAGGGCGAGGCAGCGTCTTCGTCCCAGGGCTCGGGCGGAGCCTCGCCCTACCCGAACCGTGGGAGGAACACACGGCTTTGCCCTTCGGGTCGTCACGCGCCACGGCTCGGGCGGAGCCTCGCCCTACCGGCCTCAGGAGCGCGTCCCAAGCGAACAACGACGCCACCATTATAGCGAGACGGCGCACTAATGTTGAGGGGATTCGGATGGGGCCGGAGATGACTGCTTAACGCTGGCGGCCGGGGCCGGTGTGGATTCGCTTGCTGCGCTCGGAGACGGAGAGGCTGGAACGGAAGTACCAGGGGTGGACTCTGGGGAAGCGGAAGCCGCCGGAGTCGCTGGACT
>Ga0213872_10000820_pt1 | contig 22550 bp, 17 predicted proteins | sample VelepicomBERX_R2_FD_160071 | JGI IMG/M metagenome (GOLD analysis project Ga0213872, IMG submission 160071) | Rhizosphere microbial communities from Vellozia epidendroides in rupestrian grasslands, the National Park of Serra do Cipo, Brazil - RX_R2 | ecosystem: Host-associated > Plants > Roots >...
GAGTCCGAGGAGACGGTCCAGCAGATCCGCGAGCTCGACGGCGAATACCGCTTCGAGACCTATTTCTCGCTCACCTGCCAGAACTGCCCCGACGTGGTGCAGGCGCTGAACCTGATGAGCGTGCTGAACCCGAACATCAAGCACGTCGCCATCGAAGGCGGCGCCTTCGAGAACGAGGTCAATGACCGCCAGATCATGTCGGTTCCCGCGGTGTTCCTGAATGGCGAGCCCTTCGCCCAGGGCCGCATGGAAGTCGCCCAGATCCTGTCGATGCTGGACACCAACGCCTCTTCCAAGGCTGCCGAGCGCCTGTCCCAGAAGGAAGCGTTCGATGTGCTGGTGGTCGGCGGCGGCCCGGCCGGCGCCGCGGCGGCGATCTACACCGCTCGCAAGGGCATCCGCACCGGCATCGTCGCCGAGCGCTTCGGCGGCCAGGTGCTGGACACCATGGCGATCGAGAACTTCATCTCGGTGTCGCACACCGAAGGTCCGAAGATGGCCGCCGCGCTCGAGCAGCACGTCAAGGACTACGAAGTCGACATCATGAACCTGCAGCGCGCCGAGGCCATCATCCCGGCCGCGACCGTGGGCGGCCTGATCGAGGTCAAGCTGGCCTCGGGCGCCAGCCTCAAGGCCAAGACCGTGATCCTGTCTACCGGCGCCCGCTGGCGCCAGACCGGCGTGCCGGGCGAGAACGAGTATCGCAACAAGGGCGTGACCTATTGCCCCCATTGCGACGGCCCGCTGTTCAAGGGCAAGCGCACCGCGGTGATCGGCGGCGGCAATAGCGGCGTCGAAGCGGCCATCGACCTGGCCGGCATCGTCGAGCACGTCACCCTGATCGAGTTCGACCGGAGCTTGCGCGCCGACGCCGTTCTGCAGAACAAGCTGCGCAGCCTGCCGAACGTCTCGGTCCTGCTGAACGCCAAGACCACCGAGATCCATGGCGACGGCGCCAAGGTGACCGGCCTGGATTATGAGAACCGCGAGACCGGCGAAGTCCATCGCCTGCACCTCGAAGGCATCTTCGTGCAGATCGGCCTGGTGCCGAACACCGAGTTCCTGAAAGGCACCATCGACCTCAGCCCGCGCGGCGAGATCGAAGTCGACGCCCACACCAAGACCTCGGTCCCCGGCGTGTTCGCCGCCGGCGACGTGACGACCGTGCCCTACAAGCAGATCGTCATCGCCATGGGCCAGGGCGCCACGGCCGGCCTGTCGGCCTTCGACTATCTGATCCGACTGCCGGTCGGCGAAACGGCTTCGGCCGCAGCCGCCGAGTAAGCGGACGGACGTCAGAAAAAGCCGCGGCGAGCGATCGTCGCGGCTTTTTTATGTCAGGAGGCCTGCTGGAGTTCGTCGGCGGTATAGACCGCATCGACCAATATATTGCGGAACTTCGGCAGCAGATTGACGTCCAGCTTGCCCTTCATGGTGGTGGCCATGAACTCGAAGGCCGAATTCGGCGACATGGGCGTCTTGTAAGGGCGGCGGTCGGTCAGGGCGCAGAACACGTCGATGATGGCCGCCATGCGGGCCAACTCGTTCAGATCCGGTCCCTTCAAGCCCCTGGGATAACCCGACCCGTCCAGGCGCTCGTGATGCTGGGCGAGAATGAGCTGCACGCCCTTGCTGGTCGGGCCCATCTCGGCCAGCAGGCGCGACCCCGCCTCGACATGGCTCTGCATCTGCGTCCACTCGTCAGGGGTCAGGGCGTCCGTCTTGTTCACCAATTGCTGGGGCACGGTCATCATCCCCATGTCGTGCAGCAGCCCGCCGCACGCCACCTGCACCTGCATCGGCCTGGGCAGGCCGATCGAGCGGGCGAACAGCGCGATGAAGGCCGCGAACCGCATCGAATGGACATAGGTGTAATTGTCGTGGCTGCGCAGCTTGTCGAGCAAGGACGCCAATTCCTTTTGCGCCACCACCTCGACCAGCGCCGAGCAGGCCTCGGTGATCGGCCCCAGCTCCGGCGCCCGGCCGTTGGCCAGGTCGCGCGCGACGCTATTGAAGGCCGCGATGGTTTCCTCCAGCGCCCGGCGCTGGCTGCGCGGCAAATCCTCCCAGCCGCGCTCGATCTCGGCATTGATCAGCCGACCGGCGAACGCCAGCAGAAGCTTGTCGTCGATCGGTTTGACCATCATGGTCTTGATGCCCACCATCGTCAGTTGCTCGCGGATGCGGGTGTCCTGCTTCTCGGCGATATAGACGACGGGCAGGCCGGCCAGCTGCTTTTCGCGGACGATGTCGCGCGCCACGGCGATGCCGCTGATGTCGCCGACCCGCGATCCGACCAGGATCAAGCTCGGCCGCTGCAACTGCATGGCCGCGATCGCTTCCGCCGAATTGTCGTGGATCTCGATGCGGTAGGTCCCTTGCAAGGCCATGGCCAACTTCGCGCGCGATTGCACGTCGCTGTCGAGGATTGCTACCGTCTTTCTCATCAGGGCCGCCGGATCAAGTAATAATGATTAATGTTTTTATATTTTTACTGCCTGAGCGGCAGAGGACTTGAATGTAACACACTCCCCCATTGCCATGCCAACGCCTGCCCGCAACCATTTTGAGTAAGTCCTGGCCGTTTCGCACGCTTTCCCTTAAAAAAGAAGGGGTTGCGGATCGGGGGATTCGTCATGGCGGCAAAAGCGGAAAGCAAGGACGTCAATCTCGCGTTGCAGGGCGGCGGCGCGCACGGCGCTTTTGCCTGGGGCGTGCTGGATCGGCTGCTGGAAGACGGCAGGCTGCGCATCGAGGCGATCAGCGCCACGTCCGCGGGCGCCATGAACGCCGCGGTGTGCGCCGACGGACTGTTGCGCGGCGGACCCGGCGAGGCCCGGACGGCGCTGCACGATTTCTGGAAGGACATCTCCGAGGCCGGCCGTTACGGCCCGATCTTCCCCAGCCTGGCCAGCCTGTTCACCGGCAGCCACAGCCTGGATGATTCGCCCTCCTACCAGATGTTCGACCTGCTGAGCCGGCTGTTCTCGCCCTATCAGTTCAATCCCTTCAACATCAATCCGCTGCGCACCGTGCTGGAAAGCCATGTCGATTTCGACGCGCTGCGCGCCACCTCGGGCGCCCTTCGCCTCAATATCTGCGCCACCAACGTCGAGACCGGCAAGATCCGCATCTTCGAGAACCGCGAATTGACCGTCGATTCGGTACTGGCTTCGGCCTGCCTGCCCTTCCTGTTCCAGTCGGTCGAGATCGAGGGCGAATATTTCTGGGATGGCGGCTATATCGGCAATCCGGCCATTTTTCCGTTGATCACCGGCAGCAAATCCTGCGACGTGGTGATCGTGCACATCAATCCCATCAAGCGCAAAGGCTGCCCGAAGACCGCCGCCGACATCCTCAACCGCCTCAACGAAATCAGCTTCAACTCCTCGCTGATGCGCGAGATGCGGGCGATCGCCTTCGTCTCGGACCTGATCGATCGCGGCAAGATCAAGGATGGCGAGATGAAGCGCATGCACATGCATTCGATCCGCGCCGAAGACTTGATGACCAGCCTCGGCGTCTCCAGCAAGCTCAATACCGACTGGCGCTTTCTGCTCAGCCTGCGCGACCATGGCCGCGCCGCCGCCGGACGCTGGCTGGACGAGAGCTACGACCGCATCGGGGTGGAATCGACGATCGACATCAGGGCGGAGTTTCTGTAGCCGTGCCATACTTTTGTCCCTGTACAGGACGACGGGTGTTCTGGCTAAGTTTTTGTCAGCAATCACAACCCGTACAGGGAGACTTCAGATGAAGGCCGTTCAACGACTGTTTCTGTCCGCCGCGATCCTGGGTGCCTCCCTCGCCGCGCCCGCCTTCGCCGGCTCGGACACCGACACCATCAACATCTTCAAGGGCGCGGGGCGCAGTTCGGAATATTTTAACACGGCCTACGGTTATGCCGTGTTCCCCAACATCGGCAAGGCCGGCATCATCGTCGGCGGCGCCCGCGGCGAAGGGCACACCTACGTCCATGGCTCCCGCACCGGCGAGACGGTGATGAACCAGCTGAGCGTCGGCTTCCAGCTGGGCGGCGAGGACTATGCCGAGATCATCTTCTTCAAGGACAAGTCCGCCTACGACGATTTCACCTCGGGCAATTTTGAATTCGACGCCAATGCCAGCGTCACCGCCATCACCGCCAACGCCTCGGCCAGCGCCGGCACCGCGGGCGCCCAGGGCTCGGCCAGCGGCGGCGAGCACGACGCCGCCACCGGCGGCGGCTATTACAAGGGAATGGCGGTATTCACCGTCGCCAAGGGCGGCCTGATGTACGCCGCCACCATCGCGGGTCAAAAGTTCGAGTTCACGCCGAGCAAATAAGGTTCCCCGGCGGCGATCAGAAGATCGCCGCCACATCGCCGCTTTTGCCGCCGGACTCCAGCAGAATCTCGCGGAAGCGCGGCAGCAGGTCGAGATCGATTTGCCCTCCCATGGTGGTCGCCATGGTCTCGAAGGCGGCCTCGGCCGAGATCGCGTTCTTGTGCGGGCGCCGATCCGTCAGGGCGCAGAACACGTCGATGATGCCGGCCATGCGCGCCAGCTCGTTGAGCTGCGGCCCCTTCAGGCCGAGGGGATAGCCCGATCCGTCCAGCCGCTCGTGATGCTGGGTAACGATGATCTCGACGCCCTTGCTGACCTGCCCCATCGCCTGCAGCAGACGCTGGCCCGTCGCCACATGGCCGCGGACCTGCTTCCATTCGTCCGAGGTCAGGGCGCTCTGCTTGTACATGACGTAAGGCGGCACGGTCATCATGCCCATGTCGTGCATCAACCCGCCGCACGCCACCTGGACCTGCATCGGCTTGGGCAGCCCGATGGCGCGGGCGAACAGCCCGATGAAGGCGGCGAACCGCATCGAATGGACGAAGGTGTAATTGTCGTGGTTGCGGATCTTCTCCAGCAGCGGCAGCAATTGCTCCCGCGCCAGAGCATCGACCAGCGACGAACAGGCCTCGGTGATCGGCCCGATCTCGGGCGGCTCGCCCAAGGCCAGGTTGCGCGCCATGGTGTTGAAAACCGAGAGCGTGTCCTCGAGTACCTTGCGTTGGTGCGGCGGCAGCTCCTGCCAGCTCCGCTCGACCTCGCTGGCCATCAGATCGGTGGCGACGGTCATCAGGTCGCGCGGATCGAGCGGCATGCTCAGCACCGCCTTGACCCCCAGCATCAGCAACTGGTCGCGCAGGCGGGGATCCAGCCGCTCCGAAATATAGATGATGGGAATGGCGCTCAATTGGCGGTCGCGCCGGATATCGCGGGCGGCGCTGACGCCGCTGGCATCGCCGACCTGATGGCCGATGATGATCAGATCGGGATGCTCGACCTTCATCGCCGGCAGCGCGGCCACCAGGGCGCCATAGCCATGCATGCCGTAGACGGCCTGCAGCATGGCCGACACATGCTGGCGCCGAGGCACGTTGCTGTCCAATATCGCGATGGATTTTCTCATCTACTGCTCACCGATAGAGAGAAGCCGCGCTACGACTGATATTTTACTGCGTGATACCGAGACTAGCCAACGGTAACACAAACCTCCCCTTGCATCGCAAGCGCCTTTGCAGGGAGCCATGATCGTTCTTTACAGAAATGTGACGGTCCTTTACGCGGATTTTGCACCTCTCCGCATCGCACCTTTAGCGGCTCCCGCCCTATGCTGACAGCTCTTGAAGACCGGGTCTGGCTCAAGCGAGACGGCCCGTAGGAGCACGGATTATGCACACCAGCTTTCGCACGAGCGTCCCGCTCTACACATTTCCGGCCACGCCCGCCGGATATGCCGTCTGGTCCCTGTCCAGGCCGCGATGCCGGTGGGTCATCGACCCGGTCAGCAGGAAGCCGGTGGCGCAATGGACCGCCGAGGAAGAGCGCCTCATCTCGTTCCGGTGACTCCCTTTTCTACTCGGAGTCGATAGACCACCCTATCCACCGCCCGTCGGCATCGCGTGAGTAAACGCCCGGATCGTAGAGCCGAACCGGCAGTTCGAGGGACCGCGCCGTCATCTCTCCCAGCGAGGAGCGCACCGCATAGGCCGCCGTCAACTGGTCGTGGCGGGCGCGGATCAGATTGCCCCGCGCCGTGAACAGATCCTGCTCGGCATTCAGCATGTCGATGATGGTGCGGCGTCCGGCCTTGGCCTCCTCGGCCAGGCTGTCATAGGCCACCTGCGCCGCTTCGACCTGGCGCTGCAGCGACTGCACCTGGGCGGCGGCGACCTGAAGGGCGGCCCAAGCCTGGGTGGCGTCCGAAATCACCGAAACCCGCGCCTGGTCGGCTTCGGAGCGGCGCTGTTCCAAGGTCAGCTTCGCCTGCCGAACGTGGGAATAGCTGACCCCGGCCTCGTAGATCGGGACGGTCACCGCCAGCAGAACCTGCCTGTCGCCATTCGAGGATCCGGGAAACGCCGTATCCATGTTGCGGGTGGCGTCGGCGTTCAGCGAAACGCTGGGCAGCAACTCGCCGGCGGCCAGATCGACGCCTTTGCGCGCCGCCTCGACCAGCTGGTCGGCGGAATGGATCTGCGGGTTGTCGGATCGCGCCGCCGCCAGCAACGCATCGAGGGATGATGGCGTCACCGGCAAGGTGGTCGGGAAGGACGGCGCATCCGGGCCATGTCCGACGATGCGGACATAGTTGGCCGTCGAATTCTGCACGGCCACTTCAGCCGCGGTTCGATCGAAATCGGCGCCCGCGGCGCGTGCCTGGGCCTGGCTGACGTCGGTCAGCGTCACTTGGCGCGCACGAAACCGCTCGGTGACGCCGTCGAGCTGGGCATACAGGGTCTTCTGGTTGGCGATCGCGAGATCGACGAGGGCGTGATCGCGCACCACGTCGAGATAAGCGGTCGCCGCCCCCAGCAGCACCGTCTGCTCGGTGGCGGTCAGCTGCGCCTCGCCGGCCTGCACGGTCGAGCGCGCCTGGCCGATGGCTGCGGTGGTCCGTCCGCCCTGGAAAATCGGCTGCGATACGACCACCGCGCCCGAGGTCGGACGGCGCCACGAATCATGCGGAAGGTCCGCATTGTTCATGAACGAGCCCATGCCGCTGTAACTGGTCACCGTCACCGTCGGACGCCAGCCGGCCTGCGCCTGCGGCACCGATTCGTCGGTCGCCTTGAGGGCGGAACGCTGGGCCATCAGCTGCGGATTCGAGAGATAGGCCGACGCCAAGGCCTCGGTCAGAGTCTCGCCGGCCCGGGCGCCGCAGCCCACCGCCAGCAAAGCCAGCCCCGCCAACCGTGACAGGCGGGTCAGCCTCATTGCGGCTCGCCTTCCTGCATCCCGCCGGCGCCGCCCAGGGTTTTCAGCAGCATGTCGAAGCGCGTGCCGGCCAGATGGATGGTGTCGAGCACGGTCATGTCCAGCTCGCCCTCCTGGATGACGTCCTCGACCAGCCCGGTATCCTCGCCGAAGCCCAGCCGCTTGGTGGTGCCGCGCAGGCGATCCGCCAGGAATATGGCGACGGCGCGGTACAGCCGAAGCCCGAATCCGCTATCGGCTTCGACCTTGGCGCGCAACCGCCCGTAATCGACCTCGAGCGCCGTCACGCCGTCGATGGCGATGACGCTGGCCGAGGGCGGCGCCGCATCGACCAGCGACATCTCGCCGACCATCTCGCCGGCCCCCAGGCGCGCCACTTCGCCGATGCCGGCCACCCGCACCGCCGCATGGCCGTCCAGGATGATGTAGAGCGACTGGTTCGGCTTGCCTTCGCGGACCAGCTCATAACCGGACGGAAAACGCTGGCGCTTGCCATTCTCGGCCAGCCATTGCACGTCGTGATCGTCGAGCTGCCCCATGATGAAGAGGACTTTGCGCATTGGAACGTTTCCTTCAGCTGGTTTGACGGCGGACGAAGTCGGCGAACCAACCCGTGCCGTTGCTCAATTCGGTGAAACCGCCGGACTCGACGATGCGGCCGCGGTCCAGCACATAGATCAGATCGGCGGCGCGCACCGCCGCCAGGCGGTGCGTCACCACGATCCGGGTCATCGGCAGCCGCGACAGGGTGCGGCCGATCGCCTCCTGGGCGGGCTGGTCCAGGGCGCTGGTGGCGTCGTCGAGCAGCAGGACGCGGGGCTTGGACGCGAAGGCGCGGGCCAAGATCAGTTTTTGCTGCTGCCCGGCGGAAACCCCGGCCCGGCTGGCCTTCAGCACCGTATGCATGCCCATCGGCATCGCCCGGATGTCGTCGGCGACGTCGGCCTGCTCGGCGGCGGCCCAGGCCTCCTCGATGGTCAGGTCGCCGCCGGCGCGGATATTGTCGTAGATGCTGCCGGCGAACAGCTTGCTGCCCTGCAGGACCGTGCCGACCCGCCGCCGCAGGGATTGGACGTCGAGACTGGCCAGATCCATGCCGTCGAAGAACACCGCGCCGCTGTCGGGCCGGTCGAAGCCCAGCAGCATGCGGACCAGCGTCGATTTGCCCGAGCCGGACGGCCCGACCAGCGCCACGAACCCTCCGGCCGGAATATCCATGTCGAGGGCATCGATCGCCGGCGGCATGTCCGGCCCATAGCGGAAGCTGACCGAGGAGAACTCGATATGCCCCTGCATCGATTCCAGCCGCGCCCCGTTGCCGCGCACTTCGGGCGCCGTCTCGAGGATCGGACGGGCGCGGTTGAACAGCGGCCCCATGCGCAGCAGCGAAACCACCACCCCGGCGGTTTCCAGCATCGCCCGCAATGTCGTGGTGAAGGCAGCCATGAAGGCCAGCACGGTGCCGGTCGACAATTGCTCGGGATGGCTGCCCAGCATGGCGTAAAGCAGCGCATAGCAGAGGATTTCATAGGCGGCGAAGAAGGTTTTCAGCACGACCTCGGCCCGGCGCCCGGTCACCGCGGCGCCGCGCACCTTGGAGAATTGCTCGCCCCAGCGGGCGAACATGCGGGTCTCCGCGCCGTTCAGGCGAATCCGCCCCATGCCCGACACCATCTGCAGGATGGTGCCGCTGACCGCGCCGCCGACCTCCTCGACCACGCGCAGCGGCTCCTTCAGCTTGGTGGCGGCGAAGGCCAGCACGCCCATCAGGACAGCCAGCAGCGCCACCGCCACCAGCGCGCCCGAAACGCTGCAGGCGAACATGACGGCGATGCCGTACAGCGAGAAGATGCCGGTGATCAGGGCGATGATGGTGGTGCCGGTCAGCATGCGCTGCAGGGTCTCGATGACCCGGGCGCGCTGCGCCAGGTCGCCGGAATTGTACTGGCGGAAGAACGAGGATGGCAGGCGCACCAGGCGATCGACGATGGCCGGCTGCAGCAGCCCGGCCACCTTGCCCTCCAGCCGCACCAGGGCGATGTCCTGGGTGACGTCGAAGACCAGGGTGGCGAAAGCCATGATCAGCAGCCCCACCGCCACCTGGGCCAGCACGCCGACATTATGGCCGGGCACCACCCGGTCGATGATGAAGCCGGTCGCCACCGCCACCAGCGACGACACCACGCCGGCCAGGGCGCCGCAGCCCGCCACCGTCAGCAGATCGCGCTTGCAGGAGGGCAGCACGAAGCCGAACAGGTCCGCGGGCCGCAAGGGCCGGTCGGGCAGCGCCGGCGTCAGGCTTTGCGCGGCGGGCTGGATTTGGGCCAGCAATTCCGGCGTCAGGGGCCGGTTGCTGCCGTCCTTGGAATCGTACAGCGTGTAGCCGCCGGTGGAATCCGGCAGCGCGGCCAGCGGCCGGCCATCATCGCCATGAAAGCAGATGATCGGCGTCGAATCGTCCTTCTCCCAGCCCGGACGCAACAGGACGTGGCGCAGCCGGACATTGGCGACTTCCGCCAGCAGGGCCAGGCTTTCCGCCCGGTTGGCGCCTTTCCGGGCGATGGAGTGCGCCTCGGCGGGCAGGCGCGCGCCGACGGCGGCGGCAGCCATCGCCACCACCTTCGACAAGGCGACGGCGTCGGACGGCATCTCGACGCCTTTCTCTGCCTCCAGCACATTGGCCATCGCCGCCAACACGCCCTCGGTCAAAGCGCGGTCGCGGTCGGACTTGCCGCGCAGCCGTTCGGCCTCGCGCCGGTCATTCCGGTTCAGCGCCTCGGCCAGGATGGCGAACAAGGCCCCCTGCGCCGCCGTCAGGCAATCGGCTAAGCGCCCTTGCGCCGCCAGCTCGCCCGAGGACAGGCCGGTCAGGCTGGCCGCTTCGGCCGCGCCGGCCCAGCAGGCGGGGCTCAGCGGAAGCAGATCGAAGGAAAGATCGGCACCCAGCGGCCGCAGCGCTCCGCGCGACGCCTCCGCCCACACCACGCCGCCGGCGCCGCAGACCAGTTCCGCCGCAGCCAGCTCGCAGCTCGCCCCGGCCGCCAGCGCCACGCCGATTTCCGGCGGCTCGCCGACCGCCCGCGCAACCGCCCGGCTCAGCGCCTCGACCCAGCGATCGACCGCCTCCACCGGCAGCCCGGAGACCGCCCGGCCATCGATGGGCGTGAATTCCGCGGCCCCGCGGCGCACCGCCACGCAGCGCAGCCGAAGGCCTTCGCTCACCACCGGCGGACCACCATGAAAGATCTCGTCCACGCCGAACTGTCCGAGGAAGCGGCGGCTGACCACGGCGCCGTCCGGCGACAGCAGCTCGGCATAGAGATCGACCAGCCCCGAGGTCACCTGCCAAAGAGCGTCGAACACTTCCTGGCGCAGGGTCGAAAGCTCGTTCATGCAGCCCCTCCCAGCGCCAGGCGCCGATAGGGCCCCTCCTCCGCCGCCAGCGCCTCGTGTCGGCCGCGCTGGACGATCGCGCCCTTGTCGAGGACGATGATCTCGTCGCATTCGCGAATGCTGGCCAGGCGCTGCGACACGACGATGGTGGTGCAGCCGCGCCGGCGGATCTTCTCGATCACCGTCTGCTCGGTCGCCGCGTCGACCATCGACAGGGCCTCGTCGAGGATCAGCAGCGCGGGCGACCGCGCCAGGGCGCGGGCCAGTTCCAGGCGCTGCGCCTCGCCGACCGAGAAATTGCGTCCCTCCTCGCGCACGATGCTGGCATAGCCGCCCGGACGCGCGGCGATCGCCTCGTGGACGCAGGAATCCTTGGCGGCCCGCACCACGCTCTGCTCGCCGATGGTCTTGTCCCACAGGGTGATGTTGTCGGTAACGCTGCCCTCGAACAGCGCCGGCTCGGAATCGACGCAGGCTAGCTTGCCGCGCAGGATTTCGCGCGGAAAAGCGCCCAGCGGACGGCCATCGATCAGGATCGAGCCGGTCCAGGGCCGGTTCAGCCCGACCAGCATGCGGGCGATTGTGGATTTGCCCGACCCCGAAACGCCGACCAGGGCGACCACCGCGCCGGCGGGAATATCCAGCGACAGATCCTCGATCATCGGCGGATCGAGCGGGCTGAAGCCGAACGACACCTTGTCGAGCGTGATGGCCCCGCCGATCCGCAAAAGCTCGGGCGGCGCGTCCGCCAAGGCCGGCAGCGAGAATTCCTCGTCCGGATCGGCGGCGATGATCTGCTCCATGCGCTTGACCACGCTTTCGGCCTCCTGGAGGTCCGAGCCGACCTCGACCGCCTTGCCGATCGGCGACGAGAAATTGTTCAGCAACCCTTGGAAGGCGATCAGCATGCCGACGGTGATCGCCCCATCCATGACGCGCAGGCCGCCGATCACCAGGATGCACACGCCGGCCAGCAGGGCGACGAAAGCCGGCAGGCCGTTGATGACCGCCTGCAGCCGGCCGATCCGCTGTTCGGCATCGATCGCCTTGGCGAAATGGCCGCACCAGCGCGTGCTGAACACGGTCTCGGTGCCGCTGGCGCGCAACGCCTCGATCATCTGGATGCCCTGCACCAGGGTTCCGTCGGCTTCGGCCAGATCCTTGGCATTGCGCTTGTGCGCCTGCTGCAGATAGCGGGACGAGAACAGGAAGACGATGATGTTGATACTGGCGAAGCTGACGCCGACCAGGGTCAGCAGCCAATCATACTGGACCATCACCAGGGCGAAGACGGCGCTGGCCGACAGATTGATCGCGACCGTGGTCAGGTCGCTGGCGACGATCTGCGAGGCGCGCTCGATCGAATTGATCCGATTGCCGATGTCGCCCGCATTGTAATTGGCGAAAAAGCTCATCGGCATGCGCAGCAATTGCCACATCATCTGCGCCGCCCAGCTGGTCGCCAGCTTCATGCGCAGCCGGATGATGGCGGTCTGCTGGAAATAGGACAGGCCGGCGACCATGAAGGCCACCGACACCATCGCGCCGACCAGCCACCACAGCCAATCCTGCTGGCGCTCGACCAGCAGCTCGTCGACGAAGGCGCGGGAAAAGGCCGGCACCGCCAGGGACGGAACCAGCAGCAGCAGGCTGGACAGCAGGATATAGACCAGTCCCGCCGACGAAGTGCGAGCACGCCGCAGCAGGCTGGCGATGGCGTTGGTAGGCGGATCGCGCTTGACGAAAGTCGGGCCGGGCTGGAACGCGAGAACGATGCCGCTGAACTGCTCGGCGAAGGCGGCCATGCTCACCTTGCGCGGCCCGTTGGCGGGATCGTTGAGATGGACCGCATCCTGCGCCGGATCGATGCCTTCGAGCACGACGAAATGATTGAAATTGACGAAGGCGACCAGCGGCATCGGCATGGTCGTCAGCTTGGCCGGATCGGCCTTGAAGCCCTTGCCGATCACGCCATAGCGACGGGCGCCGCGGATCAGGTTCGACGGCCGGCTGCCATTGCGCTGCGCCCCGCAGGTCTGGCGCAGCTCGTCGAGCGGCACATAGCGGCCGTGAAAGGACAGCACCATCGCCAGGCAGGCGACGCCGCTTTCCGAAACGTCGGCCTGCTGCACATGGATCGTCGCCGCGCGGCGTGACCGATCCGGCAGGAATTTTCCGAAGATCGCGCTGCCCAGATTGGTAAGAACGGCCTGCATGTCATTCGCTCGGCAACAACTGTTCCATCGCGGGAATCGCCAGGCTGATCAGCCGTTGATAGCGAACCGCGATTTCCGCCGAACAGGGCGTGCCGGAATTGATGTGGATCTTCGGCCCGGTCGAGGAGGACCATTTGAAACCCGACGGCGTGCGATCCGAGCGCTGCAGCTCGACCACGATCTGGAACGGCGCCGACTTGCCCGACAAAGCATCGACCAGGCGGGCGTTCTTGAGCACGCGCATCATGCCCTGCGAGGTCGACGGGATCTCGGCCACGTCCACCACCTTGCCGATGATGAAACCGAATTCCTCCTTGCGGACGGTCGAGGGCTCGATCTGCACGTCCATGCCCGGCCGCACCTTCTTGCCGTCGGCGGGCGGCGAGAACAGCACCGCGCGCAAGCTGCTTCCCTCGTCGGCTCCCGACGGCAGCATGCCGGCCAACGGCATGCCCTTGGCGACCACGTCGCCGGGATTGACCTTCAACTCGACGATGCGGCCGTCATAGGGGCTGCGCATCTCGGTGTCGCGCCCCAGCCGCTCGGACACGGTACCCACTTCGCGGGTCGCCTCGGCCAGCCGGGTCCGGCTGTCGAGCAGTTGGCGGTCCTCGGTGGCGTTGAAGCTGTCCTCGTCGAATTTCAGCTGCCTGGCATCGGTGTCGAGCGCCGACATCTGCTGGCGCGCATCGTTGATGGCGACCTCGGTGTCGATATAGGCCTGGCGCGGAATCAACTGGCGGTCGAACAGGCGCTTGTCGTCCTTTTCCTTTTCGACCAGCCAGGACAGGCGGTCGGCGGTGAATTGGCGCTTCTGGTCGATAAGCTTGTGGCGCTCGGCGAACTGGGCCAGCCTCGACGTCTTCTCCCGGGCCTGCTGCGCCTCGAGTTGGGACAGGGCCTCCTTGGCCTCGGCCAGCCTGGCCTTGGCATTGGAGGTCGCCATCTCGAGATCGGGCTGGTCGATGATTGCGATCACCTGCCCCTGATGAATCTCGTCGCCGGGACGGACCAGAAAGCGGTTGATGCGGCCCTCGGTCTCCGAGGTCAGGTCGAGCACGCCGCCGGCGCCGATGATGATGCCTTCGCCGCGCACGGTGATCGGCACCTTGACGACCAGGCTGCCGATCAGCAGGCAGGCGACCAGAACGCCGAGGGCGATGAGGGCGAACCAACTGGTGGCCGGAATGACCTTGATCACCAGATCGAGCTGTTCCGGCGTTGAGAGGCGCTCCAAAGCCGCCTCCCGACCAGCGGTTTCCGCGGTCCCCGACATATTTCCCCCAAGACGCTGATTTGTCCGGGCGCCATTCCCCTTCGGCGCCACTGTCATCATTTCGTAACAGATTCGCGCAACAGGGGAAAGACCGATCAGGGATCTGCAAAATGTTTACGTAAAGTAACGCCTGTATAAATCATGCAAAATATACGTCATTTGAAATAATCGAGCAGTCTCGACACTTCTCGCGCGCGCCCGGGCGGGACGCCAGGCGACCTCGGCAAATTTTCACGCCATTCGGGGAATTTTCTGCCCATTGGTTGCCCGCCGCCCCGTTGCGCAGAGCCGCTTTCAGGCCGGCACGCTTATTGCTTGAACAGTAGAAAGACCTATCGAGAGTGCAACGATGAGCGTTTCGCATATCATCCCGGTGACCCATCCGGCTGCCACCGCCGCGCCGGCCAAGTCGCAGAGTCACAGCACCGCCAAGTTCCAGCTGCCGGCCACGTCGGCGGCGGCTTCGGCGAAACCGCCGGCCACCAGCACCGCCGGCCTGCTCTCGGGCGCCTCGCTGCTGGCGGCGCACAGCGCCGCCTCGACCAAGGTGACGACGCCGGCCAAGGGCACCACCACATCGACGACATCGACCACATCGACGACGACCACGTCGACGCCGACCGCCGCCGAAACCGCGGCCTCGTCCGTCCCGACCACGATCAACGCCGTCGTTCACGACCATATCAGCCTGAATGTGAATCCGAGCGGGACCAGCGGCCTGACCTACTCGGCGAACGGCTTGCCCGACGATCTCTCGATGAGCGCCAATGGACAGCTGACCGGGCTCATCATGGCCCAGAACGACACCCAATATCATGTGACGGTGTCGGTGCGCGATTCGGACGGGAACAGCAGCAGCCAGAACGTTCTCCTGAACGTTCTGGCGCATCATTATTCCGGCTGGAACAACGCCAATGTCAGCGTCGTCGCACCCCAGACGGTATCAAAGACAGTGACGGACGACCTGGGAAAGACCAGCACGTTCACCTATCCGCTTCCCTATCAGAACCCGTAACCGTCAATCGAAGGAATAGCGCACCCCGAAGAACAGGTCGCTGGTCCGGTAATCGAAATTGGTGATGTTGGTGTAGGACGGGCCGGAACTGCGGAAGGTATAGCCGTCCGAGCCCTTGTAGCGGAAATCGGTGGTCAGGGCCAATTTGGGCGTAATGTTGTAGGCCAGACCAACGATGACCTGCCAGCCGAACTGGCTGCCGCTATCGTCATAGATGTAGGGCAGATTGTTCAGATTGGCGCGGAAATTGTTCCCCCACGACAGATGCGAAATGCCGATCCCGCCGCCGACATAGGGCGTAAAGCGGGTGCCGGTGGAAATGTCATAGAGGATGTTGGCCATCGCGGATGTGTCCCACTGGGTGCCATACCAAGGATCGCCCTTGTTGAAGCTGTGGTTCAGCGCGTCGCGTCCGCTGCCTTCCAGTTCGAGGCGCAGGCCTATTGGAAAGCGATAGCCGAGCGCCGCATATCCACCCCAGCCCGCCGCCCAGTGGGTCTGGACCCGGGTGTTGAAGATGGTCAGCTTGCTGTCGCCGATCCAGTCGGCGCCGGCGCCGGCCGAAAGATAAAGGCCGGTGGGGAGCTTGAAGTCCTCGTCCTGGGCGCGAACGGCGGTCATGCCAGAAAAGAGCGACAGGGCGGCGAGCAGTATCTTGGCTGAGATTTTCATGATGATCCTTCTTCTTGGTGAGGTCCAGTCACCCACCAAGACGCTGGATTGAAAGCGATTATTCCCACGCGAGGGAATTTTAGGACGGGTGCGAACGTCCAAGCCCGGTGTTCCGCAAGAAAAGGAAATTCCGGACAATGCCGTTCTCCCTCCGATTCGCAATGCCGGTCCTCGCCGCACTGGCCTGCACCTCCTGCACCGCCGTCAAGGTCGTTACCCACAGCACCAGCACCGATCCGATCGATGCCCCTGCCGGCCTCTATCACGTCGACCCGCATCATTGGAGCGTCACCTTCGACGTCGATCATCTCGGCTATTCGCGCTTCGTCATGCGGTTCGACCGGATGGAGGGCGATCTCGACTTTCACCCCGAGGATCCGACCCGCTCCTCGGTAACGGCGCGCATCGCCGCCGCCAGCCTCGACACCAATGTCGCCGAACTGGACGAATTGGTGCGCGGGCCGGACATGCTGGATGCCGAGCACTTCCCCGAAATCCGCTTCGTCAGCCACCAGTTGCTGGTAACCGGCAAGAATACCGGCGAAATGAGCGGCGAGTTGACCATCCATGGCGTGACCCGCCCGGTGACGCTGGCCGTCACCTTCAATGGCGGCGCCGCCAATCCCTTGAACGACAAATTCACGCTGGGCTTCACCGCCACCGGCCATTTCGACCGCTCCAGCTTCGGCCTGTCGCGCTGGTATCCGGCGGTCGGCCGCGAGATTCGCCTCACCATCGAGGCCGAGTTTGAAAAATCGAACTGAGCCAGTGGTCCTCCCCAAACGCTTGGCCCCCAAGCGTTTGGATAAGGAGGCCCACCAACCTATTGAATTGTGGTGAAAATCTAACAGAAAGCCAGGGAGCCTTCTGTTAGATTTTCACCACGAGGGAATAAGAGGAGGGGTGGCGGCGTCAATCAGGCGAACCACCCCTCGGAGTCCTCGTCATGACCACCATCAGTCCCGGTAATCTCGACAGCCTTCTGAACGTCAGCACAGGTCCCCAAGCCCTCGCCTCCTTGACTTACGTGTCAGGCTCGGCGAGCGGCAGTTCCGTTTCCTCGGTGACCGCGAAGACTGGCTCGGCGCCCTACGGCAATTTCGACACGCTGAAGATCACCTCGGTCAACGACGCCAACAACACCCTCGTCGTGACCGGCTATTCCAGCGGCGGCTATTATGGCGGGACGACCACGGTTCCCTGGTATTTCGCCGTGATCGGCCGGGTCGGCAACGATCTGCTGCTGTCCGGCGCCGGGGCGGCGGCGCAGGTCTCGGTATCGGCCGCGACCATCGCCTCCTATATCGAAAGCGGCAACACCGCCGCCCTCAACAACGATCTGTTCGTCATGGCCATCGACGGCACCAATCTCGGCTCCGACGTCACGCCCTCGCAGTCCCTCACCTTCGCCTCCCTGTCCCCCGGGGTCGAAACGGTGGCGATGGTGGCGGCGTCGGCGCCGAGTTCGCCGGTCACCGTGACCGACAGCGCGGCGGCGGTCCAAGGCGGCCTCGGCACCCTGGAAAGCGTGGCAACGGCCGGCAACCTGACCGCCATCAACCTGACCGATACGAGCACGCCGACCATCACCCTCACGGCGGCCCAGCTGACCAGCGACAGCGCCGCCTTGGGCAAGATCGCCGGCAGTTACAGCCTGACCGTCACCGGCGTCACCGTGGCAAATGCCGGCACCGTCGCCCAGGCCGCCCATGTCGGCGCCATCCAGATCACCGACACCGCCGCCAATGTGGCGGCCTCGCTCGGCACGCTGCAGACGCTGGACACCGCCAGCCATCCTTTGTCGATCACCCTGACCGACAGCGGTATCCCCGGCATGTCGCTGACGCCGGCGCAGGTCACCGCCGATGCCGCGGTGCTGCAGGCCATCTCGAGCAATTATACGATCACCATCGACGGATCGGCGGCCAACATCACGGTTGCCGGCATCGCCGGTCACGGCAATGTGGTGACCTTCACCGGGACGGCGTCGCAATATTCGATCACGCCGGCCGGTGACGGAAAGAGCTTCACGGTCACCGATACCAGCACCGGACGCAGCTCGGTCGACCATCTCAGCAACATCACCGCCCTGCAATTCAGCGACCATACCGACTTCGTCGCCCAGGCGCCGAGCAATAGCGGCATCACCACCGGCAATGTCACCGAACTTTATAGCGCCGTGCTGGCGCGCGAGCCGGATGTGCCGGGCCTGGCCTATTATCAGGCCCTGTCCACCGCCAATCCCGGCCTGCCTTTGATCCAGCTGGCGCAGAACTTCCTGAATTCGCCGGAATACACCAACAATTCGGCGCACAATTACGCCCAGAACTCGACCGGCGACGCGCAGTTCATCACCGATACCTACAACAATCTGCTGCACCGCGCGCCGGCATCGGGGGATGTCCCCTATTACCAGAACGTGATCGCCCAGAACACCAACGGGCTCACTGCCGGTACGGCCGCCTATACCGCGGCGCTGTTGGCCGGACACGCCCAGGTGCTGGTCAATTTCTCGGCCTCGCCGGAGTTTCTGAGCGACGTGCAAATCACCGCCCAGCATCCGGCCGATGCCCAGCATTGGCTCTACGTGATCTAAAAACTCGTCTGTAGGCTGGCGGCCACCTTGTCCCAATCGGACAGTGGCCGCCAGCTATAGCCTGGTACGAGAATCTGATCCTGACCGAAATAATGGGTCACCGTCACGCTCGCGGTCCAGCCGCGGTCGAAGGTCGCGGACAGGCCGGCGCTGATGTCGCCGGTCCCGCGATTCATTTCCGGCAGCACGGACGAGCGCCCGGCGAAATTCCATCCCAGCCCGATCGGAACACTGAGATCCAGACGCGGCAGCACCTGGTAGAACTGGGCCGTCACGACGCTGCGCAAGCCTGCGGCGTCGCGGTCGCGGCCCGGCGCGAACTGCCGGGCATTGGCAGTGATCGCCGACAGATGGTTGGCGGCCAGTTCGGTGACCCAGCTGGCGCCGCCCGGCAGCAGGACGGAGGGCTCGACCGGCACCGTGACCGAAGCCAGGCCGTGCAGCGTGTCGCCGCGTGGACCCGGCCGTCCTTCCGGATCGCCATAGAGAAAGATCCCCCCATCGACCAGCGGCATGTGGCGCCGCGCCGAAAACTCGGCCCCCAGCGTGGCATCGCCCACTCGGCCGGACAGGCTGGTGCCCAGCAGGCCGATGGCACGGGCATAGTCGAGAGTATAGCTGTCATAGGATTTGTAATAGATGACGGCCGGCGTCCTGGCGTCGAACTGCACGGCGTAGAGGCCGAGGTCCCAATCCTCGCGCCGCAGCTTCAGCTCGACCCCGAACTGATCGGTCCCGGCAGGGGACGAAACCGGCGCACGGTCATAGCGCACCGGGCCGTAATAGCCGCCGTTCAGGAATATCTGCCGGGTATCCTTTGCCCCCAGCGTGTCGCCGGGGCCGGCATAGGCATCCTCGGGATCGATCCTGTTGCGCCGCCACTCGAATTGCTGATAGGCGGCGATGGTCAGAGACTCCCCGATTTGCCAGGTGGCGGAAGCCTGCCCGACCGGAAGGAAATGGGTCGTCGATTGATAACCCATGCTGTCGAAGCCGTAAGTCTGATCGATCGGCGCCTGGGCGCCGGAGATGGCGTTGGCGGCGAAGAACTGGCTTTCGCCCCAGATCACCGATTGCCGCCCGATCGCGAAGGTCAGCGGCTTTCCCGCCAGCTCGACCATTCCATGCAGCTTGGCCTCATAGAGATGGAAATAGCTGGATCGCGGCTCCACCACGTCCTTGCGCGCCTCGAGACTGGCCAGCAGGCCGAAATCGCCGCGATCGGCGTCGAGTTCCGAAATCCAGTCGGCGCGCCCTTGCGTAAAGCCGGCGCCATAGCCACAGTTGGAGCCGTATCGGCAAAGATCGGCGCCGAGGGGAGGAACCTGGTTGAACTGGTATAAGGTGCTCAGCCGGACATTATTGGTCCAGCGTAGTTCGATGTCGTCGGCCAGCGCGAAAGCAGGCATCAGCGCCATGCCGAACAGGATCGTGGCTTTCGCCGTCATCGCCCTTTTATCCCCCCCCATCGCGGCAGCCGTTCTACCCAAGGATGCCGAACTTCTGAAGTCGGTTCTTACGCCGACCGGCGCCGAGCGGGCCGGCAACGCCGAGGGCAGCATCCCGGCCTGGACCGGCACCGCCGCCCTTCCGCCCGCCGACGAAAAGCCGATCCTCGAAATCACCGCCGACAATTGGCATCGCTACGAATCCCGCCTGCCCGAGGGACAGAAGGCCCTGTTCGCCCGCGATCCCGATTATCGCATGGAGATCTTTCCGACCCACCGCACCGCGATCCTGCCGCAAACGGTCTATGACAACATCTTCGCCAACGCCACGCGAGCTCGCGCGGGACGCGACACCATATCCGATGGCGTGAGCGGCGCCGCGGGCGGCATCCCCTTCCCCATTCCGCAGACCGGCGCCGAGGCGGTGTGGAACCATCTGCTGGCCTTCTGGGGCGCGGCGCGGGAAGACAGGGTGCGGAATTACTTCATGTCCGCCGACGGCGTCCTGACCCTGACCAACCAATATCGCGAAATCGTCGATTTTCCTTACTACGCGCCGGGTGCTACGCCCGAGACGGTAGGGGATTTCGCTTACCGGCGGCGCGAGGTCAGCGACGGCCCGGCCGGGATGGCGGGGCGCGGCTATCTGCTCTATCAGCCGCTGGATCTGGCGCGCCGGCCGGTCGAGGCCTGGCAATATCTGCCGCGCGAGCACCGGGTGCGCAAAGCGCCGCTGCTGTCGCACGACACGCCGACGCCGGATGGGGCGGGCATCGAGAGTTTCGACGATTACTACGTCTTCTCCGGCCCGCCGGATCGCTACGCCTTCACCCTGGTCGGCAAGGCGGAGATGTATGTTCCCTACAACAACAACCGCTTCTACCAGCATCCGATCGCCGAGCTGGCGGGCCCGCGCCACATGAAAGCCGACGCGCTGCGCTACGAGCTTCACCGCGTCTGGGTGGTGGATGGCGTTTTGGCGCCGGGCAAGCATCATCTGGTGCCGCACCGGCGCCTCTATCTCGACGAGGATAGCTGGTTCGCCGTCTATGCCGACGGCTGGGACGCGGAAGGAAGGTTGTGGAAATTCAGCCACGGCACCATGCCGCTGATCGCCGAGCTGCCGGCGGTGGTGCTGGGATCCCAGGTCACCTACGACCTGCAGAATGGCGGCTATTTCATCGGCTTCACCTTCAATGAGCAGCCGGACGGCTTCAAGCCGACGCCGATGCACGACCCCAGCCTGTTCACCCCGGAATCGCTCGGCTCCGCTACAAACTGAGATCGGCATAGCTGGAGGAGGCTAGCTTCAGCATCTCCTTGGCGCTCATCTCGCCGACCATCGCCACCGCCAGTTCGGCGTTCTGCCAGACGCAGATTTCCGTCCGGCCTTCCTGGTGCAGATCGAAACGGTCGGCGCCCAGCGAATGGCGCAGATACATGGTGAATTGCTTGCCCGCCGCGTCGCGATAGCTGATCTGCGCCGCCGGGCCATAGAGGGTGATCGCCACCAGCTGGTACCCCCAGCGCGCCAGATCCGGTACCTTCAAGGGAACCGAGAGGGCGGCGCTGATCACCGCGTCCCGCTCGGCCTCGGGCTGGGCGAGCGCCACCTGGCTGGTGACGGCGCCGCCGCCCTGACGGGCCGCCAGCGCTTCGCGCACCACCACGTCGCCGCCTAGGATTCCGGGACCGAACCATACGGCCAGCGCCAGGCCGGCGGCCAGGGCCGTGGCCGCGGCGAATTGCACCGAGCGGCGGTGACTGTCGCGATGGCGGCGGAAGGGGTCGCGCAGCCGGTCGGGAATCGGCTGGTCGGCGAGCGGTCCATAGACGGTCTTCAGCAGCAGCTTGTCGGCGCGCAGGCGGGCCACTTCGCGCGCCAGAGACGGCGTGTCGCCCACTTTGGCAGCGAAGGCGGCCATCGCCTGATGGTCCAGTTCGCCATCGACGAAGGCCTGCAACTCTTCTTCCTGCCGGCCCTGCTCAGGGTCCATGCCCATATCCCAATCCGTTCAAAATCCAATCACAAGGGGATCTTGCTGGAGATTATACGCTGAGTTCCCGAGGTTTATTCCAATCACTTGTGGAATAATCGCGGGGCGTGCGGCGTCGTAATACCCGATCGATACGCTGGGGGCGGAAAAGACGCGATGTGGATGACGGGCCGAAAAGCCTTCACGGCCAAGGACGAAGCGCTGATCGAGCCCTTCATCGGGCCGCTGCGCCGCTTCGCCATGGGGCTGTGCCACGACCCGCATCTCGCCGACGATCTGGTGCAGGGCTGCCTGGAGCGCGCCATCAGCCGCTGGCATCAGCGCGACGAGACGAAAAGCCTCAAATCCTGGCTGTTCACCATCCTCAACAACGAGTTCATCGACAGCCGCCGCCGCATCGCCCGCCGCGGCATTCCCACGTCGCTCGACGATCTGGTGGTGGAGCCCGCCGCCCTGGCCGACCAGGAGGACAATCTTCGCGTCAGCGACGTGATGGCCGCGGTCGAGCGGCTGGGCGAGGACCATCGCGCTTTGATCCTGCTGATCGGCGTCGAAGAGCTGAGCTATGAGGAAGCCGCCGCTGTGCTGAACATCCCCCTCGGCACCGTGATGTCCCGCCTCAACCGTGCCCGCACCAAGCTGCGCCAATTGCTGCAGGACGGGCCGGGCGGAGCGGA
>Ga0213872_10000821_pt1 | contig 22548 bp, 20 predicted proteins | sample VelepicomBERX_R2_FD_160071 | JGI IMG/M metagenome (GOLD analysis project Ga0213872, IMG submission 160071) | Rhizosphere microbial communities from Vellozia epidendroides in rupestrian grasslands, the National Park of Serra do Cipo, Brazil - RX_R2 | ecosystem: Host-associated > Plants > Roots >...
GTGCACTAAGCGCTCGGTGACCAGGATGCTGGCGCATCCTGGTCACTTTTTATGTGGCGATGCATTAGCGAGTTTTGTGTAAAATCCGTCGCATGCATAACGCCCGCCTCGACCTGCTTACCGATTATCCCTTCCAGCGGCTGTCCGACCTGATCGCCGGGGTCGCCCCGGGCGCGTCCGAACCCATCGTCATGTCGATCGGCGAACCGCAGCACAAGCCGCCGGCTTTCGTCGCGGAAATCCTGGCCAAGGAAGCGGCGGGGTGGGGCAAATATCCGCCGATGGCCGGTACGCCGGACTTCCTCGATACGGCCGGAAGCTGGGCGGCGAAGCGTTTCGGCGCCCCCTGGCTCGATCCCGGAAAGCATCTGCTGCCGCTGTCTGGCACCCGTGAGGGTCTGTTTCAGCTCGGTCTGCTGGCTCTGGGTGGCAAGGGCCGCGAGGGCAAGAACCTGGTCCTGCTGCCCAATCCCTTCTACCAGGCCTATATGGCGGCGGCGATCATGGGCGGCGGCGAGCCGGTCTTCGTGCCGGCCACCGCCGAGACCGGTTTCCTGCCCGATTTCGCCAGCCTCGGCGCCGATGTGCTGGACCGCGCCGCGCTGGCCTTCGTGTGCAGCCCGGCCAATCCGCAGGGCAGCGTGGCCGATGCCGCCTATCTCGACCGGCTGGTCACCCTGGCCCGCCAGCATGATTTCATCCTGGCCGCCGACGAATGCTATTCCGAGATCTATAACGAGGCCCCGCCGCCCGGCGTGCTGGAATCCTGCACCCGCCTGGGTGATGGGCTGAAGAACGTCGCAGTATTCCATTCGCTATCGAAACGATCTTCGTCGCCGGGCCTGCGCTCGGGCTTCGTGATCGCAGAAGAGTCGCTGATCAAGCCGTTCCTGCGCCTGCGCAGCTATTCCTGCGCCTCAATGCCGCTGCCGATCCTGGCCGCCTCGGCCGCCTTGTGGCGCGATGAGGCCCATGTGGTCGAGAACCGCGAACTCTATCGCGCCAAATTCGCCCTGGCCGACCGGATTTTGGGCGGTGTGCCCGGCTATCATCGCCCGGATGCCGGTTTTTTCCTGTGGCTCGATGTCGGCGACGGCGAGGCCTTCACCCGCGACTTGTGGCGCCGGGCCGGGGTCAAGCTGCTGCCCGGCGGCTATCTGGCCCGCGCCGATGCCAGTGGGCACAATCCCGGCCAGCGCTATGTGCGCGTCGCCATGGTGCAGGATCTCGCCACCACCGAGCGGGCGCTGACCGCGATCCGCGACCTGATGATCGATCTTCCGCGTAGCGAGGCTGCCGCTCAATGAATCAGGCAGCACGCAGACGTACCCAGAGCGGCTTTCTGCCGCAGGGCACCACCGCCCTGTTCCGCCGTCTGGCGTGGCAGGGAGGCGGCTTGGCCGTGTTCACGATCGGCCTCGCCCTGGCCGCGCTGCTGGGCAGTTTCGATCCGCAGGATCCCAGCTGGAACACCGCCGCCGTGCCGGGTCGCGGCGCCCACAACATGCTGGGCGTGTTCGGCGCCTATGTCTCCGACGTGCTGTTGCAGCTGTGCGGCCTGACCGCCTGGCTGCCGGCGCTGGCCTTGTTCGCCTGGGGCGGCAAGATGCTGGTCTCGGCTGAGCCGTTGCAACGTTTCGGCTTCAAGATCGTCCTGCTGCTGAGCGGATTGCTGCTGCTGGCGGTTGGCCTTGCCGCTTTGCCGACCCACCTGCCCTTCATGATGAGCGGTTTCTCCGAGGGCCTGGGCGGTTCGGCCGGCAATGTGCTGCTAGGCGGATTGCGTGAAAGCCTGCGCCTGATCGGGCTGGAGCCGGTCGCCTGGGTGGTCGCCGCCGCCTGCGCGGCGCTGGGCGCGCTGGGCACGCTGTCGGCATTCGGCCTGTCGATCGAGGAATGGAAGCATCTGTTCGCCACGATCTCCTCGGGTCCGCGCGCCTTGGCGCGCCTGCGCCGCCGCGGCGGCGAGCCGTGGGAAGGCGAGGACGAGACGGATTACCACGAGGCGCCGCGGCGCCGCGAACCTTCCCTCGACGGCGCGGCGGAAGAGGATGCTCCGCCGCCGCCGCCCCGCATCCGCAAGCGCCAGATCGTCACCGACCCCGACGAGCCGCGCGTTGCGCCCAAGGTCGAGCCGCTGGTAGCGCCGCGCACGCCGCAACCCAAGCCCAGCAAGCGCGAGGAGGATTCCCGCCAGGGCCGCCTCGATCTGCCGGAAACCAATTATGAAGCGCCGCCGCTGCGCCTGCTGACCCCGCCGCCGGAAAATCGCGGCCCGGCGGTCGATGACGATTCGCTGCGCCAGAACGCCAAGCTGCTGGTTTCGGTGCTCGACGATTTCGGCGTCAACGGCCAGATCACCACCGTCCGCCCCGGCCCGGTGGTGACCTTATACGAGCTGGAACCGGCGCCCGGCACCAAGACCTCGCGCGTGATCGGCCTGGCCGACGACATCGCCCGCTCGATGAGCGCCCTCTCCGTGCGCATCGCCACCGTGCCCGGCCGCTCGGTGATCGGCATCGAAATGCCCAACCAGCGGCGCGAGACGGTTTACCTGCGCGAATTGCTGAACGACGCCAGCTTCGACAAATCGGGCATGGCCCTGACCCTGGTGCTGGGCAAGGATATCGGCGGACAGCCGGTAATGGTCGACCTGGCCCGCATGCCGCATCTCTTGATCGCCGGCACCACCGGCTCGGGCAAGTCGGTGGCGATCAACACCATGATCCTGTCGCTGCTCTATCGCCTGCGCCCGGATCAGTGCCGCCTGATCATGATCGACCCCAAGATGCTGGAATTGTCGGTCTATGACGGCATCCCCCATCTGCTCGCCCCGGTCGTCACCGAGCCCGGCAAGGCGGTGGTGGCACTGAAATGGGCCGTGCGCGAGATGGAGGACCGTTATCGCGCCATGAGCCAGCTCGGCGTCCGCAATATCAGCGGCTACAACCAGCGCCTGGCCGAGGCCCGCTCGAAGGGCGAGGTCCTGGCCCGCACGGTGCAGACCGGCTTCGACCCCGACACCGGCAAGCCGATCTACGAAGAACAGCCGCTCGCCCTCGAACCGCTGCCCTTCATCGTGGTGGTGGTCGACGAAATGGCCGATTTGATGCTGGTCGCCGGCAAGGACATCGAAGCCGCCGTGCAGCGCCTGGCGCAGATGGCGCGCGCCGCCGGCATCCATGTGATCATGGCGACTCAGCGCCCGTCGGTCGACGTCATCACCGGCACCATCAAGGCCAATTTCCCCAGCCGCATCAGCTTCCAGGTCTCGTCGAAGATCGACAGCCGCACGATCCTGGGCGAGCAGGGCGCCGAGCAGCTGCTGGGCCAGGGCGACATGCTCTATATGGCGGCGGGCGGACGCATCACCCGCGTGCATGGTCCGTTTGTTTCCGACCAGGAGGTGGAAACCGTCGTCGAGCATTTGCGCAGCCAGAGCGAGCCCGCTTATATCGACGCGGTGACCGAGGAAGAGGATGCCCCGCTCGACATGAGCGGAATGGGCGGCGGCGGCAACGGCGAGAGCGGCGACGATCTCTACGACCAGGCGGTGGCGCTGGTGGCGCGCGAGGGCAAGGCCTCGACCAGCTTCGTGCAGCGCCATCTGCAGATCGGCTATAACCGCGCCGCCCGCATCATCGAGCGCATGGAACAGGAAGGCATGGTCAGCCGCGCCAACCATGTCGGCAAGCGCGAAGTGCTGCTACGCCGGCCCGACGAGGAATAGCCGACAAAGAATCGCCATGATCGCGGTCCACTTCTGATGCGCGACTAAGTGAAGGTAAGCCCATGAAATACGGAATTTTCGGCCTGCTGGCCCTGTTCGCGGCGGCGGCGGCCTCTGCCGCCCCGTCCGCTGCCGACCAGAAGGAAATCGACCGCGCCGAGAGCTATCTCAACGCCATCACCATCCTGCGCGCCCGCTTCCTGCAGGTGGCGCCCGACGGCAGCACCGCCGAGGGCACCCTGTCGCTGTCGCGCCCGGGCAGGCTGCGCCTCGATTACGATCCGCCGACGCCGATGATCATCCTGGCGAACGGCGATTGGCTGGTCTATCACGACAGCCAGCTCGACCATACCTCCTATGTCGACATCGACAGCACCCCGGCCGCCCTGCTGGTCAAGAAGGACCTGCATCTCGACAAGGATGGCGCCAGCGTCACCGGCGTGGTCCACAAGCCCGGCCTGGTCGAGATCAGCGCGGTCAAGGAAAAGGACCCGCGCCAGGGCAAGATCACCCTGATCTTCACCGAGGCGCCCTATCAGCTGAAGCAATGGCTGGTCACCGACGCCCAGGGACAGGTCACCACCGTGTCGCTCTACGACCCCAAGACCGACGTGAAGTTCGACCCCAACATCTTCCGCGACCGCGATCCGCATGTCTTCGAGCCGCTCGGCAACAGGTAAACTGACCAGTACTGCACGCGGCGCATGGCTGGCATGTGGCGCAGCGGATTGAGACTGGCCGGTTCGATCCCATCTCTAGGACATCGGAGGCGGCGCAAGGCCGCACCGACTATGGCGAAGACGGTCTCCCCTGACGATCTTCGCCTGCTCCAGCCCCCCGGAGCAGAAACGGGCGCCCGGTTACCCCCCTGACCGGGCGCCCTTCTTTTTGTATGATCCGGGTTCCCGCCAATTTTCCCCACGGATCATCTTCATGACCGAATTCGTCGTTCCCGCCGCGCCCGTCACCGCCGTGCCCGTCGCCGGCGGCGGCAAGTTCCCGGTTCGCCGCGTCTTCTGTGTCGGCCGCAACTATGCCGACCACGCCCTCGAGATGGGCGGCGACCCGACCCGCGAACCGCCTTTCTTCTTCTCCAAGCCGTTCGACGCGGTAACCACCGCCGCCCAGCTGCCGACCGATCCGATCTCGAAGAAGTTCGAGCATGAGGGCGAACTGGTCGTCGCCATCGGCAAGGGCGGCAGCAACATCCCCGCCGACAAGGCACTGGAGCATGTCTATGGCTATTCGGTCGGCTGCGACCTGACGCGCCGCGACATGCAGGGCGAGGCCAAGAAGGCCGGCCGGCCGTGGGACATGTCCAAGGGCTTCGACAATTCCGCCCCGATCGGCGAGATCAAGCCGGCCAGCGCCATCGGCCATCCCGCCAAGGGCAAGCTGACCCTGTCGGTCAACGGCACGGTCAGGCAGAGCGGCGACATCTCGCAGATGACCTGGCCGGTGCCGGACGTCATCGCCTTCCTGTCGACGCTGGTGGCCCTGGCGCCCGGCGACCTGATCTATACCGGCACCCCGGCCGGCGTCGGCCCGCTGGTCAAGGGCGACAAGGTCGAGATCGCCTGCGAAGGCGTGGCGACCTGCATCTTCGAGCTGACCTAATCCCTTCAGCGCCGGCTAATTTAGCTATCACTGTAAATCGATATCTATAACAATGTTATAGATATCGATGTTTACCTTCATTGTAAGGTTGGACACTTCCCCTCATGCGCCTAATTACCTGGAACATCAATTCCGTCCGGCTTCGCCTTGATCTGATTGCCGAACTGGTGCGCCAAGTGAACCCTGACGTCCTCTGCCTGCAGGAAATCAAGGTCACCAACGAACTGTTTCCCGTCGCCGCCTTGGCCGAAATGGGGTTCGTCCACCAGGCCGTTTCCGGCATGAAGAGCTACAATGGCGTTGCCACGCTATCCCGCCTGCCTATCGACAATATTTCAATTAAGCCCTGGGTTGAGCGCGAGGACTGCCGTCACATACAGACGGATATCGAGGGCATACGGATCCACAATTTCTATGTGCCGGCGGGGGGTGACATTCCCGATCCGGACCTCAATGTGAAGTTCGCCCACAAGCTGAAATTCCTCGATGAAGTAACCGAATGGTTTCAAGGGCAGCAGGATCATCCGGCCCTGCTAGTCGGCGACCTCAACATCGCGCCCTTGGAAACCGACGTGTGGTCGCACAAGCAGCTTCTCGACGTGGTCAGCCACACCCCGATCGAGGTCGAGAAGATGGCGGCCTGGCAGAAAAGCCTCGACTGGGTCGACGCGGTGCGGAAGTTCATTCCGCCCGAGCTCAAGCTCTATTCGTGGTGGAGCTATCGCTCGTCCGACTGGAAGGCCTCGGATCGCGGGCGGCGGCTCGACCATATCTGGGCGACGCCGTCGCTGGCGCAGCGCCTGACCGGCGCCATGGTAATCCGCGAGACGCGCGATTGGGCGCCGCCTTCCGATCATGTGCCGGTGATGATCGATCTGGTATGATGGGCCATGCCGAAGCGAACTGACTTCACCGACTGGGCCGAAGACCAGCTTTCACCGCTGGGCACGATCCGCATCAAGTCGATGTTCGGCGGCTTCGGCGTTTATGCCGACGATCTGTTCTTCGCCGTCATCGACGACGACGTGCTTTATTTCAAAGTGGACGATGTCAATCGCGGCCGCTTCGTCGCCGAAGGCTGCGAGGTTTTCCGCTATCCGATGAAGGATGGCGAGATGATGGAACTGTCCTATTACCAGGCGCCGGAAACCGCGCTGGACGACCAGACGGAATTGCTGGAATGGGCGCGTCTCGGCCTCGATGCGGCGCTCAGGGCGCGGGCGAAGAAGGCACCGAAGAGGAAACCGCCTCAGGCCTGAGCCGACAACCGGTAGCCACCCGCCTCGGTGACCAGCAAATCGACGGCGAAATTCTCGGTCAGCTTGCGGCGCAGGCGGTAGATGTGGGTTTCGACCGTATGGGTGGAGGCCTCGCCGGAATAGCCCCAGACCTCGCCCAGCAGGGCTTCGCGGGCGACCACCTGGGCGCCGGCGCGGGCCAGGAAGACCAGCATGGCGGCTTCCTTTTCGGTCAGACGCAGGCGGCGGCCGGCGGCATCGGTCATTTCGCGGGCGTTGGGATCCAGGCGATAGGGACCGATGGCGACGAATTCGCGCGATACGGCCTGTTCGAGACGGCGTAGCAGATCGCCGAAGCGAAACGGCTTGGCCAGCCCGTCATCGGCGCCGATGACGCGGGCCTGCTCGGTGGAGAGCCCCAGCACCAGCATCGGCTGGGCGCAGCCCTGGCCGCGCAGATCGGCGCACAGCGCCGCCGCCGCGGCCGGCGCGGCGTCGAGCAGCAGCAGGTCGGCTTCGGGGGCGGCGGCGGTCAAGCCATATCCCCTGGCCAGAAGCTGTTCGCCCAAAGACCGTTTGACGGCCTCGTCGGCACTGTGCAGAAAAACACGCTGGGACATGGCTTGTAGCTTTATCATCAGACCGCATATTAAACCAATGGTTAGGCGCTCCTTAACATGAACCGTCCGCTGATCCTCAACCCCGCCCCGCACCGCCTGCCCGCTGAAGCGCTGGTTACGGTGAACCGCGCGATCGCCGAGATTCGCCGCGGCGGCATGGTCTGCCTGATCGCCGACGGACAGGTCGCCGCCCTGATGCTGGCCGCCGAAGCCACCACCGATTCCTGCCTGCAGCGCCTGTCGGAAATCTCCGACGGGTCGCCGCGCCTGGCCATGAGCGTGCGCCGCGCCCAAGCGCTTGGCCTCGCCGCCGACGGCAAGGTGGTGTTGGTGGAAAGCGCCGCCGAACCGCTGACCGCGCCGCTGGCCGCCCGCGTCGCCGACCCGCTGGCGCCCGGCCGCCCGATCGGCGGCTTGGCCGTCGCCGAAACGCCGGCGCCGCTGTGGGCCGAAGCGGCGGTGGCGCTGGTCAAGCAGGCCCGCCTGCTGCCGGTGGCGCTGACCGCGCCGGCCTCGCAATTGCCGACCGGCATGCTGGCGGTGGACGCCCAGGCCGTGCTCGACCACGCCAAGCAATCGGCCCTGGCGCTGCGCCGGGTCGCCGAAGCGCGGGTTCCCCTGGCCGATGCCGAAGACTGCCGGGTGGTCGCCTTCCGCCCCGCCGATGGCGGCATCGAGCATCTGGCCCTGGTGATCGGCCAGCCCAACCGCGAGGAGCCGGTGCTGGCCCGCCTGCATTCCGAATGTTTCACCGGCGATCTGCTGGGCAGCCTGCGCTGCGATTGCGGCGACCAGCTGAAGGGCGCCATCGCCGCCATCGCCGAGGCCGGCGGCGGGGTACTGCTCTATCTGGCCCAGGAAGGGCGCGGCATCGGCCTGGTCAACAAGCTGCGCGCCTATAATCTGCAGGATGACGGGCTAGACACTTTGGACGCCAATCTGCAGCTCGGCTTCGACGATGACGAGCGCATCTATCTGCCCGCCGTCGAGATGCTGCGGCTGCTGGGCATCGCCCGGGTGCGGCTGATGACCAACAATCCGGCCAAGGTCGACGGCCTGACCCGGCACGGCGTCGCGGTCACCGAGCGCGTGCCGCATATCTTCCCCGCCAACGAGCATAATCGGCGCTATCTGTCGACCAAGGCGGCAAGAAGCGGCCATCTCTTCTAGGCAAGAGCTGCCGACGGGTCATTTCTCCCACTCTAACCCATTGAAATCATTGATCTGAATTCTGGCACGGCGCTTGCGTCTGTCCTCGCGGGAAATTCTTGTGGGGAATTCGTCATGTCCATCGACCAGGCCGTCAGCGCCCCGGCTACAACGCCCACCGTCACGGTGACGGCGCCGGCGCCGATCAAGGCATTCGACGAGGATGACGGCCCGAGCTTCCATGACGTGCTCGACATCATCAATCCGCTGCAGCACATCCCGATCATCAACACGATCTACCGCCATCTGACCGGCGACGAGGAAGGCGCTGTCGCCGATGTCGGCGGCGGCGCGCTGTGGATGGGCCCGGTCGGGCTGGTCGGCGCCCTGGCCGATCTGGCGGTGAAGTCCGAGACCGGCAAGTCGATCGGCGACAACATCCTGTCCTGGCTCGGCCTCGAGGATGACGACGACACCGCCAAGACCGCCGAGGCGCAGACCCAGCAACAGGTCCAGCAGCAGGCCCAGCAGGTCGCGGCGGTTACCGCCCCCCTGCCCGCCATCACCGCGCAAGCCCTTTCCCCGCTGCCCGCGCGCGGCAACGACCGCAAGGACGAGCGCCGCGACGCGGCCAAGGATGCCGGCCCGGCCCGCGCCGGCGACTTCATGGTGTTCGGCGCCGCCGGCAGCAGCCAGCCGCAATCCTTGGCCCCGACCCAGTTGACCCCGCAGCAGGCCGATGCCGGCCCGAGCCGCCAGGGCAATTACATGGTGTTCGGCGGATCGTCGCAGCAATCCAATCAGCAGCCGCAACAGCAGGCTCCGACCGTCACCATCGCCGCCGATACGCCCAGCGTCGGCCATCAGGGGCAGTATATGGTGTTCGGCGCCCAGGCGAGCGCCCCGACGGCCCCGAGTGCGCAGGTTGCCGCGGCCGCCTATGCGGCGCCGACGCGCACTCCGCTGCCGACCTTCGACCAGGCCCCCACCAACAATGCGGCCGTCCAGGCTGCGGCGGTCGCCGCCTCGGTTCCGGCCGGCGGCGGTCCCGCAGCTCTCGCCCCGATGCCGGCGCGTTCCTTCGCCGCGCCAGCGCGGCGAAGCCAGGTCACCCCGAACGCTTTGCCGATGCCGACCACCGGCCCCGGCGCCGTTCCCGGCCGCGCCACCTCGACCCAGGCCCTGCCCGCCATGTCGCAGGCCGATACCAGCTGGTTCGCTCAGGCCGTCAATGCCGGGCTCGACAAATATGCCGCCGCGCAAAAGCTGGCCAACCAGGATAATCTGGCGGCCAGCGCCACTGCCGGCGCCGAAAGCGCTAACACGATCCATTGAGGTTTCACGTGAAGCAGATCGCCGTCGATCCCGCCGGTTGGCTGAGTTTCGAGGGCTTTCGCTTTCGCTGCGCCCTGGGCAAGGGAGGGGTCACCGCCGACAAGCGCGAGGGCGACGGGGCGACGCCAATCGGCCGATTTCCCCTGCGCCAGCTGCTCTACCGGCCCGACAAGCTGTCCGCCCCCGCCTGCAAGCTGATCCGGGGCGCCATCGCCCCCGATGACGGCTGGTGCGACGATCCTGCGCATCCCGATTACAACAAGGCGGTTCGCCTGCCCCATCCCGCCCGCTGCGAGAAGATGTGGCGCGATGATGATTGCTACGACCTGGTGGTGCCGCTCGGCTATAACGACGCCCCTCCGGTGCCAGGCCTCGGCAGCGCCATCTTCCTGCATGTGGCGCGGCCCGGTTACAGCCCGACCGAAGGCTGCGTCGCCCTCGACCGTGACGATCTTTTGACATTGCTGGGAAAGCTGCCCGCCGACGTCGAGATGGTCATAGCCTGACACTGATTCTCCGCCTATCATCGGCGCCAATCGTTCGCGGATTGGGGATCTCTTCCATATGGTCAAAAAGTATTTTCTCGGGCTGGCGATGGCCGCCGCCCTGGCGTGCGGTTCGGTGTGCGGTCCTGTGGCCCGGGCCGATCAGAGCCCGCTGCTGGTGGTCAGCACCGGCACCTGGCAGACCCTGCGCGGCAATTTCCGTACCGGCGAAGGCGACATCGATTATCGCTTCGGCACCGACCTGATCTGGAAGATCCGCCCGCATGTCGGCCTGCTGGTGGCCGGCGACGGCGACTATTACGGCTATGGCGGCTTCGTCGCCGACCTCGATTTGACGCCGCATCTGGTGCTGACGCTGAACACCGCGATCGGCGGCTATGGCGGCGGCGGCTACAATCTCGGCTCGCATTTCGAGTTCCGCAACGGTGCGGAACTGGCCTATCGCTTCACCAATGATTGGCGAATCGGTTTCGGCTTCTACCACATCTCGAATGCCGGCATCACCCGCGAGAACGGCGGATCGGAATCCGCCCTGGTGTCGCTCAGCGTACCGATGCCCTGGTAAGCCGAGGATCCCGATTAATGCCCAGCCGGTCGGCCATGCGCGCCAGATCGACGACCGACTGGGCATTCATCTTGCGCATGACCTGGCCGCGATGAACCTTCACCGTGATCTCGGCGATGCCGAGATTGACGGCGATCTGCTTGTTCATCAGCCCGGTCACCACCTGCGCCATCACCTCCTGCTCGCGCCCTGACAAAGAGGCGTAGCGCCTCTGCAGATCGGCCAGATCGCGGCTTTCCTCGCGGCGCTTGCGATCGACCTCGAGCCCGGCATGGATCGCATCCAGCAGATCCTGGTCGCGGAACGGCTTGGTGAGGAATTCGATGGCGCCCGCCTTCATCGCCCGCACCGACATCGGAATGTCGCCATGGCCGGTGATGAAAATGATCGGCGGCGCCACTTTCTGGCGGGTCAGCTCATTCTGGAAATCGAGCCCGCTCATGCCCGGCAGGCGGATGTCGAGCACCAGGCAGCAGGGCGTCTCGGGCAGGCCGCCGCGGGCGACGAATTCGGGGACCGAGCCGTAGAGCTCGACGGCGAAGCCGACCGAGCGAAGCAAGCTGTGCAGCGCTTCGCGCACCGCCGCATCATCGTCGACGACCAGGATGGTTCCGGAAGGTGTCATGTGCTGGTTTCCTTTTCCGCGGCCAGAGTGCCGCCCTGATCCGCCGCGGGCAAGGTAAAAGCGAACCGGGCGCCGCCGGACTCCAGCGATTCCGCCCAGATTCGGCCGCCATGGCTCTCCACCACGGTGCGGCAGATCGCGAGGCCGACGCCCATTCCTTCGGTCTTGGTAGTGTAGAAAGGCTCGAACAATCGGTCCTGCTCGATGTCGGGCAGGCCGCTGCCGCGATCTTCGACGCTGACCACCACCCCGCCCTCGCCGGGCCGGGTGCGGACGATCAGGCGGCGGCCGGCGGCCCGCTCGCCGCGCATGGCATCGATGCCGTTCAGCACCAGATTCAGCACCAGCTGCTGCAGCTGCACCGGGTCGCCGACGATCTTCGGCAGATCGGGAGCAAGCTCGAGCGTGAGCGCGATGGTCTGCGCCGCGAGTTCATTCTCGATCAGCGGCACCAGGCGTTCGATCACCTTGTTGACCGAGAGGATCTTCGGCTCCTCGCCCACCGGATCGAGGATGTTGCGGATCGAGCGGATGATCTCGGCGGCACGGTTGCCGTCGCGCACGATGCGCGACAAGGCGGCGCGCGCCTCGGCGACGTCGGGCGGATCGGCGCGCAGCCAGCGGTCGGCCGCCTGGCCGTTGGTGACGACGCCGGACAAGGGCTGGTTGACTTCGTGGGCGATCGAAGCGGCCAGCACGCCCATGGTGGTCAGGCGGGTCGCGCGGGCCACCTCGGCCTGGCCCCGCTGCCAATCCTCGATGGCGCGGCGGCGGGCGGAAATGTCGGCGATCACCGCCGACGCCAAGGCGGGGGAACGATCGCTGGCCGGGATCACCGAAACCGACAGGCTGACCCACACCAGACCGCCATCGGCGGCGCGCAGCGGCACTTCCAGGCCGCCGCCCGGTTCCTGCGGCGCCATCACCCCCTCGCCCGCCATCAGGTCCGACAGCGACATCAGGCGCAGCGAAGCCTCGTCATAGCCCAGCATGGTCTGCAGCGCCTGGTTGGCGCGCAGGAACTTGCCGGCCGGCTCGGTGAGCGCGATGCCCACCGACGAGGTCTCGAACAGATTGCGCCAGCGCTCCTCGCTGATCCTCAGCTGCGCGGTGCGCTCGGCGACGCGGCGTTCCAAGGTCGCCTGGTTCTCGGCCGACATCTGCTCCTGCTTGCGGCGCTGCAGACTGAGGGCGAGACCGACCAGGCCGCACAGGATGAAGCTGATCATCAGCGGCAGTTCGCCGGGCAGAATCACGAAGCTGTAGATCGGCTCGGTCCAGAAATACTCGACCACCAGGGTCGACAGGATCACCGCCATCAACCCCGGCCCGAGGCCCGAGAACCAGGCGGTCAGCACCACCGCGGCGATCATCAGCAGCGGCCCGAGCTTGATCTCGACGTCGGGACCGAGAAGCACGCCGAGCGCCAGCGCCAGGCCGACGCAACCGATCGCGACGCCGTAGCGGGACAGCGCGGCGATCTTCATGGCGGCGGCCGCGATCCGAACAAGGCGGTGCCGACCCGGATCTCGCCGGCGCCGCAAGCGATGGCGCGTTGGTAATCGCCGCTCATGCCCATGCTGAGATGGGCGAGGCCCAGTTGGTCCGCCAAGGATTTCAGGCGGCGGAAATGGGGTTCCGGATCCTCGCCGGCGGGGGGAATGCACATCAATCCCGCGATATCGAGGTTCCACTCGCCGCGGCAGGCCGCGAGAAACGAAGCGGTCTCCTCCGGCGCGATGCCGGCCTTTTGCGGCTCGGCGCCGATATTGACCTCGATCAGGCAGGGGATCCTGCGCCCGATCCGCGCCATCTCGCCGGATAGCACTTTAGCTAACTTAGGCCTGTCCAATGTTTCGATGACGTCGAACAGCTCGACCGCCTGGCGCACCTTGTTGGTTTGCAAGGGCCCGATCAGATGCAGGCGGAGATCCGGATAGAGCGCCTTCAGGCCTGGATATTTCCCGGCCGCCTCCTGCACACGGTTCTCGCCGAAATGGCGGTGCCCGGCCGCCAGCAGCTCGGCGACCGGCTCGGCCGGGTGGGTTTTCGACACCGCCAGCAACTCGACGCTATCCGGGTCGCGCCCGGCGGCGTGGGCGGCGGTAGCGATGGCGTCCTTGATGGCTTTGTACCGTTCGAGAAGGGCTGTCAGCGTAAGTGTTCCCGGCTATTGTGAAGCGATGGCGAGCCTAACAGACTTGGCCCGGCGCCTCAAATTGGCCCTGGTCGCGGTTACTGATGAGAGTCGAGGCGGCGATCCGCTAACGATTGCGGCGCGACTGCCGAAGGGCTCGATGCTGATTTTCCGCCATTATACCGCGCCGAACCGCGCCGAGCTGGCGATGAAGCTGGCTGTCCTGTGCCGGAAAAGGCGTCTGAAGCTGATGGTGGCGGGGGATCTCGCTTTGGCGATGAAGGCCCATGCGGGGCTGCATCTGCCCGATTTCATGGCGAAGCGGGCGACACCGCGCATCCGCCTATGGCAACGGCGCGGCGGCAGCCTGACCGCCGCGGCTCACGGAAGGTCGGGACTGCGCCGCGCCGCCGAGCTGGGGGCCGAAGCCGCCCTGCTCTCGCCAGTCTTCGCTACCCTGAGCCACCCCCACGGAAAGGCTCTGGGATCACTCGCTTTCCGCCATCTGGCCCGGGAAGCGAAGCTGCCGGTCGTAGCGCTCGGCGGCATAGACCGCGCGAGCATCCTCAAATTGAAGGGCGCCCCCATCGCCGGTGTGGCGGCGGTGGGAGCGCTGAAGGCTTAGAAGTGAATGATGGCGTCCATGGCGAACATGGTGGTGCCGTTCTTGTTGCCGGGGATGCCCGCCGCGGCGTTGCCGTTGAAGGCCTTGGCGCCGCTCGACAGCCAGTAGGAAATTTCGGGACGGATTTCCAGCTGGGGCGAGAAGAAGTGCTGCCAGCCCAGGGTGAAGTCCACATAGTGGGTGTTGGCCCCGGTGCCGGTGCGCCAGCCCTGCGGATCCCAATACCATTCCGGACGGAAGGTGAAGTTGTTCAGGGCATCCGGAGAATAGTTCAGGTAGCTGACGAAACCGAAGGCCTGCACGTTACAAGTCAGTTCGTCCGCCTTGCCGCAATAAGCCAGGTTGGGCGCGTTGTAAGGCAGGTACTGCGGCGAGAACGGCGTGCCGCCATTGTTGAAGATATTGAGCGTGGTGGCGTTGCGCAGGTTCGGCACGCCGTGTTCGCTCATGTAATAAGCTTCGTTCGAGATGTGCCAGTGCTCGTTCCACTTATGATAGTAGGTGAGACCGTGCCACTGGAGATTGTTGTAGCCCCACTTGGCGTTGTTGATGCCGTCGATGCAGGGATAGATCGTGTCGTCGCCGCTGTCCGACGACCAGCGCACGCAGGCCACCAGGCTCGGCTGATTGCCGGGATCCTTTTCAAAGGTGGTGCCGGGATAGATCTGGTTGGGGAACGGATTGGTTATCCGGTTTCCATTGTGCCAGATCGGCGTCTCGGTGCCGTCGGCCACACCCACCTGCACAAGCCAATTCGGCGTCACGGCCACCGAGGCGACCACGCCGGTATTGGTGTAGTTGTCGAGCGCGTAGGTCAGCGAATGGGTATAGAGGATGTTGTTGGGTGCCAGCTGCGCTTCGATGTCGGGGATCGAGATGTAGCGGCCGACACGAATCACCATGCCGTCAGCGACGTAAGGAATGTAGACCTCGCCATACAGCATCGGGAAATCGTAGCCGTTGACGTTGTTGTCCTTGTTGAACTGGTAGCTGGCGATGCCGTAGGAGTTCGTATAGCGGTAGTTCTCGCCATAGATCGCCGACACGCGGAAGCCCCAGTCGATATGGTCGGTCTGGACCGTATCCGGCACGCGCTCGAGATAGATCACCGCCTGGTCGAGTTCCGCCGTATTGGGGGTGTAGGCGTAGGCGATCGGGGCGTTGCCGCCCGGACGGGTGGAATTGCTCGACAGATTGGCGCCGGGATTGACCCAGCCATAGACCTGCAGATGATTATCCTGCATCCACTGGCCGACCGAGGTGTTGGCGATGCCGACCATCAGCGGGCTGTCGGCGACGTTGGGACGGGTGACGCCGATCGAAGTCAGAGCGCCGGTCGGCCATTCGGTATAGGGCATGGGCGGCGTGGTCTCGGGCGTGCCCGGCCAGTTTTCGCGGCGCGAGGCCGGCGCGTTGGGATCGGAGGGCGCTGCTTCATGGCCCAACTCCAACTTGTAATAGTTGGCGATGCGCTCCAGCACGCCGGTGCCCAGATAGCTGTCCAGGCAGGAATAGTCCTTGTAGGGGTCGCATTCAGCGGCCGAGGCCGTGCCGGAAAAGCCGATGACCCCGGCGGCCATGGCGGCCGGGATCGCGAATTTGCGAAACATATGTCCCTCTGAGATTGGTTCGATGGCGGGACAGTGGACCGGCGTCGCGCAAAGGTCGATGCGGCATTATGCTAAGGCATATAAGGGCGGTGTAAGGGGCGCGTAAAACCTTGAGGTCAAACGCTCTTCTTACGGTCCAGAAAAGCCTTCAACCGCTGTTCGGCGTCGGGGGCCAGACCCTCGTTCTTGAAGATCTCGAGCCCGTGCGCCTCGTGCAGCGGCAGGGCGTCGGTCTCGATCAATACGCGCTTGCAGACCTGATTGGAATACCAGGAATTGGCCAGGATGTCGGCGGCGAGCTGGCCCAGCTCCGCTTCGAGGTGATTATCGGCAAAGCAGTAATTGGCCAGATTGATCTGCTCGGCGCGGCGTCCGTCATAGGTCCGCCCGGTGAACATGATCTCGCGCGCCCGGGCCGAGCCGACCCGGCGCGGCAGGCGCAGGGACAGGCCCCAGATCGGGGTCAGGCCCCAGCGCGAATAGGCTTCGGAAAAGCGGGCCGATTCGGTGGCAACGATCAGATCGCACGCCAGGGCCAGCTCCAGCGCTCCGGTGCAGCACTGCCCCTCGACCACGGCGATGGCGGGCTGCGGCAGATTGGCGAGGCGCTCGATCACTTCGCTCTCGTAATGCGGCTTGGCGTGGGCGCGCACCGCCCGGGCGATCTCGCCCATGTCGTAGCCGGAGGAGAAATTGCCCCCCGCCCCGCGCAGGATCACCAATCCGATCCTCGAGCTCTGACGCGCCACCGTGTTGATATGCTCGTCCAGCGCCGCGAACATGTCGTTCGACAAAGCGTTGTACTTGTCCGGCCGGTTCAGGGTCAGGATGGCGACGCCGTCGCGATCCTCGCGCAACACCAGATCGGTCATTTCGCGTCGCTCTCCTCCGCCCGGTTCCACCAACCGCCGCCCAGCGCCTGAAACAGGCCCGCCGTATCCGACAGACGGGCGGCCCGGGCTCCGACCAGGGCGATCTCGGCCTGCTGGTAAGTCTGCTCCGCATTCAGCAGCGTGACCAGATTGATCATGCCGATGTCGCGCTGGCGCTTGGCCAACTCCCAGCTCTTCTTCGCCGCATCGTCCGCGGTCGCGGTGGCTTTGAGGCCGTCATTGTCGCTTTTGATCGCCTCCAGGCTGTCGGCGACGTTCTGGATCGCCCCCAGCACCGTAGAGCGATAATTGGCGCCAGCCTGGTCGAGCGCGGCGTCGGCGGCGCGGCGCTTGTGCAGGAGGGCGCCGGCATCGAACAAGGTCTGGCTCAGCGACGACCCGAACGACCAGAAGCCGTTGCCGGGCGTGAATAATTTGCCGGGCGTCAAGGCGCCGCTGCCCACATTTGCGGTCAATTGGATCTGCGGCAGCATGTCGGCGATGGCGATGCCGACCTGGGCCGAGGCGGCGTGCAGGGCTTCCTCGGCCTGACGCACGTCGGGGCGCTGCTCGATCAGTTTCGACGGCAAGCTGACCGGCAATTGCTCGGGCAGGGTCAGCTCGTCGAGCGTGATCAGATCGTCGGGCAGCTCCGACGGCGTGGTGCCGAGCAGGACCGCCAGCGCGTCGCGGGTCTGGGCCAATTGCTTTTCGAGCGGCGGCAAGGTGGCCATCAATTGCGCCTCGGCCGCCTGCTGGGCCAGCAGATCGAGCTCGGAAGCGGTGCCGATCTCGCGTTGGCGCTTCAGCTTGTCGGTCAGTTCATGGGAGATCGCGATCAGGCGGCGGGTGGCGTCCAGCTGGGCGCGCAGCGACGCCTCTGCGACGACCGTGACGACCACCGTGCTGGAGAGCGTGATATAGGCCGCCTCGAACTGGAAGCGCGTTCCGTTCTCGCCCGCCTCGGCCTCTTCGACCGCGCGCCGCGTCGCACCCCAGATGTCCGGGGCGTAGGACAGCGACAGCTGCGCCGTATAGAGGCTGTAATAGGGATCGATCAGCTGGGTCGGCGGCGCGATGGAATCCTGGGCGTTCTTGCCGCGCACCTGGGTGAAATCGCCGGACAGCAGCGGGAAGAAGGCCGCCCGCTGCGCCGAGGTCAGTTCATGCGCCTGACGCAGCGCCGCCTTGGCGGCGGTCAGCGATGGATTATTGGCGATGGCCTGGGCCACCAGCGCGTCGAGCTTGGCGGAATGGAACAGGCTCCACCATTCGGCCGGAATGTCCTGGCCGGCGGCAAAGCTCTGCGACCTTCCGTCGGCGGCGACTGTCCGCTCCGGCAGCGGCGCCGCGGTATAGCTCTGCGTTGTCGGCGCGGCCGGACGCTCGAAATCGGGACCGACGGCGCAAGCGGCCACCGACAAACACAAAGCAAGGGGGAACGTGCGCTTCATCATGCCCCCCACCGCGGCGGGCCGCTGCGTTCCTCGGCACGATGCTCGATGACGTGATAGAGCGCCGGCAGCACGAACAGGGTCAGCGCGGTGGCGATGGCGAGGCCGCCCACCACCACGGTGGCTATGCCGCGCTGCACGTCCGAGCCGACGCCGGTATGGATGGCGGCCGGCAGCATGCCGAGCGTCGCCACCGTCGCCGTCATCAGCACGGGCCTGAGGCGTTCGGTGGCGCCCTTCATGATCGCCTCATGCAGCTCGAAGCCGGATTTGCGCATGCGGTTGAGGTTCGACACCATGATGATGCCGTTCTGCACGGCGACGCCGAACAAAGCGATGAAGCCGACGCCGGAGGCCACGTTCAGATTCTGGCCGGTGATGTGCAGCGAGATCAGGCCGCCCAGGGTCGCCAGCGGCACGACGGACAGGATCAGCAGCGCCTGGCGCACCGAGCCGATGCCGACGGTCAGGAAGATCAGCATCATGCCCATCACCAGGGCCAGGATGATCAGCAGGCGCTGTTCGGCGCGGCGCTGATTCTCGAACTGGCCGCCCCATTCCAGCCTGATCTTGGCGTGGTCGAACTTGACGTCGGAATTCACCTTGGCCTGGGCCTCCTCGAGATAGGAGGTCAGATCGCGCGACGGATTGTCGATGCGCACGGTCAGGGTCCGCCGGTTGTTCTCGCGCGTCACCACGCTTTCGCCGGTGCGGGTGCGGATATCGGCGACCTCGGACAGCGGGATCTGGGCGCCCGACGCGGTGTGCAGGTTCAACGAGCCCAGCCGGTCGGGCCGGCCGCGCGAGGTTTCCTGATAGCGCACGGTCAGCGGATAGACCCGCTCGCCGATATAGACGGAGGAGACCGGCGACTGGCCGATGCCGGTCTGGATCACGTTCTGCACGTCGGACATGTTGATGCCGTAGCGCGCCGCCTTTTCGTAATTGAGCTTGATCTCGATCTGCGGGATCGGCGGCTCCTGGAAGATCGAGGTGCTGGTGGTGCCCTGCACCTTGCCCAGGGTTGCGACGATCTCGCCGCCGATGCGGCGCAGTTCGTTGAGATCGTCGCCGAAGATCTTGATCACCAGCGGGCTGTGCGCGCCGCCGATCAGATCGTTGACGCCGTCGATGATCGGCTGGCTGATGCCGATCGAATAGCCGGGCAGGTCATGGACCAGTTCGGCCTGCAGCTTTTCGACGAATTCATGCTTGGACTCGCCGTCCGGCCAGGTTTCGTAGGGCTTCAACCCGACCGGCGCCTCGATGTGCGACATGGTCCAGGGATCGGTGCCGTCGTCGTTGCGGCCGGTCTGGGTCACCACATAGGAGACCTCGGGGTGTTTCAGCACCACGCTGCGCAGCTCGCTGGCCATGTCGGTGGCGCGGTTGAGCGACAGCCCGGTCGGCATCTGGACCTGCAGCCACAGCGACCCCTCGTCGAGATCGGGGAGGAATTCGCGCCCGACCGTGGCGCCGAAGCCGATCACCGCCAGCAGCGCCGCCGCCACCACGCCATAGATGATGCGCGGCTCGTACAGGCACTTGTGCAGCACCTTGTGATAGCCCTCGGTCAGCTTTTCCAGCCACTTGTTGTGGAACACCTTGCCCGGCTTGCGGAAGGCGAAATAGGCCATCGCCGGCACCACCGCCAGGGCGGACAGCAGCGCCCCGAACAGGGCATAGGCCATGGTGTAGGCCATCGGCGTGAACAGCTTGGCTTCGGCGCGCTGGAACGAGAACAGCGGCAGATAGGCGATGATGATGATCAACGAGGCGAAGAAGATCGGCCGGGTCACCTGCACCACTGCCGCCTTGACCTCGCTTTCCGCCAGTTCCTCGGTCGGGGTCGCCTCGCGCCGGCGCAACACCGCCTCGGTCACCACGATGGCGCCGTCGACCAGGATGCCGAAATCGATGGCGCCCAGCGACAAAAGGTTGGCCGAGACATGGGTCAGGTTCAGCAGCGAGAACACCGACACCAGGGCCAGCGGCACCACCACGGCGACCACGAAGGCGCTGCGCGGGCTGCCGAGGAACACGATCAGCACCACGAACACCAGGCCGATACCCTCGGCGATAGTGCGGCCGACCTTGGCGACCGTCATTTTCACCAGATCGTCGCGGTCGGAATAAGGCACGACGCGCACGCCGTCCGCTTCCAGCTGCCTGTTGAGTTCCTCGACCTTGGCGTGGACGCCTTTCAGCGTCTCCGACGGGTTCTGGTATTTCAGCATCAGTACGATGCCTTCGATCGTGTCCGGATTGCCGTCCTTGCCGACGATGCCTTCGCGCTCCTGGTGCGACAGCGTGGTCTTGCCAAGATCGCGGACCAGCACCGGGGCGCCGTTGAACTGAGTCACCACGATCGAGCCGAGGTCGGCCAGGGATCGGATCAGTCCGACGCCGCGGATGATGTAGCTCTGATCGCCGCGCGAGACCCGCCCGCCGCCGGCATTGGCGTTGTTGTTGTTGACGGCTGTGATGACGTCGTTGATGCCGATGCCGAAGCGGTCGAGCGCCGCAGGATCGAGATCGAGCTGATATTCGGTGGTGAAGCCGCCGAAATTGGTGTCGTCGACAACGCCGGGCACCGATTTGATCGCCGGGATCACGATCCAGCGCTGGATCTCGGACAATTCCTGCAGGTTCTTGCGGTCGGATTGCAGGGTGTAGCGGAAGATCTCGCCGCCCGGACCCGCCACCGGATCGAGCGACGGCGCCGCACCTGCCGGCAGGGTCGCCTGGGCGATGCGCTCCAACAGGCGCTGGCGCGCCCAGTAATCCTCATAGCCGTCGCGGAACAGCACGGTGATCAGCGACAGGCCGAAGGTGCTGGTCGAGCGCATCAGGAACAGGCCCGGCGTGCCGTTGATCTGGCGCTCGAGCGGCACGGTGATCTGCTGCTCGACCTCCTCGGCGGCGAGGCCGGGCATCTGCGTGGTCACCTGGGCCGAGACGTCACCCAGTTCGGGATAGGCCTCGACCGACAGGGTTTCCCAGGCATAGACGCCGAACCCCACCAGCAGCAGGGTCACCACGATGACCGGGATGCGGTGCCGGAGGCAGAAGCCTACGAACTGGTCAATCATTGAGGAGAATTCCCCCCTTCACCACCACCTGTTCGCCCGGCTTGACGCCCGACGAGATGGCGACCTCGGTGCCCTCTTCGAGGGAGAGGTCGATGACACGGCGCTCGAAAGTCCAATCGCCGGTCTGGACGAAGATTGTGGTGCGGTCGTTGTTCATCAGCAATGCCGAGGTCGGCAGCACCACCAGGGTCTTTTCCACACCCTTCAAGGTCACGGTGGCGAACATGTTGGGCTTCAGCACCGCGTCGGGATTGGTGAAGGCGACGCGCACCTTGTCGCGCCGGCTGTCGGGCTCGACCACGTCGGACACGAAGGTCACCTTGCCGGCCAACACCTTGCCGGGATAGGCGTCGAGCGACACCTCGGCGGCCTGGCCCTTCGACACTTCGCTCAGGTTCCGTTCCGGCACCAAGGCGGTGACCCAGACGACCGACAGGTCGGACAGGGTCATCAGCGGTTGGGTCGGGTCGTTGATCTGCCCACCCGCGGCGGCCGACAGGGTGGTGACCGAGCCGGCGACGGGAGCGCGGATCACCAGGCGGTGATGATCGGCGGCCAGGGCGCCGACGTCCTTGAGGCGGGCCTGGGTGCGCTCATGTTCGGCCAGCGCCTGGGAATAGTCGCTCTTGGCCTGGTCGAGATCATGGTCCGAAGCGACGCCGATCGCCTGCTGCTGCTGCTGGCGCTTCAGGGTCTTTTCGGTCAAGGCCAGGGCGTCGGCGGCCTTTTCATCGTCGTCGTAGGCCTGGGCCAGGTCCGGGCTGTCGATCACGGCCAGCACCTGGCCGGCGGCAACGCGGTCGCCCAGGGATACTTTCAGCTCGGCCAAGCGGCCGGACAACGGCGTCAGCACCGGAATGGTGCGGGACGGATCGGCTTCGACCGTGCCGGGCACGGACAATTTACCGCCGATGGTGCGGGTCGCGGCGGGGGCGAAAGCGATGCGGGACCGCAAGGGTGAGTCGGCGGGAATGACGATCTTGTCGCCCTGGCGCTGCAGCGCCGCCGGCGGCGGGGGCGCTTCCTTGCCGCCGAACAGGCCGGCTTTGCTGGCGTAGAGGGTGCCGATGACGATGACGCCGACGGCGATGCCGGCCCACAGATAACCGCCGCCCACGCGCATGGATCCGTGATTGTGCTGATCCACCTGCATCCCCTTTCGCCCACCTGATCCGCGGTTATTACTCGAAGGTATAGCCGCGGGCCACTACCGAATTATGACATTTTCCGCAGTCTTCCGCGCGAGCCATCGGTGAAATACTTCTCTTGGTCCCGGCCTCCGCCTATGGTAGGAGGATTTTTCGCCGCCGCCCGGCCTGGGCGGACCCTGTATTTGAGGTTTCGATAGCCACCATGTCTCTAGCCAGAACCAC
>Ga0213872_10000822_pt1 | contig 22533 bp, 16 predicted proteins | sample VelepicomBERX_R2_FD_160071 | JGI IMG/M metagenome (GOLD analysis project Ga0213872, IMG submission 160071) | Rhizosphere microbial communities from Vellozia epidendroides in rupestrian grasslands, the National Park of Serra do Cipo, Brazil - RX_R2 | ecosystem: Host-associated > Plants > Roots >...
CTCGAGTACGGCGCGATTCCGCTTGCGAGCGCCGTGCAGCAGCCGGGCGCCAAAACGACGACGGCCGAAATCGATATCTCTTCCGTGAAGGAAGGCACGAATCCGGTTGGGAATCTCGACTTGAAACCCTATGACGTGATCTCGGCCAAGCAAGCCGAGATGATTTATGTGCTGGGAGACGTGAATAAATCGGGGCCATTGGAAGTCGGCGAACACGAATCGCTGTCCGTGCTTCAAGTGCTGTCTATGTCGGGCGGCCTCGACCAGCAAGCCAGCCTGGAAAAGGTTGTTGTTCTAAGACCGAATCTGGACGTAAATAAGAAGACGAAAATTCCCGTCAATGTAAAACGCATTCTTGCCACAACCGACGAAGACTTTGCGCTAAGGCCAAACGATATTCTATATGTGCCGCGCAAATCGGGCGTGGGTCCGGTTTTAGAAAAAGCCGCTCTCATTGCCCTGCCGATGATTCCCACGTTCCTGTACCTATTCCTTCGATAAACGTGAGCACACTTCCTCAAAAGTTCAATAGCACTGAGGTTGTCAACCTTTCCGTTGAACCCGATGGGGTTCAGCCTCAGAATGTTTTTAGCGAGCTTGGTTCCACGGTCCGCGAACGCAAGCTTCTGATCCTGCTTTCGATTCTTGCCGGTGTACTCGTCGGCGCGGGCGTTCTCGTCTTCATCCCTCCGCGCTACGCGGCGGTCACCACGCTCGAAGTGCAAGGCGTCAATGAGAATTTCATGAATATGACGTCGGTGGATCCGCAGGCCGGCACCGGCGCGTATTCTCCTAACTCCATCAACATCGAAACGCAGATCAAGATTCTGGAAAGCGGGTCTTTGCGAGCCCCGGTTGTTGATCGCTTGCAGCGGGAAACATCGCCTTCTTTGCCGCCGCAGACTGGATTTATTTCTCAGGTACGCAGCTTTCTTCACATTCATAACAACGATCCCGTGGAAAGCACCCGGCAGGCAATTCAGCTTGCGAACTTCACGGTGAAGGCAACAAACATTCTGGAAACGCGGATTATTGCGCTGTCATGCGAATCGACAAATCCGGACGTTGCCGCGAGCTTCGTGAACGCGCTGGCCGGGGACTACATAGCCCAGACCTCAGAGCTGCGCTCTGTAAATGCGCAAAAAACCAGCCAATGGCTTGCGGGGCAGCTCGAAGAGACGAAAGCCAAACTGGAACAGGCGGAAGCAAAACTGCAGGAATACGTTCAGCAGAACGGTATCACCGTGATTGGCGATCAGGAGACTCTTGCCGACAGCAAGCTGCACATCCTGCAAGGGAATCTTGCCTCTCTGAAGGCCGAAACCATCGCGCGAAAGACCATGCTCGATAAGGTCACAAACGCACCGGCGGAGGCGCTGCCGGACATCGTTCAGGATGCGGATCTCAAGTCTTATCTGGGGCGCATTAACGACCTGAAGCGCGCGCGAGCGGTTCTGCTGACGAAGCTTACGCCGGAACACGAGAAAGTGAAAGCGGTGGATGTGCAAATCGCCGTGCTCCAGGCCGCGTTTGACCAAGGTCGCCAGAACGCGATCGCGCGATTTCGCAGCGATTACCAGGAGTCCGAGAAGCGTGAGCAAATGATGTCATCGGCATACGCGGGGGAGGCGAGCACAATTACTGCGCAGTCAGGGAAGATGGCGCAGTACGGCATTCTCAAACGCGAGGTGGACATCCTGAAGCTTTCGCTAAATGCGATCCTGCAACAGTCCAATCAGGCTTCAGTTGCCTCAGCCATTCCCACAGAGAGTATTCGCGTAATCGATTCGGCAATTGCTCCCAACGTGATTTCCCATCCGATCGCGTCGGAGGTGATCGCGGAAGGGGCGGCAGGCGGGTTATGCTTGGGCGCGTGCCTGGCTTTCCTGCTCGAGCGGCGAAAACGCAGAACTTTGGCGAGGAGGTTTGCCGATCCCGGGCGGTCCTCGATTCTTCTCAATATCCGCGAACTCGGTGTGATCCCGAGCATAGCGGACGGGGCGAAGCCGAAGCGCCTGCTCGGTAATCTTCCGTTGGTGAACCGGCTTAGTCCGGCTCCCATCGAAGGCGGGTATCTTCTCAAAGAGTCGTTCCGGATGATCGTCGCATCATTGATTCGCCAGGCGGATTCGATAGATCAGCGTAGCGTTGTGGTAGTCACCAGTCCGGGAGCAGGGGAAGGCAAGACCACCATCGTTTCGAATATCGCGAAGGCGATGTCGGAGATCGGCCGGAAGGTGCTGGTTGTCAACGCAGACCTGCGGCGGCCTCACCTCGACGAGATCTTCGATTTAACCGGCTCGCCGGGTCTGAGCGAAGTGCTGGCCTCCACCCAGCCGCTGGATCATTCGTATCTGGCGGGGATGATTAAACACGCCGCTGAAGCCAATATCGACATTCTGCCTGCCGGCTCGGCGACCGAGCAACTGGCGAAGTTGTTCTATTCGCCGAGGCTTCCGCTTGCTCTTGAATCGCTTCGTAAGCAATACGATTGCATTCTGATTGACACGCCGCCCCTTCTGCAGTTCGCCGAAGCACGCATCCTGGGGCGTATGACCGACGGTGTGATCCTTGTTCTTCGCTCGGGCGCCACGGACGAGACGAACGCTTTGGCTGCACGCCAGATGTTGCGCGAAGATCAGGTCACCCTCGTGGGTGCGGTCCTGAACGACTTCAAAGTCAGCGAAAAGAACGGTTACTACAGCTACTACTACTACGGCGGACAGAAGGCGTAGCGCTCCAGCCGCGCTTGTCCGATTTGCAAAAGCGGGCTCCGTATGTGCGGAATCGCAGGAATCTTTAACGGGCAAACCGCCTCAGGTCCGGCGGAACAGGCCGTTGTCGCGCGCATGCTGCAACTTCAGCAACATCGCGGGCCAGACGGGCACGGTATACACAAGGACGGATGGGCTGTTCTCGGCCACTCGCGGCTGTCCATCGTCGACCTGACTACATTGGCAGCGCAACCCATGTCCAATGAAGACGGGTCTGTCTGGGTCTCGTTCAATGGCGAGATTTACAACTACACAGAACTCCGGGAAGACCTGCGCGGCTGCGGCCACACCTTTCAATCCGCATCGGATACCGAGGTGCTAGTCCACGGATACGAGGAATGGGGTATGGACCGGCTGGTCAAGCGCCTGCGCGGAATGTTCGCGTTTGCGCTGTATGACAGCCGGCGCGCCGCGGAGAGTGCTGAGGAACCGCTGCTATTTCTCGCGCGGGACCGGATGGGCATCAAGCCGCTTTATTACGCTTTCGACGAGTCTACTCAGCGGCTGATATTCGCCTCGGAGGTGAAGACTCTGGTAGAGAGCGGCGCCGTGCCAAGAGACGTGAACCAGCAGGCGCTCGCCTCTTTTCTCTGCCTCGGATCGGTGCCTTATCCACAGACTTGCCGGTCGCACGTGAACTGTCTTCCGCCTGGCGCCTTCCTGGCCGTCAGCCGCCGCGAACGCCGGATACGGCGCTTCTGGGAACTGGGTGATACGCACGCCAACGAACCGATTGCTGCTGCCTTGAGCGATGCGGTTCGACGTCACCTTATGGCCGATGTGCCGGTGGGTGTATTTCTTAGCGGCGGCGTCGATTCATCTGCTGTAGCCGCGCTGGCGGCCGATCGACCGGCGGCTCAACTGTTCACGCTTACCATCTCGTTCGCGGAAGCAGAGTTTGACGAAGCTGCAGAAGCGCGCACATTTGCCACCCGAATTGGAGCCGATCACCACGAAATTCCGATTGGTGCGGGAGACTTTCTTTCGGAGATGCCGAAATTCCTGGCTGCGATGGATCAGCCCACGGCCGACGGTGTAAACACATATTTTGTGTCTCGGGCCGCACGTGAACTTGGCCTGAAAGTGGTGCTCTCCGGGCTCGGCGGTGATGAGGTTTTCTTCGGATATTCCCACTACCGCAGCCTGATTTTGAAATCCGGCGCCCTCGGGCTTTATGCTCACGCACCTGCCCTGCTGCGGGCGGTTGCCGGCACAGCAGCGAGCGCGTGCGGGCAGATGCTTGGCAGAGAGCAGTGGGGCCGCTTCGACCATGCGCGACAGCGCTCGCTGAACGAGAGCCTGTATCTGCTCGTGAGAGGTTTTTTCCCGCCGGGACAGGCTGCAGACTTGCTCGGCATGTCTGCCAAAGAAATCGGCGCCGCGATCGATCGGGCTTTCGAGCCGTTATGCGAGCCGGGTGAGAACGGAACCGCAGACGCGGCGCGCTTCCAGCAACTGGAGATGCGGCGCTACCTGCACGACCAACTTCTCCGCGACTCCGACGTCTTCAGCATGGCCCACTCGATCGAGCTGCGCGTTCCGCTGATCGACGATGAGGTGGTGCGAGCTGCTTCCGCAATCCCGGGCGACCGCATGATCGGCAATGGCATGAACAAGCCTCGACTAGTCGAGGCCGTGCCGGGCGGTTTACTCGTCGAGGCGGCGAAAAGACCAAAACGCGGCTTTACTTTCCCTTTCGCGACATGGATGAAGGCGCATGCGAATGAGTTGGAGGAATATGCGCTGGGCGGAACACTGCTGGATCGGCATGCTGTCCGCAACTGTTGGAAGCGATTTCGGGTGGGCCGGCTTCATTGGTCCCGGGCCTGGAGTACGGTTGTTGTGCGAAGCCTGAATTGATGCTGCTTTCGCGATGAAGGTTCTACATGTCCCCTACTGCTATTTTCCGGATGCAGCGGGAGGAACTGAGGTATATGTTCAGGCGCTTGCGCGAGAACAACAGGCGCTCGGATACGAAGTGGAGATAGCGGCTCCATCTGCGGAAAACAGCAGCTACCACTATTGCGGAGTGCTTGTCCGGCGATTTGCCACTGCGCCGAAACTTACGCTGCGGCAGCTTTACGGCGAGGGCGACCCGATTGCGGCCGAGACATTTGAGAATTTTGCGCTGGCCGGAAAGCCTGATGTCGTGCACTTGCATAGCTTCACGAGTTCTGTTTCGACATGCGTCGTGAGGGCGATCAAACGGCTGCAGATTCCAGTTGCGTTCACCTATCACACCCCGACCGTCACCTGCACTCGGGGAACGCTATTGCATTTCGGAGAGCGAGTCTGCACGGGCGAGCTATCGGAGACCGAATGTTGCGCATGCACCCTGCAAGCGCACGGTTTACCCCGAGGGGCATGTGGCGCGTTGTCGCGGGTACCCAGGGGCCTTTCGAGGATCTCCGGCCCGCTGTGGGGGATCGTGGCGCCGAGAGTTCGAACCGTAATTGAGATGCCCGAACTCATCGAGCTTCGTATTCGCGCAGTGCAATCGCTGTTTGAAGAAGTCGATTGTATCGTGGCGGTCTGTGATTGGATCAGAGACATTCTCATTCTTAATGGCGTTCCTGCTTCGAAAATCACGCTGGCAAGGCAGGGATTGCCGAATACTTCGGAAGTCTTAGTCGGAGAACCGCCTAGTTGTAGTGAGCCGCTCCGCTTGGTGTTCCTGGGCCGGCTCAGCAAGACAAAAGGGATTGAGATGCTCGCGAACGCGGTACTGAGCGTTCCGGGTGAGGTTCGTCTGGACGTATACGGAGTTGCCCAAGACGCCGAGGGATTACGCATTCGGGACGCGTTGCGACAACTTGCTGGGAAGTCGCCGCGCATCCGGCTTCTCCCGCCGCTGGCGCCGGCTGAGATCGTTCAAGCCTTGAAAAACTATCACATGCTCGCGGTCCCGTCGGAGCTGTTGGAAACCGGTCCGCTGGTGGTTTATGAGGCGTTCGCAGCGGGCCTTCCCGTCCTCGGGTCTGATTTAGGCGGAATCGCCGAGCTTGTAAAAGACGGACACAGTGGAATTCTTGTCAGGCACAATGCGATGAGCGAATGGGTCCGGACGATCAAGGTTCTTGCGGAGAACCCGAGTGTTGTTGCCGGTCTCGCCGCGAATGTTCCTAAGCCGCGTACGATGGCGCAGGTTGCAGCGGAGATGGCCGACGTTTACGCCTCAATCTGGAAAACCGCTTCGGTGAGTGTTCAGTGAAGCAGCGCGGAGAGAGGCGGATTCTGTACGTTCAGTACACCAATCCGGGCGCCTATCCGCCCCTGCAGCATAGTTCGCAATTGCTGGCGGAGGCAGGTTGGGACGTCCTGTTCCTGGGAACGGGGGCTTTCGGGGCTGACTGTCTGAAGGTGCCCGAAAATGATCGCGTAAGAGTGGAGAAATTCGCGTGGTGCGGAAGCGGCTGGCGGCAGAAGGTTCATTTCTTACTCTTTTGCATGTGGTGCCTTTGGCGCGCGATCTGTTTCAGGCCGGGATGGATCTATGCGTCGGATCTATTTTCGTGCCCCGCGGCGGTGCTTATACGCTTCGTTGCGAGAGGCCGTATTATTTACCACGAGCACGACCTTCCCTCGGCCGTATCATCTGGTCTCCTCCGATCCGTTTTGTATACACTCCGAAAGCGTTGCGCACAAAGCGCATCTCTGTGCGTGGTCCCCAGCTACGGGAGGGCCAGTCTGTTCCGAGCGGAAGTCGGTGTCACCAAGGTCTGCGTAGTCTGGAACTGCCCTAGAACAGCGGACGCAACTCCGGCGGTTTCGGAGAACGCGGGCGATACGGTCAGACTGCTTTATCACGGTTCCATAGCCCCGGGCCGCCCGCCTCGTGAACTGATCGATGCTCTGGCAGCGCTTCCGGACAAGGTTCGACTCGTCCTGGTCGGCTACGAGACAGTGGGATCTCGCGGTTATATCCAGGACATCCTGGCGCGCGCCGAGATTTTGGGTGTGCTTCATCGCATCGAGTATCTTGGGCCGAAGCAGCGAGCCGAGATGATGGCGATCTGCGCCGCGTGTGATATCGGGATTGCGTTGATCCCAACATCTTCGCCGGATCTCAATTTGAAGACCTTGCTAGGTGCGTCCAACAAGGTTTTCGATTACCTCGCTGGCGGCTTACCCGTTTTGGTGCCGGCTCTTCCGGATTGGGAGGAACTTTTCGTCAAAGGCGGATATGGACGTAGTTGTGTGCCGGATGATGTCCAGGACCTTACGAAAACAATAGCTTCCCTGATTGCCGATCCGCAAGGGATGAGGCGTATGGGTGAGAGGGGCCGTTTGCAGGTTCTAACGGAGTGGAATTACGAACGGCAATTCGTCCCCGTATGGCGGATGTTGCATGGCCTTCAACAGGAAGCGAATCCCTAATGCAAGTAAGATGCGACCCCTCGCGATAGTCGCCACCCACCCCATTCAGTACCAGGCGCCGGTATGGGAGGAAGTTCGGCAACTGGGGGTGCCGACGCATTTGATCTACGGGTCTGATTTCAGCGTAGTTGGCTACCGCGATGAAGAATTTGGGACGGCATTCTCGTGGGATGTAAACTTGGTTCCCGAGCCATCGGTATGCACCTTTTTGTCGCGTGCTGACGCCCGAGGGGCTCGCGATGTCAGCAGCGTAAGGGCTGCGGGCATAGGATCTGTTCTAGACCGGCTGGCTCCGGGCGCTGTACTCTTATCTGGCTATGGATGTCGTTTTCACATCGATAGTTTTCGTGCCGCACTCTTCAGGCGAATTCCCATCATGTTTCGCGCTGAGACGACCGATCACGCGCGCACGCGCAGTGCGCTCTCGAGCGCTCTGCGATTCATTTTCTTGCGGGCGTTGTATAGCCGATTTGATCGCCTGCTTCCAATCGGAGTGAAATCCTACGCACACTATCGTTCGCTAGGCTGCCCCGGAGACAAGCTTGTATTCTCTCCCTATTGCGTCGATATTCGTCCCTTTCAGGCGGACGGACGATACCGAGAAGCATTCCGGTCTTCGGTCCGCAGAGAGCTGGGACTCGACGAGACAGACATGGTGCTGCTGTTTTGCGGAAAACTCAGCCAACGGAAGGGAGTGCATTTGCTGGCCCCCGCGCTAAGACTGTTAAATGAGGATTTGCGGAACAAGGTAGCGGTGCTATTCGTCGGCGACGGTATGGAGCGTGAGGAGCTTGCCGCCGCCTGCCAAGGCCACCCGGCGGTGCGTGCCCGCTTCATCGGTTTCAAGAACCAGCGTGAACTGAGCCCCTACTATCATGCTTCGGACGCCTTTGTTCTTCCAAGCATCGCGGGTGAGACGTGGGGGCTAGTTGTCAACGAGGCGTTGCACCACGGTCTGCCCTGTGCGGTCTCCGATGCCGTTGGTTGTGCACCGGATTTAATCGAGAACGGAGAGACAGGATATTGCTGCGCGGCAGGAGACGCCGAAGAACTGGCAATCGCAATCGAAAAAACCCTGGCGCTGTCTCAGACTGAAGGCTGCAGCGACCGTTGCCGTGCCAAAGTTTCTGGATATTCAGTGACCGCAGCCGCGAAAGGAATCGCGCGCGCATTCCATGAGACTGTCCGCGCTTCCTGAGATGGTAAACGTTGTTCTGGCAGGTATGGCGGGTGTGGAGCACGTTGGTGCTCATTTGCAAGACGCTGCGAGCCGGCTCGGAATCCCCTTAACATTCCTAAACACGGAGGAAGCCTACGAGGGCAACTTCGTCAAAAGGAAGTTTGATTGGCACTTCCGCGGTCATCTTCCGACGAGGCTGGGGTGGTTTTCGGACCGCGCGATTACAGCTTGCCAGGAAGGCGCAGCCTATCTGATCACAACCGGATTGGCGCCAGTAGAGCGCCGGGCGCTGCGTGAGATTCGCAAAATAGGCGTCACCTCGGCCAATTTTCTGACAGACGATCCGTGGAGTAAAAGCCACCGGGCTCCATGGTTTCTTAAAGCTCTTCCTGAGTACGATATTGTGTTCACTCCGCGACGTGCCAATATAGCTGATCTCCAGGCTGCAGGCTGCAGGTCTGTCGAATATCTCCCGTTTGCTTATGCCGAAGATCTGCATGTTCCTGCGACTCGCCCGGCTACGGCTTGTGATGTCTTCTTCGCTGGCGGAGCGGACAGCGACCGGCTTCCCTGGATTGCGGCATTGATCCGCGCAGGGATGGACGTCGGCTTGTATGGTGGCTACTGGACCGGATATGGCGAAACCAGGCGGTGTGCGCGGGGATTTGTGTCTCCCCGGCAATTAAATGGGCTTGTAGCCGGCGCTCGACTTTGTCTCTGCCTCGTGCGGAAGGCGAATCGGGATGGGCACGCAATGCGAAGTTTTGAGCTGGCCGCGATGAAGGCGTGCATGCTTGTTGAGCGAACTGCGGAGCACCTTTGCCTGTTCGGGACCGAAGGAGAGAGCGTCGTTTATTTCACGACGACTGCCGAAATGCTTGAGAAGGCGCATTGGTTACTTTCGGACCCGACCGAGCGAAAACGCTTGGCCGAGTCGGCCTACCGGCGTATCACAGGTGGCGGTCAGACATATACAGACCGTTTACAGCATATGCTCAGTAAGCTAAATCTCAAGGTTTTGCCGCGCAAACTCGACACCGTATAGCAGAACTTTTTGGGCCGGGTTTTCTCAAAGATGTCCCGTTTCCGATCCACAGCCTCTGAGGCCGGCCTCAATAGGAATCCGCCTCTTCGCATCGCAATTTTCGTCCATGGCCGCTTTCATGCGTTCGATTTGGCTCGCGCCCTGATCGAGAGAGGACACTTTGTCCGTGTGCTCACCAACTACCCTCGATGGGCGACTCGCCGTTTCGGCTTGCCGGACACGTGTATCGAGAACCATGTCCTGCATGGAATCGCAAGTAAGGCAGTTGACCGTATACGCCGGTTCTGGCCACGATTCGATGCGGATCCGTTCTTGCATAGATGGTTCGGCTGCTGGGCAGCGAGACGACTCGGCATGCGCGAGTACGATGTTGTGCATGGCTTCACGGGCGTAGCAGAAGAACCGTTGCTGAAGGTCAAAGCTCCCGTTCATACAATCGTGCGTGGATCGGCACACATACGAACACAAGCTGAAATCCTCGTCGCAGAGCAGCGGCGTATCGGAACCCGCGTCGACCTGCCGAGCGCATGGTCGATCGCGCGCGAAGAACGTGAATATAAGCTCGCGGACGTCATTCTAGTGCTGTCAACCTTCGCGCAAAAGAGCTTTGTCGAGCAAGGAGTTTCACCGGACCGCCTGAGGATGATATCTCTTGGTGTGGATACCCGGAAATTTCGGCCAGATGCCGAAACACTGGCCCGGCGGCTCGACCGCATTCGTTCGGGTCAGCCGCTTCGTATCCTAACGGTCGGAACGTTCTCCTGCCGCAAAGGTGCGATTGACTACCTGCAGATCGTCCAGAAACTCCAGCCCCGCGGATTTCAGTTTCGCTTTGTCGGAGGGATAGAGCGAGAAGCGAAGCCAATCGCGCGCAGGGTGTCTGCTCAAATTGAATTCGTCCCGAGGCAGAAGCAGTCTTCACTGACGGAGCAATATGCTTGGGGCGACCTGTTTCTGTTCCCAACCATTGAGGATGGATTTGCGGTCGTGTTGGCTCAAGCGCAGGCGGCTTGCCTTCCCATTCTTACCACTACCAACTCATCCGGGCCGGACCTCGTCAGGGACGATGAGACCGGTTGGGTGTTACCCATAAGATCACCGGACTTGTTCATCGAACGATTCCTCTGGTGCGCGCAGAATCGAAACCGGCTGGCCGAGATGGTGACCTTCCTCGGGGGACACCACAGAATCCGAGACTGGAGAGAAGTGGCTGCCGACTTCGAGACCATGACCCACGACCTGATCCGGTTGCGGCAGCAGTCCTCACCCGCATGAGCGAGCATTCATTTCTTCCCTCATTGATTCTCTTCGTCATCGCGACAGGTCTGGTTGCGCGTTCGATGTGGACCCGGCGGTCTATCGGCCTGGGCGGCGTGTACATGCTTCAGCTTTGGATTCTTTACGCTTCGGGAGCTTGCCTGCGTGCTCTACCCTGGGCCGGTTTGAGGAATACCAGTGTGGCGCTTGACGGGTTTGCGGTCAGCGCTTACGGCGCCATCGCATTCGCAGCAGGCTGGTGCATCAGGCCGTATTTATTTCCGTTGCGCTCGCCTCGATTCGTCAAGCAGAACCCAAAGCTGCCGGGCCTTTACATTGCTTCCGGTTTGATCAGCTACTTCCTCCTGAAGCCCACTATCGGCCGGTTGCCGACCCTCCAGGCGATCACTCTCGTGGGCGCACAACTTGCTCTTGCAGGTTTGTGCCTGGGAGCGTTTCTAAACTGGCAGCGCGGCGGATGGAAGCTGCTGCTGAAGTGGTCTCTTCCGGCTCTTTTGTTCCCGCTTGTGACCGTTTTGCATCAGGGCTTTCTGGGATACGGCGTCGCTGCACTCTCGATGTTTGCGGTGTTTTGCGCAACCTTCGTCCGCCCGCGATGGGTAGTTGTGGTTGCCCTCGTCCTTGCTGTCTATTCCGGAACGTCGTTCACCATCGCCTATCTGAAGAACCGGCCTGCTCTGCGGACGGCCGTCTGGGGCGGAGCGGACTGGCGCACGCGCATTGACGAGCTGGCGAAAACAGTTTCGATTATTGAGCCGTTCGACGTGCGAAACCGCACCGACATTGAAATATTCAATGAACGAATGGATCAAAGCCCCCTGCTCGGCCTTGCAGTGGACAGGCTCTCAGAGAGAGGCGATTACGCGCACGGCGAGACCTTGCTAAATGCTCTGATTGGTTTGGTTCCGCGAGCGCTATGGCCGAACAAACCGGTGGGGGCGGGGAGCGGAGGCCTCGTTAGCCGCTATACCGGTCTGCACTTTGCACGAAATACAAGCGTCGGCGTCGGCCAAATGATGGAGTTGTATATCAATTTCGGCACGGCAAGCGTGGTTGTTGGGCTCCTGGTGCTGGGTCTTCTGCTTGGATATAGCGACGAGAAAGCAGCCCTGCTTCTGCACAGCGGTAACTGGCCATATTTTGTCCAGTGGTTTCTGTTCGGCATCAGCTTTCTTCAAGTGGGCGGCAGCTTAATTGAAGCGGTTTCAACCGCGGGAGCCAGCGTTGCGACGGGGCATATTGTCAACTCGATCATTGCCGCACGCGCGCGGGCTGCGGAGAGGAAGAAGATCGTGCCGGCGGGTGAGTTGCAGGCAGTATGAGCGTTTTGTTCGTGACGCCGACGTTCGAAACCGGCGTGCACGGGGGAGTTCAGATGAGCGCAAAGCTGGCCTGGGAAGCGTTGCGCGAGTCCGTCTCTGGCGGGCGGGCGGAGTTACTGGCGTACGGTAATGCAGCAGGTGGCTCCACTGTGCCATCGAAGATCTCCTTTCTTTCACGAGCCGCGCGTCTTCGAACCGGATTCGATTTGATCCTGTTTTGGCATATCGGTCTGGTGAAGGCACTATCGATGATGAATACGAGGGCAGCCCGTGTTATGGTCTTTCTGCACGGTATCGAAGCGTGGTCCTCGCTGGACGGTATCACGGCGCGCCTTCTTGAAGGAACGCATCTCTTTCTGACGAACAGCGATCATACCTGGCGCAGATTCATCTCTTCCAATCCCCGTTTTGCGAACTATCCGCACCAAACCGTGCCGTTAGGTATCGGGAGTCCGGTTGATCAGCCGGTACCGCAGCCGGGCGTTCCGCCGGCGGCGTTGATGCTCGGGCGACTGGAACGCCGGGAAAACTATAAGGGGCACATCGAAACAATTCAGGCGTGGCCGCTTGTGCTTGCTTCTGAGCCGAATGCCGAACTGTGGATTGCCGGCGACGGGAACCTGCTCGCTGATCTGAAAGAGTCAGTCCGGCGGATTGGCGTTGAGGATTCCGTGAAGTTTTTCGGTACTGTCTCTGAGAAGCGCAAACAGGAACTGCTCGTCGCGAGCCGATGTCTCGCGCTGCCAAGCCGTGGAGAGGGATTTGGCCTGGTCTATCTCGAAGCCATGCGTCTAGGCCGTCCCTGCCTGGTCAGCACGAGCGATGCAGGGCGCGAGGTGACAAATCCGCCTGAAGCGGGAATGGCTGTTGATGTCGGTGACAGCGCCGCAATCGCTGCTTCGCTGGCGACCTTGCTGCGATCGGATTCCGCATGGCCGGCTTGGTCGGTCAACGCCCGCCTGCGTTATGAAACAAGGTTCACGGCGAATCACTTCAAGCAAAGGCTGGTTGCGGCCTGTTTGCCGCCGGCACGAGACCCGTTGGCATCCGCGGCTTTAGCAGGATGAAAGTTCTTCACGTTATCCCCTCTGTAGGGCCGCTTCGCGGCGGCCCGAGCACCGTAATCCGAGCCCTTGCCGAAGGTCTGAGCAAGCAGGGGATTGAGGTGCACGTGTGCACCACAGATGACAATGGCCACGAGCGCCTGCAGACAAGCCGATTGCAACCGCAAACAGAACGCGGAGTGACGTACTGGTACTTTCCTCGCCAGGTTCGCTTTTACACAGTTTCGATACCGTTGATGATTTGGTTACGGCGTCACGTCGCTGACTACGATCTCGTTCACATCCACGCTGTCTTCTCATTCGCTTCGACCGTTGCGGCGTTCGCCGCGAAAAAACGCCGTATCCCGTTCCTTATCCGGCCGCTCGGCGTGCTGAACGAATGGGGATTGAAGAACCGCCGCCGCCGGCTGAAGCAACTGTCACTCAGGCTAATCGAAAAGCGGATGTTTTCCGCCGCTTCCCGGGTGCATTTTACGAGCGAACAAGAGCGGGCCGAAGCGTTGCGCGCCGGCATCGCCGGATTGTCCGTTGTAATTCCAAATCCGGTGGATGTCACTAACTCCGAAATGTTCAAAGGGCAGTTTCGCCGGGAACATCCCGACTTACAAGATAAGAAGGTTCTGTTGTTTCTCTCGCGCATCGATCGGAAGAAGGGGCTCGAGCTGCTCCTCGAGGCGTTTGCAAAGATTCGCTCCCTTCGAAACGACGTGCGGTTGGTCATTGCGGGGGACGGCGATCCCGCGTATTGCCAAGAGTTGCGAACGCTTGCTGCAACGCTCAGAATTTCCGACGATGTGCTGTGGACGGGATTTCTTTCAGGGCGGGCTAAGTCGGCTGTTCTGGCGGACTCCGATCTGTTTGTCCTTCCGTCCTATTCCGAAAACTTCGGCAATGCGGTAGTGGAGGCCATGGGCGCAGGAGTTCCGGTCATTGTCTCCGATCAAGTGGGTATTCACCGGGAGGTGGCATCGAGCGGCGCCGGCCTCGTGCTGCGCTGTGATGCAGGCTCGATTTGCTCAGCGGTCCTGGAGGTGCTGTTGTCGCCTGCGATGGCGGAGCGACTCTCCCACAATGGAGTCCTGCTCGCCAAGAGTGCCTTCTCCCGCGAGTCGGTAATCGAGAAGGTGATCGCCTGCTACCACCAGATTCTCGGATTGCCATCGAGCGACCAAGACGATAAGAAGCTCCTGCTGGACACCGTTGGGTTGCGACTTTCATGATGCAGCTTTCCGCTATCATTCTGACGTTTAACGAAGAAGCCAATCTGCTCCCGTGTCTTCAGAGTCTGCAGCCGCTCGCGTGTCCAACGTTCGTCGTCGATTCGGGAAGTTCGGATCGGACTCTCGAAATTGCGAGGCAGTTTGGCGCGATGGTCTATGAACACTCTTTCGAAAACCATACAAAACAATGGTCCTGGGCCTTGGCCAACCTGCCGCTCAAATCGTCTTGGATTCTGGCCCTCGATGCGGACCAGCGGCTAACACCTGAACTTGCCGAGGAAATCCGTCTGGCGACGGCTCCGGGTGTCAACCAACTTATCGCTGGAATGTTTCTGAATCGCCGGCAGATTTTCCGTGGTAAGTGGATCCGGCATGGGGGCTACTATCCCAAGTACCTGCTAAAACTCTTCCGGCCTGAGTGCATCGAATTCGATCCCCTCGATCTGGTAGATCACCATTTCTATGTCAAAGGGAGGACGCAGAACCTCAAACACGATTTGATTGAGGCCAATGTTAAGGAGAATGACGTCTCCTTCTGGATCGACAAGCACAATCGTTATTCGACGCTGCTCGCCCGGGAAGAACTCCTGCGTTCGTCCAAAACCTCCGCGACCCTTCTCCGACCTGCCTTGCTTGGCAATCCGGACCAGCGCGTATTGGCACTGAAACAAATCTGGCGCAGGTTTCCTCCTCTATTCCGCTCGCTGGGCTATTTCTTGTACAGATATGTAATTCGAGCCGGGTGGCTCGACGGCCGCGAGGGCTTCATCTTTCACTTCCTGCAAGGCTTCTGGTACCGCTTGCTGGTTGACATCAAGCTGCAAGAGTTACATGAGCAGGCGAGAGCCAATGAAACGAGTCTTTCCTTCGAGATCTAAGTCAGAGATGAGGTGAGCGCACTGTTCGCTGGAAGCAAAATTTTGGTAACCGGCGGCGCCGGGTTTATCGGCAGCCACATCGTGGAACGCCTCGTTGAAGAGCGCGCCGAGGTAACCGTCCTGGATAATTTTTCTCGCGGTTCCCTTTCGCTGCTTTCAAACGTACTCGATTCCGTTTGCGTTATCGAGGGGGACGTGCGAGATCGTAGCTGTGTTGAAGCGGCATCGGTCGGCCAGACGGCCGTGATTCACCTGGCTAGCCAATCGAGTGTAATGCGCGCTTCGGCGGACTTGGACGAGTCCTTCACAGGGAATGTCGTGGGCACGTTCGAAGTCCTGCGAGCGGCCAAATCCGCGGGCGTGAAGCATTGCATTTTTGCATCGTCGCGGGAGGTGTACGGCGACCCCACGCAGCTACCGGTCGGCGAGGACACCCGGCTCGATCCGAAGAATCCATACGGGGTAAGCAAGTTGGCCGGGGAGCTATATTGCAGATCTTTCCAGGATGAGTCGTTTCGTGTTTCCATCCTCCGTTTGGCCAACGTGTATGGATTCCGGGACTTCGATCGCGTGATTCCGATCTTCGTCGGCCAGGCTCTGCGCAACGAAGATCTCGTGCTCTATGGGGGCGGCCAGATTCTCGATTTCGTGTGGATCGATACCGTTGTCGACGCGTTTGTTGCAGTTGCTGCGTCGAAATTTCCGACCGGCGCCCTAAATGTAGGGAGCGGAAAAGGTATCACGATTCACGACCTGGCCCGCCATATCGTACGTTTGAGCGGCTCCGGCTCCCGTGTTGTCGTGCGGCAACCGAGGTCATTAGAAAGTGTTGGATTCATCGCGGATACAACCAGAGCGAAACAAACACTGGGAATTGATTTCTCTCATGAGCTGCTCTACAACCTGCCGCTATTGCTCGAGTCAGTAAGCCAACCGGCGCCCATATAGTGTCACCAAATCATGTCTATTCATATCCTGGGTCTGAATGCGTATCACGGAGATTCCTCGGCTGCTGTTCTGGTGGACGGGCAGTTAACGGCTGCTCTTGAAGAAGAGCGCCTGAACCGGGTCAAGCATTGGGCCGGTCTGCCCGTATTGGCGTCTAATCGTTGCCTGACCCTTTCCAGAATCACCGCCGTCGATCATATCGCCGTTTCCCGCGATCCCGGCGCGCATCTGGGACGCAAGCTGCTGCGAGCCATTACCCGCCCGCAGAATCTCGGCAATATGGCCAGCCGCGCAGCTAATAGCGTGCAGCTTACTCGTTTGCAGCAACAATTGGCCGAGGCCGGCGTGCGCGGTGCAGAAAACGCCAGGATGCATTTCGTAGAACATCATCGGGCGCATCTGGCCAGCGCATTTTTCGCTTCTCCCTTCGAGGAGGCCGCCGTTGTTTCCGTGGATGGCTTCGGCGACTTCAGCAGTGTCATGTGGGGTATTGGGCGTGGCAATCAGATCGAAGTGCTCGGGGCTGTTCACTTCCCGCACTCGCTCGGACTCTTCTACACGGCTTTCACCCAATTCCTCGGATTCACGAAGTACGGCGACGAATACAAGATGATGGGCCTGGGGGCATACGGTAAGCCCTCGTTTCTTTCCAAGGTCCGGAGAGTGGTTCGTACCGAAGGCGACCAGATCCGCTTGGACCTCGATTACTTCCGCCACCATTCGGACGGGGTTGAAATGACGTGGGAAGGGGGCGAGCCCAATCTCGGCTGCGTCTACTCTTCCCGCTTTGTTGAGGAGTTCGGCACGCCACGGACTCCGCGAAGCGAGATCAGCCAGCGCGACATGGATCTGGCCGCTTCCGCGCAAGCCGTACTCGAAGAGAATTACTTCGCCCTCCTGAATTTCGTACAGAAGAAAACGGGACAGCGCGCGGTCTGCCTTGCCGGAGGGGTTGCGCTGAATTGCGTGGCGAATGGCAGAATCTTCGAAGGGACGCCTTTTCGTGATGTGTACGTTCAGCCGGCAGCGCACGATGCTGGAACATCCATCGGCGCTGCTCTCTTTGTGTGGAATCAGCTTCTGCGGAAGCCCCGTACATTCGTCATGGGAGACGTCTATTATGGGCCCGCGTACGATGACCTGGAGATCCTTCGTGCACTCGAAGAAACAGGGACGCGCTACCATCGCCTCAACGAGGCGGAATTAGTCGATCGAACTGCCCGTGAAATCTCGGACGGCAAAATAGTCGGCTGGTATCAGGGACGGATGGAATTCGGTCCGCGTGCGCTAGGCAACCGCAGCATCCTGGCCGACCCGCGCCGGAGCGATATGAAGGACATTCTGAACCGACGGATCAAGTATCGCGAGCCGTTCCGGCCCTTCTGCCCGTCCGTTCTGCGTGAAGACGTCGCGGACTTCTTCGAAATGGACTACCCCTCGCCTTTTATGGTGATGGCTTACAAAATCAGGCCCGAGCAGCGGGAACGAATCCCGGCGGTGACACACGGCGACGGCACAGGACGCCTGCAAACAGTGGAAAAAGATGTGAATCCGCTGTATTGGAAGCTCATTCACCGTTTCAAGGAGCTCACCGGCATCCCTGTCTTGATCAATACTTCGTTCAACGAGAACGAACCCATCGTGGACACTCCGCAGCACGCTATCGACTGTTTTCTTCGCACCCAAATGGACGTGCTGGCGATCGGGCCCTATCTTGCGCTCAAAACCGAGAACGCGGAAGCAGCCCAGCGAAGCAAAGGTGTTTTCGCCGGCCAGTGCGCGTGAGTCACGCAGAAGTAATTATCGAGTCATGAGCGGTTCTTCTTTCGTTTCGTGAAAATCCTGATTCTGAATCAGACGTTTTATCCGGACGTCGTTGCGACCGCGCACTATGCGGCTCATCTCGGTACCGCGCTCGCTTCCGAAGGCCACGAGGTTTCCGCTATAGCCGGCATCCGCGCCTATGACGACCCCACTAAGCGCTTTGCCGCTAAAGAGGCCTGGCAGGCCGTAAACATCCGCCGCATCTTCACACCGGGACTGGGGAAGGCGTCCAAACTGCGGAGACTAGTCGACTTTGCCACGTTCCTTCTCGGCTGCGCCTGGCGCCTGCTCTGGACGCCGCGCCACGATGTCGTTGTTTCACTGACGTCTCCTCCGCTGATTGCCTTCCTGGCGGCTCTCTTTGTTCGCCTCAAGGGCGGGGAACTGCTGTATTGGGTGATGGACTTGAATCCCGATCAGGCGATCGCCGCGGGAATGCTTCAGCCGCTCGCTTTGCGTACCAGGCTGCTTGAGTGGATGCTTCGCTACACCCTCTCAGCTTCGAGCCGGATCATCGTCCTGGATCGCTTCATGAAGGAGCGGATCTGCGCGCGCGGCATCGATCCTGGCTTGATCTCGACGATTCCGCCATGGTCGCACGACGCCGCTCTTGCGCTCGATCAGGAACGCCGGGCTTTGTTTCGCCGGGAGCATGGCTTGGAGGGGAAGTTTGTCGTAATGTATGCCGGCAACCATAGCCCGTGCCATCCGCTCGACACGCTTATTGGTGCGGCAGAGCAACTGGCCGCGCACAAGGACGTCATGTTCTGCTTTGTCGGCGGAGGCGTGGAACACAAAAAGATCGCAGCGTACGCGCAACAAACTCACGCCAGCAACGTGGTGTGTCTGCCCTATCCGCCGAAAGAGCGCCTCACGGATCCGCTGTTCGCCGCGGATCTGCATGTCGTCGTGATGGGAGAGCCATATCTGGGCATCGTTCATCCCTGCAAGGTTTACAATATTCTCGCTCTCGGAACGCCTCTCCTCTATATTGGGCCGCTCGAGAGTCATGTGACGGACCTGGCTGCGAAGGCACAGCAAACGGAGTGGTTTTACCCTGCCGTACCTGGCGCAACGACGCAAGTGGTGGACCATATCCTGCGGGCAAAGCAAGCGTGCAGACTTTCGGTTCCCGAAGAGAAAGCCGTGGGGGCAGCATTTTCCCGGAGCGAGCTGCTCACGCAGGTTGTTCGAGAGGTGCAGAATCTGGTGCCGGGTGTGCCTTTTGCCGGCAGCGAGAAGCTTCGTGCCGCTACGGAATGAGAACAAATCAACCTTGACAGTATGAGTGGAAAAGCGACAGTTTTTGACGCAGACGTGCGCGGGCCCGTTGGGGGCGAAACTTCTTCCTCCCCGGCCTCATGGATGCCGGTGTTGTGGTTCGGAGGACTGCTGGCAGTTTCGTATGCCTTCGTGTTGAGCCGCCTGGCGCAACAGTGGTTCACGGACGACGACATGAGTCACGGCATGTTCGTCCCGCCGCTCGTGGCCTATATAGTCTGGCAACGTTGGACGAAGCTGCGCAGCTTGCCGGCAGCTTCGAACATGTGGGGATTGCTTCTGATGATTGCCGGATCCCTCATGCTCTGCATCGGGCCGCCGAGTTTGCCGACGTTCGTGTTTATGACCCGCGTCGGGTTTGTCTTTTCGCTCACCGGCTTGGTCCTTTTCTTACGTGGGACTCGCACGCTACGCGAGTTGGCCTACCCGCTCTTACTTCTGTTGTTTATGATTCCACCGCCCGGATTCATTTATCAAAGATTGACATTGCCGCTGCAGTTTGTCGCGAGCTTTCTGTCGGAAAATCTGCTGGAACTTCTGGGGTACTCGGTGCTGCGGGAGGGGAATGTGCTCCATTTACCGGGACAGACCCTGGATGTGGTGGAAGCATGCAGCGGCTTACGCTCGCTGCTGTCGCTGTCCTTTCTGGCGCAGGCGTACGCATATCTGTTCGACCGCCGGCCGTGGATGAGAGTCGCGCTGGCGATTGTGATCATTCCGATTGCCGTGGCCGCCAATGCCTGCCGCATCGCATTATCTGCCATGGCGGGGCGCATTAATCCGGAGTGGGGGCATGGTCTGTACCATGCCATGACCGCCTGGATCGTTTTTGTTGTCTCGTTTGTGCTTTTGTTGATCACGCATCAAGTGATCTGCCGGGTCCGCGGTTTGTTCTATAAGGAGGAAACAGCCGATGCGCTTTCTTAAATCGCGGAACGCCGTAATCGCCAGCTCTATTTTGCTGCTGCAAATGCTCGTCTACTACCGGGTATCCCGGGCGGAAGTGATCCCAAACGCAACCCCATGGAGCACGTTTCCGGAGCAAATCGGCGCGTGGCGTGGCATGGACGCGCCGGTGGATCAAGAAAGCATGGATCGCCTTCACCCGGACGATTATCTGAATCGGGTCTACTCCAATGACCAGTCGGGCGGGGTCTCCAGTCTTTTTGTCGCGTACTTCAAAACCCAGCGCGATGGCAGAGCGCCACATTCTCCGCGAAACTGTCTACCCGGCGCGGGCTGGGAGTCGCTTTCGAACGTCGTCCGCCCGCTTGACGTTTCAGGCTGGAGTGGGCCCATTCCGGTCAACGAGTACATCGTCCAGAAAGATGGCGGCAAGCTGGTGGTGCATTATTGGTTTCAACAGGATCACCGCGTCTTTGCCAGCGAGTTCCGGGCCCAATTTTATGCTCTCCCGGAAATGCTCGTCCACGGCCGTACGGATATCGCGCTGATCCGTATCATCACTCCTGTCACGCGATCGCTGGATGCCGCTGAAGAATCCGGTTTGAAATTTGCCGCCAGCGTGTTTCCTCTGATCCGTGAAAGACTCCGCTGACTTCTGATTTGGCCGTGTCCAGGTTCAAAGCATGAGAGAGAAGAAGCTTCGGCTGGCGCTGGTTGCTGTTGCCCTCGCGACCCATGTTGGTTGCACGATGAACCGCGACGCTGCGAAACAAAGCTACCTCCACAACGGAAATCGCCTGTTCGATTCCGGCAGTTGGGATGACGCTTCTCTCAACTACCGTAAGGCGATCGAAAAGGACCCGCAGTTCGGCGAAGCGTACTACAAACTCGGGTTGTCCGAAAGCCGGCGCGGCGAATTCGAGGAAGGAACGCGCGCCCTGACGCGCGCGGCCCAACTCCTGCCGGCACGGGATAACGTCAAAGTCGCTCTTGCGAACGACTCGCTCACGCTCTGCCTGCGGAATGACTCCTGGCCGGCATGCGAAGCCGCCGGACAAGCGCTGTCGCAAGTGCGGCAGCAGGACACCTTCGACGTGCTTCGCATCAAGGGCCTGCTCGCCATGGTGGACAGAAAACCGGATGAGGCGCGCGAATATCTTGGCCGCGCGAATACCCTCAAGCCGATGCAGCCGGATGTCGTTCACGCCTATACTGAGGCACTGATACAAGGCACGCCGGCCCAGCGGGAACAGGGCGAGGCCCTGGCTGTTGCCTTGGTCAAGGCTCACCCGGAGTTCCTTCCTATATATGACGTGCTCTACAGCCGCTATTGGATGACCAGGCGGTTCGCTGAGGCCGAACGGATCCTCGTCGAGAGAGTCCGCAACAATCCGGGCGAACCCTCTGCGCTCACCGGGCTCGCTTCTCATTACGCTCGCAGTGGCAACCAGCAGGCAATGAATGCAGTCATCGATCGCATGGTTGCGAACTCGGCCTTCACTGACCGTTTCGTACGCGCTGGTGATTTCTATCGCAGCATCAATCAGCCTGACCGCGCCATTGCAATGTACGATCGCGGTCTCAGAGAACAGTCTGCCGACCTGGTGAGCTATAACCGCCGGATCATTACTGTTCTCCAGTCCCAAGGGAAATTTGACGAAGCGATCAAACGGATAGATATGCTGCTGGCCGCCCACCCGGACGAACCCGAGCTCAATTACTCGAAGGCGGAGTTGCTCGTTAAGGAAGGCGGGAGCGAGAGTCTGGGGCAGGCTGTCCAGATCCTGAAGCATTTATTGCGAAAGGAGAATCGGGCTGATTTTCATTATTTGCTAGGGCAAATTTTCTGCCTGCAGGGCGATTCCGATCGCGCTGAGAAGGAGTTTCTGGAAGCAGCGAAGAAGACGGCCTATGTTGAGCCCCTGCTCGCGCTCGCCGGTCTCGAGCTCCGCCGTAAAGACTACCGTACGGCTCTGCATTACGCTGACCGTGTTTTGCAATATTCACCGCTGGATGCCCGCGGCCGGTTGCTGCGCGCCAAAGCCCTCCGGGAAAAAGGGGACTTCGACGAAGCTGGAATTGAGTTGAGTTCTCTCGCAGAAGACTACCCTGCTTCGCTCGAACCAGCGCTCGAATTGGGGAACTTGCGGCTGGCTCAAGGCCGGTTCAAGGAAGCCGAGACGCTGTTTGCAACCCGTAACACTGCTGCCGGCGGCGACTTGCGATCCTTTGACGGATTAGTCCAGACGTACTTCGCCGAGAAGCAGCCGGAAAAAGCCGTGCGCCTGCTGAATGCACTTGGATCGGACCCGTCGACCGCGCCCGAGCGGCATTTGCGAGTTGCCGACGCGGCCATGGCAGCCCAGGACTTTCCGTTGGCCATAGCGCAGTACGCGTGTGTTTCGGCTGCCCAGCCGCAATGGACCTATGTGCATT
>Ga0213872_10000823_pt1 | contig 22525 bp, 26 predicted proteins | sample VelepicomBERX_R2_FD_160071 | JGI IMG/M metagenome (GOLD analysis project Ga0213872, IMG submission 160071) | Rhizosphere microbial communities from Vellozia epidendroides in rupestrian grasslands, the National Park of Serra do Cipo, Brazil - RX_R2 | ecosystem: Host-associated > Plants > Roots >...
GGAAGCCTGGTTCACCCTCGAGCCGGATGAGATCTGATTTGCTTCCTGCGCAATTTTATTTTGCAGATTGGTCAGATCAGCTAAGAAAATTCCGTTCGAAGCGTTTATGCCAGCAATCATTTTCTGCCGCTTATCCCACTTGCTGCATGGAGGTGAAGAAGTATTGCATTGTGCTTCTAATGGTCGCGATCGCCTGTGCAGCGGCCTGGTAAGCCTGCTGAAACTGTAAGAGGTTCGTCGCCTGGTCATTCAAGGAGACACCCGATAGCTGTGCGCGCAAATTTTGCGCTTGGGTCAAAACATCCGTCTCGGTCTGTTTCGCCGTCGAAGCGCTGGACGCCTGGGTGCCGATATCGGAAGCAATACGGCTATAAAAATTAGTGGGATTCAAACCGCCAAGCGCAGCTATGGACGTGTCCCCCATCTGCGCTAGCTGGTTTGCGGTGCCGTTTGCGGCAGTACCATTGCTCGCCACTAGTTGTGCTGTCGTGAAACTTGCATTCACAGCAAGCGAACCAGCAACTGCCGTGGGCGATCCGGGATCATAAACAAAGAGATCGATTCCCGTGCCACCGGCCGAGACCTGCGCGCTCGTAAGCAAACCGTTCACCGTGTCCGCAACACCCTGAGCAAGTTGATTCAACCCTCCTGGCTGAGCCCCATCGCCCACTACTGTCGGTAGAACCGCGTTTCTGAACTGCAGCAGTCCTCCAAGCTGTCCTTGGTTCGAAGCCAGCCTCGTAACGTCCTGTCCATCCGACGTAAGAATCGTAGCGTCCGGAACTGTGCCTCCGCCCGACTGTACGCTGATTGCTTCCTGGCTGCTGCCGATCACCAGCGGAACCTGCCCTCCCATGAGAACCGTGACAGTGCCATCGCTCTGTGTCTCGACATTGATTGAAACCAGATTTGATAGCTGCTCCAGATCGCTATAGAGCTGTGCATTTAAGCCGGCATCCTGCTGTGCGCCGTTCCGGATCTGGCCATTGAGCTTCGCAATACTCGTGGAAAGCTGATTAATCTGGTTGATAGTGCTCTGTAATTGCTGGTCCGTTTGCGACTGAATCTGGCCCGCGTTAGAAGCCGCTTCGTTGAATGCCTGCGCGACTCCTTGTGCTGCATTGATTACCTGCTGCTGCGCCGTTGCGTCGGATGTCGTCGACCATGCGGAGAACGCCGAAGAAAGGCTGCTCAGCGCTGCCGGAATACCGGATGTTCCCGAAATATTAAATATCGATTGAAGATTTTGCAAGCTCGACGCCTGCTGGGTTGCAGCCCCTACCTGTTCATTTGCACTCCAGACAGCCTCTTCTGCGTAGGCGTTCCGGGCGCTCTGGGTTCCCGAATCCTGCACGCCGCCCCACACCCCCCGTGTCGGGTCGAAGGCGCCCGCGGTCAAAATGGGCGTCTGAGTCACGTACCCCGGCGTGGAAGCGTTCGCAACATTGTTTTGCACAACGCCCATCGCCTGTTCGAGCACGGTTAGCGCGTTGCCGGCAGTTCCTAGTGCCGCGGAGAGAGTCCCCATAATCGAACCGTTACGCTTCAATCCGAAGCGCGCCCGCTTCCAACGTATGCTCCGGTCCACCGCTATGGCTGTAGTTCCCTGTCTGGCTGCCCGAAGCGGACACCCACCCGCAATAAAACATCGCAGCGGCGTCCAGCAGTCTTTGCGCGGCTGCAGCCTGTTGAACAATCTGCCGGACCACCGCCGCGAGGATCGCGACGTCGCCGCAGCTCTCGCCGCTCTTCTTTAGGTCCTGCACGACCTGCGCGGTTTCCTCCAGCAACAGAGAGCAAGAACAAAACCCTGGTCCCATTACGACTAGCAGTCTAATTGCTCGGCTCAAGCTCTGCTGTGCCAACAATAGTTCCTCTTTCGCCGTGCCTTTTCCCGCTCTAACCATCAATGAGGCTCCGCACAATCGCGTGGCTGACATCGTCTGCATTGACCTCGTACCGACCGGAGCGAATTTGATCCGCCAAACTTGCCAACCTGGCCTGCCGATCTGTCGACGTCATGTTTTTCGCCAGCGCCACCAGATCGCTCGCGCCAGACAGATGCACCGTATCCGTCGCAGATAGGTCTGCCGCGTCCGCACCACCTGCCGGTTTCGTCGCCGACACGTGCCGAACTGAGGTAGACGAAGTTTGCTCGCTTGCCCCATCGATGGCCGATGTATTTACCTGTATGCCCATCCCCCGAGGTGCCCTTCCAGCTATATCGGCTGCGCTTCGTTGAACTTAGAGAGCTTTTCTGTACCGTCATTAGCAGAAATATTTGTGTTAAGTTCGTAAACCTTAATCATGAGCTTTACCTCACCCGCAGGCAGCCGTAATGCGGATGCTATATCGGCTATGGACTCCCCTCGTCTATGCAGGCGCAGTACCTGGCCTTGCCTGGTCAGGTTCACGCCGCCGCTTTCGCAAACCAAATCTGCATAGAAACGCCTCTGTTCTAGTTGCGCCACAAGAGCGCGTGCTTCTCCGGCGTCCGTTGTCGCGCGACTTAGCGCCGCTGCAAACTCCTCTTTGCTGGCAAATCGGATTTCGAACCGTCGTATTTCACGTTTAAGCGAGAAAAAGAGGAACATACACGCGCTCATGACAAAGCTCGCCAGTAAACAGTTCAGGAGCGGCACAAACCAAAATGCGTCCATAACATTCATTGCTCTAATAGATTCCTCGCGTGCTGGGCCACTTGCGTTGCATATACGCTCGCAGCCGCAGAACGCCCTGCACACGAAGCTGCGATATCCGTGTAATGTGCAGATCCATGATCGAAGCAATCTCTCGCAGATTCAGCTCTTCTTTGTAATAGAGACTGAGAACCGTCCGCTCATTCTCAGGCATTTTCTTGATCCCTTCGGCGATAACTCGTTCTAATTCCGCGCGCTCCAGTTTACGAGCCGGCCCCTCATCGCTTTGATCTCCAAGAAAATCCAGAACATTCAACTCCTGCGCGTCCTCTGATACGCGAAGACCTGCCAGTATGACCCCCTGAAGGTGAATCATCCATTCGTCATACTCTTCCGGAGTGATGCCTAGCTCTGCCGCTATTTCGTCCTGAGTCGGCGTGCGCTGAAGTCTTTGCTCCGCATTTGCAATTGCCTCTTGCACCTGCTTGAGGTGCTTGCGCTTATGAGTTGGAATTCCATCCAGACCTCGGATGCTATCAAGGATGGCTCCCCGGATCTTGTATTCCGCGTACGTTCTTAGAGATGCATTCCGGTTTGAGTCAAATTTATCAACCGCCGCGAGTAACCCCACAATACCCGCCGAAATTAAATCATCCAATTCTACGCTGGGCGGCAGCTTCTCATGAATTCTCGATGCGATCCATGTCACCTGGGGTAAATGCTCGAGGATAAGTTCCTCCCGTTCCTCGGTCGATCTGTCCGCGAGCGCGTAGGCGTACATATCGGATCAGCCTGGCATCAGGCGGCCGTCGTAGCAGCGGCTTTGCAGTTCGGCAGTAGGTCCGAAAGCAGTTCCGCTTTGCATGCCACCCGAAGATCCTCAGGGATCTGCTGCCCGCATCCGACGAAAGACAACGCCAAGTCTGCTTTCATTGCCAATTCGACCGCGCTCCCCGACGCCTCCAGTTCATCCCAGCGTGTGAGTATCAGCTTCGTGGGTCCGAAGACCGCAAACCGGTCCGAAATCTGCTTCGCCACCGTCCCGCGCGTGGTTGCCGGCAACACGAGATGGACATCCATCTCACTTCGCCGCACGAACGCCGCCCAATGGAATGCCTCCTGCATATCAGCGGGCCCGTATCCGGGAGTGTCGATCAACACCAGCCTTCCCTCTCCGACTCGATCGAGTCCTGTCCCGAGCGCGGCCACCGTCCCTACAGTCTCGAAGGAAGTATTCGCGATCCTGGCATATTTGCTCAACTGTTCCCATGCGCCGACCCGGAAGGCATCGGTTGTCCAGATATCGACGGGTGTACGTGTTCCTAATCCGAATCGCACCGCAAGCTTCACGAGAGTCGCGGTCTTCCCGGCGCCCGGTGGCCCAACCAGCATCACGACACGTGACTTGGCGCCGCGTTTTCCCAACTCCGGACAAACGGTCAGCCGATCTCCAATCCTCGCCTCAAGGGCCTTATCAATTACCTGCCGCGGGAAGCATTCTTTGACATCGTGCAATTGACGTGACAATCGATCGCGTTCTGAGCGCAACCTGGACTCCACGCATTCAACCAGGTCTTCAGCCGTTTCCCGCGAAAATCCAATAGCGGCCAATCGTATGACAGCGTCTTCCAGTTCTGGTGCAAACTTGGGGTCCTTGACGCTGTACCGCGCCATTGATCGGCTGATTGTCTCGAGCTGCTTCCGCAGCTCGGCCAGTTCCTGGACCAGGAAATCGCTACCAGTACCTAAGTTCAGCGATGCCATCACAGGCACGTTAGCTTCGCCGTTTGAGTGGAGTCTGCCGTTGTTATCCACAACTCCGAAGACCACTTCAAACGCACCCAAATCTCGAAGTTCACGCTCGGTCTCCGTCGAGTTCATCAGCATAGCATCGGAGCCCAATTCCTCACGCGCCTTTTCAATCGCTTCCTCGATCGACCCCGCGAAATAAGATTTGATCCTCATCGCTGTCTTAAATCACCCCCAGTGACAAGATCTTGACGCCCGGCGGCACTTCATTGTGAGCAATCGGAAAAACGTTCGGCAGCGAGGACTCGAGCATCTGCCGGAGAAAGAACCGTGCTCCGGAACTGGTAAGAACGACGGTCGCGATTTCCCGCCGATCCAATTTCCGTTCTATACGCGTAACTATCTCGCGCACTACCTGCGGTGCGAGAACGAGCACGCTGCCCTGCTCCGAATGCTGAACTCCCGATTCAATCGTCTGCTCCACCGAGCCGTCCAGAAAATAGGCCGGGATCTCCCCGTTTCCGGTCACGTAGGGCTTGACCAGGCTTCTCCGCATCGACTGCCTTGTGTATTCCGTTAGCAGCACCGCATTTTTCGTAGTCACTGCTGCCTCACTTAAGCTCTCGAGAATCGAAACGCCGTCGCGTATGGAGACTCCCTCTTTCAACAAGTTCTGCAGGACCTTTTGCACGCCAGAAAGTGACAGCAGTTTGGGAACCAAATCTTCCATCAACTTTGCATTCTCACGACTGACGCGATCGCAGAACATTTTTGTATCCTGGCGTGAAAACATCTCACTCGCGTGCTGCCGGACCAGTTCAGACAAGTGCGTCCCGATGACGTTAACGGCGTCCACCACGGTGTAACCCGCGAACCGTGCCGCATCAACCCGGCTCGTTGGAATCCAGAGAGCCGGCAGCCCGAACGCCGGTTCTTTTGTCTGCTGTCCCGCGAGGCTCTTGTCCGCCTTTGCCGTCGGAATGGCCAACTCACAACCGGACAGCAGTTCATACCTTCCTATCTCGGCGCCCTTCAACAGAACCACATACTCTCGCGATCGGAGGGAGAGATTATCCGTTACCCGCACCGGCGGAAGCAAAAATCCAAGGTTCGTGACAAACTGCCGCCGTATGCCTGCAATTCGCTTCAATAAAGGCGACGTCTTCCCGCCGGCGACCATGCTAGCGAGCCCCAGTCCCACCTCAATGGCAACTGGTTCCACCTTGAGCAGGCTTTCGAGATCTTCCTTCGGTGTGGTCGCAACGGCAGTTACTTCTTTGGCGGCACCGTCAGATTTTCGACGCTTCAGCCAACCCGCGGCTCCTAAAGCGCCGCCGAGTAAGAGAAACGGAATCGTCGGCAACCCTGGAATTCCCGCTAAAACCAGCAACACACCACCGGAAAGGAGTAACGGCTCGTGGCGTCCGAAGAGTTGCTTTTGGAATTCTTCACCGACTCGATTCTCAGAAGTGGCTCGTGTAACAATCAGACCGCCCGATACGGAGATCATCAAAGCCGGAATGACCGTCACGAGCCCGTCTCCAATCGTCAGTACTGTATAGGTCTCGAGCGCTCTCTTTAGCTCCATCCCGTGCTGCAGAACTCCGATGAGAAAGCCCGCAATAATATTGATGCTCGTAATCAGAATGCTTGCGACCGCATCCCGCTGCGTGAAGCGCGAGGCGCCATCCATCGCGCCGTAGAATTCCGCTTCGGCCGAGAGCTGTTTCCTGCGCCGCCGCGCCTCTGCTTCGTCGATCACTCCGGCGTTCATCTCCGCGTCAATCGACATCTGCTTCCCCGGCAATGCGTCGAGAGTGAACCGCGCAGCAACCTCCGAGATGCGCACCGCGCCGTGGTTGATCACGACATATTGGATCGCGATCAGAATCAGGAAGATCACGCAGCCGATCACATAGTTCCCGCCAACCACAAAGTTGCCGAAAGCCTCGATGACGTAGCCTGCAGCCGCCGTCCCACTGTTGCCATTTAGCAGAATGAGCCTTGCCGAGCTTACGTTCAGTGACAGCCGAAAAAGCGTCAGCAGCAACAGAGCCGTCGGAAACACGCTGAAGTCGACCGGTTTCAGAATGTACATCGTGACCATGAGCACGATAACCGACATGGCCATATCAAGCACAATCAGGAGATCCAGCATTACCGGCGGCATCGGCATGATTAACGCCACCACGATCGCGAGCACCGCGATCGGCACCGCCAGCTCGCCGGCCGTCAGCAGCTTCAGTGCCGGCCAGCCATGCTTCGTTCGTGCGACTGGGATCGCTTGGGAGGGAGAAGTCATCGGCAAAGTATTTCTCAGCCCCGCAATTTACGACCCATCAAGCGGTACACATAAGCCAGAATCTCCGCGATTGCCTTGTAAAACTCAGGCGAAATCGCACGGCCCACTTCAATCGCGTCGTACAACGCTCGGGCAAGCGGAGCATTCTCGATTACCGGCACCTCTCTCATTACTGCAATCTGCCGGATCCGCAACGCCAGCCAATTCTTGCCTTTCGCCACCACCACCGGGCACGCCATCGTTTCACTGTCGTAGCGAATGGCCACCGCAAAGTGCGTCGGATTCACAATCACGGCCGTCGCTTTCGGCACCTCGCGCATCATTTGCCTGCGCAGCAGATCGCGCCGCAATCGCCGGATGCGAGCCTTCATCTGCGGATCGCCTTCGTTCCGCTTGTTCTCTTCCTTCACCTCCTCTTTCGTCATTCGGAGGCTCTCGTTGTATTTACGCTGCTGCTGCAGGAAATCTGCCGCTCCGAAGACAACGAACACGGCCGCTGCCTTCCATAACATCGCGCGCATCTCTTGCGCCATTTCCATCGAAGCTGCGGTTAAGTTTTCGAGCGGCAGCCGCAACAGGTCGGCGGCGTGTGTCTGCATAAGGGCGTTGATAACCAGCGCCATCGCCGTTAACAGGCACAAAGCCTGTACCACCGACGCGGCGTTCTGCCGGGGAAGTTCCTTCAGCCGCACAAATGGATTGAGTCGATCGAATTTCGGTGTTACGCGCTGAAGACTGAAGCCTCCACGGGTCACAACTAAATGCGCCGCAGCCGACGCCGCAAACGGGATGATCGTTACCCCTAGAATCGGCGTCAGATTTTCCATTGCGACGCTAACGATCAGGGCCGGGACCTCTGCCAGGTTGAATTGCGCGCCGATCGCCCGGTCCAAACTTCTCTGCAGCGATATCCGCCAGTGGTTGGGCCAATCGCCAAGCATGCTCAACGTTGCAACGAAGCCAAGAAACTGTACGGCTCCGATCAGCCCCCGCGACGCTACAAACTGCCCCTGCTCGCGCGCTCTTCTCAGCCTTTGGGGTGTCGGCTTCTCGGTTTTGCTGCCGCCTGACGCTGCCATCTCGGGCTACCGCAGAATAGATTCCTGAATGACCTGAAACACCTGCTCTGCGTACGAACGGTAGAGTTCAGGAGCAACCGCCAGCACGGACACGAGCACCAGCAGGCTGATCATAATCTTCATCGGAAAAGCGTGCATACTTAGATGCAGCTGCGAATTGATTCGTCCAACCAGCGCGAGTGCGATCTCGGCCATGAGTAGGAGACCGATCACGGGGAACGCCAGGCGCAGACCAACGCTAAAGAGTGTGCCCCCTAGCCGGACAACCGTCTGAGCCATCGCCCGATTCTCCACAAACACGCCCGGGGGGAATTTTGCCAGGCTATGCGCGAATGTCGCGATCACTGCCCGGTGCAGCCCGGTAGTAAAGAACAGCAGCCCCGCCAGTAACTGCGCCATGACCGGCAACACATCCGACTCGGCCTGCGTCGTGGGATCGACAATCGAGACATACCCGTATCCGGCCTGGAGGCCCACCACCTGCGCCCCGAACGTCAGCGCTTCCGCCAGAAAACTCACCGTAAGTCCAACTGCCAGCCCTAACGCCCCTTCGGACGCCACCCAGCCGGCGAGCACTCCGGCACTCACGTTGTTTGCGTCTACATACGGCCATGCCGGAAAGAGTGCGATCGTCGTGGCCAGCGACAAGACAACGCGCGCCGCAGAAGGCCCTGCATCTTTAACCGGCAGAGGAACGAAGGCAAACGCGCCGCTGATGCGCGCCAGCACGAGCGCAAACGCCAGCAGCGTAGAGAGCGGCACCGTCAGGTTAGCGTGCATACTGGGCAAGATTTCCCAGGATGGCCGTTGCATATGCTGTTGCGTGCTGCAACATCCACGGCATCAGCAGCAGAAATCCAAGCAGACAGCACGCCAGCCTGGGCACCGTGCTGAATACCGGGTCTTGCATCGACGTCGCGATCTGCACCAGGTTGATGACAATTCCCAGTGCGAACGAGATCACCAGCAAAGGCGCGGCAATCCAAAATGCTGCCATCATGGCCTGCTCAATCACGTGCACTGCGAACTGAGGAGTCATGCGATTCAATAAGGCAAAAAGCTCTTCATCAGTGATCCAATGACCAGATTCCAGCCGTCCACCAATACGAAGAGAAGTATCTTAAAGGGTGCCGACACCAATGCCGGCGGCAGTTGCATCATGCCGATCGACAACGTGACTGACGCAACCGCCATGTCAATCACCAGAAACGGCAGAAACAATACGGCGCCTATCTGGAAACCCGCCTTTAGCTCCGAAAGAATGTACGCCGGAATCAAGACTTTTAGGCTGAGGTCTGCCGGCGTACGCGGGGAAGGTTCCTTTGAAATCTCGAGAAACAGACGTATATCTTTCTCCCGCGCAAATCGAATCAGAAAAGTCCGAAGCGGGGCCGATCCCTGCTCGACCGCCTGCTCGGCGGTGATCTCGCCTTTTTCCAACGGTTGCCACGCGTGAGTGTATATATCCGAAAAGACCGGCTCGACAATCAGCAGCGATAGAAAGAGCGACATCCCTATCAGCACTTGATTCGAAGGCGCAGTCTGTGTTCCGAGGGCCTGCCGCAAAAAGTGCAGTACCACTGCAATCCGCAGAAAGGGCGTGATGCACATGATCACAGCCGGAAGCAGAGTCAGCAGCGTTAAACCGACTGCGATCTGCATAGGCAGGCTTAACGTGAGACCCTGCCCGGTCCGTGCAGCGGCAATTCCGAATGAGCTCAATCCGCTATTAGGAGCCTGCCGTGCCAGCGCGTTTATCGGTCCGGCGAACAAGAGCAGCACTTCATGAGCACTACTCATGCCTCTCTCCGTCAAGCGCCTCTGTTCCCGCCCCCGCAGGAAAACTCCCAACACGATGACAAGCCGACGGGGAAATCCCCACCAGAATCAGTTCATTCCGAACATGCACTAAGAAGAGCGAATGCTGTGGACTCAGTGAGATCCGATCCATGACCTGAATGTCCCCGGTGCGGCCACCCCTTCCCCCTCTCATCGGAGGAAAATGCGCCAGGCCCTTCTTCCGAAGGACGGCGAGCGTTCCTACTAACAGAATGAGAACGATAAATAAAGCGGCAATCTGCTGCAACATGGGCCAAAGCGGACTCGAGCTCGCTCTCGAACGTAGTCCGGTCGGCGCCAGGATAATCTCTCCCGGAATGGAGCGCTTTACTAGCTGTGGATCAAGCTCAGCAGATCCTGATCCATCTGGTTCGCGGTAGTAATGACGCGCGATGCGGCCTGATATGCGCTCTGGTACGTGATCAGATGGGTAAACTCGGTCGCCAGATCAACATTGGACGCTTCCACCGCCCCTCCCAGGATTGCGCCTCGTCCGCCCGTCTGCGGCTGCCCGATCGCCGGCGCTGCCGTGTTACTTGTGGCTGCGAAATTGTTGTTCCCGGCATTCTGCAGCGAATTCGGATTTTGAATGGCCGCAAGCGCGAGCTGCGCCTCCACTTTCTGCTGACCACTCGAGAACGTCGCAACTACCTGTCCCCCGTTCTCAATCGATACATTTGTCAATTGGGCCGCTTGCGTTCCATCCTGATTCGTAGACCCCACGCTGGACGTCTGCGCGTATTGCGTCAGCATCCCCTTGCCATTGGGATCGAACAGACTCCAGTTAATACTCATATTGGCTGCGCCGTCGCTGAGCCCGTTGATATTGATGACGATGGGCGACGACGTGCTTGCGCTCATTGTTCCATCGGAATTGAAGGATACGGTTCCGGGAGCAGTCAAAAGATTGTAGGGAGTACCGGACGTGCCAGCGCTCATATCGGAGCCAGGGATGCTCACTTGATACGTCCAGGTGTTTGGAGTGCTTTGAGTGAACATGATCGTTAGTGTGTGGTTGTTTCCCAACGAATCAACCACCTCAACGGGTGTCGAAAACGTGTTCGTGCCGTTCGCAGCACTTGCGTCGGCGTTGAGGTTACCGCTTGTGGACATGTTCTTGGTTGCCACCGGTGGCAGCACCGCACCGGTCGGCAGCACGATGTTCGCCGGTATCGTGTTCGGATTGATCACTCCGTTCGCGTCTGCCATCCAACCCTGCACAGTTTCGCCCGTCTGTGTTTGCAAAACACCGGTCGGACTGACGGTGAAATTGCCATCCCGTGTGAAGAGCTGCTGACCCGAGGATTCGTTCACTATAAAAAACCCGTTCCCCTGGATCGCTGCCGCCAGCGGAGACGTGCTCGTCTGGATTGCACCCTGGCTGAAAACCGTGTTGCTGATCGGAACCCCGACTCCGAGCCCAACCGGAAACCCCGCATCGACGCCCAGATACTCACTAAAAAGGGACTTGAAGTCGGTGATGCTGCCCTTGAAACCGTCCGTGTTGACGTTCGCCAGGTTGTTTCCGGTCGCGTTAATAGCTTCGGATTGCGCTTGCAGGGCGGACAACGCTATCGAAAAAGTGCTGGACATCTCTCTTCCCCTTCCTTCTTGGAAAACTTGACTACCGGCTAAGCCGCGCCACCTATTGCGGAGTTACTATTCGTGCCGGAAGTACCGTTCGGCTCATCCTGTGTACTGCCGCCTGACTGTGTTGCCGTTGAACCCGAAGTAAGGCTGGATGTGCCGTCATATTTCCGGCTGATGGCATCCAGATCCTGTCGCATCGCGAGGTTTTGCTCCACATCGCTGAATTCTGCGAGCTGCGTCACGAATGTCGTGCCATCGACGGGCTGCGTAGGGTCCTGATTCTTGAGCTGCGCTACCAGCAACTGCAGAAACGTCGATTGGTTCGCCAGCGCATCTGTGCCATTGCCGCCGGCTTGGGCCGAGTTACTGCCCGAGGAAGTCCCGCTGCTTTCGGCCGCCAATCGCTGATACAACGCGTTTGAACTACTCACTGCTGCCATACAAAATCTCCTTGGTGATTGAACTGCCTTTCGTCTGCGCCATCTCGTCGATCCACTTTGGTCGGTTCCCTTCCCGTTCACCTTGGTCCTGGGGGCCGTTACCGCCGTGTCGGGTGCCGCCATCTCCCGATGACCTGCCATCTCTGTCGCCGGCGGCGGTATCGGTGCCCGAGGGCGGCGCCCATGCCTCGGCATGATACTGCTGGGATTCAAGTCGCGTTGTCAGCTCAGGCATGTGATCCTGCAGCGCCCGCGTCAGAGTTAAATCCGAACTTCTGACGCTGACCGACAGATCGCCCCCATGCTGCAGAAGCCGTACGTCCACCCGCTGATTGTCCGCACCGACAACCTGAACATGCGCGCTTTGCACGGGTGTGGTCGGCTGCTTGACCCGTTCATTCACCTCCGTTCGCACCGGAGGGCTTGCGCCCTGTACTAAAAAGGGCTGCTGTGAAGGTGCTGCCTGCCCTCCATCGACAACAAATCCCTGCGGCATCCCTTGCGAAACATCTGCGACCCGCACCTGCGTGGCCCCTGCCGCAGCCTGAACCGCCGCACCCTGATGAGAGCTGCCTGCTGCTCCCAGCGCGTCCGTAGCCGCTGCCGCCGTCTCAACAGATGCCGTCGGCGAATGAAACCCATCGCCCGCCTTGCGTGTGATTCGCATCGCGAAGGCTAAGTCGGCCCCGGCCCCAGCGGCTTCCGGTGCACTCGAACCAACTTGTGCCTGCGCCGTCCACGGCTCATCCTTGCCCTTGCCTTCCGGCCCCGCACTCTGCGGCCGCGCATCAGTTACGTTAGGATCAACAGTTGGCGCGAGACCGCCGCCGGGTATTATTACTCCCGAATTCTTTATTACTTCGGTATCCTTTCCCAATTCGCTCTTGCGCGCCGCTTCCATCCGCAGAAACTTTGAACTATGTGCCTGCGGGAGTACGAATGCCATCTGCCTGTTCTGCATGAGCAAACTGGCCCTGCCAGGCACAACTTGATGGACCGTATCGTTGGCGCCGCCGCCATCCGGCACAATGGCGGAACGAACCGATGTCTTGCTCGAGCCCGCTGCAAGCGGTTCCCCGAATCCGCCGAGATCATCCAACAACGCGCCGAACCGAGACCCCTCGAGACTCGAGCTTCTTGCCGCCTGCATCTCTCCGGTAGGTGAGATTGCTGCAGCGCCGGAAGAAACATCCACTCTAAGGGCCACCCGCATAATCGCGCTCCTGTCGAGAGCACTCCGCAGGCCAATCTTGAAAGGCCCTCCTGAAAGCCTTTCCACCCGGAATGCCTGGCTCTTATGCGTCAAAGATTTGAGCAAAACTGAATCGCACAGTCGAGATATTGACGCTGCTCCCGAACCTGAGGCGGTTCGTCTTGGCATTTACCTTCCTAATTAAAACCATTCGCTGATATTCGTACCGCTTCGCACGCTGGTTACTCGCTTGCAAACGGAGAAAGCCGTATGGACCCACTTACAGCAGCAGCCGCCAGTGGACTCCAGTCGCGCATGGATGCCATGGACCTGCTCGCCAATAACCTGGCAAACACGTCTACGAGCGGCTTCAAAGCGGACCGCGAATTCTACAGCACCTATTTGTCATCCGAGATTGCAAGCACCACCGACCCGGCAGTCGGCCCCTCCCCTGTCGTCGAGCGTCAATGGACCGACTTCACTCAAGGCACACTCATGAACACCGGCAACGCAACAGATCTTGCTCTCTCCGGCTCGGGCTTCTTCACGGCCAACGGACCGAACGGAATCCTGTACACACGCAACGGGAACTTCCGCATCTCCCCGCAGGGCGTTCTCGTTACGGCCGAGGGCTATCCTGTCCGCCTCGCTCGCGGTCAGACTCTCCAAACCCAGTCGACAGATCCCCTGCAGGTTGCCCCTGACGGCGAGATCATGCAGGGCGGCAACGCCCTGGGCCAGCTCGAACTCGTCGACTTTAGTGATCCGTCGCAGCTCAGCAAGGCCGCGCCGGCTTACTTCCAGGCGCCGGCGAGCGCCACCACTAAACCCGCGTCGAACGCGCAAGTCTCTCAAGGCAAGCTGGAGACCTCCAACGCCGCGCCCGCCGAGGCTGCCGCTCGTATGGTCTCGCTCCTGCGTAACTTCGAAATGTTGCAGAAAGCAGTAAAGATCGGAACGGATATGAACCGGCAGGCGATTGAGGAAGTCGCGCGCGTCGGTTCCTGATTCCCCATCAAAACTGGAGAAAAATGATTCGCGCACTCTATACCGCCGCTAGCGGCATGACCGCCCAGCAACTGAATGTCGACAACATAGCCAACAATCTCGCAAACGCCAACACCGCCGGATTCAAGATGCGTCGTGCGCAGTTCGAGGATCTGATCTACCAAAGCCTGATTCAGCCTGGCGCGGCTTCCGGCCAGCAAACAACGGTTCCCGCAGGCCTGCAGCTCGGGCTCGGCACGCGCGCCGCGTCGAATGAAGTCATCTTTACGCAAGGCGCGTTCACTCAGACGAACAACCCGCTCGATCTCGTGATTCAGGGCAGCGGATTCTTCCAGATCCGCCAGCCGAACGGAGAGCTCGCCTACAGCCGCAACGGCAGCTTTCAATTGGATCGCAACGGCAACATTGTGGACTCAAACGGCAATCCGCTCGAACCGCAGATCACGCTTCCGGTTAACGCTCAGAACGTCACCATCGCACAAGACGGCACGGTCAGTTTTACTCTCCCCAATCAAACCGCAACCCAGAAGGCCGGCCAGATCCAGCTTGCGAACTTCGCCAATCCGGCCGGCCTCAATAGCATCGGAAACACGCTCTTTACCCCCACGGACGCATCCGGCGACCCGCAAGTCGGGACTCCCGGCAGCTCCGAAGGCCTCGGCACTCTGATGCAGGGCTACACCGAACAATCAAATGTGGACGTTGTTCAAGAGTTCGTAAACCTGATTCAAAGCCAGCGTGCCTACGAAGCGAATTCGCGCGTAGTGAAGGCGGCCGATGAAATGTATCAGCAGATGAACCAAGTGGCGCAATGAACATCTTCCTGGTAGTTGCGTTGCTGCAGCCGCTGGCTTGCCGTCCGCTTCATTCTGATTGGATCTATGGCCGTGATCTCGCGGCAGCCGCCCCCGAGCTTGCCCAATTACCGCCCGATCTGCCCATCAGCTTGTCGCCCGTTCCGGGCCAGCCGCGTGTCTTCCACGCCGGAGATTTACTCCGCCTTGCGACTGCAAACCACCTTCCCGCCTCGGTATTCACTAACATTTGCTTCGCCTGGGCCGTCAGCATCCCCACGCGCGAAAATCTCGCGGCCGCCATGGACAAAACCCTCGAAGGCCGGAAACCGCGCATCGAAATCATCGACCAGAGCCGGATACCGGCACCTGAAGGCGAGATCGTTTTTCCACTATCCGGCCTCAGCGCCGTTTCCGACAGACCCGTCATCTGGCGCGGCTACGTGCAATACGCTGGCAAACGCTCCTTTCCGATTTGGGTCCGCGCTCGCATCACCGTCGAAGAGCCGCGCGTGATCGCCGCGGCCGATCTGGCGCCTGGCGAGCCCATCCGCGCAGGTCAGTTGAAAGGCCAGGCCTACTCTGGCCCGCTGTCTCCTGAAACATTCCTCTCCGATCTCTCAAAAGCGGTCGGATACGTACCTCGCCGCTTCATCGCTGCGGGCGCGTCCCTGACCGCGAGCATGATCGAACCGCCGCACGAGGTGGAACGCGGGGACTTGATTGAGGTCATCGTGCAAGACGGGGCCGCCCGGGTCGAAACGCAAGGCGTTGCGGAACAGTCCGGACAATCCGGCGACATCATCCTGGTCAAGAATGCAAAGACGGGGCGGACGTACCGCGCCCGGGTCCAACAGAAGGACATCGTTGTCGTAATGCCAGGAAATGCGATGCAGCTCGTACCAGAGGATACAAAGTCGTGATCCGCGCCGCGTCGATTCTGCTGTTCGCCGCGCTGGCCGCGCACTCCGCTGGCGGCCAGAACTCAGGCAAGAGAAAAGAAGCACAACCATCCGCGCTCGATCAATATGTCGACGAGGCTCACAAACGCGCGGCTTCTGTTACCGAGAGCCCGGGTTCGCTTTGGTCCGCTCCGGCTACGCTCGCTGATTTGGCTGCCGACGTTCGAGCTAGGAGCGTGGACGACATGGTTACGATCGTCGTGAATGAACAGGCCTCAGCGGTTTCCGTCGGGCAGACCAAGACATCCCGCACTTCCAGCGCAAAAGCGGCAATCACCGGTGCCGCCGGACAACTGCCAGCCGCCAGCAGGTTCGCCAATCTGCTGAACACCAATACGGCAACGTCACTCGACGGCGAAGGCACCACTTCGCGACAGACTACACTGACCGCCATGATCACTGCCCGCGTCGTAGACGTGCTGCCGAATGGCTATCTCGTCATCGAAGGCTCAAAGACCGTTCTCGTGAACTCGGAAAACCAGGTCATCACGCTGCGTGGCGTGGTCCGCCCTGCCGACCTCTCCAATGCCAACACCGTCCAGTCGGGCAGCGTCGCCCAACTCGAGCTGAAAATCAACGGGAAAGGGGTCGTGAACGATGCCATACATCGTCCCAACTTCCTGTACCGCCTACTCCTGGGGCTTCTTCCCTTCTGACACTCGCCATGAAATGGTGCACGTTCTTTCTCCTGTCTGCATTCGGGATCCGCTGCCTTGGCGCCGACGAGAACCGCGGTGTACGTCTAAAAGATCTAATCACCATCGAGGGCGTACGCACAAATTCGCTCGTCGGCTACGGCCTGGTTGTCGGTCTCAACGGCACCGGCGATCGCCAGCAAACGCTGTTCTCCGCTCAGAGCCTTACCAATCTGCTTCTGCGGATGGGCGTAAGCGTGTCTCCAACCCTGATAACGGTCAAGAACACCGCGGCAGTCATCGTCACCGCCATGCTGCCCCCGTTTGCCCAGCCAGGCGAAACCATCGACGCGACCGTTGCTGCCATCGGTGACGCCTCGAACCTGCAAGGTGGGCTGCTCGTCCTTACAAGTCTCCGAGGCGTGAACGGACAGGTTTACGCTACCGTGCAAGGCCCTGTTATAACCGGAGGATTCCTCGCGGGTCGCGGCGCTGCCAATTCGCAAACTGTCAATCACCCGACCGTGGGCAGAATTCCCAACGGCGTGTCCGTAGAGCGCCTTGCTCCCTCTCTCCCGCTCGGCAATGTAATCAAGCTGCAGCTAAAAGATCCGGATTTCACAACGTCGGCAAGAATTTCCGCCGCTCTGAACCACCGCTTCGGTCCCGCGGTGCCGGTTGCACACGCTGATAATGCCAGCCTGGTAACTGTCAGCGTGCCGCCGGATTACGCCAATCACCCGACCGAGTTCGTCGCCGCGCTCGAGGCCATCAATGTCGAACCCGATCGCACGGCGCGTGTAGTTATCAATGAACGAACCGGCACGGTCGTGCTCGGCAATGAAGTTCACATCCGGCCCGTTGCGATCATGCACGGCAACCTCACGGTCGAAATTCAGACGCATCTCACACCCGTACCTGCAGGGCCCTATTCCTCCGCGCCCGGACAGGTCATACCTGATACCGCCGTTACCGCCAAAGACGAAAAACCCCGCAATGTCATTCTCCAGGACGGAGCCACCGTCGAAGAACTTGTGAAAGCGCTCGCTACTATCGGTTCCACCACGCGCGACGTGATTGCAATTCTCGAGAGTCTCCGAGCCGCCGGAGCTCTCGACGCCGAACTGGAGGTCATCTAACAATGAATCCGCTCGCGTCACCGAGCCTGCCGCCCCTATCCGGATCGGATCTTTCGTCCGCAGACAAAACCGTCAGGCTCCATACAGCGGCGCAACAGTTTGAGGCATTAATGATAGGCGAGATGCTGAAAGCTGCGCGCGAAGGCGAGGGCGATGGCTGGCTGGGTGATGATCAGGATAGCGGCTCCGAGTCTGCCATGGACATGGCGCAGTCTCAGTTCGCCTCCGCGCTCGCTGGCCGCGGTGGCCTCGGACTTGCCAACATGATCGAAAAAGCGATGTCACCGCACCTCGCTGCCGTTCAGAATTCGGCGGAAAAGCTCGAAACCCGCTCCGCTGCTTCATCCCAATAGCCTGCAGCGCGTTCACTCGCAACCACGGGCGCCTCCGCCGCAGCGTTCTCTGCCTTCACCGGCTCTTCCGCCACTTTCCGCCAGGCTTGCAATAACTTCACAAGAAGACCCTTTACTTCCTCCATCGGCTCCCGGCTCTCGCGGGCATGCGCTTCGAGCAAGCGCTTGTGCATATAAACGTACATCTGCTGCAGATTCTTGCTCAAGGTGCCCCCTTTTTCGTGATTCAGGGAGACAAGCAGTTCTGTAATGGCACTCATCGCATTTGTAATCGCCTTCCCCCGGCCCCGGATATCTCCCTTTTCCAGGCACTCCTCTCCCCGCCCAATGGCCGCGATCGCTGTTTCATAGAGCACCACGATTAGCGCTGCTGGCGTTGCGTTCAAAATACTTCCCTCTGCATAGGCTTGGTACGGATCGGGGTATGCCAAGGCTGCCTCCGGGTTTCATATCGACATCCCTGGCCTGGATTTAGAAGCAATCACGCAGCGGCCCGTCTCAATCCTCCTAAGACTTCACCTTCCCTTCACCGATAACTTCCCTGAGGGTTCGCACTCAGGAATGTTTTCCATCATCGGCGTCATTGTCGTCATCGGAGCCATCTTGGGCGGCTATCTCCTTGAACACGGGAATGTAAAGGTCCTTCTTCAGCCCGCCGAACTGATCATCATCGGCGGAGCGGCGCTCGGTACCTTGCTGATCGCCAATCCGCTTCCGGTAATCCTGAGCATCGCCAAGGGCATACTGGCCGCATTCAAACCGTCCAAGTACAACAAGGAACGCTATCTCATGACATTGCGCATGCTGAATGAGTTGTTCAAGCGTGGACGAAAAGGAGGCCTCACCGGCATCGAGTCAGACGTCGAGGAGCCCGAAAAAAGCGACATCTTCAGCAACTATCCTGCTATCGCCGCTGAACATCATGTGCTGGCCTTCATCTGCGACACGCTGCGAACAGCCATGTCCGGTACGGTGTCGCACTTCGATCTCGACCAGATGATCGAACTCGACCTGGAGGTCCACCACAAGGAGGTCACTCAGCCTGTGACAGCACTCACCACGGTAGCCGATGCTCTTCCCGGCCTGGGAATCGTCGCCGCCGTCCTCGGCGTCGTCATCACTATGGGTTCTCTCGGAGGGCCCCCTGCCGAGATCGGCAAGAAGGTGGCTGCGGCTCTCGTCGGCACTTTTCTCGGAATCCTGCTCTGCTACGGCTTTCTGTCGCCGCTGGCCGCCAGCATGGCTCGATCTAACGAAGCCGAGCTGGATTATTATCATTCCCTTCGCACTGGGTTAATCGCGTTTGTGCGGGGAGCCGCTCCTATCCTTGCCGTCGAGTTTTCCCGTCGCTCGATACCCGCAGCCGTGAGGCCCACTTTCAAGGAAATGGAAGAATCCTTCCGCGCAAAAGCCGAAGCAGCCGCAGCTTAGCCTTCCATCCGTGCAACCAATCATTGTCGTCAAGAAAAGGAAAAAACACGGCTCCCACCCGCACGGCGGCGCTTGGAAGGTGGCTTATGCCGATTTCGTCACCGCCCTCATGGCCCTCTTCATCGTGCTCTGGCTTATGACGACCAGCCAGGAAGTCCAGGAGTCCATCGCAGGTTATTTTCGCGATCCGAAGGGGATTGGAACGCAAACAGGCAGTTCCATGGGGGGAAACGGCGAAAGCCTAACCATCACCAAGAGCAACATGAACTTACTCAAGGGCCAATTGGAGCAGGCTCTGCGCAAGAACCCGGAGTTCGCAAAACTCAAGGATCATGTCTTGATGACCGTGACCGGCGAGGGTTTACGAATCGAACTTATCGAAACAGACAAGGGAATGTTCTTCGAAAACGGTCATTCATCGCCAACACCGCAGGGGAAAGATCTCCTCTGCGAGCTTGCGCGCCAGTTAGGTAAGCTGAAAAACCCTATAGTGATCGAAGGCCACACGGATTCGAACCCGTTCGAGAGCGTCGTCTACTCTAATTGGGAACTCTCGGCTGATCGCGCCAACGCCGCCCGGCGCATCATGGAGTCCGGCGGTCTGAAGTCGCATCAGGTAACCGAAGTCCGCGGCTTCGCCGATGAACGCCTGCGCGTTTCCAATCGCCCGACGGATCCGTCCAATCGTCGCGTTTCTATCGTGGTCGGGTATACGCAGGTTATCCCGCCTGCGGTCACAACACTGGCGGCAGTCAAACCTGTCCGTTCCCGACAATAGTTCCTTGACACATGCCCAATCCGATCCGCCGGAACCCCTCACGCATACAATACCCGGTCAGGATCACTTCATCGCCGTCTTCCAAGAATGTTCGCACCTCGCCGTTAGGCAACCGTACCGGCTCGGTCCCCTTCCAGGTCAACTCCAGCAGGCACCCGCGATTCTCTTTATCCGGCCCTGACACCGTTCCGCTCGCGACCAGGTCACCCCCTCGCATCGGACATCCATTTGAAGTATGATGCGCCAGCATCTGGCCGAACGTCCAATACATATCTTTAAAGGATGCTTGGCTCACCCGAACTGCGTGCCCCATGTCCCTGGTCCGTAACCAGGCCTCCACGGTGATATCGAACCCACCTGGCTCAACCGCCCGCAGATACGGCAGTATCGGGACATCGTGTCCTTTCGTCTCCACCCGGAAGGGCGCCAGCGCCTCTATCGTCACCAGCCAGGGCGATATCGAAGTGGCGAAATTCTTGGCAAGAAACGGACCCAGCGGCTGATACTCCCATCGCTGGATATCGCGTGCCGACCAGTCGTTGACCAGGCAGACGCCCGCGATGTGCTCCTCCGCCCGATTCACCGGAATCGGCTGGCCTGGCGTGTTCCCAGGCCCGATAAAGGCACCCACCTCCAATTCGTAGTCAAGTTCACGCGATGTACCGAAACGACCCTCACCGAGTTGGCCGCACGGGCGGCGCACCGGGCTGCCGCTGACCACCAGCGAAGAAGCCCGCCCGTGATACGCAATCGGCAAGTGTTTGTAGTTCGGCAGCAGCGGGTTGTCGGGCCGGAACATCCGCCCCACGTTCGTCGCGTGGTGAATGGACGCATAGAAGTCGGTGTAGTCTCCGACAACTGCAGGCAGCAGCATCTGGCAATCAGCCTGCGCAAACAACGGTTTTTCCGGCGCCCCCGCCGCCAGTACCCGGCTTACCTCCCGCCGCAGGTCTTTCCGCTGCGTCCGCGGCAGTTCCAGGTAGCCGTTCAGAGTTTCTCCGGAAAGCCAGGCTCCCGCGTCAAGAACAAAATCGCCGATCGCTACGCCCAGCCGCCGCCGCTCCTCGCCACGCACTTGAAAAACGCCGAGCGGCAGATTCTGTATTGGAAAATCGCAGCCCTCGCTGTTCGCCGATTCCACCCAACTCCGCAGTTGCGGATCGTGCGTTTCGTCAATCATAGAAATCGCAGGGCCCGCAGCTCGTCCACCGGCTCCTCAAACGAACACGATCCAAAGGAGTGTACGAACTCGCTCCGCGCAATTGCCACTTCTTCCGCAGTCAGGGACCAATCGCGCCACCTCGCCGCATCTCCAAAACGAAATGCACTCGGGTCCGTCTCGCCCAAAATAGCTTCGACGTTCTGCTTTCCATGCCACGCGAACGCCGCCGCTAGAAAAACATTCAGAAAACCATGCATGAAAGCCTGCGGGGCGTTGCTTTCATAAGTCAACGCATGAACCGCCCGAATCGGATGGTGCAGGCCGGCTGTCGCTTTGAAAGCAATCCGGCGTTCTGCGCACGCAACAAGAAAGCTCGCCACGCTCTCAACCGACGGAATCGCTTCCTCCGTCACTCCCCCAGTCCGTATCTTGGCGAAGCCCTCAGCCCGCTTCACCTCGTCCAACCCCTCCACCGGGACTTCACAGTAAGTAGGTTTCGACGTCCGCAGCGCCCGGCTCGTCTCCATGGCACCCGCCCGTTCTATATCCGTTTCGCTCAAGACCGACAGCAAACCGTCGAACTCGCCCGGCACATCCTTCAGCTCGCTGGCCCTGACCACCAGCCTTCCCAGCATCCAGGCGTTCTCCCCGGTCCGATAAGCTCGGTAATTCGAAAGCGCCCTTTCGCGAGACAATGACGCGGGCGGAAACATGCCGGCATAATCAATCGATCGCGCAAGCAGAGCCTGAAAGGCGGGCGCTACAATTCCAGCCACGAGAGATAGTAGTCCTTGTCTTCCACGCCGGCGGCCTGGCGGCTAACCTGCAAGCCGCGAAATGTATCCATCATCACCGCCAGTTCGTTCGTCTGCTTTTGACCGATCGACGCTTCCGTGCGTCCCGGTTGCGGTCCATGCGCCAGGCCGTCAGGATGAAGCGTGATGGATCCGTACTCGATACCTTTCCGGCTCATGAATTCGGAGTTCGCATAGTACAGCAGCTCGTCCGACATGACGTTGGAGTGCGCGTACGGTGCGGGCACCGCCTCCGAATCGAAATCATATGGCCGCGGGCAGAACGAACACACCACGAACCCGTCGCTTTCGAAGGTCTGATGCGTGGGCGGCGGAAGATGGAAGCGTCCCACGCGCGGCTCGAAGTCGCGAATGTTCAGCGCCCACGGATAGTAGTAGCCGTCCCAACCTACGACATCGAACGGATGATAGGCCAGCGTCATCTCGGTGAGCGTATCCTCCTTTTTGACCAGCAGCTTGAAATCGCCCTTTTCATCGTGAGTCTCCAGATACTGCGGGCACCGGATGTCTCGCTCCGAATACGGGCTCGATTCCATCAACTGGCCATATTCATTCCGATACCGCTTCGGCGTTCGCACATAGCCTGCGCTCTCGATAACCAGCAGCACTCGTTGAGGC
>Ga0213872_10000824_pt1 | contig 22507 bp, 17 predicted proteins | sample VelepicomBERX_R2_FD_160071 | JGI IMG/M metagenome (GOLD analysis project Ga0213872, IMG submission 160071) | Rhizosphere microbial communities from Vellozia epidendroides in rupestrian grasslands, the National Park of Serra do Cipo, Brazil - RX_R2 | ecosystem: Host-associated > Plants > Roots >...
CCGCGGCGCTGGAGATCCTGCTCAACGAAGGCCTGATCAAGGATCTGGTCCGCAAGGGCGACGTGAAAGAGATCAAAGGCGTGATGGCCGAGAATGCCGAGCGCGGCATGCAGACCTTCGACCAGGCTCTGTTCGCGCTGTGGAAGAATGGCGAGATCGACGAAGACATCGCCATCGCCGAAGCGGACAGCCCCGGCGACCTCAAGATGCTGATGCAGCGCGAGAAGCTGGGTGGCGGCGAAGGGCTGAAGGGCATCGACACGTCGAAATTGTCGCTTGGATAATAGGTGCCGCCATTTCCCTGTTGAGTAGAGCTTTTGCCGGACTCCTGCTGGCGCGCCCGGTGCGCCGCCGGCTGGAGGGGACGATGTTGCGCGGTCTGCTGATGACCTTGGCCGAGGGGGCCAGCCGAAGCGACGTGCTGGACGAAATGCGCCCGCCCGCCGATCCCATGCCGCCGCCCGGGCCGGAGGTGGCCGCGCTGTTCGCGGAGGCCCAGGGCCTATTCGGGAGCGGCCAGACGGCCAAGGCGGCGCGCAGCATCGAGAAGGCGTTGAAGAAGGCGCCGACCGACGTCGCGTGCCTGGCGCTGGCGGTGATGATCCAGACCATCCGCGGTGATCGTCAGGCGGCCGAAGCCCATGGCCGCCGCGCCGTCTCCCTGTCGCCGCGAGTGGCGGCGCTGCACGTCAATCTGGGCAATTGCCTGCGCGACCAGGGCAAATACGAAGAAGCGCTGGGTTATTACGGGCAGGCTCTGGCGCTGGCGCCGAACGTCATCCAGGCGCGCTTCAATCTGGCCCAGTGCCTGGGACAGCTCAATCGCCGCGATGAAGCCAAGGAAGTGTGGCGTGCCGTCGCCGCCCTGGAGGCCGATACCCTGCCCGAGCGGCTATGCCGCGCCATGGCGCTGCTCGCGCTCGCCCGGTTGCCCGAAGCCGAGCCGCTGTTGCAACAGATCCTGACCGAGGCCCCGGCCCACACCGTGGCAAAGATGGAGATGGCCTCGGTCTATCGCCGGACCCGGCGGCAGGACCAGGCCGAACTCCTGCTGGCCGAGGTGACCGAGGCGGAGCCCGACAATTGGACGGCGCATATGCTATTGACGGGGCTGTTCAACGATATGGGCCGGTTCGCCGACGCGCAGAAGATGGCGCGGCGGGCCATGGAGCTCAATCCCAACGACCCCAATGTACTGATCGTGGCCGCCAACACCTTGTCCAACGGCGGCGAATTGCGGGAAGCGGAAGCGCTGGCGCGCAAGGCTCTTGCGCGGGAGCCGGGAACCGGCCAGGCCTCCCACCGGCATGTCCTCGGCGTCATTCTGGAACGGCAGGGGCGCTATGCCGAAGCCGGACAGATCTTTGAAACCGTGGCCGCCGACGAGCCCGAGGAAGGATGGGCCCGCCTGACCCTGGCCTTCCATCTGCTGCGCCAGGGCGATTTCAAGCAGGGATGGAGCGAGCATGAATGGCGCTGGCGCTGGGAGCAGAGCCAGGAGGCGCCGCGCGACTATGCCCAGCCGCGATGGACCCGGGCGGCGCGCAAGAACAGCCGCGTGCTGGTCTGGGCAGAGCAGGGATTGGGCGACAGCGTGCAATTCGTCCGCTTCGTGGGCGAACTGGCTTCCTTGGGATACCAGCCGATCGTCGAGGTGCAAGCTCCGCTCAAGACTCTCATCGCAAGCAATCTGCCTTTTCCGATTTTCGCGTATGGCGAGGCCGCGCCGGCATTCGACTACCAGATCCCCTTTTTGAGCCTGCCCTATGCGCTGAGTGTCGAGCCCGGGACCATCCCCGGACGGGGCGGCTATCTGACCGCCCCCACCGATCAGGCGGCCAAATGGAAAGAGCGGCTTCAGCCGGATGGGCGGCGCGTCGTCGGACTGAGCTGGTCGGGCAATCCGCTTCATAGAAACGACCTGCGGCGCAGCATCGCCCTGGAGCGGCTGACGCCGTTGCTGGCGGTCGACGGCATCCGCTTCGTCAGCTTGCAGAAACACCTCAGACAGGACGACAGCGACGTTCTGTCGGGTCTGGGCGACCGGATCGACTCCCGCCTCATCGAACAGTCGGAGGATTACGCCGACAGCGCCGGGCTGCTTGCCAATCTCGACCTCGTCGTCAGTATCGATGGCGGCGTCGCGCATCTGGCTGCGGCGATGGGAAAACCGGTGTGGATGCTGCTGCCCTTCTGCCCCGATTGGCGCTGGCTGACCGGGCGGGAGGACAGCATCTGGTACCAGTCCATGCGCCTGTTCCGCCAGCCGGCCCCTGATGATTGGGGTTCGGTCCTGCAACGTCTCGAAGGGGAACTGCGCCGATTCGCCGGCTGAGGGCTCAGAAGCCCTGCTGCCGCATCCGCTCGTCGATGCTGCGCGCCGCGTCGTCGCGCCCGGCCTGGATGGCCACTTGGCGGAGCATGGAGAAGACCTGGGGATTGCGGACCCGTTTCAGCACCCAGGCCGACAACAGGATCGAGGCCGCGAAGCGCAGCATCAGGCTGGGCGATGTCGCAACAGCCTGTTCCGCGAGGACAGGCCGGGGAGACGCGCTTTGAGGGTTCTTTGCCGGGGCCCTGGAGGAGGCGCGCCGTTGCTGCCTGTTCATGAAATGCCTGTTTCAGTTCTGTTGTGCGCCACCGACACGCGGTAAAAATCTACTGAAGGGATGGAACCCCGTCCAGTCCGAGTCATTCCTTGAGGCGCTTAACCGTAAGCCCTCCATACCCACCGACCATGCGCTTTCCCGTCGATATGTCGAGAGGCTCCCGGATCAGCATTTTGCCCAAAAACGGCGCGGATTGCATCGGCGTGTAATAGACGCAGTCGTCGAAAAAATAGTGAGTGACCTGCGACAGCCTCGTCCGTGCGCGGTCCCTTTGCGGTTCTCCGCCATGCAACAGATTAGCGGCCCAGATCAGGGCATCGCCCCTCCTGGCGAGAAAGGTCTCCTTCTTGGGCTTTTTCAGTTCCACCATTTTCTCCCACAGATCGTGATAACGGTGCTGCGAGGTCCAAATCAGATTGTCGTGGTCGAGATGACCGATCTGATCGTTGGTATAGATCGGCCAGGCGTGGGAGCCGGGATAGTAGCAAAGCGGCCCGGAATCCGGATGGATGTCCTCGAGCGCAACCCAGACACCGCACATGAACCGCTCGGGCACCGAGGAAAAATGAACCGTGTCGGTGTGATAATGCTGCTGGGTACCGACCGGGAAATTGAGCGTCTGGAAGGGCCAGGCGCGGCGTCCATATAGCAATCCCAGCAGATGCCGGACGGCCTCGTTCCGGGCAATCGCGGCGACGTCAGCATCATATTGCCACGCATCCTGGACACGCATGTCGACGCCCTTGGCGTGCCAGCCATTCCAGTCATAACGGTCGTGCAGGCTCTTCCTTATACGATCGGCACGATCTTCGAGCGCATCATCGGGAAAGCGGAACACCGCATAGCCATCCCGGTTGAGAGCCTCCGCGATCGAACGGATGTCGGGGGGAAAGGGAGAGGTCGCCATGATCTCTTCAAAAAAGGGCGACTCGACAGTCGGCACTCCCGGCAGCGGATTTTTGAACTCCTCTGCGCGGAGAGGCTGCCCCTCCTCACCAGGAGGGGCAGCCACCCTGTTTATGGTCCTCAGCAACCAGTCGGAAATTTTATCTCTGAGCATGGCTGGTAGGGCTCCACTCTTTGACGTCGAGACCTTCAAAATCCACGAAATAGATACCCGTCTCGACGACCGGGACGCCGCTGGCGATTTTCTGGCGAATCCAGATATCGAACATTCTTTCGGCCAGGAAACTCAGATCTCTCCGCTGATACCGGGACCCGGAATTTTTGGGAAACTCGCTCTCCAACGCACCCAATATCGAGAACCACAAAGTACAGAGTTCGTCGAAATTGTCCCATGTCGTGATGAACATGTTATTGGCGTATAGAAGTTTCTCACCGAAATGCTCCGCGACATAGGGCAGCAGATCGGGCCTTCGCTTCTCCAGCATATTGTACAACGCACAAATATGATTGGCATTGTGCGTGACACAATATTGACTAAAGACGGACGAGCTGATCGATAATTTTTTTGGCGTGATAATGAAATCCCCGCCCATTCCCGAGAACATATCTTTGTCTATCCGATATTTCTCGATTTCCGACCGGCTGATGTTGATTTCCCGGGAGGTGGTATCCGACTGGAACAGCCGGCGATAGTGACAGAACCCGACAACATCGCTTTTCGGGCCTTCTTTCCAGATCTTGTGGATGGCGCTCAATTCCGACCAGCGCTCATTGTCCAACGATGATCCATCCCGCAGCCGATCGGTCAGACTGGACGGCCCGACCTGTTGCGCCGCCTCGCCAACATAGATCGGGATGATGTTGTCGAGATGATCGGTTGGTAAAACCTTGTGATATATGGAGTATATACTCGATGCTTCGATCGCCTTGGCAGTATTATTGCGCGGAGAAGTCGGAGCGGGGAGCTTTTTCTTATAAATCGTAATTATGAAACTGTAATAAAAATCCCATTCATTTTCATTGATGGGTGGTTCGAGGGGCGCCTTTGATTCCAGTTCGCTGAATATTTCCTGGGAAACCGGAAACAGCATGTCGAGAATCACGCCGGAATAGTGCTGCAGGAAGCCTTCATTCGGCGTGATGGAGAATCGGTAACCCTGCGAAGCGATCGCGGAAACCACGTCTGCCATTCTGGGCAGACCATTCTGAATATGCTCCTGAAGCCAATCCGGGATTTGAACGCCGAGCCGCTTGAACGCGGCCTCCAGATGCTGCTCCCCCTTTTCGGCAAATTCCTTGCACGGAAAGGAGAGGACGACTTTCTCCTTAGCCACACGGATCAGCTCGGCGAGCGCGCTCGCCCTGATCTTCTCGGACAGATGCTCCATCACGTCGACGCAGACGACACAATCGAAGCTGTCGTCATCATATTTGATGTCGTCTATCGACCCGATAATCGGCGTAATATTCTTGTGTATTCTTTCCGGAAACTTCTGATCCAGGCAGAATATCTTACGGTTCAGATATGGTGCGAGACCATTTCCGCCGCTGCCAACCTCCAATATGGAGGTTTTTTCGTCAAGAAGATCCGGGTTGTTTTTAAGTATCTTGTGATATCGGACCTTCCAATTCAGCATCCTGCTTATCACTTACAAGGTCCTTTCCGTCGAATCGGCCCCCGACAACAGGACAGACCTTCCCCCGTTGATCTGATCGTTCATGATCGCGCCGAGGATGTCCGTCTTCATGTCCGCAATGGAATAGCGCCGAAGAACTTCATGCATTTCCTTGTGCGGATCGATCCCGAGAGATCTCAGATATTTGTAGAAGGCGCCGTTGACGAAATCGACGGGCTTGGTGTGCGTGAAGGATACCGCATCGATGATCCCCACCCGCGACGCCGCCCCGCCCAACAGATGCGGCCAAACGAAATCCAGGCCATATCCGCTGACGGAGTCCGTGAAGCTGTCTAGGCACTGCTCCAACGCTTCGCGCGAGAACATGGGCATCATGATCTCGATGAAGTTCGTGAACCTGATTTTGAAGGACGGGCAGCAATAAGTGATCTTCCACGCGTCGTCGGACTGATGGGAAAGAGAGGGCTGTCCCAATTGCAGGCCGTGCTTCTGGAACAGCTCGAACGCGATGTTCATATCTTTCTGGGTGCAGGATATGTCGTCATCCATGAAGATGACGGCGTCATACAGGGTCGACAGAGATGGTTCCATCCGCCAGAGATCCTTGGCGGCATAGAATTTCGACAATCCTCCCGTCGCTACGATCTCCGCACGCAGGTCCGGCCCCTCTGGCGGCACCGCGTAATAATGCAGCAGCAGATCCCAGTTCCGGGCTTCGGAGTCCTTGAACCAGTCGCGATGGGTGGAGTGATGGCCCGCCCGCACACAGACGAGGAATTTCCGCCCCCCTGGCTGCCAGCGCAGAATTTCGACGGCGCCCTCGCTCGCCTTGGGCTTCGCCGGCCCCTCCTCGCCAACGCCAGGTTCCTTCGCGGACGGCAGCAGCGAAAACACGAGCGATTTCTTCTGCGCGGGAGAACGCACCTGGATGCGCGTGGCCGGCGTCGCCGCCCTCACCCGTTCCAGATCCGCCGTGGCCCGGACATTGGAAGGGTCCAGGGCCAATGCCCGGGACAGGCACTCCTCGGCGTCGGCCAGGCGATCGATCCCCAGATAGGCCCGACCCAAGGTGGCGAACACTGTCGGATCATCCGGCGCGTCGCCGCGGACTTTGGCGAAATATTCTGCCGCCTCGTCGTTCTGCCCTAGGGCGACATAGCAATGGCCGCAATTGAGCAGCGCGGGGAGCAGGTCCGGACGCAATTCCAGCGCGCGCCGGAAACTGGCCAGAGCCTCGCCGAACCGCCCCTGCTCGAACAGGCAATTGCCGAGATTGACATGAAGAGCCGAAACGCGCGGCGCCAGATCGAGCGCCCTGCGGCCGAACTCTTCGGCTCGGTGAAAATCCTTGAGGAAGGTCATCACCATCGTCGCCGAGGACAGGCCCCGCAAATCCCGGGGCGCATCCGCCAGCACTCGCTGCAAAAGATCGGCGGCGGCGGCGAGGTCACCCACACCTGCCAGAGCCATGGCCTGATCGTGGAGTGCGGCGATTTCCGGCGCTGCCGGCGGAAGGCTCTCCAGTTCCGCCGCTTCCTCGGACGTTTCCTCGACCTCTTCGGCGATCACTTTTTCGGCAGGCCGCTTCTTCCTCCAGCCGAACAACCGCCCGAGCCCGGACGCGCTTTCGCTCCGTTCGTGTTTCGGAGCGATTCCGCGCGTCGCCAATGTGGCGTCGACAGCGAGGTCGAGCGCCGCGGAAAAGCGGCTTTCGGTATAGGCCAGCGCCAGCCTTTCCGCCGACTGCCCCAGTCGCGCCCGCAATTCCGGATTGACGAAGAGAGACCGCAGATAAGAGGCCAGCAGCAATTGGTCGCCGAGCGGATGCAGCAACGCATTCTGGCCCTGCGACCACACGCCCTCATAGCATTTCAAACTGGTCAGAATGACGGGCAACCGATGAAGACCGGCTTCGAGCGGAGCCATCGGAAAATGCTCGTCGGCCGAGGGCAGGCAAAACGCGTCGGCCGAGGCGTAATAGGCATGAACCTCGGCCGCGCCCAGGCCGCCCGTCGTCAAAATCCTGTCCGAAGCGGTGGCCAGGCGGTTGGTCAGGTCCGCGTCCATCAGGGTCGTTTCACCGATCAGCACGCATTCGATCGGAAGGTCCGTCAGAGTGTCCATCGCGGCGATCAGATCCGACTGCCTTTTGCGCTGACACAAGGAACCGACGCAAACGACCCGGAACCGGCCCGGTGCCTTGTCCATCGGCGCCGCAGGCGGAATTTTCGCGATCACGGGAGGAACGATCGAGCGGCGTTGCGTGGGAATTTCCCCGAAAATCGGCTCGAACATCTTGTCGGCATTCGGATTGGGAAAGATCAGATGGTCGGCCCCGGCAAACGCCTCGCGAACCTCTCCCTTTCCCAGCATGGATTTGGCCACCGCCGTTCCCTCGTGGATCCACCAGGCGAGAGGAAGCTGTCCCTTAAGTCTGTTCACCCAGCGGTAGTTCAGCAGGGTGCAGACGACGGCCATGTCATATTGCCCACCGTCCGGTCGCAGGATGATCCTGGCGCCGGCAGCCTCGAACTCGCGCCGCAGGCTGTCCCGGCCATCGGGCTCCGGGCCATCGACATAAATGGTTACGGTGTGGCCCTGCGAGCGGAAATGGCGGGCCGCGTCGAGCAGGCATACGACGGCGCCATTGCGGGCCAGCTCGTGAATGATGCAAAGGATGTTCATGCAGCACCCAGTCCCCGCGACTCGATGGTGGCGAGGAAGGAGCGTTCGAGATTGACCCGTCCCGCCTGCTGGATCAGGTCCTGCGGCGTGCCGGTGAAGAACAGGCGCCCGTCATGAATCACGGCGATCCGGTCGCAGATTTCCTCGATGTCGGCCAGGATGTGCGAGGAGAAGAAGATCGTCTTGCCGGCGGCGCGATAATCCAGCAGCCGATCCTTCAGCATGATCCGGGCGCGCGGATCCAGGCCGCTCATCGGTTCGTCGAGAATAAGCAGCGGCGCCCCGATCAGCATCGTGCCGAGCAGGCCGAGCTTCTGTCCCATGCCCTTGGAATAGGTCCGCCCGGTTCGGTCGAGCGCCTCGGTGTCGAGGTCGAGGCCGCGACACAGGGTCAGCGCGGCTTCGCGATCCAGCCTGCGGCCGTAATAAGCCATGGTCAGCGACAGGAATTCCCAGCCCTTGAGCAGAGGAGAAGGCATGAACTTCTCCGGCAGATAGGCGAGCGACGCCCGGCTTTCCGCGGGACCGGACGGCACGCCAAAAATGCGGGCGCTGCCTTGGGCCTTGCCCAGGCCGAGCACCGATTTGATGAGGGTGCTCTTGCCGGCGCCATTGAGGCCGATCAGGCCGAAAATCTCTCCCGCCCTCACGTCGAGACTGATGCCATGGATTACCGTGCGGCGGCCATAACTGGCCGAAAGATTGTCGACGACAAGCGGAACCTCGGTCACGGAAAAATTCCCTCCACGATGCTGTGCGAGCGGGCAAGCCAGGTCTGATAGGGCCGAAGCAGGATGCGGTCCTGCTTGTCGCCTGAAACCCGAATTTCGGCCAAGTCGTCCTTGACCGCCAAAACGGTGAATTGCGGCGGCTGGCGCTCGGGACTGATGCGGTAGCCATTGGCCCAGACGGTCCACCGCCCCTCGCCGTAATCGACGATGGCGGAGACATAGATGTTGGTCCCCTGCGGGGCGGCGGCTTCCTCGACCGACTGGCCGGTGACGTTCATGCGATCGAATTCCGCCATCGCCTTGGCGACCGCGTCCGCTTCTGTCGGCGTAAACAGCAGGGATTTCGGTGCCTCCTGCGCCTCTGCGGCGATGCCGGTCGCCAGCAGAAGAAGGAGGCAGGCCCGGCGGGCGATGATGGACATCATGGCGTCCCCCCTTGCGAAGTCCCTGAAGCCGTCGCCTGCAGGCCCGTCCATTGAAGATCGAAATGGGCCTTCAGGAGCGAGATGGGATTACCGCGGCGGATGTTTCCGAGCGAGGCCGCATCGATCTCGCCAGACCGCTCGAGGGTGATTTCGGCAATCCGGTAATGGCCGTCGACGCGAGTCGCAACATCCCTCCAAAAAGCCAGCACGTCGGTATCGAGCAAGCCGCCATTGTCGAGAACGATGCGATCCGACTCGGTGTGGAAGTGCGGGTTGTTGTTTGCCTCCGGCCCGGTGGCCTCGGCCGTCAATTTATAGTGGAGATCGTTCAGATGGTGGTGCCCTGCGGAGTCCTGCGCCGCCTGCACCAGGGCCAGGCGGTCGAGAGGCACCGCCAGGCCCGCGGCGATGGCGGTTTCATAGCGTTGGCGCAGGGCGGGATACTCGTCGAGCTGTTTGTGGATATCCGTGTTCTGTTTGCGCAATTGGGTGAACGACGCCTTGAGCCGATCGATGCGGGCGACTCGCTCCGCCATCAGATTGTCCAACGCCATATAGGCCGCGAGGAGGAATACGGCGTCCACGGCGATTACGGCAGCCACCACCTTGAGACGGAGAGGCAGGGCCCGCAGCTTCGCCAAGTCGATATTGATGTCGACCATCGCTCAGCCCCTCTTCCGGATCAGATATTCGGCGGTCGGAGGGCCGCCTGTGCCGCCGCGCGCCGTCTGGCCCGCGGACCCTTCCAGAACCTGGGTCCGCAGCGGATTGACCGGCAGATGCACGGTCTCCACCTCGGCGCCGGGGAACAGTTGGACCAGGCGGGCATGAAGATCCTTGGCCTGCTGCAGATTGGCATCCGGCTGGGCCGCGTTAGGCGTCATGCGGACGATCAGCGACAATTCATAAAGCACCTCCGCCTGCCGGGCCGGTGCGCCGCGGCGTATGCCGCCTTGGGGCGCGGCCGCCGCCGGGCCGCCGGGCACCAACAAGCCGGGCACCCGGAACGACGCCCGCTGGACGTTCATCGAGGGCTGAAGGACGGAAGCCACCTTGGCCAGCAGGGCGACGACGTCGACTTGATGGCTGGCGATGTCGTCGGCCGTCTTGTCGACGAAGAGAACGTCGTCGAGGGGAACGTCCAGCCCGGCAAGCTTGCCGCGCACGATCTCGATGGCCTGCCGTTCCGTCGCGATCTGCTGGTCCAGCAGATCGCTGGTGGTGGAGGTGTCGAGCGCGTCGAGCGAAAGGGAGGTAACCTCGGCGACGACAAAAAGCGACAGGACGGCGGCAATGATGAACCCCGTCTTGAACATCGCCGCGAAAGCGAGTTTTTCGCGCAGATAGTTGGTCGGCAGGGTCACGAGGGGCCGGCGCTTGCGGGCAAGCCACTGCGCATGCAACACGTCCGAGAAACCGCTCGTCTCGGGCGCCACCTCGCCCAGGCCGAGCAGCAATCCGGCCTGATAGGGCGTGTAGGTGGTCAGGGAGGCGACAGGGAGGTCGCGCTGCTGCGCGGCCTCGCAAACCTCGGGGTCGCACAGGACGACCAGATCCAGCCGGTCCTGGTCCGAATAGCCCAGGCGTTTCACATAGCTGATCGACGAGCGCAATTCTCGCTCGATCAGCTGAAGGGTAGCCTCCGGCGTCATCTCGCCGCCGGTCGGCTGGGTCAGACGCGAGACCACCATGCGGCCCTCGGTCTCGAAGATCTGCCTGAACCCGCCGCTCGCCTGCTGGCTGACCAGAACCCGCCACACCTGGCGCGTCTCGCCGACGGTCGACGGCCCCAAACCTTCTGCGATATCCGCGGATTCCATCGGCATCAGGCAGAAGCCGACAATCGGATTGGACACCGATTCGAGAAATTCGACCCACCTGCCGATGGCCGCCGTCTCGGGAAGCGAGGCGAAGATCGCCTTGCCGCTTTTTCCCAACGGGAGAGCCGCCTTCAGCCGGTCCTGGGGAAAGGCCACGTCGAGGCGGCGCTTGAGGATATTGCCGCGGTCCAGCCGCCCGACGCGGGGAAGCTGCTCCTCGCGATACATCTGTTCCAGAACATCGGCGGAAACGAGCACGCTCGCTCTCGGATCGACTTGGAGATATCCGCGCAGGACATCCCATCCATCCTCGGCTTCGGCGGCGACGAACACCGCATCGACCACTTCGCGTCCCCGCAGCTGGACCAGGGTAGCCCCCTCGTCGCCGATGGTCAGGACGAACCGCATGACGGATTCGAGCAAGCCGAGGCGCCGCAACCGCTCGGTAAGCGGATAGGCAACGCGCCCAAGGCGGCTCTTGGAAATCCGGTTGGAACGCGCCCGAAGCCGCGCGACCAGCGGATGCGACGCCACCCGATTGAGGAAGTTGCTGCGGCGCATGGCCATCGCTAACCGCCCATCTTGCTGAGACTGTTGTAGATCGGCCCGATGACCGCAACGATGATCCACACCATCATACCACCACCGAACACCGTCATGACCGGCTGGATCATATCGACCAGCGCATCGACCGATTCGTCGACGTCGCGATCATAGAAGTCGGTCACATTGTTCAAGGTATCGCCGAGATTACCGCTTTCCTCGCCGATCTTGACCATGCGAATGACCAGATTGGGGAACTCCCCCGTATTCCTGAGCCCCACCGACAACGGATTGCCGTCCGCCACGCCCGAGCGCACGGTCGCCATCGACCGCGACAGGCAGCGATTGCCGACGACCTTGCCGGCAGTGTCCAGGCAATTGAGGATAGGAACGCCGCTCTGAAACATGGTGGCGAAAAAATGCGCAAAGCGCGACAGCGCGATCTTGCGGACCAGTTCGCCGAACATCGGCATTCGCAAGGTATAGAAATCCATGCGATAGGCGACCTTTTCCGAGGATCGCCCGAGGATCTTGAGTCCCATATAGATGCCAACCGGCACGAAGATGAGTATCCACCAGAAATCCTGCACGAACGCCGAGGTATCGATGAGAGCGGCGGTCACGGCGGGCAGCTCCTGCCCCTCCCCCTTGAGAAAATTGACCAGCTGCGGGACGACGAAGATCATCATCATCAGGAACATGCCCAGCAGCACGAACAACATGAACATCGGGTAGCGGGTCGCCTTCTTGATCTTCTTCTCGATGGCGTCGGTCCATTTCAGATGTTTGACCAGCTGCAGGAAAGACTCGGTCAGATTGCCGCTTTCCTCGCCCGCCATCATCAAAGACTGAAACACCGTGCCGAACACCCGCGGATGCTGGCCGAAAGCATTCGACAGGGATTGTCCGGCCGCCACGTCCTCATAAACCTCGGCCAGCAGATCGCGCAGGCGGCGATGATCGGTCGAATCGCGGACGTCCGCCAGGCCATCCATCAGGCTGACGCCCGCCGCCGACAATTGCTGAAGATGCAGGCACATCTGGATCAGTTCGCGATTGGCGATCTTGCGTCCGATCAAGGCGGACAGGCCGGCACGGCCCGTATGCACCTTGGCGGAGATGAGCTCGAGATTGATCTGCTTGAGCCGCTGGAACAGATCGAGGTCGTTGTTGGCCGTCATCTGCCCGGCGACGCGCCGGCCAGTCATGTTCAGGGCTTTGTAATTATACAGCGGCACCGCCAAGAACTCCGAAATCGACTATAGCCGGTCCGTGATGTCCACGGTTCGGCTGAGGCTGTCCAAGGTAAGGTGTCCGGAGAGAATCTTGGCGAACCCGTCCTCGACGATGGGAACGAAACCGTGTTTGCGCGCCTCGTCCTTCAAATGGACCAGCGACTTGCCCTCCAGAATGATCTCGTCCAGGTGACGGTTCAGCGGAAGCAGTTCATGAACCGCCAAACGCCCGCGATAGCCGGTGAACCGGCATTCGCCGCACCCGACCGGCTGTCCGACTTCCGGCGGATTGTGGGGGTCGAGGCCCATGATGCGGCATTCCTCCTCATTGGCCGGGCGCTTGGTGGAGCAGGCCTGGCACAGCGTGCGGGCCAGTCGCTGGGCAATGATCCCCGTAATGTTGCCGGACAGCAATTTCGGGCTGAGCCCGAGATCGTGCAGACGCGGAATGACGCCGACCGCGTCGTTGGTGTGCAGGGTAGTGAAGACCTGGTGGCCGGTCATCGAGGCGCGCAGCGCCATCGAAGCGGTCGCCGTGTCGCGCACCTCGCCGATAAAGATGACGTCGGGATCCTGGCGCATGATGGCGCGCACGCCGTCCGAGAAATTCATCGCCGTGCCGTCGCGCACTTGGCCCTGGCGCATCAGCTGGACCTCGTATTCGACCGGGTCCTCCAGCGTCATGATGTTGCGCTCGAGCGAGTTGATATGGCTGAGCACCGCATAGAGCGTCGTCGTCTTGCCCGAGCCGGTCGGGCCGGTGACGATGATGATGCCTTCCGGGCGGCGGATCAGTTTCTTCAGCAGGGCGAAATTGTTCTCCGATAGGCCCAGCTTGTCGATCGTGATGACCGAGCGCGATTTGTCCAGCACGCGGATGACGATGTTCTCGCCATGGACGGTCGGCATACAGGCAACGCGGAAGTCGATCTTGTGGCTGCCGACCGCGAAACCGAAGCGCCCGTCCTGCGGGTTCATCTTATCGGCGATGTTCATGTCGGACATGATCTTGATGCGGTGCGAGATCGCCGGCCAATGGTCCTTGTGGAAAGTACGGACCTGCTGCATCACGCCGTCGATGCGGTAACGCAGACGCACGAAGGCGCCTTCCGGCTCGAAATGCAGATCCGAGGCACCCGTCTTCACACCGTCCAGCATGATCGCGTTGACCAGGCGCACCAGCGGATGGACGTAGCCGTCACCCGACATGGCCGAGGCGGACACGTCATGCTTGCCGGTCTCCAGCTCCTTCAGAATGCCGTCGATCGAGAACTCGTACCCGTAGAACTGATCGATGGCCTGGAGGATTTCCGCTTCCGAACTGATCAGCGGAATGATTTCCGAGCCGGGCGGCGCATATTTGCGCGTCTGGTCGAGGGCCAGCACGTCATAGATGTCGGCCATCGCCAGGCGTAGCGACTTGCCTTCCATCGAGACCGGCAGAACGCGATAGCGCAGCGCCACTTCCTTGGGAATGCGCTTGAGCAGATCGGGCTCGACCACCGTTCCGCCGAGATCGAATTTCTCGTAACCGGAACTGGAGGCCAGCACCGCCGACAGGGCGGATTCGGTGATGAAACCCAGATCGACCAGCAGCGTGCCCAGCAGCTTGTGGGTGCGCTTGCGCTCATAGAGCGCGACCTGCAGCTGATCCTGGGAGATCAGGCCCATTTCTACCAAGCGGTCGCCGATGCGGGCGCCCGCCGGCGAACCGGACTGCGCATCCGGCCCCGGCGGCTGTCCGCCGCCTCCGCTGGGCGGCGGCCCGCCCGCGGGAGGACTGGGTGGCGGCGCTCCTCCGCCCGACCCGCCGCCACCGCCCCCTGATCCAGCTCCGCCTCCTCCGCCGGTCGGCGGCGGAGACGATTCCATCGGCTGCTGCGCCTGCTCGGCCGGCGCAGCAGGGGTCTCATCCAGTACGGCAGCTTCCGGCGGGGGCGCAGGTTTCTCCACCGCGGGCGCTCTGTCGGCGAACGCGATGTCGGGCGCTTTGGTCGCTTCGGGCTTGACCTCGCCGTTGGGCTTGTCCTTGCCGACCTGATCAGAGAACTCGAACGCCATCTTTCCCCCCTGGCGATAGCCTCGAAATTGTACCGAAGATCACCCGGGCCTTAAAGGCCGCGATGCAAGGCCGGTATGTCGAAGTCCGCCGGCTGTTCGCCCGCGCGGTATCGCCGCCACATTTCTGCGAGGGCGGACTCGAAGGCATGGGCGAAGCGCTCCCGATCGCACAAGGACGACGCCCGCATGCGGGGGCGCAATTCCCCGCGCAACAGCCTGAGTTTCTCTTTGTCTGCAGCCAACGCGCAGGCGATCTCGACATACTCGTCCACGGATCGGGCGAGCAACTCGGTCAGGCCAAGGCAGGTCAGATAGCCGCAGGAATGCCGGCTGGCCATGGTCTCGCCGGGCAGCGCGATCACCGGCACGCCCATCCACAGGGTTTCCAGGGTGGTGGCGCCGCCCGTATAGGGAAAGCTGTCCAAGGCTATGTCGGCTTGTCCCATGGCCGCGATATGGCCGGTGGGAGAGGTGCGGCCAACGAAATCGACACGGCCCGAATCGATGCCCGCCGCGGCCAGCCGGGCGCGGTAGATCCCCATTGTTCCCGGATCATCGAAGCGAACCGATTTGAACAGCAGCCGCGAGTCCGGAACCTTGGCCAGAATCCGCGACCAGGCGGCCAGGACCGCCGGCGTGATCTTCACATTCTCGTTGAACGACCCGAACGTGATGTGGCCGTTGCGCAAAAACGGAGACGGAGTCGGGTCCGGCGCGCCGACCACCGGCTCGTAGCAGACATAGCTGTCGGGAAAGCGGATCACGCTTTCCGAGAAGTAGTTGATCGCCGTGTCGGGCACCTGACCATGATCGGCCAGGAAATAATCCATTGCCGAGATCCCCGTCGTGGCCGGATAGCCGACCCAGGTGGCCTGGATCGAGGCCAGGCGCCGCGCCACCGCGGGCATGCGGTTGCCGGCGGTATGCCCCGACAAATCGATCAGGATGTCGACCCCATCCTCGCGAATCTGCCGCGCGAGGTCCGCGTCCGGCAAATCCACGACGGTGCGCAGCGTGCTCGACGCGGCGGCGAAGCGGTCGGTCATCGCATCCTGGTCGGGATAGCAGTGATACATCACGAGATCGTGGCCGCGCTCGTGCAACGCCTCGATTGTCGGGATGACCAGATGCGCCACCACATGGGTGCGCAGATCGGCGGACAGGAACCCTATCTTCGGCGCCCGGTCGCGGCCGGTGAAGAGCGCGGGCCGCGACGGCTCGCCGCCACCGTGCGCCGCGTTCCATGCCGCCGCACCCGCGGCGATGTCCGCCAGCCCCGTTTGCGGCCGATAGAGCTGGGTGAACAGCAGATTGCTATGGGCCAAGGCGAAGTCGGGCGCGCAGGCCAGCGCCCGGGCCAGGCTGGCGACCGCCTCGTCGAGCGAACCCTGCGCCTTTTGCGCGTTGGCGATGTTGTTCAGCGCGTCGGCATGGCCGGGCAGCAGCGCGACGGCCCGGCGGTAAAAACGCACCGCGTCGGTCATCGCGCCGATGTCGAGCATGGTGTCCGCTAGCCCGAGATGATACTGGCCTTCCTGCGGCTGCAAGGTCATCGTTCGCCACGCCGTCTTAAAGGCTTCACCCATCCTGCCGGCCGATTTCAGCGTGAAGGCCAGGGCGGCGCCGGCTTCGGCGAAGGATGGATCGATGACCAGGCTGGCCCGGTAGCAATCGATGGCGGCGACGGTTTTCAACTGGGCGCGTTCGAGATTGCCGAGATTGAATTGCGTTTCCGCCGCCGTCCGGTCGAGCCGGGTGGTGCGCAGGAACAGGACCGCCGCGCCCGCCAGATCCTGGCGGCGCAGCAGCGCGTTCCCGAGATTGGCGAGCGCGTCGGCATAGTCCGGCCTGAGCGCCAGGGCCGATCGGTACCGGGCCTCGGCACCAGCGTGATCGCCGCGCGCCTTCAAAGCGAGGGCGAGATTGTAATGGACCCGGGCGGAGTGAGATCCGCTCGCCAAGGCGGCATGATAGGCTTTTTCGGCTTCGTCGAACCGGTCGAGGGATTGCCAGGCATTCCCGATATTGCACAGGGCGTCGGCATTGCCGGGCGTCACGTCATTGGCCCGGCGATAAAGTCTGATCGCTTCGCGGGACTGACCCGCCCCCTGCGCCGCCAAGCCGCAATTGTAATAAAGAGGCGCCGCCCCGGGCACCAGGGTCAGGGCACTTCGCAGGAGGCTCATCGCCCGGCTGTGGCGTCCCCGGCGATAGGCGATCACCCCCAATTGGTTGAGGCTGTCGACATGCAGCCGGTCGCGCCGGAGGATGTCGAGATAGAGGGCTTCCGCGTCGTCCCAGGCGCCGGTGGCCTGCCGGCGGGAGGCCTCGGCGTACAAATCCTTCAAGGATGCTGGGAACAGTCCGGCGCTCATCGATCTGTGGCCGTTTCAAAAACAAGGGCGGGTTTCCCCGCCCTTGTCCTTAGTGCCTGATGCGTCGCTGCGTCGAAGCTTACTGAACCACCCACAGAAGAGTGCAGTAGTTCGTATTCGGCGAACCCGTCGCGCTCAGCGTATAGGAATTGTTGGTTTCGCAATCGGTGTTGCTGCTGACCGAATCGACCAGGATCGAACCGGTGGTCGGCGAACCGTCATCATATTTGCGATCGATATTGTAGGCGTCGGGCTCGCGCACCGACTGGCCGGACGCGCTGGTCAACGGGCCGCTGATCGGCAGCTGCAGGCGAACCATCGGGCCGCTGATGCCGGCCGACGAGGCATTGAAGGTGGCGATCCACAGGAAGGTGCCGCTCATCTTGCCGGGATAGCTCAGATTGGTCGAACTGGTCACCGCGGTCAGGGCGGTGGCTGGCGGCAGGGTAACGCCCTGTAGCAGGTTGGCCGCGACTAGATCGGCCCAGGCCAGCACCGATTCAGTGCTGCTCGTGTCGGCCGTGTCCAAGAGGATCGCCCCTGAAGGCGTCGCCGCGCTGGGGGTACCGATGATACCGTTGCCGTCGCCGTTGCCGTTTATGATGCCCAACTGGGCATGAGCGTTCGGATAATCGCCCGGCAGGAAGGTGTATTGGTCCTGGAAGGTGAAGATTGCGGCCTTGATGGCGTCCATCTGCGCGACCTGCATCTTGAGGCGGCCATTGTTCACCACCTCCTGGCCCTTCAGGATACCGCCCACGATCAGGCCGATGATGGCCAGAACGATGGACATCTCGATCAGGGTGAAGCCCTGCTGCGCAGGCCGCTTCCCACGGATCATGGAATTAAGCTTGTCCCCGAATTCCCCCAACATGCTCCGCTCTCCCGAACGATCACCCCGAAATCGCAACGACGCGAACCTAAAGTATAGTCCGCCAGCAAAAGTAAGCCAAGCATTCTTAGATAATCATTAAAACTGTGAGAAAGATTCAGCGATTCACTGCGCTGCTTCCCCATAGAGACGCAGGTTGAGTTCCTGGAAAGCCTTTCGCCGCAACGCAACCAAGTCTTCGCGCCGATCGAGCGCGGCGGCGGTTTCCCGGTCTCCCGCGGTGCGGTACAGTGGGGCGGCCAGCAGAGGCAGCCAGTAGGGCGCCCGCGCATCGGATTGCAGACCGAGCATCTCTTCCGCGGTCTGCCTGGCCAAGACCGGATCGCCGACATTGTGCTGGATCTTGATCGCGGCCCAGACCAGCCACGGCGACCGCCGGGCCGGATCCGCCAGCCCCGCTTCCTTGAAATATTCGGTCAGGATTTTCAGTTGGGCGGGCGCCCTGACCGGATCGCTGATCGCGCCGAAATAAGTGGTTCCGAGGGTGAATACGGCGTTCGACTCGGAATCCAGCGAATCGGTGATGCGTAGCCAGTCGACCACCCGGTGGTAATCATACTCGCCCAAGGGGCGCATCCGGCCGCCGCCATCGCCGAAATCCTGCAGCCAGCCAGCCAGGAGCCGGAACAGGAACTGGTCGTCGCCCAGTGCCAGCGCCTTCAGAGCCAGCGCGGAGGGTGGATAGGGCATCTCGTCGATCGCCGGCCGCAGCGGCCGGAGCAGACCATTCACCGCGAGCTGCGCCAATAGGGCGGCGCACAACACCCCCCAGATCAGGGCGGTTCGCAAAGAGGGTGCGGTCTGCCGGAGCCGCATGGTCAATATCGTTTTACATAGGCGTCGCGAATCGTCGCTGCCAACAGCAGGGCGACAATGACCACGGTCTGCACCACGAGTTCCTGCAGACCCCACCCGCCGCCCGGCCCGTACACCAGCCAGCGCCCCTGGCCGAACAGATCGACCCTCGGCAGGACGGCGACGATCCCGTCGATCACCCAGCGCGCCGCTGTATCGCCATGGTCGCTGGACAGCAAGCCGGTATGGGCTTCGGCGATGGCGCGGAAGAATGCGCCCATGCGGGACAGCAGATACAGCCCGACCGCGGCCAGGACCGAGGCGGTTGCGCTGCCCAGCGACAGGGCGCAGAACAGCGCGATGGCGACCACGATCAGCCCCTCCAGCATCAGGCTGGCCTGCCACTCCAGCAGCCCGGCGCCGCCCGCATGCAGGATCGCGACCAACAGGACCGGCGCCGCCAGCGTCAGCAGCAGCCCGATGCCGGCATAGGCCGAGTAATAGGCCAGCACGAAGGCGGCACGCGAGATCGGCCGGGCCAGGATCGCCTCGATTTCCCGGGTCTCGTCCATCCTGCGGACATGGAAGCTGATGAAGGTGATCAGGCCGAGGACCATGACCCCCCTGAGTCCTTCCCCGGCGAGGGACAGCCCCATCGCCTGCCCCTCGGACAGGGCGGACGAGGCCAGGAAGGCGGCGGCGCCCATGACGGCGGCCTGGCCGATCAGGATGGCGGCGACCATCCGGTCGCGGATGGCCGTGATCAGGACATAGCGGAAAGTAGCGAGAAGCGGATACATGCTCAGAATGCCAGGGGCCTGTCGTCGCGGAAGTAGTTCTTGTAGGTGTCCTTGTCGCCCCATTGGACCGTATCACCCGGCCCCTTCACCAGCGTCGCCTTGATGAAGATGACCAATTCGGTGAGCTGGGTGGAATCCGACGTCGCCTTGAACAGATTGCCGAGGATCGGCACGTCGGCGGCGCCCGGCACGCCGCTATCGTTGCGGTTGATCACCTCTTGCATCAACCCGCCCAGCACGACGACCGACCCGGACGGAATGGTCACCACCGATTCCATCTCGCGGATGTCGACGACCGGAACCGAAGCGGCAGCAACGGCGGTGGCGATATTGGCCGGCGAACAGGCCCCCACGCTCGAGCCACCGCAGGCGCTGGCGATGCTGAGGGATACGGCGGGATCGGAAACCGTGGTTCCCGGCCACGCGGTGACGCTGGGTCGCAGCCCGAGGGTGATCGTGCCGTGCTCGGTATCGATGGCGGGAAGCACGGTCATGACCAGGCCGATCGGCAGGGTTTGCAGCTGGCTATTATAGGTGGCGGTCTGCGATGCCGCCGACCCGGTGGTCGCCGGGGTCGAGGTCACGGTCGCCTGAAGTTTGAAATAGACATGATTCTCGGCCACCTTCAGCGTCGCCGGCTGATTGTTCATCACCGTCAGGCGAGGGCTGGCCAGCGTGCGGACGTCGCCATAGCTCTTGACCAGATTGACCATCGCCGCGAGATCGCCGCCGAACGTCGTAAAACCGGCATTGAGGCCGAAATTGCCGAAGGGCTGATCGATCTTGTACGGCACCGGCAAGTTGGGAATGGCCGCGCTGGGATTAGTGCTTGGCGTGAGCGAACTCAGCCCGAAGCCGGTGCCCTTGAGATTCTGCCGGAGGCTCTGCCAATCGACGCCGGCATTGTACTGGTCGGTGAGCGCGATCTCGACGACCTTGGCCTCGATGAGCACCTGCGCGCCGATTTTCGCGACGACCTTCTCCAGATAGGCCTGGATGAGCTTTTGTTGCTTGCTCGTACCATAGACCGACAAGACGCCGGCCTGCTTGTTGATGCTGTAGAGAGGCGTGGTGCCGGCTCCCGCGGGTGCGGCCGCTGCCGCTGCCGCGGCTCCCGCCGCGGGGAGCGGCGGGGCTGCATCAGCCCGCCCGGCGGCCGCAGTCTGCGCGGCATATTGGGCCGCCGCCGCCGCGGGCGAGCCGTCCGCCGCCGGAGCGGCTGCAGCCGGGGGCACGACCGGAGCGGGGATGACCGCAACCTGCTGAACAGGCGGCGCCGCTCCTTTCAAGCTCGAATTGGTCAGGATGGATTTGACGTTGTCGTCGATATCCTTCCAGGTATCCAGCAATGACGTGCCTTTGACGTCCGTGGTGGACGTGTTCTGGCCACCACTGGCGCCACCGCCCTGAATCAGCTGGCTCAGATTGAGGCTGCTGCCGATATCGGTGGTCATGGTGCGGATGGTATTGAGAATATCGAGATGGTAGGTCTGGTAGTAAAGCGTGTCGGGCTCGACCTTCAGCACCCCGTTCTTGAAGGAGAAGCGCAGATCGTCCTGCTCGCAGATGCGGTCGACCACGTCCAGGAACGGGCGATCGCGCGCGGTAATGATCACGCCGCCGCTGACACGGGGATCGAGATCGAGATCGACTCCCACCTTGCGCGCCAGTTCCAGCAGAACGTCGCGCACCGGTATGTTGGGATCGGTCACCGAGATGCTGACCAGCCTTTGCTCGACGCCGGGCGCCGGCGGCGCCGCCAGCAGGGGCTGCAATTCCGGAATGGGCGGCGCTTCGGCGGCCTTGGGTTCCGGCGCTCTGCGATTGGTCAGGGACTCGAAATCACGCCGCGATTGAATGTGTTCGGGATCCGGATCGGTGCAACCGACCAGCGCGACCAGCGCGCCTAGCGCGGCAGCCCGCCCGGCATGCCGCAGATCCAATAATCCCCGCTTCGCCATAGCGTCTTTCCCCCACCCCTTCTTGTCCCGCAGGATATCCCAAGCAGCCTTGTACAACAACTGCGTCACCCGACCGCAAGCAGCATGCAGGCCAGCGCCACGCAGAGCGCCGGGCCGAACGGAAACACCGGCCCCCGTCCCGCCACCCGCCAGGCGAGCCCCAGCACAATTCCCGCCAGGCCAGCGATCACCAGAAACCGGCCAAGCTCCTGCAAGCCGAGATAGATCCCGGCAACGCCCAGGAACTTCACGTCGCCCAGGCCCAGCGCATCCTTTCCGCGAAAGCGCCGAAAGGCCCAGCGCAGCCCCAGGCTCACACCGACTCCGAACACCGATCCCAACCCGGCATCGAGCCAGTCCTGGTCGGTGATTGCCCGCCATCCCGCCGCCACCGGCAGCAGGAACAACAGCATCACATCGGGGATCATGCGCTCTTCCAGATCGGCCACTGTGATCACCACCAGGCCGAAACCGGTCAAAGCAAGCAACGCAGCGCGCAGCGGATCGCCGCCGCCGGCAATCCAGGCGCCCACGAAGACCAATGCGGTGAAGACTTCCATGGCCGGATAGCGCCACGACACGTCGGCGCCGCACTGGCGGCACCGGCCCCGATTGACGGCCCAGGACAAGAGGGGAACCAGGTCGCGAACGCCGAGCGCCGCGCCGCAGGCGGAGCAGCGCGAGCGATCTGCCACAATCGGCAAGTCGCGCGGCAAGCGATAAGACAAGGCACTGGCCAGGCTGCCAAAGATCAATCCCAGCAGCGCGGCCACGGCGAGCGCGACCGGCGCGTAGATCATTCGACCGGCCCGCTGGCCGGGCGCGGAGCAGCCGGCGAAGCCGGAGGCGGAGGTAGCACCGGCTCGGGGGTCGGGGTCGGCGGAGCCGCCTCAGGCGGCGGGGTCGGAGCCGGCGCGGCGACAGGCGCCGGCGTCGGAGCGGGTTCGGGCGCAGCCGCCGCGGCGGATGCCGGTGCCGGAGTCACGGCGGCCGGAGCCGGTTGCGCCCGGCCCAGCAGCAGATAAGCACCCC
>Ga0213872_10000825_pt1 | contig 22498 bp, 19 predicted proteins | sample VelepicomBERX_R2_FD_160071 | JGI IMG/M metagenome (GOLD analysis project Ga0213872, IMG submission 160071) | Rhizosphere microbial communities from Vellozia epidendroides in rupestrian grasslands, the National Park of Serra do Cipo, Brazil - RX_R2 | ecosystem: Host-associated > Plants > Roots >...
TAGTTCGGTCCCGGCACATTCTCCTCGATGCCGTCCAAGGTCACCTGATAGCCGGCGACGTCGATGGTCTGGCCGATCTGCATCACCTGGATATGCTCGGTCTTCCAGGCGGTCGAGCCGGTGATGCCGGCGATGACGATGCCCAAGCCCAGATGCGCCAGGGTCATGCCGTGCGCGGCGCGCGGCGTGTTGCGCACCCGGCGCCAGAAGCCGGCCTTCAGCCGCACGCGCTCGGTCCATTCGAGCAGGCTGGCGAGGATCAGCCAGGCCGACAGCGCGATGCCGCCCGCCGCCCATAGCGGCCCGGTGGTGCCGCCGGCGATCATCCAGGCGGCGATGGCGGCGACGATGGCCAGCGCGAAGACGAATTTCAGCCGCCCCAGCACGCCGGGCAGATCGCCGCGCTTCCACGACAGGAACGGGCCCAGCGCCATCAGCAGCACCATCGGGATCATCAGCGGCAGGAACACCGCGTTGAAGAAGGGCGGCCCGACCGACAGCTTGCCGAGATCGAGCGCGTCGGCGATCAGCGGATAGAGCGTGCCCAGCAGCACGGTGCCGGCCGCAGTCGACAGCAGCACATTGTTGATCAGCAAGGCACCTTCGCGGGAAATCGGCGCGAACAGCCCGCCGCCCTCCATCTTGCCGGCGCGCAAGGCGAACAGGAACAGCGAACCGCCGGTGACGATCGCCAGCAGGCCCAGCACGAACACGCCGCGCGCCGGGTCGGAGGCGAAGCTGTGCACCGAAGTCAGGATGCCCGAGCGCACCAGGAAAGTGCCCAGCAGCGACAGCGAGAAGGTCAGGATGGCGAGAAGAATGGTCCAGCCTTTGAGGGCGTCGCGCTTCTCGACCACGATGGCTGAATGCAGCAACGCCGTACCGGCCAGCCAGGGCATGAAGGAGGCGTTCTCGACCGGATCCCAATACCACCAGCCGCCCCAGCCCAGGGTGTAGTAAGCCCACCACGACCCCATGGCGATGCCCAAAGTCAGCGCGCACCAGGCGGCCAGGGTCCAAGGCCGCACCCATCTCGCCCAGGCGGCATCGACGCGGCCTTCGATCAAGGCGGCGATGGCGAAGGAAAACGCCATCGAGAAGCCGACATAGCCGAGATAGAGGAACGGCGGATGGAAGGCGAGGCCGGGATCCTGCAGCAGCGGATTGAGGCCGTTGCCGTTCATCGGCGCCGGATCGACGCGGACGAAGGGGTTCGAGGTCAAGAGGATGAACAGCAGGAAGCCGACCGAGATCATCGCCTGCACCGACAGCACGCGGGCCTTCAGCGCCATCGGCAGATTGCCGCCGAACAGGGCCACCGCCGCGCCGTAGAGCGACAGGATCAGCACCCACAGCAGCATCGAGCCCTCGTGGTTGCCCCACACGCCCGAGATCTTGTAGAGCAGCGGCTTGTCGGTGTGCGAGTTCTCGACCACGTTCAGCACCGAGAAATCGCTGACGATGTAGCATTGCATCAGGGCGCCGAACGCCACCGCGATCAGCAGGAACTGCGCCAGCGCCGCCGGCCGGGCCAGCGCCATGCGCGCCGGATCGCGCGACGCCGCCCCCATCAGCGGCACCACGGCCTGGGTCAGCGCCACCAGCAGCGCCAGGATCAGGGCGAATTGTCCGGTCTCGGGGATCATTTGGCTGTATCCGCCCCTTCCTGCCAGCGGCCGGATTTCTTCAGCTGCTCGGCCACTTCCTTCGGCATGTATTTCTCGTCGTGCTTGGCCAGCACTTCCGAGGCGTGGAACACCCCGTCGCGGCCGACGCGGCCTTCGGCCACCACGCCCTGCCCTTCGCGGAACAGATCGGGCAGCACGCCGGTATAGGTCACCGGCAAAGTCGCGGTCAGGTCGGTAATGGTGAAATTGGTGGTCTCGTGATCCTTGGCCACCGAGCCCTTCTCGACCAGCCCGCCGATGCGGACGCGGCGATCCGGCCCGATCTGCTTTCCGGCCATTTCCGACGGCGTGTAGAAATAGACCAGGGTGTCGCCCATGGCGGTCAACACCAAGGCGGTGGCGCCGCCGAGCGCCAGCATGCCGAGCAGGACGAAATAAAGCCGGCGCTGTTTTCGGGTCACGGCAACTGGTCCCGCAGCTTGGCGAGATCGCGCTCGCGCACCCGCAGATTGCGCCAGGCGGTGACGGCCAAACCGATCATCACCAAGGCCGACATCGCATAAGCCGGCCAGACGAAAGCGGCGTAGCCGCCCATCGCGAAATAGTCGTTCATTGGGGGGCCGCCTGCATCAGGCTGAGGCGCAAAGCGCGGATCTTGGCGGACAGGATCTCGCCCTTGACCCGCACCAGCAGCACGGTGATGAAGAAAGTCGTATAGCCAAGCGCCATCAGCATCAACGGCAGCAGCAATTGCGGATCGATGCTGGGCATGCCCATCTTCGAGACGCTGGCGGGCTGATGCAGGGTGTTCCACCAATCCACCGAGAATTTGATCACCGGCACATTGACGAAGCCGGCCAGGGCCAGAATCGCCGCCGCCCGCGCGCCGCGCGCCGCGTCGTCGAAGGCGTTCATCAGCGCCATATGGCCGAGATAGAGGAAGAACAGGATCAGCACCGAGGTCAGGCGCGCATCCCACGCCCACCAGGTGCCCCACATCGGCTTGCCCCACAGCGAGCCGGTGACCAGGCACAGCAGCGCGAAGCAGGCGCCCACCGGCGAGGCGGCGCGGGCGACCAGATCGGCCAGCGGATGTTTCCAGATCAGCGCGAAGGCCGAGGAGATGGCAACCGTGCTGTAGCCGGCCATGGCCAGCCAGGCCGACGGCACATGCACATACATGATCCGCACCGACTCGCCCTGCTGGTAATCGGGCGGCGAATCGAACAGCGCGAAATAGAGGCCCGAGCCCAGCAGCAGCAGCGTCGCCGCCGCCGTCCAGGGCACGATTGCCGTGGCCAGGCGCATGAAGCGCGTCGGGTTGGCGAACCGGTCGAAGAAAGAGCTCATGGCGTTCCGTTCTACTCCGCGGCGACGTTGAAGACCAGCGCGATACTGCCATCCTCGCCCCGGTTCGCCGCGACGCCGAGGTAATCCGCAATGGAAGCATGAGCAGTGCCATGCGGCGCGTGGTGAGTGGCCGTGATCACCAGCACGTCGGCGCCGGCCCGCTCGCCCGCCTCGATGCCGGCCGGGGCGTCCTCGAACACCAGGCAGTCGGCGGCATCGACGCCCAGACGCTGCGCCGCCAGCTTATAACCCTGCGGGTCGGGCTTGCCCTCGGTGACGTCCTCGGCGGTGACCATCACCTTGGGTTGCGGGATGCCGGCGGCGGCCAGACGTACCCGCACCAGCTCGCGATCGGCCGAGGTCACCAGCGCCCAGCGGTCGGGCGGCAGCGAGGCCAGGAATTCGCGGGCGCCGGGAATGGCCACCACACCCTCCAATTCGGTCTTTTCGGCTGTGGAGATGATTTCCGCCTCGGCTTCGGCGTCGAGATCGGGGCGCCCGAGCCGGCGGATGACGTCGATGGTCCGCACGCCGTGGATGACCGCCAGCAAGGACTCGGTGTCGATGCCCTTTTCCTCGGCCCAACGGCTGTAGATGCGCTCGGTCACCGCCGTCGAACTGATCAGGGTGCCGTCCATGTCGAACAGGAAGGCGGAATAGCTTTTGCGCATCATGTCGAACATCAAATCATCCTTATTCCACCGCCTGGCGCAACGCCGCCACCGTGGCGAGCGGCGCCAGCGGCAAGGCGGCGAGCAGAAGCCCGCCCAGGATCAACAAATGGCCGTGAACCGGCAAGCCTTGAGCCGCCGCGTCCACCGCACCGACCGAGAAGATCAGCACCGGCACATAAAGCGGCAGGATCAGCAGCGACAGCAGCACACCGCCGCGCCGCGCCCCGAGCACCAGCGCCGCGCCCATGGCACCGATCAGGCTCAGCGTCGGGGTACCCAGCAAAAGCGTCAACATCAAGGCGAGGAAGGCGTCCTCATGCAGATGCAGCAGCAGCGCCAGCACGGGCGCCGCCACCAATATCGGCAGCGCCGTGGTCAGCCAATGGGCGACGATCTTGCCGATCACCAAAATTTCCAGCGCCGTCGGCGTCAGGGTCAGCAATTCCAGCGAACCATCCTCGTAATCGCCCTGGAACAGCCGGTCGAGCGACAACATCGAGGCCAGCAGCGCCGTCACCCACAATATGCCGGCGGCGGTGCGCTCCAGAAGATTGCTTTCCGGCCCCAGTCCGAAGGGGAACAAGGTGACCGTCAGCACGAAGAAGCCAACCACCATCAGGCTGTCGCTGCCTTGACGCAGCGCAAGGCGCAGATCGCGCAGGATCACGGTGGCGAGGCGCTTCAAAACCAGACTCCCATCACCTGCTCGGCGGTCGGGGCGAAATCGCCCATTTGCAGCACCTCGGCCTCGGGCAGCGCGATCTCGGCGTGGGTGGACAGTGCCACCACCCCGCCCGCGGCGCGATGATCCGCCAAAGCCGCCTCCAACCGCGCGAATGAGTCATTATCGAGCCCGACCGAAGGCTCGTCGAGCAGCCATAAAGGCGCTTGCGCGGCCAGCAGCCGAGCCAGGGCCAGGCGCCGTTTCTGCCCGGCCGAGAGCAGCTTGCCCGGGGTCTGGGCCAGGGATTTGAGATTGAAGGTGTCGAGCGCCACCGTAATACGTTCGGGCGGCGTCGCGGGATCGTGCAGGCGGGCCCAGAACAGCAGATTTTCCTCGACGGTCAGCACCGGCTTCACCGCATCCTGATGGCCGAGATAATGCAGCCGCCCGGCATGGGCTTCGCGCTCGGCGCCCAGCGCCTCGTCACCCCAGAACAACTGGCCGGAGGCGGGTTTCAGCAGGCCGGCCAACAGGCGCAGCAGGCTCGATTTGCCGCTGCCATTGCGGCCGAGCAGCAGCAAAGCCCCGCCTGGCGGCACGGAAAACCCCAATCCCTGGAAGATCAGCCGGTCGCCGCGGCGGCAGGCGAGTTGTTCGGCGCGGAAAGCGGCGCTGTTGGCGAAGGTCATGGGGCGGAACCATAACAAATTCCGCCCATTCGCCAAGGTGACTTTTACGCGCTCTCCGCCGACGATCGAACCGTCGAGAGGAAGGACACGGCCTCCTCATGCAGCGCATCGACCGAGTCCTTGAGCGAGGTCGAACTCCAGATGACGCGCACCGTTCCGGCGCAGGTCAGGGCCGAAGCGCGCGCCAGCTTGGACATGGTGCGCGACACTTCCCCCGCCTCGCGCGCCACCTCGTCGATGTTGGCGGCGATACCGCGGGTCATCGATTCCTGCTGGCGAACCGCACCGGCGATGGCGGACGAGGCGTGATCCATGGCGCGGATGGTCTCGACCACCCCGGCGATGCTGTCGGTCATTTCCCGCGTCGAGGCCTGCACGGTCGCGACCTGGCGCGAGATGTCCTCGGTGGCCCGCGCCGTCTGGTTGGCCAGATGCTTGACCTCGTTGGCCACCACCGCGAAGCCCTTGCCCGCTTCGCCGGCTCGGGCGGCTTCAATCGTGGCGTTCAGGGCCAAAAGATTGGTCTGGCTGGCGATGTCGCTGATCAGGCCCACCACGTCGCCGATCTCGCGAACCGCGTCGGCGAGGCCGCTCATCTGCGCGGCGGTGGCGCTGACATCTTCGACCGCGCGCTGCGCGATCTCGCTCGACTGGGAAACCTGCCGGGCGATCTCGTTGATGGAATCGCTGAGCTGCTGGGTCGCCTCCGCTACGCTGGAGGAGCGGTCGGTCGCCGTCTTGGCGGCGTCGCCGACCTGCATCGAGCGCCCGCCATTCTGCTCGGTACGTTCGGCCATGTCGCGGGCGGTGACGTCGATGCCGCTGGCCGCCTTCACCACTTCGGCGACCTGGGCGGTCACCGTCGCCTCGAAATTGTCGGCCATGCGCTGCAGGGATTCGGCCCGTTCGCGGGCATAGACGCGGCGTTGTTCCTCATTGGCTGTACGCAGGCGCAACGCTTCCTGGGCGCTTTCCTTGAACACCCGCACCGCGCGGACCATCTCGCCGATCTCGTCGCGGCCCTCGCGGGCTTCGATCTGGACGGAGAGGTCGCCCTCGGCCAATCGCCCCATGGCGCGCACCGTGCGGCGGATCGGCGAGATGACGGTGCGGTTGACCATCACCGCGAAGGCGCCCAGCGCCGCCAGGGTGACCAGCACCATCATCGCCAGCGCCATATAGATGCCGCGCCGCCCATGGGTCGCGGCCGTGGCGGCGACGGAGGCGGCGTCGGCCTGGATCAGGTCCTTGGCCTTGGTCAGCAATTCGGTCGGCGCGCGGTCGATGCCGGCCACCGCCTTGTCCCCTACCTTGCTGTCGAAATTGGCGCTTTTGAACTGCTCGAAGCCGGCGCGGTACGCGGCACCCATCTGTTTGTGGGCCTCGACGAACTGGGTCAGCAACTTGGCCGCTTCGGGGTCAGACACCGAGGTCGACAATTTGCCGGCCTCGTCGTCGACCTTCTGCTCCGCGCGCTGGAAAGCGCCCCAATGCTTGTCGAGCAATTCGGGGGTAGCGCCGCGCAGCAGAGTGTCCTTCCACTCCTGGACCTGCTTCTTGAAATCGGACTCGGTGGCGACCACGGCGACGGCATCGCGCTGGCGCGCCATCACGTCGTCCTCGAAGGTACGCAGGCTGTGCCAGGACATCGACAGGCCGGTGGCGGCCGCAATCAGAATGAGAAACATGCCGGCAGCGGCCACCGCCAGCGTACGACCCCGAATACCCATGTTACCGGTTTCCCCTCCTCCGGTTGAGAATCCGGCTATGTTACACTCTCATGACTAGCCGCGCACTTCTTCCTTCATGCCACGGATGAAGGCGGCGAAGTCGTCGTGCAGCTGGCGCGACTGGCCGGCCAGGGTCTCGACGGCGGAGGTGATGGTGCCCGCCGCCTGGTCGGTCTCGTCGGTGGCGCGGCGTAAGATCCCGATGCTGTCGGTCACCATCAGGGTGCCGGCGGCGGCGTCCTGGGCGTTGCGAGAGATTTCCAGGGTCGCGTCGCCCTGCTGGGCCACCGCCGAGGCGATCTCGCTGCTGATGCCGTGGATCTCGTCGATGGTGCCGGCGATCCTGCCGATCGCCTGGACCGCATCCTGGGTGGCGGACTGGACCGCGGCGATCTGCGTCGTGATGTCCTCGGTGGCGCGCGCGGTCTGGCTGGCCAGGGTCTTGACCTCGCCCGCCACCACCGCGAAGCCCTTGCCTGCTTCGCCGGCCCGCGCCGCCTCGATGGTGGCGTTCAAGGCCAGCAGATTGGTCTGGCTGGCGATGTTCTGGATCAGGCTGACCACGTCGCCGATCTTGTGCGCGGCCTCGGCCAGGCTTTCCACCATCTGGTTGGCGCGATCGGCTTCGCTCACCGCCGCCTGCGACACTTCGGTCGAGCGCCGGGCCTGATGGCCGATCTCGGAGACGGTGGCCGACAATTCCTCGGTAGCGGCGGCGACGCGCTGCACATTGCCCGACAAGGTCATGGCGGTGGCGTCCACTTCGCCCAGGCGGGAGCGAACCTGGCCCGAGACTCCGGCCAAAGTAGAGGCCTGCCCGCCCAGCTGCTCGGTCGAGCGGCCGACCGAATCGACCACATTCATCACCGAGCCTTCGAGGCGCTCGGCCAGGCGGGCTCGCTCGCGACTGGTCTGTTCGGCCAAAGCGCGCTCGGCCTCGGCCTGTTTTTCGCGCAAGGAATGGCTTTCCGCCAGCGCGTCCTTGAACACGCCCAACGCCGTCGCGATGCGGCCGATTTCATCCAGGCGCCCGGCATAGGGGATCGAGACGGTCAGCTCGCCATGGGTCAGGCGCGAGATCAGATCGGCGATGGCGACGATCGGGCGGGAGATGGTGCGCCCCACCGCGACCGACAGGCCGATGGCGACCACCACCGCGACCAGGGTCAACAAGCCGGTGCCATAGCGCGACATCGAGACGGCGCCGTTCATCGCCTGGATCGAGGCGGCAGCGCCCGCGGCGTTGGATTGGCGCACCTCGGCCAATTGCGCCACCAGCTTTTCGGCGGCGACGCGGCGCGCGGCGTTGGCGGCGGCGAATTTGTCGGTAGCGGCGATCAGCTTGTCGAGCGCGCCGACATATTTGTCGAATTGCGGGCCCAGCGCGGTCATGAAATTTTTGAGGCGCGGCGACTCGGCGTCCGCTTTCAACCGGTCGATCGCGGCGGGCAGTCCGTCGAGATATTGCTTGGCGGTATTGGCCTGGGCCGGGTCGCGGCTGGCGAGATAGCGCGCGGCAGCAGCTGAAGCGGCCAATTGCCCGTCATTCAGGCGGATCGCCAGCGGCAGCGGGCCGCCGCGGCCCTCGCGCACCAGCACCACCACCGCGGCCGAGGCGATGGTGTTGACCGCCACCGCCGCCTTGGTGAATTCGGACGAGCCGGCGCGGCGCTCGCCGATGGCGGCCAGCATGGTCTTGGTCGCCTCGTCATAGGCGGCATAGAGGTCGAGCAGGGTCTTCAGGCGGGCCGCATCCTCGGGCGAGGCCATCGCCGAGCGCGTCGCCTCGACCTTCTCCTTCAGCGCCTCCTCGGTCTTCTTGACCTTGCCGAGGTCGCCGTCGGTCTCGGTCAGGGCATAGGTGGCCGACAGCGCGATCGAATCGCGCAGGGTTTCGGCCAGGGCGCCGCCATGGGCGTCGATGGCGGCGGCGCGTTCGACGGTGGCGGCGGAGCGATCCACCGAGCCGATATTGATCCAGGCCACGAGGCCGGTCAGCAGCAGCAGCGCCAACAGCGTGCCGAGAGCGGCGCTGATCCGTTGGCTGATGGTGAGGCGAGCCAGGAAATCCATCATCCCACCCTTACTTTATCGCATCGATCTTGCTCAGCACCTCGGTGCCGAACTTCTTTTCGTAATCGGGCCGAACCGATTGCATGGCGGCGACGAAGGCGGCCCGGTCGATCTGCTCGGTCACTTCCATGCCCTGCTTCTTCAGCTCCGCGACGCCATTCTTCTGCGCTTCGGCGGCAAAGCGGCGCGATGCCTCGGCGCCCAGCTTGGCGGCGGCGATCAAGGCGGCGCGGTCGGCTTCGGAGAATTCCTTCCAGCTCTCCGCCGACACCAGGATGGCGGCGGGGTCGTAGACATGGCTGGACAGGGTCAAATACTTCTGCACCAGAGCGAATTTGGCCGACAGGATGGTGGCGATCGGGTTCTCTTCGCCATCGACCTGGCCGGTCTGCAGGGCGGCGAACAATTGCGGGAAGCCGATGGCGGCGGTCTCGGCCCCCAGCGCCTTGAAACCGGCCACCATCACCTCGGATTGCGGCAAACGCAGCTTCAAACCCTTGAGATCACCGGGTGCCTGGATCGGATGCTTGGCGTTGGTGAGCTGGCGCATGCCGTTCTCGCCCCAGGCCAGGCCGACGATCCCCTTCTCGCGCAGCTTGTCGAGATAGGACTGGCCCAGCGCGCTGTCGAGCACATGGTGGGCGTGGTCGGCGTCGCGGAAGATGAAGGGGATGCTGAACACCCCGGCGTCGGGCAGCACGTTGGACAACGCCGCCCCGGAGATCAGCGCGAAATCGACCGAGCCGAGCCGCAGCCCGTCCAGCATCTCGACCTCGCCGCCGAGCACCGAATTCGGATGCTGCTCGATGCGGATGCGCCCGTTGGTCCGCTTCGCCACTTCGTCCGCGAAAGTGGACGCTCCGGCCCCCAGCTGGGAATTGAGCGGGAACAGATAGCCGATGCGGTAAGTCTTTTGTTGCGCATATGCGCCGCCCGATGCCATCGCCAATGACAGCACCAGCGCGAGAATACCCCTGAAAAGCACGATCCGCCCCCCGGACAGTGATCGATAAACGGGCTTTACATTCATCGATTATGTCAATTTTTACAAGCCCTTGCCGTGATTTCGCCAGCGACTTTCCGGCATGGCTGCCCCGCACAACAAATCTTCCCTCGTCCGCGGGAGCGGAGTATGGTGCCCCCGAGCCTCTGCGAGAGGCGGGGAACGGGCATTTTCTTTCGGCGCACCGGGCGAGCCAGCTTTGTCTGACTCGTGTCCTTCCCAGATCAAAAAATCATGAAAGGAACACTCATGCTCGAAGCCTATCGTCAGCATGTGGCCGAACGCGCTGCCCTCGGTATCCCCCCGCTGCCTTTGTCGGCGGAACAGACCGGCCAGCTGGTCACCCTGCTGCAGAACCCGCCCAAGGGCGAAGAGGATTTCCTCCTCGACCTGATCACCAACCGCGTGCCGGCCGGCGTCGATGACGCCGCCGCCGTCAAAGCCTCTTACCTGGCCGCCATCATCGACGGCAAGGACAAGAGCCCGCTGATCAGCCGCGTCAAGGCGACCCAGCTTTTGGGCACCATGCTCGGCGGCTTCAACATCAAGCCGCTGATCAAGGCGCTCGAAGACAAGGAATGCGGCCAGGCCGCCGTCGAGGGCCTGAAGACCACTTTGCTGATGTTCGACTATTTCCATGACGTCAAGGAACTGGCCGACAAGGGCAACGAGAACGCCAAGACCCTGCTGAAGAGCTGGGCCGAGGCCGAATGGTTCACCTCGCGCCCCGAAGTGCCGAAGTCCCTGACCGTCACCATCTTTAAGGTGTCGGGCGAGACCAACACCGACGATCTGTCGCCGGCCCCGGATGCCTGGAGCCGCCCCGACATTCCGCTGCATGCGCTCGCCATGCTGAAGAATCCGCGCCCGGGCATCGAGCCCGAGGAAGCCGGCAAGCGCGGCCCGATCAAGGCCCTGGCCGAACTGGCCAAGAAGGGCCACCAGATCGCCTATGTCGGCGACGTGGTCGGCACCGGCTCGTCGCGCAAATCGGCGACCAATTCCGTGCTGTGGTGGACCGGCGAGGACATTCCGTTCGTTCCCAACAAGCGCTTTGGCGGCGTGTGCCTCGGCACCAAGATCGCCCCGATCTTCTACAACACCATGGAAGACGCAGGCGCCCTTCCGATCGAGGTCGATGTCGGCCAGATGGAGACCGGCGACGTGGTCGAGCTGCGCCCCTATGAGGGCAAGGCGCTGAAGGACGGCAAGATCATCGCCGAGTTCAAGGTCAAGTCCGACGTGATCTTCGACGAAGTGCGCGCCGGTGGCCGCATTCCGCTGATCATCGGCCGCGGCCTGACCGCCCGCGCCCGCGAGGCGTTGAAGCTGGCCCCCTCCACCCTGTTCCGCCAGCCGGCCACTCCGACCGACACCCACAAGGGCTTCACCCTGGCCCAGAAGATGGTCGGCCGCGCTTGTGGCCTGCCGGAAGGCAAGGGCGTCCGTCCGGGCACCTATTGCGAGCCGAAGATGACCACCGTGGGCTCGCAGGACACCACCGGCCCGATGACCCGCGACGAGTTGAAGGATCTCGCCTGCCTCGGCTTTTCGGCCGACATGGTGATGCAGTCCTTCTGCCACACGGCGGCTTATCCGAAGCCGGTCGACGTCAAGACGCATCATGAGCTGCCGAGCTTCATCTCGACCCGCGGCGGCGTATCTTTGCGTCCCGGCGACGGCGTCATCCATTCCTGGCTGAACCGCCTGCTGCTGCCCGACACCGTCGGCACCGGCGGCGACAGCCACACCCGCTTCCCGATCGGCATTTCCTTCCCGGCCGGTTCCGGCCTGGTGGCCTTCGCGGCCGCGACCGGCGTCATGCCGCTCGACATGCCGGAAAGCGTGCTGGTGCGCTTCAAGGGCAAGATGCAGCCGGGCGTGACGCTGCGTGACCTGGTCAATGCGATCCCGCTCTACGCCATCAAGTCCGGCCTGCTGACCGTCGAGAAGAAGGGCAAGAAGAACATCTTCTCCGGCCGTATTCTCGAAATCGAAGGCCTGCCGGATCTCAAGGTCGAACAGGCGTTCGAGATCACCGACGCCTCGGCCGAGCGCTCGGCCGCCGGCTGCACGGTGAAGCTCAACAAAGAGCCGATCATCGAGTACATGACCTCGAACATCACCCTGATGAAGTGGATGATCGCCGAGGGCTATGCCGAGAAGCGCACGCTCGAGCGCCGCATCAAGGCGATGGAAGCCTGGATCGCCAAGCCCGACCTGCTGTCCGCCGACAAGGACGCCGAGTACGCGGCGGTGATCGACATCGATCTGGCCGACATCAAGGAACCGATCCTGGCCTGCCCGAACGATCCCGACGACGTGAAGTTCCTGTCCGAAGTGCAGAACGACCACATCGACGAGGTGTTCATCGGCTCGTGCATGACCAATATCGGCCACTTCCGTGCCGCCGGTAAGATCCTCGACGGCAAGTCGGACATCCCCGTCCGCCTGTGGATCGCGCCGCCGACCAAGATGGACCAGATGATCCTGACCGAGGAGGGCTATTACGGCATCCTCGGCCGCACGGGCGCCCGCATGGAAATGCCCGGCTGCTCGCTGTGCATGGGCAACCAGGCGCAGATCCGCAAGGGCTCGACCGCCATCTCGACCTCGACCCGCAACTTCCCGAACCGCCTCGGCATCGACACCCGCGTCTATCTGGGTTCGGCCGAGCTGTCGGCGGTCAGCGCGCTCTTGGGCCGCCTGCCGACCCCGGCGGAATATCTGGAGCAGGTCGGAATCGTCAATGAGACGGCGGCAGACATCTACCGCTACATGAACTTCGACCAGATCACGGCCTTCACCGAGGTCGCCGAGAAGGTCGCGGTTTAATCCGTAGTCCCAAAAGAAGCCCCCGGCGCCAAAAGCGCCGGGGGCTTTTTTATTGGCAGCGGCGGACTTCCTAGGTTGTCGCCATCTCGTGGATGAAGGAATCGATCACCTGCTTCAGGCGCGTGGATTGTGCGTTGAGGTCGCCCACCGCATGCAGCACATGTCCGGCCGATTCCCCCGTCTCGCGCGCCACCTCGTTCACCGCGACGATGTTGGTGGTCACTTCGCTGGTGCCCGCCGAGGCCTGGGCGACATTGCGGGCGATCTCGCAGGTGGCCGCGCCCTGCTCTTCGACCGCGGCGGCGATGGCGGCCGAGATTTCGTGGATGCGAGCGATGGTGTCGCCGATGCCGGCGATCGCCTGCACCGCATCCTGGGTGGAAAGCTGGACGGCCTGGACCTGGCCGGTGATCTCGTCGGTCGCCCTGGCGGTCTGGCTGGCCAGGGTCTTCACCTCGTTGGCCACCACGGCGAAGCCTTTCCCGGCGTCGCCCGCCCGCGCCGCCTCGATGGTGGCGTTCAGCGCCAGCAGATTGGTCTGGCTGGCGATGTCCTGGATCAGCCGCACCACCTCGCCGATCTTCTGGGCCGATTCGACCAGCCCGCGGATCCGCTCGTTGGCGCGGCGGCTTTCGTCATTGGCGTGGCCGGCCACCGTGCGCGCCTCGGCCATCTGCTGCGAGATTTCGCCGATCGAGGAGGACAATTCCTCGGTGGCGGCGGCGACGGTTGCGACATTGGCGTTGGCCTCCTCGGCGCCGGCCGCCACGATCGCGGCCTGGCGGGCCGCCTGCTCGGCGGTGGAGGACAGCGAAGTCGAGGTGGCGTCCAACTCGGTGGCGGCCGACGTCACCGTCGCCATGATTCCCGCCACGTCGCGGTTGAAGGCAATTGTGGCGGCATCGCGCCGCTTGGCCCGCTCCTCGCGCTGGGCGATCTCGGCCATTTCGCGTTCCTGCATGGCCTTGCGCTCGATGCCGTTACGCTTGAACACTTCGACCGCCCGAGCCATGCCGCCGATCTCGTCGCGGCGCCCGCAGCCGGGCACCTCGGCCGAGAAATCATTGTCGGCCAGCCGCCCCATCACGCCGCGCAGCAACAGGATCGGCGAACAGACGGTCTTGATCACCATTCCATAGGACAGAAAGCCGATCGCCAGCGCTATGGCGATCGAAATGCCCAGTATCAGCTTGGCGTTGGCGAAGGTGTCGCCAGCATGTTCCATCGCCAGCGCGCTGCCTTGATTGTTGTACTCAATGACCTTCTCCTGGGCTGCGATCAACGGGGCGAACTTGTCCCGCGCCATGATCGCCGCCTCGACCGCCGCGGCCCGATTGTTCTGGCGCATCAGCCCAATCACCCGCTCGCCCTCGGCGCGATAGGCCTCCACGAAGGGCTGCACCGCGTCGAACAGCTTCCGTTCCTCGGGCGAGGTGACCATCATCTTGGAGTAGTGCTGTCGGGCGTCGTCATATTTGGCGAAGTAATTGCCCATCCTTTTCACGCCATCGTCGAGCTCGGCCGGGCTCGTGGCCTCCAGCACCTCGCCCAGCAAAGCGCCCCGCGCGCGGGCCAGGTAATATTCCATCTGCGACAATTCGCGGACACTGGGCAGCCAATTCTCGCCCATGTCGCGTACATTGCTTTGCAATCGCCCCATCTGCAGATAGCTGCAGGTTCCGACGATCAAGAGGAGGACCAAGAGAGCTCCGAAAGCCGCCCCCGTCCTGTTGCGGACAGACCAATCAGAAAGAGCATTCATCTTTCCCTCCACCCCTGAAGATGGTTGTCTCAGCGCAATATTAGAACAAAGTATAACACCTCCTATACATTAAGCACATGGCACGATTGTAAATCGACTAGCCTGTTTTATTTACAAACCCTGCCTGCTTGCCTTGTTTTCCCCCAGGAAAAATGACGCCACGGTGGTCAGGCACCGCCTGTGAATTCCGGGGAAAACTTATGAATAAGTCTGTGGAAAATTTGCAATGCGCCAGCGGGTGCGCTATTGATAATAGGCTGTTAACGGTCAACCACCTGTCTGAAGGGATCAGGTCATGACAGCCAGAGCTACGCGTCTCAGAGCCTCGCTGGCCGCCAAGACCGCCCTGACGGTCCCGCAGCCGAAAACCGACCGCGCCGCCTTCATCGACGAGCCGTCCATGGATGAACCCAGCCTGTATGAAATGCTGCATGATCCGATCATGCAGCGCCTGATGAGCAGCGACGGGATCACCCGGAGCCAGCTCATGACGCTGGTCGCCGCGGCGCGCAGCCGCCTCCGCGAGGATATGCGTCCCTGCTAGGGACTTAAATCAGATCAGTCTTCCGCTTCGAGCGACGCGACGTAGCGCAGCCCGCGCACGGCCGTGCGCAGGATGTCGCCCAGCTGCTCGTCGGCGATCGGATAGGTCATATAGGCCGGACGCCGGAATTCCGGCGCTTCCGGCACCAGACAGAGGCGGCCGTCCTGGATATAGGGCCGCACCACCCGCATCGGAAAATAGCCGAACCCGCCATTGGCCAGCATGTGCTGAAGCCCGAGCGCGCCCAGCCCCACCGACACCGCCGGCGTGGCGAGATCGGGGAAAGCCTGGGCGTGGGCGCCGCGATATTCCGGCCCCCAATCGACGAAGACGTAAGAATCGTCCCACTGCGACAGCGGGCGCGGCTTGGTCGAAACCAGCACCAGCCGCTCTTCCAGCAGCTTTTCGGTGATCAGGCCGGGCCGCGACAAAGGCGAATACATCACGCCGATATCGATCAGCCCTTCGCTCAGCTGGCGCATCAGCCCGTCGGACAGGCCGACCTCGACCTTCAGCGCGACGTCGGGCATCTGCTGGCGCATCCAGGGCACCCAGCGCAACAGCATCCTATCCCACAGCGAGAACTGGCCGCCGACGGTCAAGGCGGCGCGGAAGCCGGGCGGCAGCGCGATGTCGTGGCGCGCCTGCTCCCACACCCGCACCAGCGTGCTGGCATAGCGCAGGAACTGATGGCCGGCGGGGGTCAGCTCGGTGCCGGTCTTGCTGCGCACGAACAGCGGACGGCCGATCTCGTCCTCCAGCGCCTTGATGCGCATGGAGACGGTCGACTGGGTCACATCCAGGCGTTCCGCGGCCTTGTTGAAGTTGCCGGTTTCGGCAATCTCCAAGAAGGTTCTGGCAAGATCGATATTCATGAGCGGCAAGAAGCCTTAGGGCAGGTTACCCATCAGCTTCTATCCGTTCCGCACAGCAACATCAATACTGAGGAAAAAATACGGCAACAGTGTGGCGAAATCGCCACAATTATATTATGTCCCTCAGGCGCCGGGCGCGGCTTCCAGCCGCTGGGCTACCGCGCCAAGCGATACAGAGTCAGCACCGCGGCTGTCGGTAGCGCGGGGCCGCCTTGCGGCCCGGAAAAGCGGGACGGTTAGTCCGTGCTGATAATGGTCATGCCGATGGGCGCGAGGGAGATGCGCACCAGTTTGAAATGCGCGACGGCCAGAGGCAGGCCGATGATGGTAACCGCGCAGGCGATGCCCGACAGGATATGCCCCAGCGCCAGCCACCAGCCGGCGGCGAGGAACCAGATCACATTGCCGATGAAGCCCAGATCGCCGGTGCCGATGTCGCCCTGCCCCGTCAATTCGCGGCGGTTGACCGCCGTGCGGCCGAACGGGAACAGGGTGTAGCCGGCGATCGCGAAGGCGGCGCGGCTCCAGGGCAGCAGGATGACGGTGAGCGCCATGATCACCGCGACCACCAGCCAGGCGAACGCCATCAGCCCGCCCCCGAACACGATCCAGATCAGGTTGAGGACGAAGCTGATGGGGCTCATGGTTACAGACCCTTTTCCAGGGCCGCCGACAGGCGGCGGGCAAAGGCCTGCGGGTCGGACGGCGTTTCGCCTTCCATGATACGCGCCTGATCGAACAGCAGCCAGAGCTGGTCCGCCAGGCCGGCGCCGTCATCCTTGGCCTTCTCGGCCAGCGAGCGGATCAGCGCATGGCGCGGATTGAGCTCGAGGATGCGCGGCGCCTGGCCCTGGCCCTGCTGATGCTGGCGCAGCAGGCGTTCCAGATGGATGCCCATGTCACCCTCGTCGGCCACCAGGCAGACGGCGCTTTCGGTCAGGCGGTCGGAACCGCGCACATCCTTGACGTTCTCGCCCAGCGCCAGCTTGGCCGCGGCGATCAGCGCGTCGAGGCCGGCGGCATCGGCTGCGGGCTTCTTATCGTCCTCGGCCTTGTCCTCCGACTTGACCGCGGACAGGTCGGCGGCACCCTGCGCCACCGAACGCAGCTTCTTGTCCTGATAAGTGCCCACGGCGGTCGGCCAGAACTCGTCGATCGGGTCGGTCAGCAGCAGCACCTCGATGCCCTTGGCCGCGAAGCCTTCCAGCTGCGGGCTCTGCTTCAAGCGGCCGAGATCGTCGCCGGTGATGTAATAGATGGCGTCCTGGCCTTCCTTCATGCGGCCGAGATAGGTCGCCAGCGACACCAGTTCGTCACCGCCAGTCGTGGTCTTGAAACGGCACAGGTCGAGAATGTCGGTGCGGCGCTCGAAATCCTCGTACAGCCCTTCTTTCAGAACGGCGCCGAAGCTTTCCCAGAAGGTGGAGAAATCGCCGTCCTCGGCCTCGGATTTGCGCTTGATCTCGGCCAGCACCTTCTTGACCAGGCCGGAGCGCATCTTGGCCAGGATCGGATTGTGCTGCAGCATCTCGCGGCTGACGTTCAGCGGCAGATCGTGGCTGTCCACCACGCCGCGCAGGAAGCGCATATAGGGCGGCAGCAATTCCGCCGCGTCGTCGGTGATGAAGACGCGGTTGACGTACAGCTTCACATGCTGCTTGCGCTCGGGATTGAACAGGTCGAACGGCTTGCTCTTCGGAATGAACAGCAGGCTGGTGTACTCGATCGCGCCTTCCGCCTTGTAATGCAGGGTCGCCCACGGTTCGTCGAAGGCGTGCGCGACGTGGTGGTAGAATTCCTGATATTGCTCGGGCGTGATCTCGGACTTCGAGCGGGTCCAGAGCGCGGATGCGCTGTTGATCGTTTCTTCCTTGCCGTCCTCTTCCATCACCACCGGCAGGGCAATGTGGTCCGAGTAGGTCTTGACGATGTTCTGCAGGCGGTAGGGCTCGAGGAATTCGTCCTGCCCTTCGCGCAGATGCAGGCGGATCTCGGCGCCGCGCTGGGCGTCCGGGGCCTCGGCGATGGTGAATTCGCCCTTGCCGTCCGAGCGCCAGATCCAGCCATGCTCTTCGCCGGCCTTTTTGGTCACCACCTCGACATGATCGGCGACCATGAAGGCGGAATAGAAGCCGACGCCGAACTGGCCGATCTGGCTGACGTCACCCTTGGCGTCCTTCTTCACCGATTCGATGAAGGCCGCGGTGCCCGACTTGGCGATGGTGCCGAGGTTCTCGACCAGCTCGGCGCGGCTCATGCCGATGCCGTTATCGATGATCGACAGGGTGCGTTTTTCCTTGTCGGGCACCAATCGGATCTTGAATTCGCCCTCGCCTTGCAGAAGGGAGGCATCCGTCAACGCCTGATAGCGAAGTTTGTCGCACGCGTCAGAAGCGTTTGAAATCAACTCTCTAAGGAAGATTTCCTTATTGCTGTAGAGCGAGTGGACGACGATATCGAGCAGTTTGGCCACTTCGGCCTGAAAACTAAGTTTTTCTTCCGCCATGAGAGGAGTACCCTGTTTTCCGTACCTAGACGCAGTTTGAGTAAGTTCGATTTGCGGTCTGAGGATATGAGGACAGGACCGGCATAACGCAAGCGGCGTTTTGCCGCGACCAGCGTGGCCGGCCCGAACAGTCAAGACGGAGAGGCTCATGAAGATACCGCTGCAGATTACGTTTCATGGTATCGATCATTCCAACGCCCTAGAGGAGCGCATCAGAGAGAAAGCTCTCAAGCTCGAACAGATCTACAACCAGATCACCAGTTGCCGGGTCGTGGTGGAGCCGCACCACCGCAACACCAGCAGCCTCCACCGCAAAGGGGAACCCTTCCACGTCAGAATCAACGTGACCATTCCCGGCGCCGAACTGGTCGCCGGCCGCGACCCCAAGAACGTCCACGTCAACGAGGATGTCGGCGTCGCGGTAAGGGACGCGTTTGATTGCATGGGCCGCCAATTGAAGGAATTCGCGACCCGCCAGCGCACCACGGCCATGTCGTCGCGCGCGATGGCGCAGTAAAACACGGCTTGCCCGCCTCTCCGGCGCAGGCCGGAGAGGCGTTGGCTCCGGACATTCATGACAAGCATCTATGACAGCAGCCGGGTGGTGGCCGTTCTCGGGCCGACCAACACCGGCAAGACCCATTTGGCCCTGGAACGCATGCTCGGGCACCGCACCGGCATGATCGGCTTTCCGCTGCGCCTGCTGGCCCGCGAAAATTACGACCGCATCGCCAAGCTGAAGGGCAGGAACGCCGTCGCCTTGATCACCGGCGAAGAGAAGATCATCCCGCCTTACGCCCAATGGTTCGTCTGTACCGTCGAAAGCATGCCGCTCGACCGCAGCGTCGATTTCCTGGCCATCGACGAGATCCAGCTGTGCGGCGATGCCGAGCGCGGCCACATCTTCACCGACCGCCTGCTGCATGCGCGCGGCACGTCGGAAACCATGTTCCTCGGCTCCGAGACCATCAAGCCGCTGATCCGCCGCCTGGTGCCGAGGGCTGAATTCATCTCGCGTCCGCGCCTCTCGACGCTTTCCTACAGCGGCCCGGCCAAGCTGACCCGCCTGCCCGGCCGCTCCGCCATCGTCGCCTTCTCGGCGGCGGAGGTTTACGCCCTGGCCGAGATGATCCGCCGGCAAAGGGGCGGCGCCGCGGTGGTGCTGGGCGCGCTCTCGCCCCGTACCCGCAATGCCCAGGTCGCGCTCTATCAGGCGGGCGAGGTCGATTACCTGGTCGCCACCGACGCCATCGGCATGGGCCTCAACATGGATGTCGACCATGTCGCCTTCGCGGCGGCCCGCAAATTCGACGGCCAGGTCTCCCGCGCGCTGGAGGCCACCGAAGTGGCGCAAATCGCCGGGCGCGCCGGGCGCCATATGAATAACGGCACCTTCGGCACCACGGCCGACGTGCCGGGCCTCGATCCACAGATCGTCGAGGCGGTCGAGAACCACCATTTTTCGCCGTTGAAGAAGCTGCAATGGCGCAACAGCGAATTGCGCTTCACTTCGGTGCAGGCGCTCGCCGCGTCGCTCGACCGCCTGCCCGACGATCCCGGCTTGGTGCGTGCCCGCGAATCCGACGATCGGCTGGCTTTGTCCGCTTTGTCGCAGGACACCGACACGATGGAGCGCGCCAAGACGCCCGACCGCGTGCGCCTGCTGTGGGAGGTCTGCCAGATCCCGGATTTCAGGAAAAGCCTGGCCGAACAGCATAGCCGCCTGTTGTCCGCCATCTTCCACCATCTGACCGAGCCGGCGGCCAAACTGCCCGCCGAGTGGCTCGACCGCCAGGTGAAGCGCCTCGACCGCACCGACGGCGACATCGACACGCTGATGAACCGCATCGCCAATGTGCGAACCTGGACCTATGTCAGCCATCGCGGCGATTGGGTCGAGAACGGCCTGGAATGGCAGGAGCGCACACGCGCCATCGAGGATCGCCTGTCCGACGCCCTGCATCAGCGCCTGACCCAACGCTTCATCGACCGTCGCACCGCCGTGCTGATGCGCAAGATGCGCAGCGACGAAGCCCTGGCCTCGATCGTCTCCGACGAGGGCCAGGTCACCGTCGAGGGCGAATTCGTCGGCTCGCTGCAAGGCTTCCGCTTCGCCGCCGACCGCTCGGAAAGCGGGCATGCGGCGCGTGCCGTCTCGGCCGCCGCCCGCGCCGCTCTGAAGCCCGAGATCGCCGGGCGCGTCGCCGCTTTGGCCGCCGCACCCGACGGCGAATTCGACCTCGATGGCGAAGCGCAGATCACTTGGCGCGGCGCCCCCGTCGCCAGCCTGCAGGCCGGCCCGATGCCGCTGCAGCCGCTGATCGACGTGCTACCCTCGGAATGGATCGACGCCGAAGCCCGCCGTACCATCGAAATTCGCCTGTCGGCCTGGCTCGCGGCACAGATCCAGGCGTGGTTCGGCCCGCTGCTGCCCGGCCCCGGCGCCGAGCTGTCGGGACCGGTGCGCGGCTTGCTGTTCCAATTGGCCGAACATCTCGGCTCGATGCCGCGCGCCAAGACCGCCTCGCCCATCGACAAGCTCGGCGAGGAAGAGCGCAAGCTGCTGGCCCGCCTCGGCGTGCGTTTCGGCACCGAAAGCCTGTTCTTGCCCCTGCTGTTAAAGCCCGAGGCCCAGCGCTGGCGGGCGGCCCTGTGGTGCCTGCATCGCGGCCAGCCGCAGATGGCCCCGCCCCCGCCCGGCCGCGTCTCGCTGCCGGTGGGTATAGAAAGTGGGGGGCATCCGGCCGCCTATTATGAAGCGGTGGGGTATCGTCGCCTCGGCCGCCAGGCGATCCGCCTCGACATGCTGGAACGCTTCGCCGCCGAACTGCGCAAGCTGGCGCGCGAAGGCCCGATCTCGCCGCCGGCCGCCTGGATGTCGCAATTGGGCATCGGAGCCGAGGACATGAGCGCGCTGATCGAGGCGATGGGCTATAAGCCGAAGCGCGGCGAGGGTGACTCCGTAACCTTCCACCACGCGCCGCGCCGCCCGCATCGGCACCAGCCTCAGAAAGCCAAGAAGATCGACGAGAACTCCCCCTTCGCCGTGCTGAAGCGCCTGCAATGAGCGGGCTTCGCATCGACAAGTGGCTGTGGTTCGCGCGCTTCTGCAAGTCGCGCAGCCTGGCGCAGACCTGGATCGAAGCGGGCGAAGTGCGCCTCAACGGCCATGTCATCGACAAGTGCAATAGCCTGGTCAAAGTGGGCGACCATGTGGAGATGCCGCGCGGCATGCGCATGCGCCACGAGGTCGAGGTGTTGGGGCTGGCCGAGAAGCGCGGCGGAGCCCCCGAAGCCCAGACGCTCTACCGAAGCCTGGCCATTACCAAGGACAGCTTGTTATAGGGTCAAAGCTGTGTTACCGAAGGCCGGAATCATAAATGCCGCCGTACGGAGTTCTGTCATGAGTTACGTGGTCACCGAAAACTGCATCAAGTGCAAATACATGGATTGCGTTGAGGTGTGCCCGGTCGACTGCTTCTATGAGGGCGAGAACTTCCTGGTGATCAACCCGGACGAATGCATCGATTGCGGCGTCTGCGAGCCGGAATGTCCGGCGGAAGCGATCTTCCCCGACAGCGACAACCGCGCCAAGGATTGGCTGGAGACCAACCGCCAGTACTCCGGCGAATGGCCGAACATCACCCGCAAGGGCGAGGCTCTGGCCGACGCCGACGAATGGAAGGGCAAGGACGGCAAGGCCGAGCTGCTGAGCCCGAACCCCGCCAAGCGCTGACCACACTCAACGCGCGAAAAACTGAGCCCCGCCGCGGCTTTGCCGGGCGGGGCTTTGCATTTTCTGCATGTGTCATATTCCTGTCACGAACCGTCTTGTGGCAATTTTATGTTACTCGGATCGACGGTTTATGGTATAAGAGCCCCCTTCGCCGAAACAGGTTCGGCGACTGCCGCTCCGGCGGCATGGCCATCTGGGCTTAGGCCAAACAAGGCAATCAGACGAATCCACATCGACCGCGTTTAGCGGCACGGTAGAGGGCTCTTTTTGCTGTGTGCGAGCTGCTCCCCCCGGTTGCTCAAGGAATCGAAAGACGATGTTGGACACTCAGACGTTCAATGAAGGCGACTATGTCGTTTATCCCACCCATGGCGTGGGCAAAGTCGCCTCGATCGAACGGCAGCGCATTGCCGGCCACGAACTGGAACT
>Ga0213872_10000826_pt1 | contig 22474 bp, 19 predicted proteins | sample VelepicomBERX_R2_FD_160071 | JGI IMG/M metagenome (GOLD analysis project Ga0213872, IMG submission 160071) | Rhizosphere microbial communities from Vellozia epidendroides in rupestrian grasslands, the National Park of Serra do Cipo, Brazil - RX_R2 | ecosystem: Host-associated > Plants > Roots >...
GAGAAGAACGGGCGCCGAAACGGCGGCGCCTACCAGCTTGCGGCGGCTTATCCGATATGGGTCATGCCGGGAGGGCAAAAGCATGTCTCAGCATCCTTCGTCTCCTCTCCCGGCATGTCCCGATCGGTTATTTCTTGGTGTCGGCGGGCTCCGTCGTCATGCCGCCGGCCAGCTTGGCGCAGGTTCCGGCCGGCACGTCGATATAAGTGTGCGGATCGCGGTCCGCGGTGCTCTTGCCGGCACAGATATGGGTCGAGCTCTTGCAGTCGTTCTGTCCGGCCTTGGCGACGCCGAAGCACTTCTCGTACTTCACCTCGTCCGCCTTGGCGGAGCTGGCGGTCACCACCGCCGCCGCGAGCAGGACACCGAGAGATCTGGTCAGGGTCGAAGTCATGATTGCCATCACCTTTCTGGTTGGGGGTGCGCGAAGAGTGTCAGCAAATCCGCCAAGCCGCTAGGTCAGTACCGGTTATCGAAGCGATAGTTTCAGGCTATCCGGTCAGTTGGTGGATTCCATCTCCACCCGGTTGCGGCCCTGATGCTTGGCGGCATAAAGCGCGGCATCGGCGCGGCCCAGCAGGGTTTCCGGCGTGTCGCCCTGGCGCCGGCAGCCGATGCCGATCGAGACGGTCAGCGGGATGCGCCGTCCCTCATGGTCCGAGTCGATGGCTGCCACCGCCTTGCGCAGCCGTTCCGCCGCCGCCATGGCGCCGTCGCCGTCGAGCATCGGCAGCAGGACCAGGAATTCCTCGCCGCCCAGGCGGCCCAGACTGTCGCCCTCGCGCAGGGCCTCGGTCAGCACCCGCACCATGGCGCGCAGCGCCTCGTCGCCGGCGGCGTGTCCCAGGCTGTCGTTGATCGCCTTGAAATGGTCGATGTCGGCCATCAGCACCGACAAAGGCAGGGCGTGGCGCGCGCTCTTCGCCAGTTCGGAAGACAGGGCTTCGAGAATGCCGCGGCGGTTCAGCACCTGGGTCAGCTCGTCGGTGCGGGCCGATTTTTCCAGCAGGCGGCTGAGCTTGATCACCGCCAGATGATTGCTGGCGGCGGCGCGGACGCGGCGATTGATGCCATAGGCCAGGGTCAGGACCACCATCGCCTCGACCAGGGTGCCGGCGATCAGCTCGTCATGCGGCTCGATATAGGGATGGCGCATCAGATAGGCCAGGACGATCGGCCCGACGCTGACGGCGCAGATCAGCGGCATGCACAGGAAGGCGGTCGAGGAGGAGAGGACGAAGGCCACCACCGCCGCCACGATCACCAGGCGCAGATAGAAGCGCGGCTCCAGCGTCCCGCTGTCGAACACGAACAGCGAACCGCCCCAGCCGATGCCGAGCAGCAGCGAGAGCAGCATCTCGGCCCGCAGCGCCGGCGCGACGCCGCGCGCGTCCAGCCAGCGGGTCACCGCGAACTGACCCAGCCCGCCGCGCAGCCCGAGGATCGCCACCATCGCCGCCCACCAGGCCGCCGCCCGCCCGGGCGCCGCCTGGATGTGGAGATAGGCCATCAGGCTGACCGCCAGGATACCCGACAGCGAGGAAAAGCGCGTGCGGCTGAAATATTCGCGCGCCAGCAGCAGGTCCAGTTCGGCGGGGTCGATGGCGGGAGACATGGCACCCTCACAGCGGATCGATCGCGGCACCACCGGAGCACACCGCGAAGACATTGTCCAGCGCCCGCATGCCCATGGCGTTGCGGGTCTCGACGGTGGCGCTGCCGATATGCGGGGTGAGGAACACGTTGGGAAGCTCGGCGAAGCGCGTATCGAAGTCCGGCTCCGAGCGGAACACGTCGAGTCCGGCGGCGAACAGATGGCCGGATTTCAGCGCCGCCAGCAGCGCTTCCTCGTCTACCAGCTGGCCGCGCGACGTGTTGACCAGGATGGCGCCTTTCGGCAACAGGGCCAGGGTTTCGGCATTGACGATCTTCTCGGTCGCAGCCGTTGCCGGGGCGTGGATGGCCAGGATGTCGCAGTGCGGCAGCATCTCCCTGAGATCGGCGAAATAGCGCGCCCCCAGTTCCAGCTCGGGTGCCAGCCGCGTGCGGTTGTAATAGAGGATCTGCATGGAAAAGCCGCGCGCCCGCTGCGCCATGGCCTGGCCGATGCGCCCCATGCCGAGGATGCCGAGCCGCTTGCCCGTCACCTTGAGCCCGAGGAATTCCCCCATGCCGAAGCTCTTGCGCCAGCCATTGCGCATCAGCTGTTCTGCCTCGGCGGCGCGGCGGCTGGCGGCCAGCATCAGCAGCATCGCCATGTCGGCGGTACAGTCGGTCAGCACGTCGGGGGTGTTGGTGACGATCAGCCCATGTTCCTTGGCCGCCGGCACGTCGATATGGTCGAAGCCGACGGTGACGGTGGAGAGCACCTTCACATGGCCGGGCAGGCGGGCGATGACATCGGCGGTCATCTTGTGGCGATGGCTGACCAGCAGCGCCTCGGCCCGGTGCCCGGCGACCGCCGCCAGCGCCTCGTCGACGCTCATGTTGAGGTCGCCGCCCAGCGCGTCAAAACGCTCGGGCAGGCTTTGGAAAACGGCGGAAGGCAGGCCCGGGGCGACCACCAGGCGGGGCTTCGGCATGGAGAGATCCTTTCATTAAAGCTCGGTAATGATAGGATAGTCGCCTATTCCGGGGGAGAGAGAATGTCGGGCGCCTCAGCCGCAAGCCGAACCAAGGACACTGATTTCTGGCAGGCCCGGCACGCCGAGTTGCAGGAGAAGCTGTCCTACGCCCAGAACGAGGCCCAGCATCTGCGCGACACTATCCAGTCGCTGCGCGACGGGCTCGAGGAAAGCCGCGTCGGCATCCAGGACAAGATCGCCAAGGCGGTGTCGGCGGCGCAGGAGGAGAACCGTCAGCTGAAGGCCACCATCAACGCGCTGCGCGACGAGATGGAAGGCAACCGCGTCGGCGAGGCCCAGCGGGTCCAGGCGGCGGTGTCGACGGCCAATGCCGAGATCCAGCAATTGCACGCCACCGTGCAGACCCTGCGCGACGAATTTGAGGTGCAGAAGGCCGGCGAGGCGGCGCGCCTGTCGCAGGCGGTCTCCGCCGCCAATACCGAGATGCAGCAGCTGCGCCAGACCGTCCAGGCGCTGCGCGACGAGCTCGAGGCCAACCGGGCCGAGAAGCTGCGCGAGATCGAAAACGCTCGCACCCAGGACCGGCGCGAGCATCAGCATCTGCAGAACACCATTCAGCAATTAAGGTCGGAATTGGAAGAACATCATGCCGGACGGTAGAACCGCCCCGCGCCGCCGCAGCGTCAGCGCCGCCGCCATGGCGGAAATCCTGCTCGACGTCTCGAACAAGCTGGCGGTGGCCGAGGGGCTGGGCGCCGCGCTCAAGGTGATCCGCGACATCTGCACCAAGCTGATCGGCTGCGAGCGCGGCTCGGTCTTCCTGCACGATCCCGCCACCAACGAGCTTTATGCCCGCCTCGAAGGCCGTTTCGCCCGAGAGATCCGCATCCTCGACAGCATGGGCATCGCCGGCGACGTCTTCACTCGCAGCCAGGGCACCATCGTGCCCGACGCCTATGCCGATTCGCGCTTCGATTCCTCGACCGACGCCCAGACCGGCTACAAGACCCGCTCGGTGCTGTGCGCGCCATTGCGCACCAAGAAGGGCAAGACCATCGGCGTCGCCCAGCTGCTCAACAAGATCGAGGGGGAGTTCACCCCCGAGGATCTCGCTTTGCTGGAAGCGGTGATCGCCCAGGGCTCGGTGTCGCTGACCCATCTGTCGACCATCGAGAAGATCGAGAAGTCCCGCAAGCAGGAGCTGGATTTCCTCTCGGTGGTGTCCGAAATCAGTTCGGAACTGCAATTGGGGCCGCTGCTGCAGAAGATCATGGCGGCGATCACCCGCATGCTCGACGCCGAGCGCTGCACCCTGTTCATCAACGATCCCAAGGCCAACGAGCTCTATTCCTTCGTCGGCCAGGGGCTGGGCAGCTCGACCATCCGCCTGCCCAACCACATGGGCATCGCCGGGGCGGTGTTCACCTCGGGGCAGACGGTCAACATCCCTTACGCCTATGCCGATCTCAGGTTCAATCCGGCGTTCGATAAGAAGACCGGCTTCTTCACCCGCTCGATCCTCTGCGTGCCGGTGATCAACAAGTCCGGCACGGTGATCGGCGTCACCCAGGTGCTGAACAAGAGGGGCGGGGCCTTCAATGACGGCGACGAGGCGCGGCTGAAGGCCTTCACCTCGCAGATCTCGATCGGCATCGAGAACGCCAAGCTGTTCGACGACGTCCAGACCATCAAGAACTATAACGAGAGCATCCTGGAATCCATGTCCAACGGGGTGATTACCCTGTCGGGCGATGGCCGGATCGTCACCTGCAACGCGGCGGGCCTCAGGATCCTGCAGGTCGAGCAGAAGGACGTCATCGACAAGCCGGCGGCGGATTTCTTCGCCGGTGACAATGGCTGGCTGCTCGAAAAGATCAAAATGGTGCAGGAAAGCGGCGCCGACGAGGTGCTGATGGACGCGCCGCTGCATGTGGCGGGCGAGCGCCTGTCGGCCAATGTCACCGTGCTGCCGCTGCATTCGGCGGCCGACAAGGCGCTGGGGTCGATGGTGATGATCGAAGACATATCGTCCGAAAAGCGCATGAAGGCGACCATGGCGCGCTACATGGACCCGACCCTAGCCGACCAGCTTCTGGCCTCGGGGGCCGAGGTGCTGGGCGGCCAGTCGATCGAGGCGACGGTGCTGTTCTCGGACGTGCGCAGCTTCACCACCCTGTCCGAGGAGCTGGGACCGCAGGGCATCATCAGCCTGCTGAACGAGTATTTCACCCTGATGGTCGATTGCATCACCGACCAGGGCGGCATGCTCGACAAGTTCATCGGCGACGCCATCATGGCGGTGTTCGGCACCGCCAAGCGCCACGAGGACGACGAGGACCGGGCGCTGCGCACCGCCATCGCCATGATGAAGGAACTGCACGGCTTCAACCGCCGCCGCATCGCCGACGGCAAGCGCCCCATCGACATCGGCATCGGGCTGAACACCGACACGGTGGTGTCGGGCAATATCGGCTCGCCCAAGCGCCAGGATTATACGGTGATCGGCGACGGCGTGAATCTCGCCGCCCGCCTCGAATCCGCCTGCAAGGAATATGGCGCGCACATCCTGGTCAGCGAGAATACGGTCAGGAAGCTGAAATCGACCTACCGCTCGCGCGAGGTCGACCGTGTGGTGGTGAAGGGCAAGACCAAGCCGGTGGCGATCTTCGAGGTGGTGGACTACCACACCGACGAGACCTTCCCCAACATGATGGGCGTGCTGCAGGCCTTCCAATACGGCCTGAAATCCTATCGCGACGCCCAGTTCGACCAGGCGCAGAAGGCCTTCGAGGAAGGCTTGGGCCTCAATCCCAACGATGCGGCGACCAAGATGTATATCGAGCGCTGCAAATATCTGGCCGAGCATCACCCCGGCGACAACTGGGATGGCGTCTGGGTGATGAAGACGAAGTGACGAGGTTTCAGGCGAATCCCGCCGCGACCTGTTGCGTCGTGGCGATGAAGGCCCGGGCGGCGGCCGAACAATAGGCGTCGCGACGGCGCAGCAGCGCCGCGGGCCTGGAGTCGAAGGCGGGATCGGTCGGTATGACCATCAGGCCCGAGCCGCAGACATTCGTGGGCAGAATGGTCGCCAGATCGGTGGTGCGGACGAGTTCGATCAAGGCCGGGATCGAATTCGACTCCACGGCGATGCGGGGGCTGAGATTTGCCGCGCGGAAATACTGGTCCGCCAGCCGCCGGACCGAAAAGGACGGATCCAGCATCGCCAACGGCATGGCGGCGATTTCCGCCGCTGAAAGGGCGTCCTCGCTCCTTTCCGATGCCTGGCTGCGCACGATCAGCGCGACCCGCTCCCGGTGCAGCGGAGTCACTTCGATAGGATCGGACGGCAGATCGCCGAAGCCGATTCCAAGGTCGAGTTCGTCGTCGATCAGGGACGGCTCGATCTCTTCCTGCGCCGAGACGCGGATCGACAAGGTGATGCCCGGATGGGCCCGCCAAAAACGCTGCGACAGCGGCCCGATCAGATAGGCGGCGACGCTGGGCGTGATCCCGAGGCGCAGCGAGCCCACCGACAGGTCTTCGACATCGCGGATGGCGCGCGCCGCTTCATCGAGCTCGTTCAGCGCGCGGCGGGCGCGGTCGAGATAGGCGCTGCCCACATCGGTCGGACGCACACGGCGGCCGCTGCGGTCGAGCAGCTGCGCGCCCAATCGGTCCTCCAGCTCCTTGATCTGCTGCGACAGGGCCGGCTGCGACACATGCAGCGCCTGCGCCGCGCGGGTGAAGCTGCCGTGCTCGGCGACGGCCTTCAGATAGCGGATGTGGCGGAGCAGCAAAATAAGTTTTCCTTATAGCGTCTGTCAGAAACCGATATTAGACGGTTATGATGAAGGCGCCTATCTTCTTCTCAAGCGCACCGATGTGGCGCTTCGTTTCAGAGCATGACGCTCCGAGATGCCCTGCAATTGGAGATGTGCAAAATGACCAAGACCTTCAATCTGACCCTGGCCGCCGGCCTGCTGACCGCCGCCGCTGTTCTGACCCCCGTCACCTTCGCCCAGGCCGCTTATCCGGGCAGCGACCAGGCCGAGACCGCCGCCGTTCAGTCGGCCATCGATCAGGATCTCGGCCTGCGCGTCGATCAGGTCCGGGCGCAGACCGTCGACGGCGTGGTTTACCTCCATGGCCGTGTCGATAGCGAAAGCGCCGTGGCGCGCGCCGACAAGATCGCGCAGAGCGTGGTGGGCAACGGGAAGGTGGTGAACACCCTCACCGACGACCAGTTCCAGGGCTGAGCCCTCCGCAGATCGCCCTTTCAAGCGCGCCGCCGGGGAGACCCGGCGGCGTCTTTGCTTGTTCAGGAGCGCTCGACCTGGCTTTCCAGATAGACCGCGAAGGTTCCCAGCCAATGCCCGCCTTCGTAATGCTCGCCCGTCACATTGGGCAGGGCTTCGTTGCGGTGCGTCGCGGCGGTTTCCAACAGCGCCCTGATCCGCCGGTCGTTCGGCTCCAGCCCCTGGGCGATGCCCTGCAGCATCCAGGCGCGGCTGAGATTGAGGCCGTCGATATGCGCCAGCTTGGGGTCCGAGCGGTCGGTCACCACGCCCGGCTTCAGCCATTCCTTGCCGGGTTCCTTCGGGATCATCGGCAGGAACTCGGCCAGCCATTTGCCGTAAGACTTTCTATCCATCACCCGGCGCATGAAGTCCGCCTCGCCCAGGCAGGGCGAGAGGAAATCCTCGCCATTCGGTTCGTATTGGATCGGGCAGCTTCTGTCGTTCCAATAGAAGCGCTTGGCGGTCTCGGTCAGCAGCGTCTTCATCTCGGCGTCGCCCGCCACCTCGGCCCAATCCCAGATCTGCCCGAACGAGAAGGCGGTCTGGTTATGCTCGCCGATGCGGATCGGATAGCGCAGCTTGGGCAGCCAGGCCTTGACGCGCCGCGCCACCTCGGTTTCGAGCGGCTGCAGGGTCGCGGCCCATTGCTGGCCCTGCGGGTCGTTCCATTGCCGCAGCTCGGCCGACAGGCGCAGCAGCCAGCCCAGGCCGTAGGGACGCTCGAACGAGGCACGTCCGTCCTTCGACATGAAGGCGACCTCGGCGGCGATATTTTCCGGAGTCAGGCTATTGGCGATCTCGGCGCGCGCCTGGGCGGCGAACGGAGCGTCGGGATAAAGCCGCAGCAGCCGCACCAGCAGCCAATGGCCATGCACGTCGGAATGCCAGTCCAGACAGCCATAGAAAGCCGGCGTCAGCACATGCGGCGGCCGGGCGTCATCCTCCGACAGCAGGGTCAGGCTGACATGGTTGGGATATTCCTGATGCAGGCAGGTCAGCGCCAGGTTGGCGAAACGGGTGGCGGCCGCCATGTCGAGCGAGGGCGGGGGCGGTGGCTCGGCCTGGGCGGCGCAGGCGGCGAGGATCACAGCGAATATTGCCGAAACTATTGTCTTTCTTGCCACTTTCCCGCTCTCCTTTACTCTTTCTTGCAACAATAAACCAAATGATCGCTGCGACAATCTTGTGATTGCGCGCATACTCGCCATCTCATTCGCAAAGACCGAGCGACAGGGAGAACGCGTTATGGGCCAGACCATCCATCTGCAGGTGAACGGGCATACCGTCGAGATCGGCGGCGAGGACCCGGACATGCCTCTGCTGTATGCGCTGCGGGACGAGCTGCATCTGCATGGGCCGCGCTTCGGCTGCGGGCTCGGCCAATGCGGCGCCTGTACCGTGCATGTCGAAGGCGAGGCGGTGCGTTCCTGCATCACCCCGGTCTCGGACGTCGCCGGCAAGAAGGTGGTCACCCTCGAAGGGCTGGGTTCGCCCGAGCATCCTCACCCGATCCAGAAGGCCTTCATCGAGGAGCAGGCGGTGCAGTGCGGCTATTGCATCAACGGCATGATCATGCAGGCCAAGGCTTTCCTCGACAAAAAGAAGAAGCCGAGCGAGGACGACATCCGCCAGGCGCTGGCCAACAATCTCTGCCGCTGCGGCACGCATCAGCGCATCATCCGCGCCGTGCATCGCGCGGCGATGGCGGTTTGAGGGGAGGGCGGGTCATGACCTATTTCGAACTCTCCCGCCGCGGCCTGTTCAAGCAGGCCGGCGCCCTCGTGGTCTCGTTCTCGCTGGCCGGTCCGCTGGCGCGCGCTCAAAGCGTCGCCCAGCGCAACGTCGATCCGGCCGAGGTGGATTCATTCCTCGCCATCGACGGCAAGGGCATGGTGACGGTGTATTCCGGCAAGGTCGATCTCGGCACCGGTCTGCGCACCGCCATGACGCAGATCGTCGCCGAGGAGCTGGACGTGCCGTTCGAGCATGTCTCGGTGATCGAGGGCGACACCGCGCTGACCCCCGACCAGGGCGTCACCTATGGCAGTCTCGGCATCCAGAATGGCGGCGTGCAGATTCGCCAGGCGGCGGCCACCGCGCGCAAGGCGATTCTGGCCCAGGCGGCGGACCGGCTGAAATCCACCCCCGATGCGCTGACCCTGGAAAAAGGCGTGATCCACGCCAAGGACGGCAAGAGCGTCACCCTGGGCGAGGTGATCGGCGGCAAGGGCTTCGCGCTGAAGCTCGACCCCCAGGCGCCGATCAAGCCGCCGGAACAGCGCCACATCGTCGGCACGCCGGTGCGGCGCCTCGACATTCCCGCCAAGGTTACCGCGCGCTTCACCTATATGCAGGATTTCCGCCTGCCCGACATGCTGCATGGCCGCGTCGTGCGCCCGCCGGCGATGGGCGCCACCCTGCAATCGGTCGACGAGTCCTCGGTGTCCGGCATGCCGGGCGTGGTCAAGGTGGTGCGCCAGGGCAATTTCCTCGGCGTGGTCGCCACCAGCGAATGGGCGGCGATCAAGGCCTCGCGCGCCTTGAAGGCGAGTTGGTCCGACTGGAAAGGCCTGCCCGATCAGGCCAAGCTGTGGGAGCATGTGCGCAACACCAAGGTGGTGAAAGAGGAAAACACCAGCAAGACCGGCGATGTCGACGCCGCGCTGGGCGGGGCGGCGAAGAAGCTGTCCGCCACCTATGATTTCGCCGTCCATACCCATGGCTCGATCGGCCCGTCCTGCGCCGTGGCCGAGTTCAAGGACGGTCAGCTGACCTGCTGGAGCGCGTCGCAGGCGACGCATAATCTAAGGAAACAGCTCGCCGCCATGCTGTCGATCCCCGACACCCAGGTGCGCTGCGTCTATATCGACGGCGCCGGCTGCTATGGCCGCAACGGCCACGAGGACGCCGCCGCCGACGCAGTGCTGCTTTCCCGCGCGGTCGGCAAGCCGGTGCGCGTGCAATGGATGCGCGAGGACGAGCATGGCTGGGATCCCAAGGGCCCGCCGACCCTGATCGATCTCGAAGGCGGGCTGGACGCCGCCGGCAAGCCGGTCGCCTGGCGCGGCACCTTCATGATCCCGCAGGGCGCGGCCGGCAATGTGCCGCTGGTGGCGGCGGCGCTGGCCGATCTGCCGCACGAGATGACCGACAGCCCCGGCGGCATCATCCAGGATTCCGCCATTCCCTATGGCGTGCCGAATATGCACACCATCATCCACCGGCTGGAGACCACACCGTTCCGCCCGGCCTGGATCCGCAGTCCGGGCCGCATGCAGAACAGCTTCGCCAATGAGAGCTTCCTCGACGAGATGGCGATGGCGGCCGGACGCGATCCGCTGGAGATGCGCCGCTCGCTGCTGACCGACGCCCGCGGGCTGGAAACCCTGGAGCGGCTGGAGCATCTCGCCAAATGGGAGAAGCGCACCGGCCCCTCGGGCCAGACCGGCGATTTGGTGCGCGGCACCGGCATCAGCTACATCAAATACGAGCTGGTGCGGACCTATGTCGGCGTGGTGGCCGAGGTCGAGGTGAACCGCAAGACCGGCGCGGTCAAGGTGCCGCGCTTCTTCGTTGTGCATGATTGCGGCCAGGTGATCAATCCCGACGGCGTCAGGGCACAGATCGAGGGCAATGTCATCCAGACCGTCAGCCGCACGCTTAAGGAGGAGGTGACCTTCGACCGCTCCACCGTGACCAGCCGCGACTGGGGCAGCTATCCGATCCTGACCTTCCCTGAAGTGCCGGAAGTGGTGATGGAGCTGATCGACCGTCCGGCCGAGAAGCCGTGGGGCGCGGGCGAACCCACCGCGGCCCTGGTGCCGTCGGCGATCGCCAACGCGATCTATCACGCCACCGGCGCGCGGTTGCGATCGGTGCCGTTCACGCCGGAGAAGGTGAAGGCGGCGCTGAAGTCGGTTTAATATATTCACCACAGAGACACGGAGAACACTTTTCTCTGTGTTCTCTGTGTCTCTGTGGTGAAAAGCTCTACTTTTACCCCGCCACTTCGCGTAAATACCCTTCGACCATCCCATCGAGCGTCCCATCCATTTTCATCTTCTTCAGGATGGCATTAAACTCCGCCAGAAATGCGGCATGGAACGGCTCGCGCACTCCCGCCGGAGCGCTCATCGCCAGATAGCTGGCCTCCGCCGGCAGAACCACGATCTCCTTCATGTCCGCCAGCGACAAAGTCGGTTCGGTTTTCCCCAGCAGCGCGACCGCGGCGCGGATCGTCGTGCGGTCGTTGACGACGCAATCCAACCGTCCATGCCCGAGCTTGCGCAGGTTCTCCACGATCCCCAGCGAGCTTTCGACGGCGATCTCGCCAGCCTCGGACAGCGACCAGAAGCGCTCGCCGCCCATGCGGGTCCCGGCCGACACGCCGAAGGTCAGGCCGCGAAAATCGTCGGGCCAGCCGGCGGCGCCGATGCCGCGCGCCTTGATGGTCTCCTCGTTGCAATATATCACCGGCAATTCGCTGAGGATCGCGTCGGAGAACTGGTCGAGATAAGGGCGCTGATTGGCGAAACGATGCGGCGGAAAGATTCCGGACACGTCGCCGGCCTCGGCCAGCCGCAAGGCCCGCTTCCACGGAACCGCCACCACGGTGACCCGATAATGCGGCATCTGGCGCGTCACCCGGTCGACGATGCGGACATAAAGCCCGTCGAGCTTGCCGTCTTCCATGAAAGCATAGGGAAAATGATTGTCGTCTGTCGCCAAGGAAACGGCGACCGGTTCCGTCGCCGCCGCGTCCGTAAAGACCAGCAGCGCGGCCAACAGCCCAGCCAGACGTGTCCGATTCACGGTTATCTCCCTCTAAGGAGAGTCTCCGTAATAATCTTGCTGCCGTCCAGCGCTTATTGCGGACCGGTCGCCTTGTATTACGCCAAGCCTACGACCGTGCGCGCCGACGATGCGCGGTCCAGCCGAGGACCAGCATCGGCAGGGCCAACAGCGCGACATCCGAGGGTTCCGGCACACTCGTACTGCTTTGCGCCGCGGCAATGAAGAAGAGCGACGAGGGGTCGTCGCTGGTCGTGTAGCCGGATGCGTCGTAGGCCGGGTTGCCGGTCTGATCCCCGCAGACGATTCCCGGCCCGTCGCAGGGGATGAAGATCGGAGCCGCCGGGTTGGTGACGTCGAGGGAGACGACGAGATCATCGCTGCCGGTGATCACGAAGTCGGAATTGTTCTGCGTCCCGCCGATGAACAGCTGGTTGCTGGAGGCGAAGTAGGTGAAGCCGATCGGCGATGCCGGCGTGAAGCCGGACAGGGAGTTGAGGATGATATCGGCCGTGTCGTCGTTGTAATTTTGCAGGGGGTCGAAGGTGAGCGTGGCCGAGAGGTTGATGGTGGAAACCGGCGGCGTGGCGACGACGCCCTGGATGTCGACGAAGCCGCCAAGAGTGATCGTGTAGGTTTCGGTAACCGGAGCGGCATCGGCGAAGCCGATCGGGGCCGTACCGGAAGTGGCCACGAGCAACGCGAGTGCGGCGAAAGAACCTCTTTTCATGGTGTCCTCCAATTGCCAAGCGCGATTAACATGGTGTTCACAGCCCCGGTCATGCGGATGCAATTATCGAGCCGCAGAAAAAACATAAATGTTTACAATACTATGCTTCTTCGCGTCTGTCGGACGGCGGGATTTTGTAAAATATTCCGACAAGACAGGGGGCGATTACGCCTTGGCCTGTCCGATCGTCCTGAACAGGGCCGCCACCTGATGCAGCTTGGCGGCGTCGGCGCAGAGTTCGCGACAACGGATGCGCAGCGCCTTTTCGGCGTCGACATGGGATTCGTCGCCATCGTCGAGCGGGGGCGGATCTTCGACCTCGTGGGACAGGTCGAGCTGTCCCAACACCACCGAGCGGGTCTTGTCCAGCATGTGCTCGGCATAGAGACGGCCGATGTCGGCCTTGCGGTTGCGCAGCAGGACGCGGATGCCGACGATCTGCGCCGCCAGGCTATAGGCCGCCGACAGCAGCACGCCGAGATCGGGCATGGCGGTGCGGGCGTGCTGCGGCTCGCCGGCCACGCGGGCGGCGGATTCGGTGACGGCGGCCAGGCTTTCCAGCATGGTCTTGCGCCGCAGCCGGTAGGACTGCTCGCTGATCTCGATCCTCAGCGCGTCGCCCATATAGGCGGTGAAGCTGCGCATCAGGCTGTCCACCATCTGCGGCGCCTCCTGATATTCCCAGCGCGGCAGCAGGCGGCTGAACAGGAAGGCGATGGCCGCGCCGATCACCGTATCCAGCATGCGGGTGCCGATCGGCGAGGCGGTGAACGGATCGAGGAAATGCAGCGACATCAGCGCCATGATGCAGGCCGCCGTCGACGTCACCAGGTAATTGACCCGCACATAGGCATGTCCGATGCCGATCGCCAGCGGGATCACGCCGAGCTGCAGCTCGGGAATGTCGATGCGCAGCAGGCCGGCGGCGGCGACGCAACCGATAAGATTGCCGATCAAACGGTCGTTGCGGCGTTGGCGGGTCACGGCATATTGCGCCCGCAGGATCACCGCGATGGTGAGCAGGATCCAATTGCCGTGGCTGAGCTGCGGGATTTCCGAGATCAGCAGATAGCCGCAACCCATCGCCGCGCCGATCCGCACCGCATGGCGCGCCACCGGGGAATGCAGGGTCAGGTGGCGGCCAAGCTGCGCCGGCGACAGGGACAAGGGCTGGACGAAGGCGGTGAGATCGATGCCTTCCAGCAACTGTTCGGCGCCCGCCGTCGTCTGCAGCACCTTGGGCAAGCGGGACAGATGGTCGGCGACCCAGGTGAGTTTGGTGCGGGTCGCCCGGGCGGCGCGGAGCGCGCGGGCGTCGATCCTGTTCTCGCGGGTGAGGCGGGCTACCTCCAGGCTGATCAGATCCAGCGATTCGGTGCGGTCGCGCACGGGCAGGGGGCGGCGATAGCGCAGCAGATCGTTGGACAGGCGCTCGACGTCGCCGGCCAGTTCGATGATCAGCGATCGAACCAGTTCGGGCAGCAGGGCGCCGGTCTCGCCGCGGCGCAGCGGGCCGAGATCGGCGTGTGCCGACACCACCGTGTCCAGCGCGTCGACCTGCAGGATGATGGCGGCGGTCAGCCTGGTGGCGGATTCGGTGCGGCTGCCGAGAAACACCTGCTGGCGCGCCGCCTGCAGGTGGTCGGCCAGGGCCGCCTGCTGCTCGACCACCTCGCGGTAGGTCTGCCCGAGATCGGCCCGCTCGTCGTAGAATTTGGCGATGGCGCGCAGATATTTGGCGAATTCCCGCATGCATTCGGCCACGGCGATGCGGCGGTTGCTGCGTTCGGTGGCGCGGGTCACGGCGAAGGCGACCAGCATGTAGCCGAAGCCGCCGGCGGCGAACAGCAGCTCGTGATGCATCGCCTCGTCCAGATTGGCCACCGGCGTGCCCAAGGTGAATACCAGGGCCAGCATGGTCAGCACGCTGACCGGCAGCGCCCAGCGGCCATAGCCGACCAGCATGCCGGCGCCGGCGCTGATCGACACCACCAGCAGCCCCTGCAGCAGCGGATGGCCGGTGGAGAGCGCGGTCAGGAAGGCCGAAGCGCAGGCCAGCACCCAGCAGACCGGCAGGATCTTGAGTTTGCTGGCCAGCGGATTGGGCAGATCGCCCAGCGAGACGCAGATGGCGCCGGTGCCGGCCACCATGCCTTCGGTGAAGCCGAAGAAATGTCCCAGCACGGCACTGACCAGCCCAACCCCGGCACCGACCGCGAGGCCGTTGGGGATATGCTGGCCGAAGCCCAGACGCAACAGAGAGGGAGACAAGGCCAAGAGGGAGAACCCGCCCGGAAAATGAAGGATTTTCCGAGGGTAAAGCAAAAGGATCGGCTTCGTCAGCCGCGTTTTTCGGGCGGCGAGACGATCAGCGAGAAGACTTCGTGCATATCGTCGAACGAGGGCGGCGGCAATCCCGGCAGCTTCGACAGGCGATCGGCATAGACCTTGGCCATCCACTGGGTTGCCCCGGTCTCCGAGAAGACGTTGCGATAGTTGATGCGGCCAAGCTGGCTATAGGCGACGAACAGGAAGGTGACGAAGCGGCGTACATCCTCGCCCAGGATCGGCAGGAACAGGCCGATCGCCATCTTCGAGGTGGCGGCGATCTCGGCGATCACCTTGCGCGCCTCGATGACGTCGAGATGCTGGAACATCCGGTTCATCCCCATCTGTTCCCACAGCTTCCACAGCAGTTCGGAATCGATGGTGTCGCTGCCCGAAACGAACAGCTGCTGGGCGTTCATCAGGAACAGCGGGCGGCGGCGCTGAGACAGGGCGGCGCGGCCTTCCTCGCCGGCCAGGGCGCGCAGCTCGGCCGGTTCGCGGATCTCGAGAATCGAGGCGCCGAACTCGGCCATGGTGTCGGGCGAGAATTGCACATAATGCGGGATCAGCCGGGCCTGCCAGTCGAACTGCAGGTAATCGCGCATCGCCTGATAGAGGCTGTCGCCATGTCCGGCGATGCGGCGGCGGCGCGGCGGCGGCGGCTTGGCGACGCCGAACGTCTCCAGCATGCGGCGCAGCGTGCCGATCTGGCGGCTGGGGCGCACCAGCACGGTGCGCGGCCCGCCCAACTTGCGGCGGAAATGGCGGCGGGCGGCGGCGCGCAGCACCAGCGTCTTGATATGGCCCAGGGTCTCGCCGCAGCGCAGGCGCTGCTCGTCCTTGGCGTCGACCGCGCGGCCGGCTTCGTCGACGATGGCGGTGGAGAAGAGCTGCGGCTGACGGCGCAGCAGGGTGAAGGCGTCATGCAGCATTTCGGGTTCGTTCATCACCGCTTCATAGGCGGTGGCGCGATCCATGCCGGAAAGCCGTTCGAACCAGCTGCGCAGGATATCGATGACGTCGGTTTTCAACGCCGATTCGATTTGCGCCAACGGGTCCAGATGTGGGGCTTCCGATAATGCGGCCAAAGCACTCTCCTTTACTCATCCCCTTTTACTCAACGCGGCCACTTAAAAATATGACGGTCGTCACAGATATTCTCATTACTGCAGGCGCTTGGGATGATTCATCTCTTGTCGGCGGCTGATGATAGCCGGGGCAATCACTTCGACAACAGATATTTAGCGAGGCATGACTTTGACACAACGCTGTTCATTTGAATCAAATGCAATGTAAATTAACTGTATCTCACTCCGTTCGAGTCTCTGTTATTCCCGGTTTTCCCCGGCAATAGTTGCCAATCGGCGCGGGCGGTGCCAGCTTGTCGCCCAACCCGCAACCCCGCAAGGTTTACAGAACAGATTATGCAACAGCTCGAACCCTCCCTGGTGTGGCGGCATTTCGCCACCCTGTGCAGCATTCCCCGTCCGTCCAAGCACGAAGCCGCCCTGCGCCAGACCCTGGCCGACTGGGCCATCGCCCGCGGCCTCGAGACCCTGATCGACGGCGCCGGCAATCTCCTGATCAAGAAGCCCGGCTCGGCCGGCCGCGAATCCAAGCCGGCGGTGGCGATGCAGGCCCATCTCGACATGGTGTGCCAGGCCAATGCCGGCACCGCGCACGACTTCACCCGGGACCCGATCACCGCGGTGGTCAAGGATGGCTGGCTGGTCGCCGAGAACACCACGCTGGGCGCCGATAACGGCATCGGCGTGGCGATGGGCCTCGCCGTGCTCGAGGACGACACGCTGAGCCATCCGCCGCTCGAGATCCTGCTGACCGTCGACGAGGAAGCCGGCATGAGCGGCGCCAACGGCCTGGCGCCCGGGCTGCTGAAGGCGACCCGCATGCTCAACCTCGACACCGAGGAGTGGGGCGAGTTCTATCTCGGCTGCGCTGGCGGCTGCGACGTCAACATCACGCGTGACTGCGCCCAGGAACCGGCGCCGGCCGGCTGGGCGTTCCGCCGCATCGTCATCGCCGGGCTGCGCGGCGGACATTCCGGCATCGACATCCATCGCGGGCGCGGCAATGCCAACAAGCTGCTGGTCCGCCTGCTGCGCGGGTTGACCGGCGAGGGGCTGGTTCGCCTGTCCGCCTTCCAGGGCGGCACCGCCCGCAATGCCCTGCCGCGCGAGGCGTGGGCGGTGGTGGCGGTCGATCCGTCGCGGGAAGGCGAACTGACGGAACGGCTGGCGGCATTCCAGGCGCTGATATCCGACGAGCTGTCCGACCAGGAGGCCGGGATCTCGGTCACCGCCTCGGCGGCAGAGGGCGGCAAGGTCGTGGCCGCCGAGGATGCCCGCGTCCTGCTGGCGGCGCTCAACGCCGCGCCCCATGGGGTGAAGCGTATGAGCAGCGCGGCGCCGGGCGTGGTCGAGACCTCGAACAATATCGGCGTGATGGCGCTGGCCGCCGAGGATGCGCGCATCGTGCTGACCGCCAATCTGATGGTGCGTTCCTTGCGCGATTCCGGCACGCAGATGCTGGCCGACGAGATCGAGAGCCTGTTCTCGCTGGCCGGCTGCACGGTCGAGCGCAGCGGCGGCTATCCCGGCTGGACGCCCAACCCGGCGTCGCCGCTGCTGGCCCTGTGCCAGGGGGTCTACCAGAAGCAGTTCGGCGCGGCGGCGGCGATCCAGGTGATCCATGCCGGTCTGGAATGCGGCATCATCGGCGCCAAATATCCCGGCATGGACATCGTCTCGTTCGGCCCGACCATCCGCGGGGCGCATGCGCCCGGCGAACATGTCGAGATCGAGTCGGTCGGGCATTGCTGGACGCTGCTGAAGGCGATCCTGGCCGCGCTATAGATAGAGCGGTTTGCGATCACTTTGAATCGCATACCGCTCGGTTGCAAGATGGTCTATCGTCAGTGGCCGCCGAGATACGCTTCCAGCACCATGGGATCGGCGGCCACGTCCGCGGCAGGGCCGGACAGCTTGACCTTGCCGCTTTCCAGCACATAGGCGTGGTCGGCGATCTCGAGGGCCATCTGGGCGTTCTGCTCGACCACCAGGATGGTCTTGCCCTCGGATTTCAGGCGGGCGATCAGGGCGAAGATCTCCTCGACCACCAGTGGCGCGAGGCCGAGGCTGGGTTCGTCCAGCAGCAGCAGGCGCGGCTCGGCCATCAAGGCGCGGCCGATCGCCAGCATCTGCTGCTCGCCGCCCGACAGCGAGCCGGCCAGTTGGGTCAGGCGCTGGCGCAGGCGCGGGAACAGGTCGAGGACGTGGTCGAGGCGCCGCTTCATCACCCCGCGATCGGCGATCAGATAGCCGCCCATTTTGAGATTGTCGGCGATGGTCATCTCGGCGAAGACCTGGCGGCCTTCCGGCACATGGATCAGGCCGGCGCGGGCGATGCGGTGCGGCTTGGCTCCGCCGATAGTAACGCCGGCGAAACGGATCTCGCCGTCGCGCGGCGCCAGCAGCCCGGACAGGCCGCGCAGAGTGGTCGTCTTGCCGGCGCCGTTGGCGCCGATCAGACAAACCACCTGGCCTTCATTCACCGAGAGCGAGATGCCCTTGACCGCGGCGATCTTGCCGTAGCCGAGCGAGAGGTCTTTAACCTCCAGCAGAGCGCCGCTCATATGCCCCCCTCCGCTGCCAGCTTGGCGGCGATCTTGGCGCCGAGATAGGCCTCGATCACCTTGGGGTCGCGGCGGATTTCCTCGGGCTTGCCGTCGGCGATGACGCGGCCGAAATTCAGCACGGTCAGCCGGTCGGACAGGCCCATCACGAAGCCCATGTCATGCTCCACCAGCAGGATGGTCAGCCCGCCGGCCTTGAGGTCCTTCAGCAGCGACAGCAGGCCGGTGGTCTCGGTCGGGTTCATGCCGGCTGCCGGTTCGTCGAGCAGCAGCAGCTTCGGCTTGGCCGCCAAGGCGCGGGCGATCTCCAGGCGGCGCTGGTCGCCATAGGCGAGATCGGCGGCGCGCGAGGCTGCCAGCTGGCCGATTCCCACCTTGTCGAGCAGGCGCTGCGCCTCTTCCAGCGCCTCGCGCTCCTCGCGCCGGGCGCCGGGCAGGCGGAACAGCACGCTCCACACCGGCTGGGTGAGGTGCGGCGTCATGCCGGTCATCACATTCTCGATCACCGACATGTCGGGGAAGATGCGGATGTTCTGGAAGGTGCGGCTGATGCCGATGGCGGCGCGCCGGAATGCCGGCATCACGGTGATGGTGCGTCCCGCGAAGGTCAGCGCGCCGGAATTGGCGTGGATCAGCCCCGAGATCATGTTGAACAGGGTGGTCTTGCCGGCGCCGTTGGGGCCGATCACCGAATGGATGTGACCTTCCTCGACGGTGAAGCTGACACCGTCGACGGCCGCCAAGGCGCCGAACCGTTTGCCGATGCCCTCGGCCTGAAGAAGAATACTCATCCGACCCTCTTGGCGCGGAAGCCCAGCAGGCCCTTGGGCAGGAAGATCATCACCACCACGATGATCAGCCCGTTGAACACCCCGCGCAGGCTGTGCAGTTCGCGCAGCAGCTCGGGCAGGGCGGTCAGCAGGAAGGCGCCGACGACGGGTCCGAACGGCGTCGAGACGCCGCCCAGCACGGCATAGGACAGAATCGCCACCGCGTTCTCGAAGCCGAACTCGGCCGGCGAGATGAAGGACGAGAAATGCGCGTTCAGCGCGCCGCCCAGGCCGGCCAGGGCCGCCGACAGGATCAGCCCGACCATCTTGTAGGCGGTGACGTTGATGCCCATCACCCGGGCCGCGTCCTCATCCTCGCGGATCGCCTCGCAGGCGCGGCCGATGCGCGAGCGCATGATCAGCAGGAAGGCGATCAGGATCACCGCCAGCAGCCCATAGATGATCCAGCCGTCGGCCTTCTCCGGAATGCCCGAGAACCCCAGCGCGCCGCCGAGATAATCGGTGTTGAGATAGATCACCCGCAGCACCTCGCCCAGCCCGATGGTGGCGATGGCGAGATAGACGCCCGACAGGCGCAAGGTGGGAATGCCGACGATGGCGGCGACGATCGCCGGGGTGATCATCGAGGCCAGCAGCGAGACGCCGAACGGCAGGCCGAGCTTCACCGTTACCACGGCACCCGTATAGGCGCCGATGCCCATGAAGGCGGCCTGGCCGAGCGAGAGCTGGCCGAGCGCCACCACAGCATACATCGACAAGGCCAGGATGGCGTTGACGCCGAGGCCGTAGAACAGGTCCTGATAGGCCCAGACGATGTCGTGGAGAGCGTTGAACATCGCTTACGCCCTCTTCGCCGAGGCCTTGCCGAACAGGCCGATCGGCCGGATCCACAAGGTGAGAACCAGAATGGAGAACGTCACCGCCTCCTTGAAATCCGAAGAGATGTAGCCGGCGGTGAACACCTCGGCGAAACCTAGCGCCAAACCGGCCAGCAGCGCGCCGCGAATGTCGCCCAAACCGCCGACGATGATGACGACGAAACCGCGCAGCATCATCGATTCGCCCATATAGGGGTGCACGGCGTTGAAATTGAGGCCGATCAGGATGCCCGCCGCCCCCGCCAACGTACCGGCGACGAAGGAGACCAGCGCCATGGCGCGCCCGACATTGACGCCCATCAGCGCCGCCACGTCCGGGTTCTCGGCCAGCGCCCGCAGCGCGGCACCCTGCTTGGTCTTCTCGATGAAGAAGAACAGGGCGGCGACCATCGCCAGCGCCACCGCGACGATGACGATCTGCAGCGGCGTCACCACGACGCCGGCGATGTCCAGCGCGTCCTGGTCGAGCAGGGCGGCGGGGAAGCGGCGGATCTGGGTGCCGAAGGCGAGGTTGAGGCAATTGGTGAACAGCAGCACGCCGCCCAGGGTGACGATCAGCGCCGCCAGCTCGGGCGCCTTGGCGGCGCGCAGCGGGGTCAGCAGAACGCCGTCGAGCATTGCCGCCACCGCGCCGGCGCCGACGGCGCCCAGGGGGGCGGCGATCCACAGCGGGATATGCAGCAGCGTGGCGGCGAACAGGGCGATGAAGGCGCCCGAGGCGAAATAGAAGCCGTAGAGCAGATTGACCACCCGCACCACGCCGAACACCAGGGTGAAGCCCAGCGCGAACAGCGCATAGACCGAGCCCAGCACGAGCGCGTTGGTGATCTGCTGCGAGAAGGCTGTCCTGACCGCCGAGACGGAGCGCTTGGCGTCGCCCGGCTCGAGGATCTGGAACTTGCCGTCCCTGACCACCAGCGTCACCACGCCGCCGGCCGAGGCCGGGTCGCGGTGCGGGGTGAACTGGAACGGGCCCATTATGCCGTCATGATCGCTGGCCAGCAGCGCATCGTGCAGCTTGTTGGCGTCGGTGTCGCCGGCGCGGTTGAGCGCCTCGGCCAGGATGAACATGGTGTCGTAGGCCTGGGCGGCGAACTGGTCCGGGTCGCTGTCGTATTTGGTGCGATAGGCGGTGACGAAGGCGACGTTCTCGGGCTGCGGCTTGTCGACGAACCACGGGCTGCCGACCAGCACGCCTTCCGCCGCCTTGCCGGCGATTTCCACCAGCTTGGGCGAATTGAAGCCGTTGCCGCCGAGGATCGGCATGGTCATGCCGAGCTGGCGCGCCTGCAGCACGACGCCGGAGGCCGGCTCGACCAGGGCCGAAACCAGCAGCGCGTCGACGCCCAAGCTTTTGATCTTGGTCAGCTGCGGCGAGAAATCCGTGTCCTTCTGCGAAAAGCTCTCGATGTCGGCGATCTCGAGGCCGGCGGCGACCGCCGATTTCTTGAACACGTCGAAGCCCGATTTCGAGAAGGCGTCGTCATTGGCGTAGAGCAGGGCGATCTTCTTCAACCCGAAGATCTGCTTGGCGTTGGCCAGTGCGGCCGGCACCACGTCGCCTTCGGGCAGCGAGGTGCGGAACACCCAGTCGCCCATGTCGGTGATGCCGTCGGCGGTGACCGACGTGCCGATGATCGGGATCTGCCGTTCCACCGCCACCGGACCGGCGGCGAACATCTCGTTCGACAGGGTCGGACCCAGCAGGGCGATCACCCGGTCGCGCGCCAGCAGCTTCTTGGCGGCGTTGATGGCCTGGTCCTTCTGGCCGGCGGCGTCCTCGACAAGGAATTCGATCTGGCGGCCGTTCAGAACCCCGCCCTTGGCGTTGATCTGCTCGGCGGCCAGCTCGAAGCCCTGCTTGATGGCGATGCCGTAGCGCGCCGTCGGGCCGGTCAGGTCCTCGATGGCGCCGACCTTGACGGTCGGTTCCTCCGCCATGGCGCCCGCGGCCGACAGCAAGGCCGCAAGCAAGGCCAGAGCCTTGAGTCTCCTCACGCCCGTCAAATCAGCTGCAGCCAATGCTGGGCGCTGGCCGGATGCTGCGCGGTGATCTGGATGTCGGACAGGAACTCGGCCGAGGCGCTGAAATATTCCAGCACCAGGGCATGGGACTGCAGCTCCGCCTGGGTATAGGCGGCGGTGCCGGCGGTCAGTCCGTTGAGGGCCTGGCTGATGACGGCGGTATAGAAGCTGATCTCGGCCGTAGAGCCCGTGCGATGCAGCACATTGGTGTAGAGGTCGCTGACGAACTGCGTGTCGCCGGTGCTGGTCTGGGCGTAGGTGTGGGCACCGGTATATTCCGCCGAAGAGAGGAAATATTCCGCCAGGGTCTGGCCCGACAAGGTCGGGTTGGCCTTGATCACGCCTTCATAATAATTGAGGCCGGTGACGTCGGGGGCGCGGGTCAGGGCGGCG
>Ga0213872_10000827_pt1 | contig 22457 bp, 19 predicted proteins | sample VelepicomBERX_R2_FD_160071 | JGI IMG/M metagenome (GOLD analysis project Ga0213872, IMG submission 160071) | Rhizosphere microbial communities from Vellozia epidendroides in rupestrian grasslands, the National Park of Serra do Cipo, Brazil - RX_R2 | ecosystem: Host-associated > Plants > Roots >...
TGGGCTGCGCGCCGCGGCCGCCGATGGCGAACTCTGGAACATCCGCGTCACCTCGGTGCCCGAACCGCAGGACACGCGGTCCTACATCGAGACCGCGCTGAAGATGCGCGCCGACGGCAACCGCTTCGCCTTCGCCGTGGTCGAGGAAGCCAGCGGCCGGGTGCTCGGCAGCACCAGCTACCACGACATCCTGCCCGCCGTCCACCGGGTCGAGATCGGCTACACCTGGTACGCCCAGAGCGTGCAGCGCAGCCATGTCAACACCACCTGCAAGCTCTTGATGATGGGCCATGCCTTCGACACCCTGGGCTGCGCCGTGGTCGGCTGGCGCACCGACAACTACAACCACGCCTCCCAGCGCGCCATCGAACGCCTGGGCGCCCGCAAGGACGGGGTGTTGCGCCACCATGCGCTGCGCCGCGACGGCACCGTGCGCGACACCGTCATGTACAGCATGACCGCCGCCGAATGGCCCGAGGCCCGGGCCCAGCTGCTGTACCTGCTGAACCGCCGGCAGACGGCCCAGCTACAGACCGCCGCCAGCGCCCAGGCGGGCAAGTGACGCCTCGGCTGCCGATGCGCGCACCCCGATGCCTGCCCCCCTGCCCGTCCGGGCCCCACACCAGGAGGCACCATGCTGATTGATTTCTTCTACACCCTGCGCAGTGCCAAGCTGCCGGTCTCGGTGAAGGAATACCTCACCCTGCTGGAAGCCCTGCAGGCCAATGTGGTGGGCCCCAACTCCGACGATGCCTGGAAGATCGACGACTTCTACTACCTCTCGCGCACCGCCCTGGTCAAGGACGAGAAGCACTTCGACAAGTTCGACCGTGCCTTCGCCGCCTACTTCAAGGGGGTGGAGATGCTGGCCGACTTCACCAAGGACATTCCGCTCGAATGGCTGCGCAAGAACCTGGAACTCGAACTCAGCCCCGAGGACAAGGCCAAGATCGAGAAGATGGGCTGGGACGAGCTCATGGAGACGCTGAAGAAGCGCTTCGAGGAGCAGAAGGAACGCCACGAGGGCGGCAGCAAATGGATAGGCACCGGCGGCACCAGCCCTTTCGGCGCCAACGGCTACAACCCGCAAGGCATCCGCATCGGCCAGGAAAAGGGCCGCAACAAGAGCGCGGTCAAGGTCTGGGACCAGCGCGCCTACAAGGACTACGACGACACCCAGGAACTGGGCACCCGCAACATCAAGGTCGCCCTGCGCCGCCTGCGCAAGTTTGCACGCGAGGGCTCGGCCGAGGAGCTCGACCTGCCCGACACCATCCGGTCGACCGCCGCCAACGCGGGCTGGCTCGACATCAAGATGGTGCCCGAGCGCCACAACAACGTGAAGGTGCTGCTGCTGATGGACGTGGGCGGCACCATGGACGAGCACATCGCCCGCGTCGAGGAGATGTTCTCGGCGGCCAAGGCCGAGTTCAAGCACCTCGAGTTCTACTACTTCCACAACTGCGTCTATGACTTCATGTGGAAGAACAACCGACGCCGCTTCTCCGAGAAGTTCGCCACCTGGGACATCCTGCGCAAGTACAACAAGGACTACAAGCTGATCTTCATCGGCGACGCCACGATGAGTCCCTACGAGATCCTGCAGCCCGGCGGCAGCGTCGAATACAACAACGAAGAGGCCGGCGCCGAATGGCTGCAGCGCCTCACCCACGCCTTCCCGAAGTTCGCCTGGATCAACCCCGAACCCCAGGGCGTCTGGCAATACCGCCAGAGCATCGCCGTCATCCAGCAGCTGATGAACCAGCGCATGTACCCGCTGACCCTCAAGGGACTCGAAGACGCGATGCGCATGCTGTCAAAATAGCCTGATGTTCAGGTTCAGACAGGGCGGGCCGGCATTCTTGCCGGCTTTTTCATTGGGATTGCTGATGTTGCTGCTCCTGGCCGGCCCCGTCCTGGCGGCCTCCGGCGAGGAAGCCACCGACGGCGAGACGTCCAGCGCATCAGGCGCCTCCGGCCGCAAGGAGAGCCTGGCCGCCTTCACGCTCGAGGTGTCGGCGCCCGAGGCCCTGCGCCAGCACCTGTTGCAACACCTTGACATCCTGCAATACCGCAGCCTGCAGGACCTGGACCGCGACGAACTCGAGCGCCTGATGCAGGCGGCCCAGACCAACGCCCAGGAACTGCTGGCCACCGAAGGGTATTTTTCGGCCCAGGTGCAGGTCAGCGCCCGCGACACCCCGGAGGGCCCGGCCCCCTGGGCGGTCGAGGTCCAGGTCGACGCCGGCGAGCCGGTGCGCATCAGCCGCTTTGCGATCCGCTACAGCGGCGCCATCACCCAGCCGGCCCGCGACCAGGCCGCCCAGGTGCAGGCCGAACAGAAAGCCATCGACGCCGCCTGGGCACTGCGCCCCGGTCAGATCTTCACCCAGGCCGCCTGGGACAGCGCCAAGACCGAGGCCCTGCGCCGGCTCACCGCCACCCGCTACCCCACCGGACACATCACCGCCAGCCAGGCGGCCATCCGGCCGGAGACCCACGAGGCCGAACTCACGCTGGAACTCGACTCCGGCCCCGACTACCGCTTCGGCCCGATCCAGGTCGAGGGCCTGCAGCACTACCCGCCCGAACTGGTGCGGCGGCTGGCCCAGATCCCACCGGGCAGCCTCTACACCCAGGCCCGGCTGCTCGAGGCCCAGCAGCGGGTGGCCGACAGCGGCTACTTCGATTCGGTGTTCATGTCGATCGACACCCAGGGCGATCCGCAGGCCGCCGTCATCCGTGTCCAGGTGCGCGAGGCCAAACGCAAGAAGCTCGTGCTGGGCCTCGGGGCCAGCACCGACAGCGGGGCCCGGCTGAGCTCCGAATACACCGATCTGCAACTGCCCGGCCTGGACTGGCGGGAGACCTCCAAGCTCTCCCTGGACCGCGAGACCAAGACCCTGGGCACCGAACTCAGCTCCCAGCCCGATGACGGCAACTGGCGCTGGGTCACCTCGGGCCAGGCCCAGCGCCAGTTGGGCGGCACCGCCCCCGTCAACAGCGTCACCCTGCGGGCCGGCCGCACCAAGACCGACGAACAGTACGACCGCAACGCCTACCTGCAATACGACCACGCGATCACGCAGAGCAGCCCGCCCGAGAACGCCTCCTCCCTCTCGGCCAACTATGCCTGGACCCAGCGCAACTTCGACAACATCCCCTTCCCCACCCGGGGCTACGGGCTGGCCGTCGAACTGGGCGCCGGCCTCACCCTGGGCAGCCAGCGCGACCCCTACCTCCGGACCCGGGCCCGCGCCCAGGGCTTCGTGCCCCTCGGCGGCGCAGGCCAGACCGGGGCCGCGACACCGCGCATCGGCTGGCGCGCCGAGGCCGGCGCGGTGATGGCCCGCAGCGACGCCGTGCTGCCCAGCACCCAGCTGTTCCTGACCGGCGGCGACACCACGGTGCGCGGCTACGGCTACCGCGACATCGGCGTGGTGCAGGCCGACGGCAGCCTGGCCGCCGGCCGCTACCTGGCCGTCACCAGCCTCGAGTGGCAGAAGCCCATCGTGCGCAACGGCCACACCACCGACTGGGAAGGCACGGTCTTCATGGACAGCGGCGCGGTGGCCGACCAGATCGGCGCCCTGCGCGCCAAGGTCGGCGTCGGGGTCGGCGCCCGCTGGCGCAGCCCGGTCGGCCCGCTCGAGATGGACCTCGCCTGGGGCGTCGCCACCCGCCGACTGCGCCTGCACCTGAACGTGGGCTTCAGTTTCTGATCGAAACCGGCCATGACCGAGACGACCCACCCGCCCTCCTCCCAGGCCGCACCGCCCTCCGGCCGGCGCCGCTGGCGCTGGCCGCTGACGATCCTGGCCGCCCTGCTGGCACTGCCGCTGCTGCTGGCCTGCGCCCTCTGGGTCTGGGCCGGTCGCGAAGGTTCATTGCAGACCGTGCTCGACCAGGCCCCGCGCTGGCTGCCCTCCGGCTACACCCTGCAGACCCAGGAGGTCAGCGGCAGCCTGCGCCGCGGCGGCCGGATCGGCCGCCTGCAATGGACCCAGCCCGGCACCCAGCTCACGCTGAGCGGCCTAGACCTGCACTGGCAGGCCGAGGCACTGCTGCGGCATCGCCATCTGCACATCGACCGGATCGAGGCCGAACAACTCGAGGTCCGCCACCACGGGCAGGCCGATCCGAGCGCCCCGCCCGACTCCCTCGCCCTGCCGGTGACGGTGGAGGCCCGGCTCGCCTTGAAGCAGCTGCGCCTGCCCGACCAGGGCGGGCTGCAGGCCGAAGACCTCCAGGCCGACTACCGCTTCGACGGCCGACAGCACCAGCTGACGCTGCATCACCTGGCCCTGGCCGCCGGCCACTACCAGGGGCAGATCCAGCTGCAGGCCGCCGCCCCGATGGCCCTGCAGGCACGGCTCGGCGGCCAACTGCAGACCGGGCTGAAAGCCCCTGCCCCGGCCGCCCTGGAGGCCCAGGCCCGGCTCGAGGGTCCGCTGTCCGGCCGCTCGGCCGAACTGCACCTGGACCTGACGCTGCAGCCACCGCCCGGAAGCCCTGCCGCCTCGATGCAGGCCCACGCCGAAGCCCGCCTGCAGCCCTGGGCCGACCAGCCCCTGCCCGAGGCCCTGGTCCGGCTGAGCCGGATCGACCTGCGCCTGCTGTGGCCCGGCGCCCCCCAGACCGCCCTCAGCGGCCGCCTCGACATCCGCCCCGCCACCGGAGGCCAGGCCGGCTGGACCGCCCAGGCCGACTTCGACAACCCCCTGGCCGGCCCCTGGGACCAGCAGCGCCTGCCGCTGAGCCAGCTCAGTGCCCGCATGCACCAGCAGGGCGCCGCCTGGATCGCCGACGCGGTGCAGGCCCGGGTGGGACAGGGCCGGCTCGACCTCAGCGGACGCTGGCAGGGCGACCTCAGCCCCGCCTGGCAGGCCCATGCCAGGCTGCAGGACGTCAACCCGGCCGACCTGTTCAGCCGCCTGCCGCCGGCGGCGCTGCGGGGCGAACTGCAGGCCCGCCCAGGCCGGGAGGCCGGTCTGGACTTCGATGCCGACCTCGACAGCCGCCCCCTGGCCGCGGCCGAACCGGCACGCCCCCGGGCCCCGACCACCCTGGCCAGCGGACGGGCCCGCCTCAACGGCCATTGGCAAGCCGACCAGTTGCGCCTGGACCGCCTGGAGCTGACGCTCTGGGATGCCCGCATCGAAGGCCAGCTCAGGCTCGCGCCCTCACAGGGCAGTGGACAGGGCACCCTGCGGCTGAGCGCGCCCGGCCTGCAGGCCGAATTGGAGGGCGATCTGGCCGCCGATCGAGGCCAGGGCCGCTGGCAGGCCCGCTGGGACGATGCCGGCCGCCTGGGCCGCTGGCTGAAGCAACTGCCCGGACTGCCGCCGCCTCCCATCGGCTGGCCGGAGCGTGGCAGCGGCCGCTTCGAGGGCCATTGGCAGGGCGGCTGGGGCCGCATGATGGCAGCCTGGAACGGCCATCCAGCGGGCACACGCCTGCCGCCACCGCTGCAACTGGACGCCCGGCTCGACATCCCTGCCCTGAACTGGCCGGCCCTGGCCGTGAAGGACCTCGAAGCCCGGCTGCAGGCCACGCTGCCCGGCCCGGTCCCGGCACAGCCTTCCGGTCCAGCCGCCGCCGCGCCCTTGCAGCTGAGCCTGCGCGGCCAGGTGCAACAGGGTGCCCAGACCCTGTCGGCCCGCCTCCGCGCCAGCGGCGGTGCCGGCCTGCTGGACGCATCAGGCAGTCGTTGGCAGGCCCGGCTGGACGAACTCTCGCTGCAGGCCAGCCAGACGCTGCCCGGCGGCGACTGGCGTCTGGACCTCAGCCAGGCCGTGGGCCTGCAATTGCACCGCGAGGCCCGGACCGACCTCACCGAGCTGCGGCTCGAGGCCGGCGAGGCCCAATTGGGCAGCCCGGGCGGCCCGGCCCGGCTGCAATGGCAGGCCAGCCAATGGTCCACACAGAAGGGCCATGCCCGCTGGCAGACCAGCGGCGATCTGCGCGACCTGTCCCTGGCCTGGTTCCAGGCGCTGGCCGCCCAACGGCCGGACACCGCCAGACTCGGCGTGGCCGGCGACATGCGCTTCGACGCCCATTGGAGCGCCCAGGCCGACAGCACGCTGCAGGCCCAGGCCAGCCTGAAACGCCAGGGCGGCGATCTGCGCCTGCAGCCGGACGACCTGCCCTCGGGCGTCCAGGCCAGTGAAGCGCAGCGCAGCGCAGGCGCCCGCCAGGCCGAGCTGAACCTGAAGCTCGACGACCGCCGGCTCAGCGCCGAGCTGCTGTGGGACAGCGAGCGTGCGGGCCGCCTGCAGGCCAGCCTCGGCACCCAGCTCGAACACCGCGACGGCGGCTGGGACTGGCCGCAGGAGGCGCCCCTGGACGGCCAGATCGAGGCCCGCCTGCCGCGGCTGGGGGTCTGGTCCGTGCTGGCACCGCCCGGCTGGCGCATGCGCGGCACACTGCAGGCCTCGGCCCGGCTCTCGGGCACGCGGGGCGCCCCCCAATGGCAGGGCAGCGTGCAGGCCAGCGATCTGGCCCTGCGCTCGGTGGTCGAAGGCATCGAACTGCGCGAAGGCCGGCTCGCCGCCCGCCTCAACGGCCCGCAGATGACGGTCGACGAATTCAGTCTGCGCGGCGCCCCCGGGGCCGGCGGCGACGGGGGCAGCCTGCGCGCCACCGGGCAGGCGCACTGGAACGGCGAAGACCTGCAGATCGACCTGCACGCCCATGCCGACCACCTGCGCGTCTCGGCCCGTGCCGACCGCCGCCTGGCGGTCTCAGGCGACATCGACACCCGCCTGGACGCCGGCCGCGTCCAGGTGCGCGGCCAGCTCAGGGCCGACCAGGCCCTGTTCATCCTGCCCGACGAGACCGCCCCCAGCCTCGGAGCCGACGTGCAGGTGATCCGGCCGCAGGCCGCCCCCACCGCAGCAGCAGCGAACACCCCGGACGCCCGCAAGACCCCCGGCCCCGACGTGCAGGTCAGCCTGGACCTCGGAAAGGATTTCCAGGTCCGGGGCCGGGGACTCGAGACCCGCCTTGCCGGCAGCCTGCAACTGCGCATCACCCCCGCCGACGGCCTGCCCGTGGTGCATGGCGAGCTGCACACCGACCACGGCCACTACGCCGCCTACGGCCAGCAATTGACGATCGAACAGGGGGTGCTGCGCTTCGATGGCGCCTATGACAACCCCTCGCTCGACATCCTGGCGATCCGCCCCAACCTGTCCACCCGCGTCGGGGTCCAGATCAGCGGCACGGTGCTGTCGCCGCGCATCCGGCTCTACTCCGAACCCGAGATGGCCGATGCCGACAAGCTCGCCTGGCTGGTGCTGGGACGCGCCGCCGCCAACGGTGCGGCCGAATCGGCCCTGCTGCAGCAGGCGGCCCTGGCCCTGCTCGGCAAGGGCGGGCGCGGCCTGTCCGACGGCCTCGCCCATGCCCTGGGCCTGGACGAAATCTCGTTCAGCGGCGTCAGCAGCACCGACACCGGCGTGAGCAGCGCCGCCCTGAAACTGGGCAAGCGGCTGTCCAAGGACTTCTACGTGTCCTATGAGCGCAGCCTCACCGGCACCCTGGGCACCTTCTACGTGTTCTACGACCTCACCCGCCGCTTCACCCTGCGCGCCCAGACCGGCGAGAAAAGCGCGATCGACCTGATCTTCACGGTGCGGTATGACTGAGCCGGCCGATGCACCCGACTCAGGGCTACAGACCGAAGACTTTCTGAGCAGCGTATTCAGCAACCCCATCAATGGCTTGCTCATGCAACGACTTTCACGGCTGGCCTTGCCCGATGGCCATCTGTGCGCAGGTTGCCTGTTCCAGGCCCACTGGAATCGACTGTCGGGTCGACCTGCCGACTGGGGAATCAAAGACTACGACGTGTTCTACTTTGATGATCAGGACCTCTCGTGGGAGGCCGAGGACTCGGTGATCCAGCAGGCCCAGGCGCTGGTGGCCGACCTGGGCGTCACTGTCGAGCTGCGCAACCAGGCGCGGGTGCACCTCTGGTATCCGCAGCGCTTTCACCAGCCCTACCCCCGCCTGCGCAACGCACGGGATGGCATCGATCGCTACCTGATCCGTTGTACCTGCGTCGGCATCGAGATCCACAGCGGTACGCTGTACGCCCCCGACGGCCTGGCGGAGCTCCACGCCGGGCGCCTGCGCATGAACCCGCTGCTGCCCAACCCTGAGCTGTTCCGACGCAAGGCGCAGAGTTACCAGATACGTTGGCCCTGGCTGCAGATTCTGGACGAAGGTGAAGGCCTCCCGGCCATGGCACTCAAGTCCGATCCGCCAGCCGCTGGCGGAAGCCTCTCGGCGACACCCCGAGGGCGCGCGTGAAGACCCGGCTGAAATGCGCCGGGTCGGCAAAGCCCAGGCCGTAGGCGATGGTGGCCACACGCAGATGGGTGTAGGCCAGGCTGCGCCGGGCCTCGCGCATCAGCCGTGCCTCGATCAGGGCCGAGGCCGGCTCGCCCGTGGCGCTGCGCACGATGCGGCTCAGGTGGGTCGGTGAGACCGACAGCGCTCGGGCGTAGTCGGCCACGCCCCAGTGGGCACGGAAATGCTGTTCGAGCAGGGCTTCGAACTGGCTCAGCAGGGCCGGCTTGACCGCCTCGGCGCGCGCCAGCCCCAGGCGTGAGGCCGCCCGCGCCACCAGGCCCAGCAGGGTGGCGCAGAGGCCGCGCAACACCAGGGCCCGGGCAGCCCCCAGGCCATTGAATTCGGCCCAGACCTGGGGCATCAGCGCGGCGACGGCCCCGTCATCGCGGCCGACGAAGGACTGCCCCAGCAGCAGCCGCAACTCGCCGGCGCCGGCCAGCAGCAGCTCCATCATCTCGTCGGCCAGGGTCACCACAAAGCCCTGGGTGCCGGGCTCGAAGCGGAAGGCGTGCACGTCGCCCGGCGCCACATTGATCACCGACAGATCGCCAAGCGGCTGCGACTGCCCCTCGAGATGCGCCAGCCCCGCGCCGGACTGCAGCAACAGCACCTGGTGCAGGCGCCCATGCCGATGCGGCGCCAGCTCCCAGTCGTGCAACGATGAGCGCGCCGCGATGGTCTCGCAATGCACCACGTCGGGCAGCTGCCGGGACTCGCCGAACAAGCCCTGGGCTTGCAGGATCTGCGGAGAAGAAGACATGTTCGAATTGTGCAAGTTTTCTCAAAATCGAGACATTGATGCCGTCCTGGGCCTGACCTATTCTCAGCGCTCCACCGCCTTTTCAGAACAGGAGACACCCCATGAAAACCCAAGTCTGCATCATCGGCGGAGGCCCTTCGGGCCTCATGCTGTCCCAGCTCTTGCACCTCAAGGGCATCGACACGATCGTGCTCGAACGCCAGAGCCGCGAGTATGTGCTGGGCCGCATCCGGGCCGGCGTGCTCGAGCATGGTTTTGCCAAGTTGATGCGTGAGGCCCAATGCGGCGAGCGCATGGACCGCGAAGGCGAGATCCACCACGGCTTCTACATCGCCCACGACGGCCGCCAGGACCGCGTCGACCTGCACAAATACAGCGGCGGCAGTTCGGTGGTCGTGTATGGCCAGACCGAGCTGACCCGCGACCTCTACGAAGCCCGCGACCGCATGAAGGGCGTGGTGATCCACAACGCCGAGGATGTACAGCCGCACGAGCTGACCAGCGCCGCCCCCTACGTGACCTACCGCCAGGGCGACGAGATCGTGCGCATCGACTGCGACTTCATCATCGGTGCCGACGGCTTCCACGGCGTCAGCCGCAAATCCATCCCCAAGACCGTGCTCAAGGAATACGAGAAGGTCTACCCCTTCGGCTGGCTCGGCGTGCTCTCGCGCACCCGCCCGGTGTCGCCCGAACTCATCTACGCCAAGAACGAACGCGGCTTCGCCCTGTGCTCGCTGCGCTCGCAGGTGCTGAGCCGCTACTACATCCAGGTGCCGCTGAGCGACTCGGTGGAGGACTGGTCCGACGAGGCCTTCTGGGCCGAACTCAAGCGCCGCCTGCCGGCCGAGGTCGCCCAACGCCTGGAGACCGGCCCCTCGATCGAGAAGTCGATTGCACCGCTGCGCTCTTTCGTGGCCGAGCCGATGCGCTACGGCAACCTGTTCCTGGCCGGTGACGCCGCCCACATCGTGCCCCCCACCGGCGCGCGCGGGCTCAACAGCGCCGCCTCGGACATCTACTACCTCTACCACGCCATGATGGACCACTACCTGCGTGGCGACAGCAGCGGCCTCGACAACTACTCGGCCAAGGCCCTGGCCCGGGTCTGGAAGGCGCAACGCTTCTCGTGGTGGATGACCAGCCTGCTGCACAGCTTCCCCGACAGCCTGCCCTATGACCAGAAGCTGCAGCAGACCGAGCTGGAGTACCTGTTCTCGTCAGAGAAGGCGCTGGGCTCGCTGGCGGAGAACTATGTGGGGCTGCCGTTCTGAGTTGGCACTCAGCACTGGGGAGGCTGCATGGGGCTGGTACTGAACGTGATCGTGCAGGTCCCATTCGGTGAAATGGAAGGATTCCCCAGGCAGGATCCCCCCAGCGTGATGCCGTCACTGGCATCGTGCGACAGATTGAGGATCACCGTCGAAGCGACGCCGGAAGTGAACGTCAGGGGGCTGACGTCATTGCACTTGTCGATCAGATAGGTATAGGGGCTGGTGACGAAGGTGTGGGGCGGGGTGGCGAGCGCATCCCGGTCTGCCATCAGGGCTGACGACGCCACGGCCATTCCCATGGCCCCCACCAACCAGCGGCCCATTCCACGGAAACGCAGGCTGGCCAACGCGGCCAGTCCCACACCCACCGCCAGGGCGGCCATGGACCAGGGGCTCAGCGGCACAGCCTGAGTCGTGGTGCCAGCGATCGTTGTCCAGGTGAAGGTCAAGGGGTTGCTCATGTCCGCCATCGCCGAACCACTGGCGGCCATGAGCGCCAAGCCGCCCCACCGTCTCAAGCATGCTGTCTTTGTCAAATCAATCTCCGAATCTCCGTCGAACACATGGGTGGCACCGGAGCGATCGACCTCCCCATTGCCCCGTACCGAGCGGACCCACCCTGGGCCGGAAGCCCGAGCAAAGCCCGCTTGCGGCAGCAAGTCTAGAAATGCACCGTTAGAGAAGCGTTAGACAGATTTCTGGAGCACAAGGCAAAAAATACGCTAGGAAACGCCTGAAACGTGCCGTCCCAGGATGGGGGCTCACTCGATCGCATACCCCATCGCCCGCAGCCGCCGCACCACCTCGGCCCTGGCCTTGGGCACATCGGCCGGGCGATTCGCCCTCAGGGCCTTGACCTCGTCGGCGGTATAGGGCGGCGCGTCGGCGGGGCGGCTGGTGCCTGCCATGCCGGCCAGCAGCCAGTTCATGAGGTCGGCGACCTGACGGTCGTCCAGCGGGGTGTTCATGACCCCTGGCACCTGCACGATGAGGGCCCGGCCTTCAGGCAGGCGCAGGAAATGCCCCAGCACCCCCGCCATGTTCGGGATGCCTCGCTCGGGTTTGCCAGAGCCGTCCTCCAGATGACAGCCCATGCACTGCAGCATGTAGTTGCGCTGCGGGCCCTGGACCGCCTGGGCAGACTGGCTGAGCACCGCTCCCAGCAGCCAGACGGTCAGCCATTTCCATCGATGCGGGACGGCCATCGGCGCTCAACCTCCCAGCGCCGCTTCGCGCTGCGCCCGCAAGGCCTTGGGGCTCTGACGTGTGGCCCGGGCGGCCGAGATGTCCTCGGGCTTGAAGGGCGCGGCCTGGGCCTGCCCCCCCAGCCCCACGACCACATGGGTCAGCACGGCCGCCAGCTCGTCGTCAGACAACTGCGCCTGAGAGGGCATCACGCTGTTGTAGCTCTGCCCTTCGGAGACGATGGGCCCCTGCAGCCCCTGCACCACCACCTGGGCCATGTAGGCCCGCACCGCAGGTCGATCGGCACGCCGCGACAGCTCGCCCACCAGGGACGGGGCCAGTCCCGGGGCCCCCACCGCGCCGGCCTGGTGGCAGGCCACGCAGATCTGCTGGTAGACGGCCGCGCCGTCGGTGCCGGCCGCGCAAGGCAGCGCTATCACCAGGCCGGCGGCCAGACCGGCAGCCAGGCCGCACAGCTTGAACAAGGATGGCCGCATGCTCAGTCGTCCTTCTCGGCCACGCCAACGATGACGGAGGTGGTGCAGTGAAACGAGGAACTGTCGTTGGCCATGCACCAGTTGATGTCGTTGTGCTTGCCCATGCGGTAGCCCGGGCGGTCGCCGACATTGGTGTTGCACAGGCAGCGCCCGCAACTGCCGCGCCCGCAACAATCGTTGTAGCTGATGAGGTAGTCCTTGCCGTCGGCCGGGTTGTGGCAGGTGCCCACCCAGGCCACCTTGGACGGGGTGGTGCCCGGCGGGCAACTGGTGGCGCTGCCGCCGCAGCAGGAGCACAGAAAGCCGTCGACGGCGCAGTAGCGCCAGTAGTCGCAGTCGGTCTCGGTCGGCTCGCTCTTGTGTCCGCCGCTGCCATGGCCGGCAGCCAGGGCCTGCGAACTGCGGTCGAAGGGCAGCACCGGCAAGGTGAAGGCGGTGGCCACCATGAGGCGCCCCACGCCGACCAGGGCGCTGCGCCGCGAGGTCTGGCTGGCCAGGCCGCGGCTGCGGCGCTCGGTGAAGGCGTCAAGCCATTGCAGCAGCTTCATGCGGGCTCCTTGTTCAGCTGGGTCTGGTCGATGTAGTCCTGCACCGAGGCCACGCGCAGATCGCTGGCGGTGAACAGGCTGTCGATCTGCTCGCGGCTGTTGACCAGGCCCTTGGCACGCAGCACGCCCTGGCCATCGATGAGCACCGCATAGGGCAGCTTGGCGATGCGGAAACTCATGCCCAGCTCCTGCGACAGCAGGTAGGGGTAGTGGCCCAGCCCGGCCTTCTGGCGGAAGACCTCGTGCTCGGGCTGTTCTCCGTCCGAGGCCAGCACCACCTGCAGCCATGGGGCTTCGTCGCGGCGGATGGCGTCGAGGATGGGCAGCAGCTTCTTGCAGACCGGGCAGGTCGGCGACAGGAAGAACAGCAGGGTGCTGCGTGCCGCCGGCGCACCGATGTGCAGCAGTTCGCCGTTGAGGGACCGCACATCGAGGCGCGGTGCGGCCGAGCCCACGGCGGGGCCGGCGTCCATCATCAGCGCCCCCATGGGCGCGATGCGTTCGTAGAGGATGCCGACCTGGCGCGACAGGGCCAGCACCGCCACCACCAGGGCGATGACGGCACACCAGGCCAGGATGTTGGAGATGATCAGGGTTTCGGTCATGGGGCGTTCCTCAGTTCTTGCAGACGGGGCTGGTTGGCCAGCAATTGGTTGACCACGGCATACAGGCCCATGGAAAACAAGGTGACGGCGCAGGTGGCCAGGCCGTCCGGCCAGCCCACCGGGCGTGCAGACAGCGGCAGCAGGGTCAGCAGGGCGCAGGCCAGCAGCACCGCATTGCGCCACAGCAGTCCGGGTGACAGCCGCAGGCCGACACCGGCGCCACAGCCGCAGTCGATCCGGCGCCGCCCCTGCTGCCAGGCCATTGCGACGGCGGTGCTGGCCACGCTCAGCACCAGCAGGGCCAGCAGCGCCCCCACTGCACGTGTCGGCCACGGAAGCAGGCACAGGCCGGCAGCCAGCTCCAGCAGGCTCAGGGTCCAGGCCGCAGCCGGCACCCAGCGCGCAGGCAGCAGGCCGTACTGCTCCATGGCGGCCTGGAACAGGGCCGGATCGCGCAGCTTGTGCAGCGCCCCGGGCAGCAGGATCAGCGCCAGGCTGGCGGCCAGGCCATGGCCCAGCACCGGGTCGAGGGTCAGGGCGAAGCTCATCAATGGGCCTCCAGGTAGACCGGCGTCTCGCCCACGCCGTCGAAACGGGCCAGGGGCTTGCCCTGCAGCGAGCGGGCGTCGAAGGCCACCAGGCCGTTCTTCTCGGCGTCCAGCAGGAACAGCCGGGGCTGTTCGCGGCCCGACAGCGTCATGGCGATGGCGTTCTGCCCGGGCCAGCGGGCCAGGCGCCGCTGGCCGTCGAGGTCGAGCACCCAGATCTGCTGCGCCGGCGTCTTGTGCGCGCCGTCGGCCGCATTGCGGTGCATGCCGACGAACAGGCGGTTCTGCACGGCATCGATGGCGAACAGCTCATAGCCGCCCGGGCGCCAGCCGGCCTTACGCTCGGCCTCCGTCAGCAGCGACCAGGTCGGCAGGGGCTGCACACCGGCCACAGCGGCCTGCAGCGGACGGACCTCGCCTCCGTAGGTGATGAAGTACAGCGTGTCGCCGCGCCAGTCGTAGTGGATGAACACCGGATCGGCATCGGGGTCGAAGAAGCGCACCCCTGTTGTGCGCGGCAGGGCCTGGCCCTGGGCGTCGAGCTCGACGGTGACAAGGGTGCCGTCGCCGCAGACCGTCGAGAAACGGCTGGGCTGGTGCGGCCAGGGGATCACGCCCCAGCAACCGGGTGTGGGCACCTCGCTGGCCACGCGCCGGCCAGCCAGGTCGACCACGGTGACCGTGCTGGCCGGGGTGGCGTTCTGCACCAGCAGCCAGCGCCCGTCGGCGCTCGGCTGCACGGTACCGCGGATGTTGAGGGCCTGGGCATGGCGCGGCGGGATCTCGATCTCATGGCGCAGCGCCAGGTCATCGGTGCCATAGACCTCGACCACATCGCTGCGCGTGCCCCGATGCAGCCGCGAGTAATAGGTGGTGGCCACATACAGTTCGCGCCGGTCCGGCGACAGGGCCCATTGCCCGGCGAAACCGGTGCTCATGGCGCTGAGGTAACGCATCTGCCGGCCATCGACGACGTGCAGGCGGCCGTCGATCAGGTGGCTCATGGCCGGATCGGCCAGGTACAGGCGGTAGCGGGTGTCGCCGTCCAGCCTGGCGACCGTCTGGCGTTCATTGGGCAGGTCGCCCGCCCAGCCGGCAGCGGCGGCCAGGCCGGCGAGCAGACAGGACAGGGTGCGTCGGGCCCATCGTGATCGGATCATGGGGAAACCTTCCTTCTTCAGATGGCCTGGGCGGCCATTGCGAGAAAGGTTAGCCCGCAGGGGGCCGGCCCGTTATCCGATTCCGGCAAAGGCGCGCCGGTACCTGTTCAATGGGCCGACGGCTGCACGTTGTCGTTGAGCCAATGCACCAGCCGGGCCGTGCTGCGCACCCCCAGCTTGGCCCGGATGCTGCGCAGTTGGTGATCCACCGTGGCCGGCGAACGGTCCAGTTGCCGCGCGACCTCCTTGTAGCTGAGCCCGCGGGCCACCAGGCGTGCCACCTTCAATTCGGCGGCGGTCAGGCCGGCCAGGGAGGCCGGCGGCGCCAGGACGCCCTCGTCGATGTCGACCGTCGCCGGCACATCGGCCTGGCGGTCGGCGGCCAGCCGGCCGGCCGTGGCCAGCACCGGCCCCAGCACCTCCTGGGTCAGGCCCTGGAGCTGGTTGCAGACCTCGGCATTCCAGCGCGGCGTCTCGCGCCCCCAGTCGGCGCAGATCATGCCCACCGGTCGGCGTCCTTCGCGCACCGGCAGGGCCAGCTTGGCCGCCGTACCCACGGCGGCCAGGGTGTTGCGCACCCCCTCGGTCAGGCTGCGCGCCTGCGACACCTCGGCGATCGCCATCACGCCGGGCTGCCCCCAGACGGTGCGCAGCCCCGCATCGGTGGCGCTGAAACGCAGCCCCAGCACCGAACTCAGCACCGCCCCGGCGCGCTGGGCCTCGGCCATCACGACATAGTCGCAGGTCCGGCCGCCCGAGGCGACGAAACCGCCGAAGCCGCCATCCACGCGGTCGGCTCCGAGCAGTTCGAGCAGCCAGTCGGTGGTGAGGCGCCAGCAACCCAGCGGGTCATCGAGGTAGAGCAGCAGCTGGGCGGCCAGTTCGCGCCCCGGCCGCCAGCGCACCGCCTGCGGCCCCTCGAACAGGCGCGCACGCATGTCGCGCTGAACCCGGAGGATTTCGTCGTCGTGCATGGTCGGTGGGGGGACGGGCAATGGGTTTTCATTATGGGGCGCCCATCGCCAGCACGGCAGGCGGCTTCGGGGCCGGGTTTTCCCTTGGCGAATCTTCGCGATGGCCTCCACCCACCCGCCTGGACACACTGCAGGCAAGGTCGGCAGCCCCGCCACTCCCGCCACTCCCGCCATTCCCGCCATCCCCGGCGGGGCCCGCCGACCGATCCCACAGCCCCCCTGATTGGAGACCCCGTGCTGAAAACTTTCGACAACACCGTGAACGGCCAGGCCGTGCCTGCGCAGCGCAGCTTCGAATCCCGCAACCCCGCCACAGGCGAGGTGCTGGGCCTGGTGCCCCACTCCAGCGCCGACCAGGTGGCCCAGGCGGTGGCGGCGGCGCGCGCCGCCCAGCCGGCCTGGGCCGCCCGGCCCGACGCCGAGCGCCAGGCCTATCTGATGAAGGTCGCCGAAACGCTGCACGCGCAGGCCGACTACCTGGCCGAATGGATCACCCGCGAGCAGGGCAAGCCGCTGGGCGGCGTGGGGCCGGGCCAGGTGCCGGGCTCGCGCTTCGAGGCCTGGGGCTGCGAGGTCTGGACCCAGGTGCCGGCCAGCCTGGAGCTGCCGCCCGAGGTGGTGTTCGAGGATGCCGGCCGCCGCGACGTGCTGCACCGCAGGCCCTTTGGCGTGGTGGCCGCGATCGCGCCCTGGAACTGGCCCCTGCTCATCGCCATCTGGCAGATCATCCCCTCGCTGCGCACCGGCAACACCGTGGTGCTCAAGCCCTCCGAATACACCAGCATCTGCTCGCTCGAGATGGCCCGGCTGATCGCATCCGTGCTGCCGCCCGGCGTTCTCAACACGGTCAGCGGCCCGGGCGAGGTGGGCTCGCTGCTGGTCGAGAACCCCGGCGTGGACAAGATCATGTTCACCGGCTCCGGCGCCACCGGCGCCCGCATCACGGCCGCAGCGGCCAAGCACCTCACCCCGACGACCCTGGAGCTGGGCGGCAACGATGCGGCCATCGTGCTGCCCGACGCCAACCCCAAGGCGATCGCCATGGACCTGTTCTGGGGCGCCTTCCTCAACATGGGCCAGACCTGCGCCTGCGCCAAGCGCCTGTATGTCCACGAGGATCTGCACGACGCCCTGGTGGCCGAGCTGAAGGCCCTGGCCACCGCCATGCCCATGGGCAACGGCCTGCAGCCCGGCATCGCCATGGGGCCGATCCAGAACCGCATGCAGTACGACAAGGTGGTGTCGCTGGTCGAACAGGCCCGGGCAGCGGGGGCCACCATCGTCTGCGGCGGCCAGGCCCTCGAGGGGCCGGGCCATTTCTACCCCCTGACCCTGGTGACCGACATCGCCGACGGCGCCCCCCTGGTCGACCAGGAACAGTTCGGACCGGTGCTGCCGATCATCCGCTACCGCGACCTCGATCAGGCCATCGCCAGCGCCAACCGCCTCGATGTGGGCCTGGGGGCCTCGGTCTGGTCGCAGGACCTGGAGCAGGCACAGGCGGTGGCCCTGCGCCTGCAGGCCGGCACGGTGTGGATCAACCAGCACGGGGCCATCCACCCCATGGTGCCCTTCGGCGGCGTCAAGAGTTCGGGCTGGGGGGTGGAATTCGGGATGGACGGATTGAAAGCCATGACCCAAGCTCAGGTCGTCAGCCTGAAAAAACCCAGTTGAAACTGCCACGCCGGGGGCGGCGCAAGCGCCCCCTGGCCCTCAGCCCACCACCATGAGCCCTGCCGACGACCACCCCGCCATCCTGGTGCGCAGCACCGAGTCCCATGACATCGACCTGCACACCCAGCAGCTGCAGAACTGGGACCTGCGCTACGAGCAGCTGGATTGCGGTCGCTTCGAGGGCGCCTTCTCCGAGGTGCGCTGGCCGGGCATGCAGATCTTCATCGAGCGCACCACCCGGCGCATCCGCCAGCGCGGCATGCTGCCGGCCGACGCCTGTGGCGCCGGCATCCTGCTCGAAGGCCAGGGCCCGGTGTGCCTCAACGGCCAGCAGTCGGACCGGGGGACCCTGATCGCCTGCGACGCGGCCGAACTCGACCTCTGCACGCCGGCCGACTGCACGCTGGCCGGCATGGTCATCGACGGCCCGCTGCTGCGCGAGGCCACCCGGCGCCTGTCCGACCTCGACGCCCTGCTGCAGCCCGGTGCCCTGCTCGCGATGAAGCCGCCCGAAGCCAGCCTGGCGCCCTGGCGCACCCTGCTGACCCAGAGCGTGCAGACCGTCAGCCGCCAACCGGCCCTGATGGACGATGACGGATTCCGCCAGCGCCTGCAGGACGACCTGCTCTACAGCCTGATCAGCGCCATGGAGGGCGCCCACCGCGCCCAGCGCATCTACCCCTGCGACCGCCGCAAGCGGATCGTCGACCGCGCCTGCGAGCTGATCCTGTCGCGCCCCGATGCGCCGCCCACCATGCTCGAGGTGTGCGACCAGGTCGGCGCTAGCCCGCGCAAGCTCGGCTACTGCTTCAACGAGGTGCTGGGCCTGAGCCCGGCGCGCTACATCAAGGCGGTCCGCCTCAATGCGGTGCGGCGCGAACTGAGCCACGGCGAAGCCGCCGGCTGCAGCGTCTACGACGTGGCCGCCCGCTGGGGCTTCTGGCATTTCGGGCATTTCTCGGCCGACTACAAGCGCCAGTTCGCCGAACTGCCGTCCGAGACCCTGCGCCGCGGACGCCTGCGGCAGACGCCCCCAGTCCGGCACTGAGGTTGCGGGACAGGGTCTGATGGAGCTTTGCGACGGGCGAGCCAGATGCCGCCCCAGCTTTGCCGAATCCGGATAAGCGCCCGGAGGCCGCAGGGCCTAGCCTCGGAACCTGTTCCCAGGCCTCCACTGCAGCGAAAGACACGCCATGAGCATTCACGACACCCCCACCCCGACCTCGTCCCCAGAGCAACCAGCCACCACCGACCGCCGACGTTTTCTCCAACTCGGCGCCGCCCTGGCCACCGCGTCAGCAGCGCGCCCGGGCAGCGCCGCCGCCCCGGCAGGGCTGCCCGGCGGCGCCCTGACCTCCTGGACCGCACTCGACCTGTCGCGCGCCATCCAGGCCCGCGAAGTGTCCTGCCGCGAGGTGATGACGGCCTACCTCGACCAGATCGATCGCTTCAACCCCCAGGTGAATGCCATCGTGTCGCTGCAGCCCCGCGACGCATTGCTGCAGCAGGCCGACGACAAGGATGCCCTGCTCGCCAAGGGCCAGTCCATGGGCTGGATGCACGGTCTGCCGCAGGCCCCCAAAGACCTCGCCAACACCGCCGGCATCACCACCACCCAGGGCTCGCCCATCCTGCGACACAACGTGCCCAAGACCGACGCGATCATCGTCGAGCGGGCGCGGCGGGCAGGCGCCATCCTCATCGGCAAGACCAACACCCCCGAATTCGGCCTCGGCTCGCACACCTACAACGCGGTGTTCGGCACCACGCTAAATGCCTTCGATCCCCGCAAGAGCGCCGGGGGCAGCAGCGGCGGGGCGGCGGTGGCGCTGGCGCTGCACATGCTGCCGGTGGCCGACGGCAGCGACATGATGGGCTCGCTGCGCAATCCGGCCGGCTGGAACAACGTCTTCGGCTTCCGCCCCTCCTTCGGCCGGGTGCCCTTCGGACCGACCAGCGAGGTCTTCGTGCAGCAGCTCGGCTACGAAGGCCCGATGGGCAGGACCATGGCCGACCTGGCCCAACTGCTGTCGGTGCAGGCCGGCTTCGATGCCCGCTGCCCCCTGTCCATCGACCAGCCTGCCTCGCAGTTTGCACGCCCGCTGGGACGCGACTTCAAGGGCGCGCGCATCGGCTGGCTGGGCGACTACCAGGGCTATCTGCCCACCGAGCCCGGTGTGCTGGCCACCTGCGAGAAGGCGCTGCGCCACTTCGAGGCGATGGGCTGCCGGGTCGAGGCGGTACAACCCGACTTCGCCATGGAACGGCTCTGGAAGACCTGGCTGACCTGGCGCGGCTTCCTGATCGCAGGCATTGCCGGCAGCCTCCATGCCAACCCCCAGTTGCGCGCGCAGATGAAGCCCGAGGCCGTCTGGGAGGTGGAAAACGGCCTGCGCCTGAGTGCCGCCGATGTCTACCGGGCCTCGGTCGACCGCAGCGCCTGGTACCAGGCGCTCAACACCCTGTACCAGTCCTACGACTTCCTGGTGCTGCCCACCGCCCAGGTCTTTCCCTTCGACGCCCAGCTGCATTGGCCCACCGAGATCGCCGGCAAGACGATGGACACCTACCACCGCTGGATGGAGGTGGTGGTCGGCGGCACGCTGGCCGGCCTGCCGACCCTGGCGGTGCCGGCGGGCTTCGGGCCCCAGGGGCAGCCCATGGGCCTGCAGATCATGGGCCGCGCCCAGGCCGATCTGTCGGTGCTGCAGCTAGGCCATGCCTATGAGCAGGCCAGCGGCTGCAGCCGCGTCAGCAGCCCGCTCCTGAGCGCCTGACGAGGCCGGATGAGGCTTCGCAGCGACATCCGCACCGGCATTTGAGCTCTCGCATGCCGCCAGGACAGGCAGAAATGGAATTTCATGCACGCTCTGGGTTAGCATGGTCGCCCAAAGTGGAGGGGGAGCGTGGCGGCTGCGGCAAGGTCCGCGCCAGGCCAGAAGACTGGTCACGCGCCCCAGCCGTGCCCACGACACACCATCTGAGCTTGCACCATGAGAATCGCCTTGACCATCCTGAGCGCCGGCCTGTGCCTGGCCGGCCAGGTCCCGGCCCATGCGGCCCTGGGGGGGGCGCCTGAGACCGGGCCCAGCGCCAGCGCCCGGTTCAACGCCAGACTGGCCCACCAGTCTGCGGCCGCCTACTCCCTCAACACCCTGAATGCCGCCGACGGCGGCGTCGTGCGTGAATACATCAGCCCACAGGGCCTGGTGTTCGCCGTGGCCTGGCAGGGCCCCTGGCGCCCCGATCTGAACCAGTTGCTCGGCGCGGCACGCTACCAGGACTACGTGGCCCAGGCGCGGTCACAGACCCAGACCTCCGGTCGCCAGCCGGTGCGCCTGGTGCGCAGCGATCTGGTGATCCACAGCGAGGGGCATGCCGGCGCCTTCACCGGCCTGGCCTACCTGCCCGACCAGATCCCCGCCGGCGTCAGCCCGGCCGACCTCCACTGACCGGGAGCCCGCATGTCCAAGACCCTTGCCAGGATCGCCCTGATCCGACACCTTTTCGCCCTGGCCCTGCTCGCCTGCCTCAGCGCCTGCGGCGGCGGCGGTTCGCCGTCCTCCCTGGTCAATCCCCTGGCCAGCAACCAGACCCAGATCCTGGTCGATGGCGGTCCTGCCTCGCTCAAGATCAATGGCTTCAACGGCGTACCCAATGCGCCCTATGTGACGCTGACGATCTGTGCGCCGGGCTCGATCACCAACTGCCAGACCGTGGACCACATCATCATGGACACCGGCTCGGTGGGCCTGCGCATCCAGGCCCAGGCCCTGAATGCGTACATGCTCGCGGCGCTGCCTGTGCAGACCGATGCGTCATCGCGCAACATCGGCGAGTGCTACCAGTACGTCGAAGGCTATGTCTGGGGCTCGGTGCGCAGTGCCGACCTGACGATCGGCGGCGAGACCTCGGGGTCGATGCCGATGCAGGTCATCGGCGACAACCTCGCGCCGGTGCCCACGGCCTGCGCCAGTTCGGGCGGAACCTCCGACAACAGCATCGCCGCCTTCAATGCCAACGGCATCATCGGCATCGGAACCAACCCCACAGACTGCGGCACGCTCTGCAGCAATGGCACCATCGGATCCGCCGGCTACCCCTATTACGCCTGCACCGGCACCGGCAGCAGCGCCACCTGCGTGCAGACGGCCCAAGGGGCCAGCACCGGCGCACCGAACCAGCAACTGCCCAACCCGGTATCGACTTTCGCGGTCGACAACAACGGCACCCTGATCTCCATGCCTTCGGTGCCCAGCGGCGGGCAGGCCAACCTCACCGGCACCCTGACCTTTGGCATCGGCACCCGGACCAACAATGGACTGGGTTCGGCCAACATCGTGCCGGCCTCGATCTACACCGGCTACATCGTGACCCTGTTCGATGGCTACACCCTGGCCAACAGCTATGTGGACAGCGGCACCAGCGTCTACACCTTCAACGACGGCAAGGTGCCCTATTGCACCAGCGGCACCTACGCCGGCTTCTATTGCCCGCCGAGCCCCTTGACGCTCAGCGCCATCAATGTCGGCCAGAACGGGCTCTACAACAACGTGTCCTTCACCGTCAGCAACCCCTCCAGCATGAACCTCAGCTATTCGGTGCTGCCGCAGATGGCGGTGGTGGCCAGCGCCTTCGGCCAGGCCATCCCGACGGCCTTTGCCTGGGGCTTCCCCTTCTTCTATGGCCGCAACGTCTACACCGCGATCGCGGGGGCGTCGACGCCCGGCGGGACCGGCCCCTACTTCGCCTACTGAGCCAACGCCACCCACCCAAAGAAAAACCCGCCGAGGCGGGTTTTTCTTTGGGTGGAAAAGGGGGACGGCAGCCCCTTTTGCAAGCCTCAGTGGCGGAAGTGGCGCACGCCGCTGAAC
>Ga0213872_10000828_pt1 | contig 22431 bp, 16 predicted proteins | sample VelepicomBERX_R2_FD_160071 | JGI IMG/M metagenome (GOLD analysis project Ga0213872, IMG submission 160071) | Rhizosphere microbial communities from Vellozia epidendroides in rupestrian grasslands, the National Park of Serra do Cipo, Brazil - RX_R2 | ecosystem: Host-associated > Plants > Roots >...
CCGTGCGACGCACTTGGATCCTCGACCGTCGAGATGTCAAGGAGTACGAGGGACGTCCAACGCTTCCGGCTGACGACGGTTACTTGAGCGCGGGCCATGTTGAGAATGCCATGCACAATGACCGCCGCGGGAAGCTCGAATTATTTCCCGGCCTGAAGCGCCCTCCCCTACGCGGCTCAGAACGGCATCCCGTCACTCAGCTGTGGTATGCGCGACAGGGAATAGTCACTCCTGAAATGGAATATATTGCGATTCGGGAAAACCTGGGTGCCGAGCGACACCGGATGAGGGCGGGCGACGGCGAGTGTCAACGAGGGGGAATTCCGGATTATATCACGCCGGAGTTTGTACGAGACGAAGTTGCGCGTGGCCGGGCGATCATTCCGGCGAACATTAATCACCCCGAATTGGAGCCAATGATTATCGGCCGGAATTTCCTGGTAAAGATCAATGCCAATATCGGTAATTCGGCGGTGGCATCAGGTATCGAGGAAGAGGTGGAAAAGATGCGCTGGGCGACCAAGTGGGGCGCGGACACGGTGATGGATTTGTCGACTGGGAAAAATATCCATGCGACAAGAGAGTGGATCATTCGTAACAGTCCCGTACCGATTGGAACCGTTCCGATCTATCAGGCGCTAGAGAAGGCCGGCGGCCGCGCGGAAGAACTAACCTGGGACATCTATCGGGATACGCTAATCGAACAGGCCGAACAAGGTGTCGATTACTTCACGGTGCACGCCGGCGTGTTGTTGCGCTTTATCCCGCTGACCGCGAAGAGGAAAACCGGGATTGTGTCGCGAGGCGGTTCAATCCTCGCGAAGTGGTGTCTGGCGCATCATCAAGAAAATTTTCTATACACGCACTGGGACGAGATCTGCGAAATCATGGCGGCTTACGACGTTAGTTTCTCGATTGGTGATGGGCTGCGGCCGGGATCGATCGCCGATGCAAATGACGAAGCGCAGTTCGCTGAACTCTTGGCTCAAGGCGACCTCACTAAGCGCGCTTGGGAACTGGGTGTTCAGGTTATGAATGAGGGCCCCGGTCATATCCCGATGCACATGATACGGGAGAATATGGAGAAACAGCTGGCATGGTGCCATGAGGCGCCATTCTACACGCTTGGGCCTTTAACAACCGATATCGCTCCCGGCTACGATCATCTTACGAGCGCAATTGGCGCCGCGATGATCGGTTGGTATGGAACCGCGATGTTGTGTTACGTTACGCCGAAAGAGCACCTGGGACTTCCGAACCGGGACGACGTGAAAGAGGGTGTGATTGCGTATAAGATCGCAGCTCATGCCGCCGACTTAGCCAAAGGACATCCGGGCGCGCAGGTCCGGGACGACGCGCTGAGCAAGGCGCGTTTCGAATTCCGGTGGGAAGATCAATTCAACCTGAGCCTTGATCCGGAGCGAGCACGATCGTTTCACGACGAGACTTTGCCCCAAGAAGGAGCAAAAACGGCTCATTTCTGCTCGATGTGCGGTCCCCATTTCTGTTCGATGAAGATCACGGAAGATGTACGCAAGTATGCGGAGGAACACGGATTCAACGGGGCAGAATCGATCGAGGCTGGAATGCGTGAAAAGGCTGAAGAGTTTATACAGACTGGCGGAGAAATTTACCGATAGGAAACTACGCACTACAAGCGGCGTCACTTCGAAAATCTCGCATTTCATTCAACATCCATCCGCTACTTGGCATGCTTCCAGACGGTGTGAACGGCTCCCGTAGCGATCGTCGATGTCGTGCTAAGTTCGTCGCCGGAGATGTTGAAGGATGTTTTGCGCTCGATCCCGTTCCAATTGGGGAATGTAGAGCTCTCAATGCGGGTGGTAAAAGTCTTATCTGTCTCGCTCACCGAATAGGTGCCGAAGTAGGCAAAGCTTCCCTGCACGATCGCTTTATTTTCCTCTGGAGTTCCTGACCGACGATCGTTCGAGGCAAATTTGGGAAGATCCGAACGGGTAATGATGACCGAAAAGCGGCCGTCAGGGTCGAATGTCAATTGGCCTTGCGGATTGGGACCATAAAAATCGATTTTCTTGTCGTCCTGCTCAAGCTGGATGGAAACTATCGTCCACGTTCCCGCAAGGTTTTGGGCCGTCATCTGCGCCGCCGCCTCCTCACTCGGCAGAACAAATCCGAGAATCAGCGCTGATGCAGCAATCACAGGTGAAATAAGGCTGTTCACAACGGTTCTTATTCTCAAGGCCGTATTAATTCGGGTTCACGCTACCGCGCTTAGGGAGCTTGACGACGGCGGCGGCCGCTAATCAGATAAACCGCCGCGCGTAACTCGAACAAAGGATCAGCAGACGGTTCGATGCCGTCCACTCGCGGGATAGGGTCGAAAATTATTTTCTTCTGTTCACGTAGGTTGTCTGGAAGGAGTGCTATGAGAACGATTCTGCCGAGGCGAATAAGGGGTCGGTCCTCCGGCCAGTGGACCGTGGCGTCGTCCACGATGTCGTCGTCGTTCGCCATCTGCGCAAGAATTTGGAAGCTGATCGGGCCCGCGGCGATCCGCTGGTTTAGCTCGTCGAAAAGGTAATTTGCATCTTTGGCCTTGGTAGTGGCGTCATCCAAATGTTCGATACCCGCGTCCGGTAGGATCCGGTAGCGCCCATAGCGGCTGACGCCATTGCCGTTGGTAAAGCGCAAGGCGGAAACACCGAAATAAGATTCTTTGGCAAAGCTGGCTGGACTTGGCTTAGGTGCTTGGACGAATGCGAGTGCTGCCGGATGGGTGCCCAGAAACGCTTCAATGGGCGAAGGCGAAGGTTTCGATGGATCACTCGCGGCCACGGCGCGTAAGAACTCGAGAAACTCCTGCCCGTTTCTAGTTGGGAAACCGTCTGTAGAATGGCTGACGATATCAGTGTGAACGTGTTCGGCGAGATTAAACCGGATGGCGAGCCCGCGGGGATTGGCATTCGGATCGTTATCCGGCAGGAGCGGAATTCCTGTGGAGTTGGAGAACCGCACAGTTACCGGAGTGGATTCGCGGGCAATATGCGGCGCTCGTGTCAGCGAAGCGGCACCGGGGTCGGGAGAAAACGTTCCGGTGAGCATAATGCCCCTTGCGTGAGCGGGGCGAAAGCCGGGGTGCAAGCCAAAGATGGTGTCAAATTCCTTAATCAGATCTTGGCTTAACGCTATCAGCTTCTCGTCGGTGGGGAGTGGCATGGATTATTTCTACGGCAACCCATTTTTAATACGCGAGCTTTTTGTAGTGATTGCAATAGACATTTGCCGCGTGATTCAAAATATTGACCACACTGAATATGGCATTTCTGTCAGTCACGGGCACGGATTCCCTTATGCCAGTTTTGGTCCTGGCCGCGTCTTTGCTGCTTGGGGCATGCGCGGCCACAGATACCGGAAAGCAGGGCGATCCGGTTTTCTTCGGCAGAGCGAACGGAGCGAATGGAGACGTTGGTGCAACCAGCGGCATGAGCTTCAGCTGGTAAAAATAGTGAAGCGTCTAGCGATGGTGAAAATCCTCGGTGTTCTTTTGAGATCTCCTGACCAATGTCTCGACTGCCGAACGCATTTTCTTCGCAGAAATCAGGTTAACCATGGCCCCGACTAACATGACCCTGATGCGCAACATAGTCGCGCACAGATTTCGGAACCGGGTGATCGGGCTTTATGGATTTTTGGGTCTCGCTAACGGTGGCGCTTGGACCTGGGCGGTCATCGTGTTCCATGACAAACCGGTTCTCCTCGGCACTGCATTCCTGGCTTATACATTTGGTCTACGACATGCCGTTGATGCCGACCATATCGCGGCGATCGACAATGTGACGCGAAAACTCATGCAGGAAGGTAAGCGCCCGCTTTCTGTCGGTTTCTTCTTTTCCCTGGGCCACTCGACCATCGTCGTTATAGCGTCTCTGGCCGTTTACTTTGGCGCCACGGTCCTCGCGAAACAGCTCGACGCGGTCAAAAACGTTGGCGGAATAGTTGGGACCTCGATTTCGATTATTTTCCTGATTACTATTGCGCTGATCAACATTGCGATTCTTAGAGACGTCTGGCGTTACTTCCAGGAAGTTCGGAAGGGGCGAGCCCACACCTACGAAAGCCTCGACGTGCAGCTGGGCGGCGGTATTGCGGCTCGTATTTTCCGTCCACTTTTCCGGATGATATCTCGTTCATGGCACATGTATCCGGTGGGGTTCTTATTTGGTCTGGGGTTCGACACCGCTACCGAAATTGCTCTATTAGGGATCTCGGCGGCGGCTGCGGCAAAAGGTTTGTCGTTGGGTGCTATGGCCGTATTCCCTATGCTTTTTACCGCCGGCATGACGCTGATCGATACAACCGACGGCATTCTGATGATTGGCGCCTACGGCTGGGCGTTCATGAAACCGATCCGCAAACTGTATTACAACCTTACCATCACGTTCGTCTCGGTAATCATAGCATTAATTGTTGCCGGGACTGAGGCCATGGCGCTGCTAAAAGATCGATTGAACTTGACTGGAGGAGTGTGGGATTTCATCGGCAACCTTAATGATAACTTCGGGGCCCTGGGTTTTGTCATCATCGGCGTGTTCCTGCTAAGCTGGCTAGGGTCGGTGATAATCTATCGAATCAAAGGCTTCGACCGGCTTGAATCGACTGAAGCAACCACAGAATAAGCGGCAGGTGCCGGGCCCATCATTTGAATTTTTCCCGCATGGCAGCGATACCCGGTATCCGGTCCATCAGATGCCGATGTGTGCTGTCAAAATTCTGGATCAGCGATCGCCCTGTTCTGCCGACAAGGATTGTGAATATGTACGCGGCGTGCCCGGGAGATGTTACGGTCGGGTGATAGCCGGCGGAGAAGGCAAAGGTGTCCCCGTCCCGGGTCATATAAGCGGTCGAGTCCCCTTCGGGACTGTACCAGAGCTGCGCGCCGAAGCCGGTCGCCGGGTTGAAGCGCCAGTGGTAGACTTCCTCGTGCGCGGTCTCTCCTGGCTGATCGGTGCTGTGCTTGTGCGGTGGATACCCAGACCAGCAACCTTCATCTGCATAGAGTTCGCTGACCAGTAAGTTCCCCGCTCGACCGGCACCGTTCTGGCCCAGGATGTGAAAGATGCGGCGACGGGATTTCGTTTCGTTCGAGCCGACGTCAACCATATCGACCTCCTCTGGCCTGATGCGGAATGGAGCCATCCTTCGATCCCACAAACCTCCGGCAATCGCAATCTCGCAACTGCTTTGCGCGACGATAGCGACCTCAGAGTCCGGTCCTGCGTAGACGGCGTCGGCTTTGCCATCCCAAATGCTGGGCCGACAGCCCAATGCCGGGAAAGATTCGCTATCTACCGCCAGGTCACACGTCCCTGCCATCGGCACAACAACCGACTCAAATCGAGGCAACCGATACCGGTAAGTTTCGCCCGCCGCCAATCTGACCAGATTGAAATGGATGCGCTCGACGGGCTTGTCCCCGGCAAGAATCGCTTTGTTCTTATTATCGAAAGCGCGGATTAGAGTTTGAGACATGGAGTGCTCCAGAACTAAAATTAAACACGTTGCTTATGGAGCCGGGCATCAAAGCGAGAGGTCGGATCGCTAAACTGCGCAGACTCCGGAAACCCAGTAAGCAAAAAAAAGTTCCGGCGGCAAGCCCTGCCGCCGGAACTGCTCACTTGCTTCGGAAATCCAAGCTTAGGCCAATCGGCGCAAAGAGCGCCGGCTACGAAGAATGCACATCCCGATCAGAGATGTAGATCCGAGCGCCAGCAGACTCAGGAGAGAAGGTTCGGGCACAGCTATCGGGCTGCCGACAAATCCGACAGTGGAGGGCGCGTCTCCCACCAGGGCGAAACCAACAATCTGACCGAAATTATTAATGCCATTGATCGTGGTCTGGCTTGCCCCGGGATCATCAACCGTTGTGAAAATCCCGCCGCTGTAGATGAATCCTTGCGGATTGCTTGTGGCGGTGTTTTGGAAAAACCCGACCACCTGCCCCAGATTGTTCAACCCCAAAGCTTCTGTAATCGCCGCCCCCGGGACAGAGAGTGTCATCAACTTACCAGCGCTCCAGAGGAAGCCATTATCGCCCCCGCTCGCGTTCGCGTAGAACCCCGTAACTTGCCCATTGTCATTGATATCTGTCGCCTGACCCGAGGCGCCGCCCGGCAGGCTAAGCAGGTTGAATGTACCGCCCGGCTGCAGGATGTAAGGATGTTGTAAACCGCTGGGGTCCTGGAAGTACCCGGCTGCCTGGCCATTGTTGTTGAGGCCGAGTAACTGATTAAACGTCGTGCCTGCGAAATCGACATTGGTGAAAACACCATTGTTGTCGAGGAACCCATGATTGGTTCCGAATGCGTCGATATAGAATCCGGACGTTACGCCGGCATCGTTAATGCCTGTGACCTGGGTCTGCGCCGAGTTCGGAAAGTTCTCAGAAGTAAAAGTAAGACTCGGCAACGTTAGGGTGAAACCCTGGTTAATCGCCTGTCCATGATAACCGGCGATGACGTCGCCGTCATTGATGCTGAGCAGTTGAGTAAAGGTATCACCCGGGAAGGCAATATTCTGGAAGGAATATTGTTGGGCGCGAACCATGCCCGGGATGAGCAGAAAGCCTGCCGCCAGGGCAAGCCAGATCATTTTGAACGCTATAACCGCAAAGCCATAGGGCCCGCCGCGATACCCCAAGCTTCTCGTCGACTGACCGGCGAAAAATCCTTGATCTATTTTGCTAGCAGCATGCCTGCTATGTAGACCTGAACTTCTAGCCGTCTCCCTGGAACGGGAATTTAGTTCTTGATTATTCATCCTTGCACTCCTAGGCTTGTCAAATCCGTGAGTCGCATTTCTTAAAATTGCGAAGCCCGGCTACAACCCCGTTATTTTAGTTTCTCTCGAAAAACTACGTCTAGCCACCCCATCGTGACGTCCTAGGCTACCAGAAAGACGAAGTTGTTCTAGAAACAAAATCGCCATAATTGCATCCAAAAACCTATAATTTGTCAATATCCCCATAATTTTCAGTACGAAAATATAGACAGAACCCGGTTCAAGAGAGCGAACCCACGGTGAAAGCGCGTTTTTCACTCGCCCCCGCCATTAGCGAGGCCGCTGAACCCCGCTGCGCCACGCCTAGCGCTATCAAACTGCCGGATACCCCTCGCTGGTCTGAGGCGCGGCCTCGCTAGGTTCGTGTTGCTGTTTTGTGCGGCCGATAGAACCATAACGAGGGTCCAAGAGATCAAAACCGCCAGACACAGATAATCAGCGTTGCTTCGTTGTTGTATTACAGAGACTTATCTCGTATGAGGCTCAGGTTTGTGTGTGACATTGACTCAAATGAATGAGGGATGGTATGACCCAACGGCAACGCGAAGCTCTGGTAGATCTTCTCCTCCTTGGGATGTTCGCGGATCGAAACCTGAAGGTGAGTGAAGATCAGAAGATTTTATCTGTGATTGAAGAGATCGGCTGGCAATCGTATCAAACACCCGATCTGTATTTTCAGTCGGCAATCGCTAGGGTGCGCGACGCGTCTGAGACAAACGAGGGGACCCGTTATCGGCTCCACAAGATTAGTGAAGCACTGGGGGACGCCGAAACGCGGGCTCTGGCGTTAAATCATTTGGCCAAGTTCCTGGCGCTGGACGGTGCTGTCGATTTGGACGAGGCAAATTTCTTGAACGCCGCGAAAACTGAGTTCGGAATCGTGGATTGATCCTAAAGCCTTACGATGTCACACGGCGCGAACAGCTCTGTCACCTTATATCGGTTTTGATTCCGGTGCACTATTCGGTGGCTTCAGTTCTCAAAACCATCCGGCGTGCGAACCGATCGTTGCTCTGACGACGGAGAATGACAAAAGTGTTGTTGTCACCGTACATAGCCCAAGGTCCAGTGGGGACTTCGCGGAACTCGGCAAACTTCCAATCACACGCATCTTTGTTGCCAAGGCCGAGGTAGTCACGGACGGCGGGCGATACATCTAATCCGGCACCTTGATTCAAATTTGGTCTGGGACGTTCATTTCCAAACACGTATTGCCAATGGTCGGTACGGAAGGGCCCACAATCTTCCCACTGAGCATAACAAACTTTGTTTCCGTGCCGAATACAAATCCACCTGCCTTTGCAAACAGTCTGGCCGTCGCGGACAAACGCTTGTTTGAACCAGGGTATCACCTGGCTGGCCTCGTATTTGGTATGACCACCTTCGACATCGTTGTAGGGGAGAGCCACGTAAAAAGGATTTTGGCGAGGCACGAAGTTGAGGGGAATAAAGTTTCTGCGCGAGCCAGCGTCGGGGGTATCATACCCTCCATAGCTGTAATACCAATACTTGTCCCAGGAACTGCGATCGTTGGGCACGGGGTTGTTGCCGCTCGGGCGCTCGCCGATCCAGAAAATTGTAGTGACGATGCCAACCCGCCATGGATACCGTCCCGGTCCGCTGCTCAGGGCTGCGCCGCGTCCCATCAGCGAAGGTCCAGTCATGTAGCGAGGACCATCGCCAGTAAACGTGGTTTTTGTAGGCGACATGATCACTTTGGGTTCGATTTTGAGAAGTGCGTTTTCGCGGAGCTTCATCGCATACTTCGCAAAGTCTGTACTGCTCTCGTATTGAGACTGCGCTAAAGTCTTTCCGCCTAAAACTCCAAACACACACACCGAAAGAATAAGTGACAACCTCATGGCAAATTGAATTGCTTTTCTACGGGTAATGTGGTCGGCAGAGCAAGCGCTTTTTGCATTTTTAATAACAAAAAGCTCTTTTTTTTGCTAAAATCGGGAGTCGAGACCGATTTTCAACAGAACTTGCGACACAAATCCAGTTTGCAAGCCCGCAAAAAATCACGCGCTGACTTCGACGAGCTCTGTCGAGTCGCTCATTGCGGGCTCACAAATCTCTGAAGATTTGTGAGCGATACAGGCTAGTAGCGCCTGAGGACAGTATCTTTGAGGAATCGCTGATCGTCGGGCGCCGGATAATCAAGCGTAAAGTGGAGGCCGCGGCTTTCAGTTCGAGCGAGGGCGCAGTCGACGATCAAGCTGGCAACGGTGCAGAGATTCCGCAATTCGAGAAGATCTGTCGTGAGTTTGAAGTCCCAATAAAAGTCTTGGATTTCACGCAGCAAATTGCGTAACCGCGTACTTGCCCGCAGCAATCTTTTGTTAGTGCGCACGATTCCAACGTAGTCCCACATCAAGCGGCGAATTTCGTCCCAATTGTGATAGATGACGACGACCTCATCAACATCTTGGGCGTGACCCGGGCGCCATTCTGGCAGCTCGAACGCTTGAAGATACTTTGAATACTTCGGCTTCAAGAGTGCGCGCGAACAACGCGCAGCCATGACCAGCGCTTCGAGTAGTGAATTACTTGCCAACCGGTTCGCCCCGTGCAAGCCGGTGCACGCTACCTCGCCGACAGCGAAGAGGCCACGAAGCGTGGTTGCGCCGTCGAGGTCGGTCTTGACTCCGCCGCACTGGTAATGTGCTGCCGGAACGATCGGGATCGGCTGCCTGGTCATGTCGATCCCAAGGCTCGCACACGTTTCGTAAATGTTGGGAAACCGGTCCTTCAGGAAGGCGGCGGGTTTGTGGGTAATATCGATGTACATGCACTTGGCACCGGTGCGCTTCATTTCCGCGTCGATTGCGCGCGCGACGATGTCGCGTGGTGCTAAGGCGGCCAGTTTGTGAAATTTTAACATGAATTCACGCCCGGAGGCATCGACCAGTTTACCTCCCTCTCCCCTCACCGCCTCACTGATTAGAAACGACTTCCTCTCGGTATGAAACAGGCACGTGGGATGGAACTGGATGAATTCCATGTTGGCCACTGCGGCACCGGCTCGCCAAGCCATGGCGACACCGTCTCCAGTTGCAATATCGGGATTCGTTGTATAGAGGTAAACCTTCCCGCAGCCGCCGGTGGCAATGATCACTCGATCGCTCCGAATCGTTTCGACTGTCCCAGAACCTTCGTTGAGAACGTAGACGCCAATCACGCGATCCTCAGTCGTGTAACCGAGTTTACCTGTGGTGATCAGGTCAACCCCCATATGATTATCGAGAATCTGGATGTTCCGTTCCTCAACAACGGCATCGAGCAAGCGCTGCTCAATCTCGCGACCCGTCGTATCGTGATAGTGAAGGACTCGTCTTTTGGAGTGCCCTCCTTCTTTCCCCAGATCCAGCTCTCTGTGGCCGTCCTCCAGGATTCTTTCGTCGAAATGGACTCCGATCCGCATGAGTTCTCGAACTGCAGTCGGTCCTTCAGTGATGATTGTCCGCACGGCGGTTTGATCGCAAAGACCGGCGCCTGCGACCAACGTGTCCGAAATATGCAGGTCAAACGAATCCTCTGCACTGGTCACACAGGCGACTCCTCCTTGTGCCCACGCTGTGTTGGAATCGGCTGGTCTGCGCTTTGTGACGATCGCAACGGAGCCATGTGCAGCCAGTTTCAACGATAGACTCAGCCCCGCGACACCGCTCCCGAGGACAACAAAGTCAAACTGATTCATTAAATTCGGCTGCTCTGGTTTATTCCTGGTTCGTCAAAGTGCTTTGTACTAATCGGCAAAAATCACGCCAAAGCCCAAGCGACGCCCTCGCTGCGGGAGAAAGCTCAAGCCGCCTGCGTCACGCCTTCTTCGAGCAATCTCAAGATGCCGCGCAAAGGAATCGCAACCCACTTCGGACGATTGTTAAGTTCATAGCGAAGTTCATAAAGGGCCTTGAGAATGAGGAAGCTTCTGAGCAAGAGCCTCAGGTCATCTTCATCTTTAGGGATGAAAACGGCGTTAGAAGCCGTACTCAGATAGGACCCGAGGAATACCTGGCTGGCTCTTGTTGACCAAAGGTCGGCATACGCTTCGAGCGTATCCTGATCAAGCGGACGGATAGTCCTGGACTCAAGTAAGCCGTGATGAGCCGCGTAATTAAATGAGCGCAACATCCCCGCCACATCAATTAGTGCGCAACGTTTCAACCGGCGTTCGCCCAGCGGTCTGGCCGGTTCACCTTCAAAGTCGAGGATCACGAAATCTTTGCCGGTGAACAGCAGTTGCCCCAGGTGATAGTCTCCGTGAATCCGGATTTTTTTGACATCGATTGGGTCGCGCAGGAGGAAATCGTGACAAGCGCCCAGCTCCTCAGCGCGCAAAAGGACGTTCTCCGCCAAACTTCTGGAATACTCTTCGAGACCGCCGACCGACCTCCTGAGCAGTGCGAAAGTATGTTTGGCTTCGCTTCGGATGGACTGGAAAATCGAACGCTGGTGCTGAAGCGAAAATGGCTCGGGAGCGAAATCTGACGATTCGGTGTCGTGGGCCAAAGCGAGATGCATCTCTGCGCTTCTTTGCCCTAAAAGGCGAACGGTCTCGAGATGGACTCCTTCGATTACGCTCGCGAGCGGTTCTGGAACTTGATCCCAGAGACCGACCGATGGTGGCTGCGGGAACTGAGGTTCGGCCAGAACCCGATCGAAATATCGACTAACGGCTCCCAGTGTATGGGACCATCCGTCCTGTTCGTTCGGAGTAAACCCCTGAATCATCACGACCGATCCCGGATCCTGACCAGGTGCGACGTATTGAATATCACCGAGATAGGCGGGTACATGTTCGAAGCCGCACTTGTCGCTCAGTTGTTTGGTTAACTCCAGATCGGGATTGATGCCTTCTTCGAGCTTCCTGAACAGTTTCAGGTAGATCTTGTCGTCGTAGATGATGGAGCTATTGCTCTGTTCTACTTTTAATATTCTGCATGATTGCGGCGGACCATCACTGAGGATTTCTGCCAGACGCACAGATTTGGTAGGAACTAACCTTCCGACTCTACCGGCCAGATTGCGCCCTTCCGCCGTTATATCCAGCAGAATGCGTTGAAAAGCTTGTGAACTGGTGGCATCGACCATCAAATCGGCATCGCCATTCTGACCCATTCGAGCGATCACCGTCGCGGGATATTCCACTTCGATCTTGCGTGCTTCCTCTCCCGAAATCATGCGGATCGGCAAGACATAGAGATCTCGCGGACCTTCAACAAAATTAAAAGCAATCAAGAGGAGCTGTCCAAGCCCGTCTCCCCGGAAATCGACGAGATCCAGCAGACTTAGGTTCAAAACCGTCCGCGCTTTGCTTCGGAACCAGCGGCAGTTTTTGATGTAATGTGCCAGTTCCCGGTCGATAAAGCGAGATCCGGTCGTAGTAAACCACCAAGCCGGCTCGCCATTGAAACTTACGATCGGTAAAGCTCTGTCACCGCCGGCGACACCTGTTGTTTCCGGAGGCGTTAGGAGGAGCCAATATGAAGTATGCGGCCCAAGAGTAATAGGATACTTGCTGTCTCGGATAACAGGAAATCGGCTGTGACCAAAAGTATCTTCCGGCACCCAGCCTAACCAATTCTGCAGGTCCAAATCGACTGCCTGCGAGAACCTGGACAGATTAACAACAACCAGAATGGTTTGCTTATCGTAGGTGCGCGTAAATGCGAGCACTTTATTATTGGACGGCGTGAGCATCTGAAAATCGCCGTGGCCGAACGCCGGGAAACGTTTACGAATCGCGATCACTCGGCGCATCCACCAGAGGAACGAGGACAAATTCGTCTCCTGGACCTCCACATTAACCGCCTCATAGTGGAACTCGGGATCGATATTGACCGGTAAAAAGAGGGAGTGCGGATTGGCGCGGGAAAACCCGGCGTTTTTGTCTGCGTTCCACTGCATGGGAGTGCGGACGCCGTTGCGGTCGCCAAGATAAATGTTATCTCCCATCCCAATTTCATCTCCGTAGTAAAGAATTGGGCTCCCCGGCAATGAGAACAACAAAGAATGAATTAACTCCAACTTCCTACGATTGTTACCTAACAGAGGTGCTAGTCGCCTGCGAATGCCGAGATTGATCCGGGCACGGGACTCTCGCGCGTAGACGCGATACATGTAGTCGCGTTCTTCCTCGGTGACCATCTCGAGCGTTAGCTCGTCATGATTGCGCAGGAAGATAGCCCATTGACAGTTCTCTGGAATGGCCGGGGTTTGCTCGAGGATGTCGACAATGGGATAGCGGTCCTCCATGTGCAACGCCATGAACATCCGCGGCATCAGAGGAAAATGGAACGCCATATGGCATTCATTTCCTTTTCCGAAATAGGCCACGGCATCCTCGGGCCACTGATTCGCCTCCGCCAAAAGCATCCGGTCGCTGTATTTCGCGTCGATGCGCGCCCGTAACTCCTGCAGGATATGATGCGTCTCGAGGAGGTTTTCGCAGCTGGTGCCTTCCCTTTCAATCAGGTAGGGGACGGCGTCGAGTCGCAGCCCGTCGATCCCAAGATCGAGCCAGAATTCGAGAATCTCAAACGCCGCGGCTTTGACCGCCGGATTGTCGTAATTCAGATCGGGTTGATGGGAAAAGAACCGGTGCCAGAAATAGGATTTGGCGATCGGATCGTAGGTCCAGTTACTAACCTCGTAGTCCTTAAAAATGATCCGCGCTTCCCTATATTTGTTGGGATCATCAGACCACACATAATAGTCACGCCATGGGTCCCCGTTCGCGGCGCGCCGAGATTTTTGGAACCAAATATGCTGGTCGCTGGTGTGGTTCAGTACAAGCTCGGTGATCACGCGCAGACCAACGTCGTGGGCCGCCTCCAGAAATCTTTTGAAGTCATCCAGCGTGCCGTAGGAAGGATTTACGGTGAAGTAGTCGGCGATATCGTACCCATCGTCCTTGAGCGGTGACGGGTAGAACGGCAAAAGCCAGATTGCGGTAATACCGAGGTTTTTGAGGTAGTCCAGCCTGCTGAGCAGTCCCTGAAAATCTCCGATGCCATCATTATTCGCATCGCAAAAGGTCTTGATGTGCAATTGATAAATAACGGCTTCCTTGAACCAGAGCGGTGTCGGCGGCTTGGCGACTTCAGGTGTCTGGGTCTCGATTGTTTGAATCTGCATAGAGGATTTAGGTTCGGAGTTCGCGTTTTGGGATTCAAAGTTCGGGCGAAACGTATAAAGGAATAAACCCGCTCAAAACTGCTTATCAAGGGAAGAGCCCGCGATCCTGGCGAGCCTTCACCACCCGTTCCACTCCGAGAGCAAGAGCAGCCAGGCGGTGGGGAATTTTTTCTTCTTTAGCGCGCCTGATCACAGCGCCAAATGATTGCTCCAGAACACGAAAAAGACGGTCGACCACCTCGGTCTCATTCCAGAAAAAACTTTGGAGACTCTGGACCCATTCAAAGTAAGAGACAATCACACCACCCGCGTTGCAGAGTATGTCCGGAATTACGAAGATCTCGCTCCAACGGTCAAACAATACCTTATCGGCATCGACAGTGGTGGGCCCATTGGCAGCCTCCGCCAGGATCCGGCACTGAATTTTCCCGGCGTTCCCTCCATGAATGACTCCGCTGACTGCCGCCGGTACCAGGACGTCACAACGCAGGGTCAAGAGATCGTCGGCCGGAATTGATTCGGCGCCGGAAAACCCCGTCAGATCTCCGCGCTCAACGACATATTTATCGGCGGCGCGAACGTCAATTCCATGTTCGTTGTAGTAGGCGCCGGAGACATCGCTGATGCCAATGATTTTCATCCCATTCTTATAAGCCAGGCCTTGCGCGGCGACCGAGCCAACATTGCCGAATCCCTGGACTACAGCGGTGCCGTTGCTCAGCTTCATTTTCAGGACGTTCGCCGCGCGTTCGATGAGGTAAACGACACCGCGTCCGGTTGATTCTCTGCGTCCGGACGTTCCTCCGACGCTCACTGGTTTACCGGTCACGATTTCCGGAACCGAGTGCCCCTGGTGAGCGGAGTAAGTATCCATGAACCAAGCCATCACTTGCTCGTTGGTTCCCATATCGGGTCCCATGATGTCCGTGTGCGGACCGATAAAAGGGATCATTTCCTGCATATAACGCCTGGACAGTCGCTCGAGCTCGCCCCCCGAAAGCTTCCGTGGATCGACGTAGACGCCGCCTTTGGCGCCGCCGTACGGCAAGCCGGCGAGCGCACACTTCCAGCTCATCCACATCGCCAAGGCGGCCACCTCCCCAATCGTTACTGTGGGGCCAAATCGTGTACCTCCCTTGGTCGGCCCCATAGCCAGCGTGTGCTGAACTCTATAGCCCTGGAAACACTGCACCGAGCCGTTGTCCATGCGAACCGGAACGGCCACCGCGATAGATCGTTTCGGGTACATTAAACGATCGCGCATATTCATCGGAATCTGGAGATGCTCAGCGATCATCCTGAATTGATCGCATGCCATCTGGAAAGTTGTGTCAGAGTAAATGTGCTGCATTGCAATCGGGGGAAAGCCGCGCTGAGCGGCCTTTTCACCTGGGTTAAACTATTTGTCGACAGTTGGAAGCAGGGGGGTTTACAAATTTTTACGATGTCTCGCATTGACAGGATAGGCAAGACTAACGGTGGAGGATTCTGTGCTTTCAGATTTTGGTTTTGCGGTCAGCTAAATCGCAGTTTTAGAGCCGAAGAGTGGAACGTTTGCTGACAAATTCTTGCGGGTGCGGGCGGATCGAATAATGATGCGGGCGCAGAATTACGACGCGATGCCAGCAAAAGCAGCAGCACCCAGCGCCGAACAATCATCGGGTGGAGCGGCCTTCTTTGTCGCAGCCGGAATTATGTTGAGCCGGGTAGCCGGATTGATCAGGGAACGCGTTTTAGCGCATTATCTTGGCACGCTGCCCGCGGCAGACGCTTTTCGCGCGGCCCTGAGGATTCCAAACTTTCTTCAGAACCTTTTTGGCGAAGGTGTTCTGTCGGCTTCGTTTATACCGGTTTATTCGCGCCTCTTAGCTGCTTCGGACGAAAAAGCTGCAAACGACCTGGCGAGTGTCGTTGGATCAATTCTGGCTGTGCTCACTTCGAGCCTGGTGATAATCGGCATTCTGAGCGCCCCGCTTTTGATCGATGCGATCGCACCCGGGTTCACCGGTGAAACACGGCAACTGACAATCACCCTGGTTCAAATCCTCTTTCCCGGGGTCGGCGCATTGGTGATGTCCGCGTGGTGCCTGGGAATTCTGAACAGTCACGGGCGGTTTTTTCTTTCCTACTCCGCGCCGGTTTTGTGGAACCTGTTCATCATTGCCGGCCTGTTCACCTTTGGCGCCACAAAGTCTTTGTCGATGCTGGTCGTCTACGCGGCGTGGTGCTCAGTGCTTGGCAGCCTTGCTCAACTTTTTGTGCAGGTCCCCACAGTTTTGCGGTTAACCCAGCAGTTACGCTTTTCGCTCGACACGGCCTCAACGCATGTGCGCAGCGTACTCACGAGCTTTGTTCCGGTGTTCCTGAGCCGCGGTATTGTCCAACTGAGCGCCTACATCGACAATCTCCTTGCAAGTCTGCTCCCATCCGGGTCTGTCGCTCTGCTTACATTCGCGCAAACGATCGGTCTGCTACCGATCAGCCTATTTGGGATGTCCATCTCAGCGGCGGAACTGCCGGCTATGTCACGCACTCTGGCCGGCAACGACAAGGAGGTGCGAAATGAGCTCGTGAAGCGATTGGCTGCGGCCATGCGACGAATGGTATTTTTCGTTATCCCCGCGGCCATGAGCTTCTTTGTTTTTGGGGACACCCTGGCCGGTCTGCTTTATCAGTCGGGTCGTTTCACGCGTGTCGACAGTACCTATGTTTGGGCCCTCCTGGTGGGCTCGGGCGTTGGACTGGTCGCTTCCACGTCGGGCCGCCTTTGTTCTTCGGCGTTCTACGCCCTGCGTGACACACGCACACCTCTTAGGTTTGCCATTGTCCGGGTTTTTCTGACGGTCGTTCTCGGTTATTTGTCTGCGTTTCCGATCCCGAAGCTGTTGCACCTGGATCCCAGATGGGGGTTAGCGGGCTTGCCGGCGTCAGCTGGCGTCGCCGGCTGGATTGAGTTTTTGCTGCTCCGTGGCTCCTTACGGAGCCGGGTTGGTTCGTTTTCGGTTCCTAGAATGTTGCTGTTGCGCCTCTGGGGCGCAGCCGCCTGCTCTGCGTTGGTCGTCTTCCCGCTAAAGCTCTGGCTGAGCGGACATCCGTTACTCTCTGGAGTGGTGATTCTGCCGTTATACGGATTGCTTTACTTTGGAATGACCCTGTTATTGAGGGTTCAGGAAGCGCATGCCCTGATCGGGCGATTAAGACGCCGGTAGGCGGGAGCCTCGCCCTACCGGCCGGAGCGCGTCCCTTGTCTACCACGGTCATACGCAGATCGCGTGGAGCCGCCTACCCTACATTTCTCAAGTCCAACCTTGCGCGAGGGGTCGTTTCCCGTTAACCGGTATTGCTGAAAAACTCTCCGTGGCACCGGAGAGTTGTGGAGCGACGCCCAGGGAGCTGCAAGCATGGGAACTGCGCCTAGGGGGAGCGAGCAGAAGGGAGCTGCAGGCAGCTCCCCTCAAAGCGTCACTCGCGATCAGGGGCTTTTTCAGCCGAATCGTCAGCCGAGAACAGACCCGTATGGTAGATAACAACGGAAAGCGCCTTCAGAAACGCTGGCACGAAGTGCTTGATACGCAGGCAGGGCAACCCCGCGCTCCCTATGCTGGGCTTGTGAGCGAGTTGGAACGAGCAACCTCTGCGGACCTGCGGGAACTGGAGGAACGATTGGATGCAACGTTGCGAGAATTGGGCATCACGTTCGAGCTTCCGTCCGGGGATCATCATAATACGTGGTTCTGTGACCTGTTGCCGCAGGTTTTCACAAGCGATGAATGGAGACAAATTGTAAGCGGCTTCCAACAAAGATTTCGCGCATTCGACATCTTTTTGGAAGACGTGTACGGCGACCGAGAAATTCTGAGACAAGGCTTTATCCCGATCCCGGCGGTTCTGGGAAGCCCGAACTTCCAGAGAAGCGCGGCCAGCCTGCGGCCTGCTGGGGGCCATTTCCTGCACCTCAGCGGGCTTTGTATCTGCCGAGACCCCTCTGGCCGCCTTGTGGTCAAGAACCACTACCTCAGTCATGCCTCGGGTCTCTCGTACATGATTCAAAACAGGCGTCTGCTGGCGCGTGTGTTGCCGGAACTGTTCCAGAGCCAGCCGGTTGAATCGATAGCTGATATACCGACCGACATTCTACTGAGGCTGCGAGCGACCGCCCCGCGGCCCGAACCTTCCGTGGTTCTGCTGACCCCGGGGGTGGAGAGCGCCGTTTATTCTGAGCACGGGTTCCTGGCAAGGAGAATGGGAATTCCGCTTGTAGAAGGCGGCGATCTGGTGGTCTTGGATGACAGGGTGTTTCTAAGAACAGTCTCGGGCCTGGAGGGGGTCGATGTCATTTATTCCAGGCTCGCGGATCCATGGCTGGACCCGTTAGTATTCAAGCGAGAAAGTCACCTTGGGATTCCGGGTCTGGTTCACTGCTTTCGAAAAGGCACCGTATCAATTGTTAATAGTATTGGGTCGCAGCTCGCAGATGACCGCAGCCTGATTCATTTTTCCAATGCGATCATCCGCTTCTACCTTGGGGAATCGCCCATTTTGCCTTCCATTCAAACCTACTGGCTCGGTGATCTGGACCAGCGGGAGATTGTCTTCGAACAACCCGAACGGTTCCAGCTGCGGACTTTAACGGGAGAACGTTTCTTACAATTTACGGGAGACGAAAAGTCCTGGAACGAGATCCGGACAGAGGTCCGACGTACGCCACATCTTTTCGTTGCGCAGCCGGTTGATGATTGCGCGGAGACTGTCTGCTTCTCGCACGGAAAAAAGACCTCGCGGTTGCAAGATCATATTGTGTACGGCATTCGCGACGGCGATCGATTCGATGTTTTTCCTGGCGCCCTTACACGGGTTTCTGCGACGGAGAAGGGGCGGACTGAGTCGCAGCATGGCGGCGGCGGCAAAGACACGTGGGTGCTCCAGGAGGTGTCGACTGTCGTTTCCACGACAGAGCCATTTCGACGACCGAAAATCTTACCTGCCAGACCGGTCACGAGCCGGGTTGCGGAAGGTTTTTACTGGCTGGGGCGCTACCTGGAGCGGGCGATGAATATATCGAAGATGATCCAGGTGATTGAAACGATCGAGATGGAAGAACTGACCTCGGCGGAACGGAAACTCTATCGGCCGGTTTGGAACCGGCTGCTGCCGCCCTTGGAGCATGCTGGAAAGAAAGGACGGCGCAGCATGGCCAGCCCCATTGAGCGATACCGGCTTATGCTCGATTCCAGCGAGATGGGCTCGGTTAATTCGATACTAAAAAAGGGCATAAGAAACGCCGATTCGTTGCGCGAGACTATCAGCCCGGAAGCGTGGTCGGCTCTGGGCACGCTCCGCGGCTTTTTCATGCGCAGCCGTTTTCGCCCGGAGACTACAGATCGCGAGGCCCGAAAGACGACGCGACGCCTGTCAGATGCCGCGGTGGCCGTGATTCCGCAATTCTTTGCCACAGCGCAACTTTCGATGCTTGCAGACGACGGCTGGCGCTTCAGCGAACTGGGCCAATTCGTTGAGCGGGCGATCACGACGGCGAACGCGACGAGCAGCGTAGCCCAATCAATCGTGAAGCGACTGGACTCGCTGCACTCGATCGAGATCGAGCTCTCTGCGTTTCTGCGTCTTCTCGGTTCACGGGATGCGTACCGGCGCATTTACCAGACAAGAGCGGAGCCTCCGCAAGTCCTGGAGTTTCTCTGGCAAAACGGCGAAATGCCTCGGTCAGTGACGTACTCGCTCCGGCGATGCGCCGAACTGCTCAGAGCGTCGCTGCCGAACAGTTCCCCGACCGCGCAAAAAGCGCAGTCTTTCCTGGACGAACTGCTCAGAACGATCCGGCGACTGGATTGGTACAATTTTTTCATCAACCAGGATGAGACGCACATCCGGTTGCTGCGTCATGAAGAATTGCTTGCGCTTCTGGATGAGTTGCTTTCAGAGACGCAAGAGCTACACCACGTGATAACTGACAACTTTCTGAGCCACCAGAGTATCATTTCTGATCCAGAGCCGACGTTGTTCTAGGAGTTCAGGAGTTGCAGGAGTCCAGGAGTTGCAGAATTAGGCGTGGCGTGTGACGCAATGTAGCATAGGCTTCCAGGCTTATCGTCTTCGGCGGAAAGAACTGAGCCCGTGGCGCTCCGGTTGGCCGCCCAGGCGCGTTCGTCGGAAACAACTTCCGAACTGCATCAAACATCTGGCGACTGGAGCAAATACAGGCTGGAAGCCTATGCTACATTGCGTCACGCGTCGTGGTATTCTGCAACTCCTGAACTCCTGTAACTCCTGAACTCCTGGATTGCTTCCCCCCGATTTCGCTGGATAATCGTTCTCATCCCCCCATGAGCCAACCAACTCGCTCTCTCGAATTCTGTCGTCGTGCCTTGGAGCAGCCTGAGAAGTTCTGGGCAGAGCAAGCCCAGGCAATTCATTGGCAGAAGCCGTTTAGTCGCGTGTGCGATTTCAGCAGACCGCCTTTTGCGAGATGGTTTGTCGGCGGCGAAACGAATCTTTGCTACAATGCTGTCGACCGGCATCTTGCCTCCCGTGAGAATCAGCCGGCTCTCCACTACATCTCAACTGAGATTAATGCCGAACGCTCTTTCACGTACCGCGAACTCTACAACGAGGTCTGCCGGTTCTCGGCCGTCCTTCGATCGCTCGGTCTGAAGCAGGGAGATCGGGTTATCATTTATCTGCCAATGATTCCGGAGGCTGCTATCGCGATGCTGGCAAGCGTTCGACTTGGCTTGGTACACTCCGTGGTCTTCGCCGGGTTTGCGCCGACCAGTCTCGCAACGCGGATCGACGGTCCTTTGATTCACGGGATGCAGTCCGTCCTCTATGAAGGCCTTCCTATACGTCCGGACGGAGGCATCTGGTGGCGGATCGTAGAAAAGTACCGGGCAGCAGTCATGTTCACGTCTCCAACCGCCATTCGCGTCTTGAAACGTCAGGATCCCGAGTATCTCCACAAATATGACACGAGCAGCCTGCAACGGCTCTACCTCGCTGGTGAACCGCTCGACGAGCCGACTTGGAAGTGGATTGGTGACGCCTTAAAGATTCCGATCCTGGACAATTATTGGCAGACTGAGACCGGTTGGCCGGTCCTGGCTCTTTTACCGGGAGTTGAAACTCCGCAGATTCGGCCGGGGTCTCCGGGGATCGCCTTGTTCGGGTACGACGCAAAGATTGTCGATCCGGTGACCGGCGATTTACTGGCGCGCGGGGAGAAGGGCGTTCTCGCGTTCGGGCTGCCGCTGCCGCCTGGCTGTATGTCGACTGTCTGGAAGAACGATGAGCTATTCGAGCACCATTATTGCGGCCGTTTCCGGGGTAAACAGCTCTACGCGACGTTCGATTACGCGACAGAGGACGAGGATGGTTACTTTTTTATTTTGGGGCGCTCGGACGATGTGATCAATGTCAGCGGACACCGCCTCGGTACGCGGGAAATCGAGGAAACGGTTAGTACCCATCCGGCGGTTGCAGAAGTGGCGACGGTTGGCGCCGCCGACGAACTCAAAGGGCAATCGGTTCACTGCTTTGTTGTTCTGAAGAGGCCGGGAGATTTTTCATCGGGCGCCGCCGAGACAGCGCTCAAACGAGAAATCGAAGCCACCGTGGTGCAGATACCTGGATCGTTTGCACGCCCTGCCGCGATCTACCTGGTTCGAGCGCTGCCCAAGACAAGGTCCGGCAAGATCCTCCGACGCGCTATTCATGCGGCTGCAGAAGGTCGGGATACTAGAGACCTCAGTACTCTGGAGGACCCGATTGCACTCGACGCGATCAAGGAATTGCTCGAGGTGACGAAGAAGCAGGGGTGAGAGAGGTAGGGGCCGGGCGGTAGGGCCGGCTGGCGCTGGAGGGCTAAGCTCCCGACTTCCCCCCTGTTTCCCCTTGCTACGTCGGGCTAGCAGGGGCGCCATAGTTCCGCGTCCGCGGAACGACGGCGGCCGTCGTAGCAGCCAGCGCGCTACCGGCGGGAACCTGGAGGGGAGCTGCTTGCAGTTCCTTCCGGGGGGTGTCTTCGATGGGTGGTTCTGCGTCCTTTCGGCTTGTCGGCCGAAGGCGTTGCAAGCAACGCCCCTCCAAAACATTTGGTGAAGCGAAGCTCTTCAGCGGTGGCTGCGACGACGGAGCGTAGCCCTCCAGCCGCCACAGCACGACGCCCGCTCGCGCGGGACGATACGCCGATACGCCGACACGCCGGAGCGCACCCCCTACCCAACACTATTTGCCTTTTGGCCCGCGACTGAGTAAGTGTGCTGCCGAAAGGGAGGAGCGATGATTTTCCGGATCACACACACTACCGACTATCGCTACGGGGAACCGGTCGCTGAGGCGTACCTCGAACTTCGGCTGAAACCGCCAACTCGTGAGGTTCAAACGGTCCACGAACATCGTTTGATGATCGAACCGGCAACTCGAACTTCCGGTTACCGAGATTATTTCGGCAACGAGGTA
>Ga0213872_10000829_pt1 | contig 22421 bp, 22 predicted proteins | sample VelepicomBERX_R2_FD_160071 | JGI IMG/M metagenome (GOLD analysis project Ga0213872, IMG submission 160071) | Rhizosphere microbial communities from Vellozia epidendroides in rupestrian grasslands, the National Park of Serra do Cipo, Brazil - RX_R2 | ecosystem: Host-associated > Plants > Roots >...
GCCAGCGTGACGGTGGGAGCCGGAGCAACGACAGCCACCTTTACGATCACCACTTCTGTGGTGGCGTCCAACGCATCAGTCACGATTTCTGGCACCTACGGTGTAAAAAAGACCGCGACCTTAACGGTCATTGCCTCGGCGTTGACGTCTGTTACACTGAGTCCCGCCTCGGTAATCGGCGGGACATCGTCGACCGCTACCGTGACCTTGGCTGCGGCTGCACCCACTGGCGGCGCGGTAGTCACCCTAACCAGCAGTAACACTACGGCAGCGCAGGTGCCGGCCAGTGTGACGGTGATCGCGGGAGCAACCACAGCCACATTTTCAATCACGACTTCGCCGGTGGCGTCCAACGCTTCAGTCACGATCTCCGGAGCTTACGGCACCACAAAGACAGCGACCCTGACAGTTACTGCTGCTGCGCTGGCCTCGGTTACACTGAGTCCCACTTCGGTGGTCGGAGCGACATCGTCGACTGGAACAGTTACCCTGACGGGCCCCGCGCCGTCCAGCGGCGCAGTAGTCACGCTCTTGAGCAGTAACACAGCAGCTTCGCAGGTGCCGGCCAGCGTGACGGTAGCCGCAGGCGCAACCTCAGCCACGTTCACCGCGACGACCAGACCTGTCGCCAGCAACACCTCAGTGACCATCTCTGGAGCTTACGGCGCTACAAAGACGGCGACATTGACGGTCGCGGCGGCTACGCTGACTTCCGTTACTCTCAGTCCCACCTCAGTAGTTGGCGGAACTCCATCGACAGGCACCGTCACATTGACCGGGCCAGCCCCGTCTGGCGGCGCGGTAGTCACCCTGTCCAGCAGCAATACGGCTGCCGCCACCGTACCTGCCAGCGTGACGGTGTCTTCAGGGAACACGAGCGCAAGCTTCACGGTTACTACAAAATCCCTGTCGACCTCAGCGTCCGTGACTATCTCAGCAACCAAAGGAGGAACGGCCACCGCCACCCTGACCGTATCCTTTTAGGTCACTGTCGGCTCCCGGCTAACACACGACAAGCGCTCAACCTGCGTGTGAACAGAATCCGCGCGCAGGTTCTTTATCGTTGTTATGCCGCTTCCACCCTGAACAAAGACTCGATCACGTAATCTTGTTCGATTTCCGTCATTTGATGAAAGAGTGGGAGAATAAAAGTGGTATCTGCAGCGCGATTCGTTTGAATCAAAGTTTCTTTCCATCGATCCGATTCGTACGGCCGCTCCCGGTGGATCGGCATGATCCCTCGGCGAGCCGAAATGTTTTTTTCGAGCAGCTCCTGCATCACTGCATCGCGTTGCGCTGGGGAGCCGTCAATCAGACGAACCATATAAGACTGGAAATTATGCCTGCAGTTTGGAGGGACGATGGGGGTCTGCAACCACTCGATCGCCTCTAGAGAAGCAGCATATCGCTTTGCCAGATAACGACGCCGCTCCAGAAATCCGCTAAGGCGGTCCAGCTGAACCACTCCGATAGCCGCCTGCATATCAGTCATACGAAAGTTGAAGCCGATTTCGTCATAAGCCTCGGTGGTTACTTGTTTTGCGGTGTGCCGCACCATGTCTGACACACTCATCGCATGCTGCCGTAATCGTCTCAACCGTGATGCGAGGTTAGCGTCATTCGTGGTGATCATCCCACCCTCGCCAGTGGTCAGAATCTTTCGGGGATGAAAACTGAAGCATGCCATAAGACCAAGTGGCCGGCCAATGATTTCACTCTCATACTCGGAGCCGACCGCACACGCGGCGTCTTCGATAACGATCAAGCTGTGCTTGGCGGCTACTGCCATCACACTTGCCATCTGCGCCGGTAGCCCGATCTGGTGCACAACCAGAATTGCTTTCGTCCGCGGAGAAATTATCTCCTCGATCCTTGCCGGGTCCAGATTGTAGGTAGCCAGATCGATATCGCAGAAAACCGGTGTGGCTCCAACATATGCAATCGAGTTGGCCGTGGCGATGAAGGAAAGGCTGGGGCAAATGACTTCATCCCCAGCTTTAACACCTGCTGCGAGCAGGGCAAGATGAAGCGCCGTAGTACAGGACGAAACTGCTATCGCGTGCTCGCAACCAACATATTCGCCAAATTTCTGCTCGAATGCGGCGACGCGCGGCCCCTGCGTTATCCAGCCCGACCGCAGAGCCGCAACGACAGCCTGCTCTTCTTCAGAACCGAGGTAGGGACGAGTGACGGGAATTGGCCCCAATGCCCGAGCTGAGATCACATTCATCTCGCATCCCCGACAAGCATTGCTTGCTCTCGCTGCATATCACTATGCCAACGGATCAACGCGTTCACTCCTGTTTCAAGATCGACATCCGCTGTAAAACCAAGCATCCTTTGAGCCTTGTCTGTATACGCGCGCCGGGCTTGGACGTTGTTCACCTTTCGCGCTTCATGATATTCCGGCCACAAAGAGGAGCCAGTGATACGCAGCAGGGTGTAGCACAATTCTTTCAACGTTGTTTGCACACCCGTGCCGATATTGAATACCTCGTTGGCAACGTGCGATGTTAACGCCGCGAGATTCGCCCGGGCGACATCTTCGACGAAAACGAAATCCATCGATTGTGACCCGTCTCCGAAGATCCGGGGCGGCCTGCCCTCTTTGATCGCATCCAGCCATCGGATCATTACCTCCGTATAAATCCCGTCGAGATCCATGCGCGGCCCATACACATTGAAATAGCGGAGCGCAACGTACGGAAGCCGATACATGTCAAAGTACGCTCGGAACATCTGCTCGTTTGCTATCTTACCCGCTCCATATAAGGTCCGATTATTCAAAGGATGAGCCTCATCCATCGGCAGATAAGACGGATCTCCATAAACGGAGGCCGACGACGCAGCGACAATCTTCTTTACCCCATGCCGTACGGAGCTCTCCAGCACATTCAATGTGCCGCCGATCAGCACTTCTACCGCCTCACGGGGAGCCTCGGCACAGCGCGTGATTCGTAAGGCAGCCTGGTGGAACACGTAGTCGACGCCCTCTATCGCTCGGTCTACTCGGTCGACGTCGCGAATATCGCCTTCGATGATCACCAGGCCGCCCATACTGCTGGCTCGCTCAAGGTTTCTCCGTGTGCCACGGATAAAGTTATCCAGCACCCGTACCTCGGCCGCACCGGCATGCAACAACTGGTCGGCGACCGTGCTTCCAACGAAGCCCGCGCCTCCCGTAATCAGAAATTTTTTCCCCCTGATCGGATTCATCGCTTCATCCTCTCTGTGCTTGTGATTTCGGCGTTTCTCGGTATCGGATCACTCTTGCGGGCACACCGGCCACGATTGCATACTCGGGAACGTTGCTCGTCACTACCGCTCCAGCCCCGACAATCGAGTGCGCCCCTACATGTACGCCGGGAAGAATGGTCGCGCTCGTCCCTATATCGGCGCCATACCCTATGCGTACCGGTTTGATCACCAGCTCGGTCGCGATGATCGGGATTTCGACCGGTTCGCCGCTATGCGCCGAGCCGAGAACTTTCGCTCCCGGTCCCCATCCCACATAGTCTTCAATAACAAGATCCCGCGCATCGAAATAAGCGTGGGGACCTATCCAGACATGATGGCCGATGCGGCAGGCGCCGTCGAAGCGTCCCTGAATCATCGTGTGCGCACCGATGAAAACACCATTCCCCAGCTCAAAGGTCTCCGCGTGCTTGATGACGATCTGAGGTCCCACCAGCAACCCGTGACCCGCACGCCTGCACATGGCGCGAAAGAGAATACGTCGAAGCTGTGTTTCAAACGGTCCTTCATCGGCATGATATTTCGAGTAAAGTGCGAGCAGTTCGCGTTTTGAATACGTCTCCTTGAGGTGAGTCGCATACTCCCATTCCCACGCAGGATCGTCCGGAACCTCTGCACGTCCAAATACAGCCGGCACTGTTCTTGCCGAGCAGGTGACAGCCACCCGATCTTCAACCGGCATGGGCGTGCTCCAGTAACTCTGACGCGACTGCCTCGATAGCTTCCGTGGTAATTCCCGGATAAATGGGGAGAGAGAGAATTCGCCTTTTGATCCTCTCGGTCACCGGAAAGTCTCCTTCGCGGTAGCCAAGCGAGCGATATGCTTCCTGAACGTGGAGCGGGATTGGGTAGTGAAGGCCTGATTCGATTCCCGCCTCGGCCAGTTTCTGCCGAAGCTCGTCACGATTTCCCGATTGAATTACATAAAGATGATAGACATGATGCCGGTCCGGCAACTCCACCGGAACGATGATCTCGGCATCGGCAAATGCTTCATCGTAGGCCGCAGCCGCAGAGCGTCGCTGATCGTTCCAGCGGTCCAGGTATTTGAGCTTGAGCGAGAGGATTGCGCCCTGCAACCCCTCCATGCGCATGTTGAGCCCCGGGAACTCATGCTCGTACTTCTTCGACGATCCGTGGTCACGCCACATACGGATGCGGTTTGCCAGTTTGTCGTCATCAGTCGTTACTGCGCCGCCTTCGCCGCACGCTCCCAGATTTTTTCCCGGATAAAAGCTAAAACATCCGGCCGCCCCCAGCGAACCGGCATAACGGCCGCGATAACGGGCACCGTGGGCCTGGCATGAGTCCTCTATCACGGGAATCCCACGCCGCTGCCCGATTTCCAGAATCGGATCCATGTCAGCGGCCTGCCCATACAGATGCACCGGAATAATGGCCCGCGTCCGCGGTGTAATGATGTCCTCCAGCAGAGATGGATCCATCGTGTAGGACACCGGATCAATATCGACGAACACTGGCCGGGCGCCTGCTGCGGTGATTGCCTCCGCCGTGGCAATGAAGGTGTGCGGAACGGTTATGACCTCGTCACCAGGTCCAACTCCGAGTGCCGCGAGAACCAGATGCAATGCGGCTGTACCCGAATTCAATGCGATGCAATGCGTGCAGCCGACATACTCGGCAAACTTCTTCTCAAACTGCTCCACCTCAGGTCCCAGCACGAAGCATGACTGGCCCAGGACTCGGTCGAATGCCTCATGCAACTCTTCCCTCAGCTCGCTGTGCAGGGATTTCAAATCCACGAAAGGAACCTTCATTGACCCTCCAAGCTCTTCAGGATGCGGGCAGGATTTCCGGCGACCACGGTGTAGGGTGGAACGTCTCTTGTGACAACACTGCCCGCCCCCACCACGGCGTACTCCCCGATCGTTACCCCGCAAAGGACCGTGCTGCTTGTGCCGATCGAGGCGCCGCGCTTCACCACGGTCTCGATCACGTGCCAGTCCGCTTCGGTCTGTAGTTCTCTATCGCGGCCTGTCGCCCGCGGGTACTTATCATTAATGAACGAGACATTGTGTCCAACGAATACCTCATCTTCGATCTGCACGCCTTCGCAGATGAACGTATGGCTAGATACTTTGACATTCTTGCCTATCGAAGCATTCTTCTGGATCTCAACGAAAGTTCCAATCTTACTGTTGTCGCCGATGGAACACCCGTAGAGATTTACGAAGGCGAAAACTCTTACGCCGTCTCCGAACCGCACATCGTCTGCAATCCGGCACAGCTCTGGAGACGCGATCATCGGTTTTCCCGCAATGGCAGTCTGCCCGTTTGCGATGATATCCGCTTCTGCGTCTATCAGCTCGTGTGACATACCGGACTCCTCAGGCGATTGCGAGTTCTCTGAACTCCAGATCGACCAGCTTTCCCCGCTGTTTCATGGAACTGGACGCACTCTCGAGGATACGAACCACTCTCAGCCCAGCATGCCCCCCCGTGATCGGCTCCCGACCCCTTCGAATACAATCGACAAAATGCTGGATTTCGACCTTCAACGCTTCAGATACGTCCAACTGGGGCGCGAACATATCGCCCGAGCGATAATCGACCAGTACTCTATAGAGGGAATCGGCCGTCCCATTTACCGTAACGCCTTTGTCATAAACCTTCACCTTCTCGCTCGGTTCCATGTCGTCATAGACAATCATTTGTTTGCTGCCGCCAATCAGTGTGCGTCTGACCTTTACGGGAGACAGCCAATTCACGTTCAGGTGAGCGATCAGATTGTCCTCGAAGAACAACGTGACATAGGCGAGATTCTCGGTTCCGTTAAAGTGATTGATCCCGGTGGCCGCAACAGCGCAAGGCACGGAGGGAAGTACATAGCTCATGATGGCAAGATCGTGCACGGCTAGGTCCCAGATAACATCGACATCGCGCTGAAAGAGACCCAGATTGATCCGCGTGGAGTCGTAATAATAGATTTCCCCTAGCCCCCCCGACGAAACCAACTCCTTAATCTTCCGTACGGCTCCCGTGTAGACGAAGGTGTGATCGACCATCAGGGTAAGTTTGCGTCGCGCGGCTTCATCGATCAGGCGCAGAGCTTGCTCTGACGTCGAGGCCATCGGCTTCTCCACGATCACATGCTTGCCATGCTGCAACGCCTGCAAAGCAATCTCATAGTGAGTGAGTACCGGCGTTGCGATCGCGATCGCATCGATCTGGGGGTTTTCCAAAAGCCGGTGGAAGTCCGTTGTGACTTCCACCGACGGATACCGGCTGCCGACCAATTGGAGGCGCTCCTCGCGCATGTCGCTCACCGCCAGAACCTGCGTGTCCGGCACTTCAAATAGGTTACGAACCAGGTTAGGTCCCCAGTAGCCGTACCCCACAACCCCAAACTTGACCACGCTTCCTCCCGCCCTCCCGAACTAAGACCACTCACTGCACACGTTATGCAAATCGTTGCACACTAGCTTGGTCAGCCGCCTCAACCCGGGTCAAAGATGGTTTCCCGACGAATCGATGCGGCGAATCACAGAACAATTAACGAAAACACTCAGACCTCGCAGTACTTTTAGCACGCTTGCTTCCAAAGGTGCGCTGAGGAAACATCGCCCGGGAAAAAGCGCCTCGCTGCCTAAAACAGAGTGAGTTGCCTTCAACACTCAAGAGCATTTTCTGAACCGTTGGCCGGCATCTTGTCCATGCCCGCCCGTACCGTTCTCATTGGTGGCAACCCTGCTTCCTTGATCTTGTAAAGGAGCGCACGATAGCTGATATTTAGCGTTCGCGCAGTTTTGCGGCGGTTCCACTTATGCGCTTGAAGAACGTTCAAAATGATCTTCTTCTCCAGATGCTGAATGGCGCGCTTGGTCTGCACTCGCAAAGGTGTGTTCAGATCTACCGGATCCAGGGCTGGCACGTTCAGCTCTTCGGACTCATGGAGCATGGAGACAATTTGCTCTTCGGCACCCAGCACAACATATCGCTTTGCCACGTTCTCCAACTCACGAATATTGCCCGGCCAGTTGTAAGACCCAAGCAGCCGCACAAACGAAGAACTAAGCGGCTCGGGCCGCGTCCCAAAACGCTCGCTGTACAGATCCACGAAGTAGCTCAGCAGGATCGGTACGTCGGAGGCGCGCTCCCTCAAGGTCGGCATATCAATTCTGAGAACGTTGATGCGGTAGAAAAGATCGCTCCGGAATTTGCCCCGGGAAACGGCAACCTCCAGATCGCTGTTGGTCGCGCAGATCAGGCGGACGTCGACTTTTCTCTCCTCGATGGCGCCAAGCCGGACGATGCGGAAGTCCTCCAATGCATGCAGAAGCTTTGCCTGTAATGCCGAATCCAACTCACCGATCTCATCGATCAAAAGCGTCCCGAGATTGGCCTGCTCCAACTTACCCGGTTTTGGCGTCCTGGCGCCCGTGAATGCACCTGCTTCGTAGCCGAAGAGTTCGCTCTCGAACAGCGGGGCGGGAATCGCCGCGCAATTCACCTTGTGAAATCCATGACTAGCGCGACGACTAAGCTCGTGCAGGTGACGCGAAGCTACCTCTTTTCCGGTGCCGCTTTCACCGGTGATCAGAACCGGCACCTCGGTCAAGGCCGCCTTCTTGATTTGTTCTCGGACCTTTTGAATTGCAAGTGACTCACCCAGAAGCAACCCAGACGGTCGGCGTTCCTGACGCTCCGGCATGCATACTCCTGCCAAATCACTTACTTATGCACGCTATGTTCCAAAGATTTAGGTCCTCGGTTTTTCTCCCCGTACCACCCTGGCGTTAATACAGGAGCTTCCGACTGGCGAGCCGCTTTAACAATCCAGGCCCCGAGGTACGCCCGGGTGGTTTTTTTTGTGAAAGGTCCTACGATTGCAACTTCGTGAACGTCGGCATACCTCGCCGGCATAAATGAACCGGCAATTATTTGGGTGCGGATTCATGATGACTGCGTGCGTAGCTCGATTGGACCTATGGCCTCACCTTCCAGAGTTCCTCTTCTGGCTGTTCGCATTTCTGCTTTCTTACACCTACATGGGCTACCCTCTTCTCCTTGCCGCGCTTGCATGCGTCACGCGCTCTCGGCAGGCGCCCCTCGGCTTTGAGCCCCGGATATCCATTCTCATCTGCGCCTACAATGAACAGGCGGGTCTACGCAAGAAGCTCCACGATACCCTTCGGCTCCGCTACCCACCTGACAAAATGGAGATCCTCGTCGTGTCGGACGGCTCAACAGACGCGACGGAGGCGATCGCGCGGTCCTTTAATGATCCCCGGATCCGTCTCCTGCGCACTGGCGGGCGAAGGGGAAAGACAAACGCACAGAATGAAGGAGTTCGCCTCTGCAATGGAGATGTAATCATATTTTCTGACGCAACTACGGTCTATCATCCGGATGCATTGCGTCATCTCATTGCAAAGTATTCCGATCCTTCCGTAGGCGCCGTGAGCGGACGGTACCAGTATTTCGATGAAACCGGAGCATCGCCCACCGGCGCTGGGACCATCGCCTTTTGGAATTACGAAAATACGATCAAACGATTGCAGTCTAAGATCAAGACGATCACCGGCTGTTGCGGCTGTATTTACTCAGTACGCAGGGGCGCTTACACTGAGCTCGCGCCGGACATCATAAGTGATTTGGTGCAACCCCTGCATGTGATTCTGAAAGGATATCGTGTCGTTTTCGAATCGCGTGCGCTGGCATTCGAAGCGACTACGGAGACGTCCAGGCAGGAGTTTCGAATGAGAGTGCGCATCATCACGCGAGCGATGCGAGGCATTCTCAGTGTGCGCCAACTACTGAATCCGTTTCGCTATGCCTGGGTGTCATTTCAGCTCGTGTCGCACAAACTCCTTCGCTGGCTGGTTCCCTTCTATCTGCTCGGATTATTTCTGATAAGTGGTCTGCTGGTGAATCATACCTTGTTCCGCATAGCCTTTGTTTTGCAGGCGCTGTTTTATTTGTCTGCGCTTCTGGCGCTCGTGGTCCCTCTGCACAAGATATCGAAGATTCTTGGTGTTCCGCTGTACTTTTGCACCCTTAATGTCGCTGCGCTGGTCAGTGTTGTCGAGTTGCTTCGCGGCCGAAGATATGTAGTTTGGGAAACCGTGCGCTAGCGTCTTTCCGGAGAGCCCATGAAGATAGAATTTCTGGCTGACGATAATCCTCTGTATGTCCTACCCTTCTTCGAGGAATTCCTGCGCCACTACGGCCACCGCTTTACCACCGTGCGCATTAACCTCTGCCCGCCCATGGGGCGCCGGTCCCGTGTGCAGCTTCTAAAGCAGCTAACTGCTCTGTACGGGCCCGCGGGAATGATTCGCATTTTGTCGAGACTTGCTCTTGCGCGCTGCCTGTCGTTGCTGCCCAGGGAGCGCTATTCCACGAAATTCTACACGCCGGCTCAGCTTGCAAAAGCTCATGGTATCGCCTGCGAGAGGATCGATAACCCCAATGCCGACTCGTTCCGTGCCCAACTGAAGGAGCGAAAGACAGATCTTTTGATTTCTGTCGCGTGTCCTTTCATACTCAAGGCCCCGCTGCTCGATACCCCCTCGAAAGGCTGTATTAATATCCACCATGCTCCCCTCCCAAAATACAAGGGCATGATGCCGACCTTTTGGCAGCTCTATCATCATGAGAGACGCGTAGGCGTCACAATCCACTATATGAGCGAAGCTATTGATGAGGGGCAGGCGCTCCTTCAGGAAAGCCTTGAGGTGCGGGAGGGAGAAACGCTTGATCAGCTAATCCGCCGCACAAAAATACACGGAGCCCATTGCATGGCGCGGGCTTTGGAGCAGATCGAGAAAAACGAGCAGCGCGCTTTTGCCCTTGACCATACGGCCGGGAGTTATTTCTCGTTTCCCACGCTTGCACAAATAACCGAGTTTAGAAGAAAGGGCCTTCGGGCAATTTAGGGATGCAGGTCTCCTCAATGCCATTTGATATCAGCGATATCACATCGCCATCGGATGCCTCCGATCAGGCAACTCCGATCGGGGCTGAGGGGGGGAGGAACTCCATCCGCTCGACAGCAACCAATCAAACACCCGGTCAGATTACTAACGCCCCGCACAGCGTGAGGGTCGCGCTTCTCGCCGACTCATTTTTACCGCATGCCGGTGGGTCTCGGGTTTACTACTACAACTTATTTAAGCATCTCGCAGAAGATGGCCGCGCTCGTGTCACGGTTCTGACTAAGAAAGTAGAAGGCTGGAAAGAGTTCGACGGCAGCGTAAGAACAGATAATTTTCATGTCCTTAGGCACTCGCGTCCACTGCCCGACTGGAGCTACCATCAGCTCCCCAGAATCCTCTCGCCCCTTCTCCACACCATGCATCTGGTCAGGAGTCGTAGGATTGACCTATTGAACACCGGCGACTTGTTCCCACAAGGCGTGATCGGTATGTGGATGAAGCAACTCTTTGGCATTCCATACCTTGTTTTTTGCCATGGTGAAGATCTTACTCAGGTGGATGGCCGCCGCTACCAGCCATCGGTCAGAAACGCGATCTACCATACTGCCGAGGCGATAATTGCAGCGAACGACCTCGCTGTCCGCAATCTAATCCGCGTCGGCATTTCCGAGCACAAGATTTTCAAGATCACGCCTGGTGTTGACACCACAAAGTTCTCGCCGGCTCGGCCGGATGCCTGCTTGATGGAACAGTACCGCCTTCGCGAAAAGCTTGTCCTGTTAACCGTCGGCCGCCTGGTAGCTCGCAAAGGGCACTCTCTTGTCCTGAAAGCCCTCGCCAGGGTGAGGGCCTTTCTCCCACCGTTTCATTATCTCATTGTGGGAGAGGGACCCGAACATGCGCGCCTGATGGAACTCACCCACACCCTTCACTTGTCGTCACACGTGACATTCGTCGGCAAAGTTCCCGACGAGCGTCTGGGCGACTTTTACAATCTCTGCGATCTGTTCGTGCTCCCCAATCGAAACATCTCCGGAGACCAGGAAGGGTTCGGAATGGTCTTCATTGAAGCGAATGCGGCTGGAAAGCCCGTCCTCGGGGGATCCACGGGCGGTGCATCGGAAGCAATCATCCACGATGCTACGGGGATGCTTGTGGATCCCGAGGACATCGAAACACTTGCTGGCACGATTCGGCTCCTCCTCAAAAGTCCGGATATGCGCAGCCGTTTCGGCGCAACTGGACTGCGCAGGGCTCGCACCGAATTTTCATGGAGCGTTCGCGCTGCGGCCTTGCGGGACCTGACTCTTTCTGTGTTGCGAAATGTAAGCGGCAGATCCGGCTACGCCGCGCAAGAGGCGCGCTGAACAATGACCTATTGTGCGTTGCCCAATGCTCTCTCCCGTGCCGCCATCGAGGAAATCGAGACAACGCGCACGAACGAGGGGGCAGTTTGTTCGCCCATCGATGGCGCGCCACATCGCGAACGCGTAAATGTCCTGTTCCTTATTGATCAGCTTTGTGCCCCGGGAGGCGCGGAGCGCATGCTGCTCAAAACGACCCGTGGGCTGGCCGGTAGCCGCTTCAGACCATACCTTGCCACCTTCAAACTTGATGATCGTATTCCCTTATTTGCTTCGCTCCCCTGCCCATTCCAGGAATTACCTCTGCACTGCACATACGACTTCAATGCGCTTCGCGTGGCGCGTCAACTTCGCAACTTCATTCGCGACCACAAGATTCGGATTGTGCACACCTTCCACGAGACCTCAGACTTGTGGGGCGGGATGGTCGCCAAAACTTGCAACAAGGTCGTGTTGATTCACAACCGTCGGGATATGGGATATCTGCGCCAGAAAAAGCACAAGATCGCCTATCGCTTGTTAGCCCCAACCGTAGATCTCGTATTGGCGGTATGTGAAGAGGTACGGCAACATTCCATCGTTACGGACAGATTCCCTCCAAATAGAGTAATAACGTTACACAACGGTATCGATCTTTCACTGGCCGATGCACTCAGCAGCGCACCTGCAAGCAGAGCCACCCTGGGCATTCCTGAACACCCGTTAGTCATTACAACCGTCGGCAATATTCGATATGTCAAAGGTATCGACACATTAGTCCGCACTGCCCATCTATTGCGTGCGAATCATCCGGCTCTGGTCTTCCTGATCGTTGGATCGACGGAGGATCGTGCGTACTTTGGTGCCGTTTTGCAGTCGATACGCTCCCTAGGCCTAGGGAGCAACTTCGTGTTTACTGGCGCTCGAGAAGACGTACTCAACATCCTGAAAGCCAGTGATATCTTTTGTCTCCCATCGCGCACTGAGGGATTTTCAAACGCTTTAATAGAAGCTATGGCGTGCCGATTGCCTTGCGTGGCCACGAATGTTGGCGGCAATCCGGAAGCGATTGTCAACGGAAGGAGCGGATTCCTCGTCCCTCCGGAAGAGCCACGTCTTCTGGCGCAAAGGCTCGAGCAACTCGTCACCTCCCCATCGCTTAGAACTTCATTTGGAACTGAGGCGCGCAGGATCGTCGAAGAGAAATTTAGTTTTGAGGCAATGATCAAAAAGCTGATTTCTTTATATGAGAGTGTTGTCAGGTAACAATCCGCATATGCCCAATAACGCACAAAATAGCCATAACAGTTCGGATGTCGCGGATCTGTCCTCAGTCTGCCGCCGCGATAGCGACCTCGAGGCACCAGCCCATCTCCTATCCGCACATGGGACTGGGTACCCGCTGGTTCTCGCTTATCACCACTTGTCCGAGGGTATACCGCAATACCGTTACGACCTGTCCACCGCGGATTTTGAGAATCATTTGCAAATGTTCGCCGCAGTTGCGTCTGGCGGACTCGTGACCTCCGCTCACCCGGTTGTCACTTTCGACGATGGCTACGAATGCAACCATTCCCTGGCACTTCCCCTGCTCGAAGAGCACAATGTCAAAGGGACATTCTTCTTGATTGTCGGTCGCATAGAGCGACACCCCAAATCTATGACTTGGCGGCATGTGAACGAACTCGTATCGCTGGGTCACGAAGTGGGGGCGCATAGTTGGTCCCACCCATTTCTCACCCAATGCACCGAGGCCCAGCTGCGCAAGGAGCTTCTTTACGCAAAGGATACGCTGGAGGATGAGTTGGGCACTGCCGTGACGAGCCTGTCCGTGCCACACGGTAGATTCAACAATCGAGTACTCGATGCGTGCGCTGAATACGGCTACCGAAATATTTACACGTCCGACTTCTGGTGCGACGTTCGCGTGCGTTCGGGAATCACGATTGCGGGCCGATTGATGGTGCACTCGAAAATGAGATCAGATTCTATTCGACGATTGCTCACGATGACTCGTCTCCGGCTGCATTGCGAGTCGGGTAGATATCGCATAAAGAGATTTTTGAGACGCGCAATTGGCGACCAACTGTACCACCACCTCTGGATCCAGGTGTCGGGTTGGACCGGCTCCTCGACTGATATTGGCGTAGAGGAATCTCGATAACTATGAATGTCCTCCATCTCATCAGTAGTGAAGGATTTTATGGAGCCGAAAATGTAGTCGCTTCACTCGCCATGACTCTGCGACAGATGGATCACTCCGTCCATGTTGGGGTATTCGTTAACGAGCATTGTCCGCGGAACAACACCATTGAGGAGATGCGTAAGCTCTCCCTTGACGTGCACCCGATCCAATGTGAGGGCCGGCTAGACCACCGGGCATTATGCTCGATCCGCGGCCTCTTGCGGGATACGAAGACGCAGCTGCTGCACACGCACGTCTACAAGGCAGATATCTATGGCTATCTTGCAGCTGTTGGACTATCGTTACCTCTGATCTCTACCTGTCACCTGTGGACCAGGCACTCCCGGTTGGTTCGTATCTATGAGTCTCTTGATTCACTCGTACTTAGAGGCTTCGACAAGATCGTTGCGGTCTCGGATCCCATCGCTCAACAACTTCGCCAAACCGGAATCCCCGTCGGAAAAGTCGTCACCATCGACAACGGTATCGATCTTTCCCGATTCTCCGCTTCTCATCTACCTCAACGGGCAGCTGACGCGTCAGGACCGTTGGTCGTAGGCACTGTAGGACGCCTGGTATCGCAAAAGGGCATGGACTATTTCCTCGGAGCGGCGCGGCAGATCCTCGATCAGAAACTCAACGTTCTTTTCAAGATCGTCGGCGACGGTCCCGACCGCGCCGGCTTGGAGAGACTCGCTTCCAGGTTGGGAATTGCAGATAGGGTGATCTTCACAGGCGGAAGAGATGACATGCCACTAATCTATCCGTCGTTCGACATCTTTGTGCTCGCATCAGTAGACGAGGGACTTCCGATGGTAGTGCTGGAGGCAATGGCTTCCGGCCTTCCGGTCGTCACCACCACCGTCGGCGCGCTTCCAAAGGTCGTCGACTCCGGGGTCACCGGACTACTTGTTCCTCCCCGGGACGCAACTGCGCTTGCAAACGCGATCCTCTCTCTGTTGGAATCCGCTTACGTGCGTCAACAGATGGGCATTCTCGGCAAAGTCGCGGTTCAAGAATACTCCTCCTGGCGAATGACCTTGAAGTATCTGTCTGTATATGAGGGGTTACTCACCGCGGCTGGTGCTAGAGATACCGACAGAGCGGAGGTCAATGCATGATCCGCTCTCACCAAGGCATTTCATCGAGAACAGCTCGTGTTGAGACGACTCATTTGGATCATTTCGAGCAACCTAAGGAGCATACGGTGCACCAGCTCCCCTACGCCAATAAGATTGAAACAGAAGCCCAGGGCGTGCGGCCGCTGTTTCAAACACCTGACTGGTTCTTGAAAGGCAAGCGATACAACATAAGGCTGAGATCCGAAATTGTCCGAGAATTTCTCGGAGACGGTCAGTTTAACTCAATCCTCGACATCGGGTGTGGGGATGGTTCGCTTTCACTCCCCCTGCTCACGCAAAGTAATCGCCTGACGCTGCTTGACATCTCCATTGGCATGCTCGACGCTGCGCGAGCTAACATACCATCCGGTCTCGCGGCGAACGTACGCATCATCAACGATGACTTTATGCAGACACAGCTCGAGCCCCGCAGCTACGATCTCATCATATGCGTGGGCGTTTTGGCGTATGTTAAGTCTCCGGATGCGACGATCGCAAAAATTGCCTCACTGCTCAAACCGGGCGGCTCTGTGATCACTGAGAACACAAATAGCGCTCATCCGTTGACAATGCTCTATACTCGCCTCGCTCGAGCTCTGAAACCCAACTATCCCATCTCGCGAGTCCGCAGCAAAGACGTTCTCGCGGCCTACTCGCATCATGGCCTTAGGTTATCGGGTCTGTTCCGGTATAGCCTTGCTCAGCCTGGCATTGCACATGTCCTCAGTCAGGACCGGCTCTATCGTCTGCTACGATTGATTCACGGCAACACCAAAAAAAACCGGAACATCTGGCTGGCAAATGAGTTCCTGTATCACTTTAAACGATGAAACTTAGATGGGTCCTCCGTACCCCCGCAAACGCTCGAAGAAACACAGTGACCCCGCCGCAGAAGGAAGCATCCATGGCAGCCGGAGACCCAGAGGCAACTGGAGTTGACATTCCCATCGTTAGCGTTGTGATACCGGCGCTAAATGCTGAACAATATATCGCGCTCTGCCTCGCGTCGCTAACGACGCAGAACTTCCCGGCCACTGCCTTTGAAGTTATTGTGGTGGACAACGGTTCTACCGATGCTACGCTGTCGATCGCATCATCATTCAGGAGTGCTCTGAATATAAGATTTCTCGAAAAAAAGACGGGCTATGTTTCCGAAGTGCGTAACTACGGCGCAAAGTACGCGCAAGGATGTATTTTGGCGTTTCTGGACTCTGATTGCGTAGCACCGCCCAGCTGGTTGTCCGATGCCACGAGATTGCTGCGGGATAGCGATGCAGGAATCGTTGGAGCTCACTACAGGATCCCTCCCCATTCGTCCTGGAGCGCCCTCGTGTGGGATCGTTATCTATTCGCAGATAAGTCGGGAACGATCACGTTTGTTCCCGCCGGTAACCTGCTGATTAACCGCTCGGTGTTTGAGGCCCTCGGTGGATTTGATGAAACCATCCAGACGAATGAAGATGTAGAGTTATGCCGGCGGGTCAGACGTCGTGGGTTCTCGGTTCATGCGTATCCTCAGATAGCCGTTGTGCATTTCGGAACGCCTCAAACCCTTCGAGCCTTTTACAAGAAGGAGAAATGGCATGGATTGCATGTCCTTAGAGTATTTTGTCGAGATTTCCCCGAATCCGGGAATGGACGCGTCATACTCTATGCTCTTTATATCTTGGTTTGTGAACTTTTCGCGATGGTCGGCCTCTCCTCAGCCCTCTTGACAGGCCAGTGGTGGACGTTTTCGGTCGCCCTCGTTGGAGCCATGGTTCCTGCCATCGCCTTAAGTATGTCTAGCGTATATCGCGCCCGGCGCTGGGAAGACTTTTTTTGTCTCTTTGTTCTTTATTTGACATACGGCCTTGCCCGGGCGCGCTGCCTTCTGGATCCCGGGAGCTGGATGCCCAGGCGACTGATCTGACCAACCTAACGGTTGTTTTCTTGCAGGACCGCCCCAACCGGTGGTCGAAACTCAGAACTGAGTGTAGATAAACTGTCCGTCGAGAACATCAAACAGCATGAACAGCACAAGGCAGCAACTGTACGCCAGAGGACGCACAAGGATCCGACTCCACGCTAGCCTCTCCGCCGAGCTAGTCTCCTCTTCGTCCCTTACTAAGCGAGCGAAATAGGGCTCGACGATGCAGAACACCGCCGCGGCTCCCGTAAAGACGTAAAATGCTGAATCAAATGCAAATCCTGCTGTGAAATGACCAAACATCCGGGCTAGAAATGTTCCGGCCCTTTGCAGACTGGAGCAACGGAATGGCACCCACGCCGCAAAGACAGCCAAGAGCGTAAACAAGCGCCACGCTAGTGCAGTTGCTCGAGATTTGGCATATGTTTGATGCATCCGCGTGGCGCGTTCGTAAATGCGAAAGAGCACCAGGTATACGCCATGCATCGCTCCCCACAATATGTAATTCCAGCCAGCTCCATGCCATAGCCCCACCAGCGCCATAATGCCGATGAGGCTTGCGTACAAGGGCGCGGGCGCCCCGAAAAATTTCGCATTGACCGGAAAAAACAGATAGTCGCGTATCCAGCGCGACAGAGTCATGTGCCAGCGGGACCAAAACTCCGGTGGGCTTACAGCATGATATGGATAATGAAAATTCTCCGGTAATGTGACACCAATAAGTCGAGCCGACCCAATCGCCATGTTGGAATATCCCGCAAAATCAAAATAAATCTGCAGTCCAAACGCAATTGTCAGACACCAGCAATCGATTGACGAGAACGTGAGTCGGGAATTCGAACCGAATCCTCGATCCACCCAAATTCCAAGTAAATTCGCAATTACGGTTTTTTGGACCAGACCCCACATCAGTCGATCCAGCCCGTCAAAAACGAAACGCGGCTCAAACTGCGCAGAAAACTTGAGCTGAGGTACCAGCTCGCGAGCCCGCACTATTGGGCCCGCAGTGATATTTGGCCAGAACATCAAAAAAAGGCACAAATCGATGAAGCTCAGACTGGCGAGACGCTTTTGACGAAGATCCACCAGATAGCCGATTGCTTCAAATGTGTAAAAGGAAATGCCGAGTGGCAACGCGAGCGCCTCAAGCGGCTTAAGCTTACTGAAGCTGTGGCCATCAAGCAAACTTATATTGGCCAGTAAAAAATTCCGATACTTGAAGAAGGTCAAAACGGCGACCAGACAAATGATTCCCGTCCACATCGCTACTCTGGCTACCTGCAGGCGCCCCGTCATCCATTTGCCAATGAGATATACAAACCCGCAAACCGCTAATGGAACCAGCACGAAAGCAAAATTCCAGCTCGCGTAAAATGCGAGACTGGCAACCAAGACGAAACTTCGCCTGAATCGCGAGGGCAGCAGCCAGAACACGGTCACCGCGGCGATTAGAAATGCTAGATAAGTAAATGAATTGAACTGCATCTTGGTATTACTTCGTCGATACCACGGGTGTCCCTACCCTCTCGATTGTCTCGACAATCAGATCCAGATCATCGAAGTCGTCCGGCTGAAGAGTCTCGGTGGGCAGAAGTATCTTCAGTTTTCCCTCCAACTCTCCAATCAATCGCAATACTGAAAGCGAATCAATAAGACCAGATGAAATCAACCGCTGGCCGTCCCTGACAGGACGCCCGGTGATCTCTGACGCTGCTTGTCGAGCAGCACTGCGAATCATTTCCCTATCAGGAAGCACAGGTGACCTCTATTGTAGTAGCATTCAACCGCTCATTCAGGAACTTCTCTCTGGTCTCGCGACGCGATATTTTTCCAGCGGTGCTTTTTACGATCCATCTTTGAGGCACAACGGCCACATAGCGCGAGGCGATGCCGATGGTAGACAAAACGAGACTTCTGATTGCTTCCTCCAATTCACTGGCAGCCTTCTCGTCATGTTCTCTTCTTATCTCGGCGATAACGGCAAGTGATTGAGTGCCATTCTGCGAATCATCAACGCCAAAGGCCACAACCCGTCCTGGATATACATTATCCAGCGTATTCACGATCGCCTCCACATCCTCGGGAAATACATTTTGTCCGCCGATAATGGCAATGTCCTTGTATCGGCCAATCACAAAAAGCTCTTCGTCAATGACAAATCCGAAGTCTCCGGTCGCATGCCAACCACCATGAAGCGAGTTTTTCTGAAAGCCGTCCCTTCCCCAATAGCCAGTGAAGAGGGAAGGGGTTCGGACATGGATCTCACCCGGTACCGGATCTTCACAAGGACAACCATCAGATCCCATGATGCGTATCTCGGTATTCCGCAGAGGTTTGCCCGACGACGTGTACACGTCGTCGATAAGGCCGTATGCGAGATCGCTATAAAACCTGCTGCCGCAGTGCGCGTGGCTGCGGGGAACAGTAACCGGCCTCCTGCCAAGCTCAGATTGAGTAATAGCAAACGTTGTCTCAGCCATTGCATACGAGGTCAAGAGAGTACGCGGAGTAACACCGCAGTCCGCGAAGCTGTCCGCGAACTGCATCATTGATCTGGATCTTACTGGCTCTGAGCAATTGATCCAGCCGCGCATATGCTCGAGGCGGTATTTATCCGTCATTTTCGCTCGCCGTTGACTCAGGTAGGCGAATGCAAAATTCGGCAGCCAGCAAAATGACGTTCGGTATCGCGAAGCAAACTTTAGCAACAATTCCGGATGGATGACCCAGTCATTCGCGCCGATCTGGACGGAAGGCGCTCCGTGCCATAGCGGCAACCACAGACAAGCAATCAAACCCATGTCGTGGTACAAGGGGAGCCAAGATACCACGCCGTCATCCGCAGTGAACTCCAGCACGTCGCGTAATATCTCTAATTGCTCATTGAGCATCCCTGACGTAACGACAATTGCCTTCTGCGCGCCGGTCGTACCGCCCGAAAATTGAAGGAATAATGTGTCTTCCGCAGGCAGTATACTTTGGCTGGCGAAGCCCTGCCGCTCAAGCCGCTCCGTCACGGCAAGCGACGGGAAGAGCTTCTCATAGTGCGCCTGATTCGCAAGCCCCACGCTGACAATCCTGTATGGTAGCGATCCAGCCAGGTTCTCTGCCAGTCTGGGCAATGTAACCAAAAGATCCGCGGGGAGATTGCCGAACTGATGAACCAGGTTCCTCTGGTATTTCTCTGGATCGATGCGGCTCGTCGGCCATGGGAGAATCGCGGGAATGTGGCCTGCCAGCACAAGGCCGAGGTGAAGAAGAAAAAGTTCTGGCGAATGGGGCAGCAATAGAAGTACCACGCTACGACCCTGTTCGATTCCCAGGCTGGAAACGAGCCTTTCAGAGCGATCAAGAATCATCCTTCCGCTAAGCTCCGTAGGGCACTCGAAATCCGGTGCACACACGATCCTCAGCAATAAACGATCGCTGTTGAGCAGCAATAGCTCACGAAGATGATCTATAAATTCCTTGTGTGTTCTCACTTAAGCCTCTGTCTCCATGCAGCCGTTGTAGACGGGCATTAATGCGCACCGAGTTTCGCCTCCAGAACCGTCGTCACCGAAGAGCACATGCCGCTGGCGATCGATTCCGCCGCCAGCCGATGGCCTGTTTCGTTCCAATGTCCCGAGCCAAAGCTTGCTTCATCAAATCCGTTCAGGAATACACGATATTTCTCCGCGTAGCTGGAAAGAGCCGGAGCAAGATTTGTGACCCGTATACCCTCCCGCTCGCCGAAAGCATCGATCCGCGTGTCCGCGTAAGAAAGCTCTGAGACTCCGAGACTCTGCATGAACTCGAGGCGCTTTGCAGGGTCGGGAATAACCTGTGGACGGTTCGGAAGGGTAACGATGCGCATCCCTGCTCCTTGCGCAGTAGTCTCGTTGCGGATTAGCAGCAACGTCTCCTCGGTGATCTGCCAGGCCTCTTTCAAAGCCGGCTGGGATGGCTCGGCATAGATAAAATGCTCCAGGTTGTAAACGCCGGTCTTGCTTGCTTCCTGTTTCGCAGCGGCCAGTGCAATGTGGGCCCTGCTGTATCGCACCATGGCATTCACCGCCTGTAAAGCACGAATGTGTTCGGACAGCCACCCGCGTAGTTTTTGCAACTGAATCTGCCGATTCTGGACGGCGGGTAGATTCTTAAAGGAATCATCGAGAACAAGCTTGCCACCGCGATGTATGAAGTAGGGTGCCTGATCGGGATTGCTCGCGTTATTGAAGCGGCGAACATTGTTCGCCACATCGCGAGCCGAGTAAAACGCGACGATGACCAGGTCCGGACGATATGGCCGAACAACATCCCTCAGTGTAATGAGTTCTTGCGCCGTCGAGTAACCCGAGACTCCGAAATTGATCACCTCAACGTGTCTGTCTCCAAAACAAGACGACTCTGTCAGCCTGCGCTCCAGCAGCGAGCAGAACGTCTTATCCAGCGGCACCTGCATGGCCTCGGTCCACGAATTCCCAAGCACTGCAATCCGAACCGTGTTCGCAGGCTTGATGAGGCTGTGCTCCCGGTCCCTCAGCCCCCGGCTGTTGATTCGGACAAACTGCTTCGTCTCATCCAGCACTAACCCTTTGGCTCCGGGTCGAAGCGCCCACCCACGGTCGGAATCTGCAATGTACAGCTGGCTGTCAAACTCAGCGTGCGTAGCCCGCAACAGCAACTCTGCTGCAATCGGAATTGCGAGCATCACGATGGATGCCAGTATCAGTTCTTTCCTCGTCGCGGGCATTACAGACAGCGCATAAAGCACGCATTCGGCCACTCGCCCCGTCCCGACGGAACCGATCTCGTGACTCTTTTCGTTACAGGTAATGCTTCGAACGTGCCACAGAAGCCCCAGCAGGGAAGCTCCGGCCCATGACCGAGGGTGTCATGTGGTCGAATGGATGGGCGGCCGATGAACCCTGCTGCATAATTGTGCAAGATTCTGCACACCTCGCGTTGCCAACCAAGAGGCCGCGATTGCATGCTCATAACACCGGGATTCAACCGGCTTGCTGCGCGACTTCTGGATCTGTGATTTCCCGTTCATAGCCATCGAGCGCCGAATCGGCCGCATCCGGCTCTCTTTCATGTTCCACTTCGGCAAGCATTTGGCAGCGAGCTACGAATCCCGTAATTACCCACATATAACCAGTCTCCTCAATGTAGGTCCAGCGATCTCCGAATAGGTTTGTCACCGCACAAGCAAGAACCATGGCAGCTAGCCCGAATCCCAGACCGCGCGCAAAGTGGTCGGAACTGGTCCGATAAAGCCGGAAACCTCGCGAGAACAGGTTGAACAGTATCGCGAGAAAGATCGAAAGGCCGATGATCCCCTGTTCCAGCATCACTTTTATATAGTAGTTGTGCGTGTCCTCATAAGGGCCAAGAGCATGCATAAACTTATATGTATCGAATCCGACACCGAAAACCGGGTTGGCCTTGATATAGCCTACGGCGTTCTCCCATAACTTGACGCGGTCCCCCGCAGACGGGTCAAGCTGACCGTTGTCATCATGGGTCATGAAAACCCGTTCGCGTACAGCCGGTGGCACCAGAGTCTGCCATGTAAACAAAAACACGATCAAGACCAGCAAAAGCTTCTTGTTTTTTAGCAGCCCTACAAATAACGTGCCTAGCAAGAGCGCTGCATAGCCGCCGCGAGACATCGTATACATCAATGCCACCAAGCACGTGCCCAGCATGAAAAGATAGCCAATC
>Ga0213872_10000830_pt1 | contig 22406 bp, 19 predicted proteins | sample VelepicomBERX_R2_FD_160071 | JGI IMG/M metagenome (GOLD analysis project Ga0213872, IMG submission 160071) | Rhizosphere microbial communities from Vellozia epidendroides in rupestrian grasslands, the National Park of Serra do Cipo, Brazil - RX_R2 | ecosystem: Host-associated > Plants > Roots >...
GCGACCCGCAATGCCGGCGAAATGCTGAACAAGCTGACCGTGAAATATAACCGGTCGCGCCAAGCGCAGATCACCAAAGAACTCATCGAAATCATCTCCGGCGCGGAAGCGCTGTGACGGTTAAGCAGGAGCTTGCTTAAAAATGGCTAAGAAGAATATCGGCACCATCACCCAGGTTTTGGGCGCGGTCGTGGACGTGCGGTTCGACACCGCGCTGCCCGCCATCCTGTCGGCGCTGACCACCGAAAATCAGGGCAAGACCCTGGTGCTCGAAGTCGCCCAGCATCTCGGCGAGAACGGCGTGCGCACCATCGCCATGGACAGCACGGAAGGCCTTACGCGCGGCCAGGAAGTGGTCGATACCGGCGCTCCGATCTCCGTCCCCGTCGGTCCCGAGACCCTGGGCCGCATTCTGAACGTGATCGGCGAGCCGATCGACGAGCGCGGCCCGGTCGGCGCCAAGAAGACCCAGGCCATCCATCAGCCGGCTCCGGACTTCGTCGACCAGTCGACCGACACCGAAATTCTCGTCACCGGCATCAAGGTCATCGATCTGATCGCCCCCTACGCCAAGGGCGGCAAGATCGGCCTGTTCGGCGGCGCCGGCGTGGGCAAGACGGTGCTGATCATGGAACTGATCAACAATGTCGCCAAGGCTCACGGCGGTTATTCGGTGTTCGCCGGCGTCGGCGAGCGTACCCGCGAAGGCAACGACCTCTATCACGAAATGATCGAATCGGGCGTCATCAAGACCGACGGTCCGGGCTCCAAGGTGACCCTGGTCTACGGCCAGATGAACGAGCCGCCGGGTGCGCGCGCCCGCGTCGCCCTGTCGGGTCTGACCCAGGCGGAATATTTCCGCGATGAGGAAGGCCAGGACGTGCTGTTCTTCGTCGACAATATCTTCCGCTTCACTCAGGCCGGTTCCGAAGTGTCGGCGCTGTTGGGCCGTATCCCTTCCGCGGTGGGCTATCAGCCGACCCTGGCCGGCGAAATGGGCAATCTGCAGGAACGCATCACCTCGACCAAGAAGGGCTCGATCACCTCGGTGCAGGCCATTTACGTGCCCGCCGACGATCTGACCGACCCGGCCCCGGCCGCTTCGTTCGCCCATCTGGACGCCACCACCACGCTCAACCGCTCGATCGCCGAGCTGGGCATCTATCCGGCCGTGGATCCGCTGGACAGCACCTCGCGCGTTCTCGACCCCAAGGTGGTCGGCGAGACCCATTACAAGGTCGCCCGCGACGTGCAGCGCATCCTGCAGACCTACAAGTCGCTGCAGGACATCATCGCGATCTTGGGCATGGACGAGCTGTCGGAAGAGGACAAGCTGGTCGTGGCCCGCGCCCGTAAGATCCAGCGCTTCCTGTCCCAGCCCTTCCACGTCGCCGAAGTGTTCACCGGCAGCCCCGGCAAGCTGGTGGCTCTGGAAGACACCATCAAGGGCTTCGCCGGCATCTGCGCCGGTGACTATGACCACCTGCCGGAAGCGGCCTTCTACATGGTCGGCTCCATCGAGGAAGCCATCGAGAAGGCCAAGAAGATGGCGGCCGAGGCCGCCTGACAACCGGTGTGAAAGCTTGCCCCCCTTAAAAATGGGGGGCGGCTCGGCAGCGACTGCCGCCGCGCGAAGCGGGAGCCAAGGTTCGCCTCAGGCGAACCGCCCGGCGCCTGAGGGACATATAGGAAGACTGAAATGGCTGAGACGACCGAATTCGAACTGGTATCGCCGGAAAAGCTGCTGATCTCGCAACCGGCCGAGATGGTGGTGGTTCCCGGCACCGAGGGCGACTTCGGCGCTCTGCCGCGTCATGCGCCGATGATCACCGGGGTCCGCCCCGGTGTCATCGAAGTCTATGAGAACGGCAAGGCCGAAAAGCGCATCTTCGTCGCCGGCGGTTTCGCCGAGGTCACCGAGACCCGCATCACCGTCCTGGCCGAGGAAGCGATCCCGCTTTCCGAGCTGACCGGCGAATTCGTGGTGGGGCGCATCCGCGCCGCCGAGGCCGATCTGGCCGCCGCTACGAATGATCATGCCAAGCGCGAAGCTGCTCGCCGCCTTGCAGTGGCGCAGGCAATGCACGCCGCCCTCAACTGAGCGGGAACCTAAAATCTCTTGCGCCCTTTGATCTGTGTGACGATATTTATGTCGCCGTACTAAAGGGAAGAATAAGAGCAGAAAGGGCAGACCATGCCGCGTTGGACGGCTGAAGACATTGCTTGGGATGCTTTTGACAGCGAAAAACTCGATCAGGATCTGCTGAAGCTGGTCAAGGCCGCCAGCCTGACCGAGTACAACGCAGCCCAATACACCCGCTATCTGCACAATATCTTCCAGGACGATGCCGAGTTCGCCGAAACCCTGGCCGAATGGCAGCTGGAAGAAGAACAGCATGGCCGCATGCTGGCGCGCTATGCACGAATGGCCGATCCCGCCTTCGATTTCGGCGCCGCTTTCAAGAAATTCACCGACGGCTACAAGATTCCCACCGACGTGACCGAATCGGTACGCGGCTCGCGCGTCGGCGAGCTGGTTTCGCGCTGCATCGTCGAAACCGGCACCAGCTCCTTCTATACCGCCCTGTCGGAAGCCACCGAGGAACCGGTGCTGAAACAGCTGGCGCATCGCATCGCATCGGACGAATTCCGCCATTACCGCACCTTCTTCGACGGCCTGAACCGCTACCAGTCGAAAGAGCCGATCTCAGTGCTGAACCGGATGAAAGTGGTGGTGTCGCGCATCCGCGAAACCGAAGATGACGAATTGGCCTTCGCCTATCATTGCGCCAACGAACCCGGACAGGCCTACGACAAGGAGCGCTGCACCCGCGACTATTCGCAGTGCGCTTATGGCCATTACCGCCCCCACCATGCCGAACAGGTGGTCAATATGGCTTTCCGCGCCGGCGGACTGAAGCCGCGCGGCTGGCTTGCCGCCCAGGTCTCCAAATGGGCCTGGAAAAAGATGCGAAGCCTGGCCGCGGCCTGACCCTGAGGTGCTAATTATATGTCCCGAGCTGGACATTGCGGACCAGCACGCCGCGGGTCGCCCCGCCGGCGCCGACGGTGAAGCCGGCGATGATCTGGTCGAGCGAGGAAAGCCCCCGCTGAGACGAGGTCCAGTTGGTGGCGCCGGGATCCACCGAGCAATAATTGACCGCATAGACATTGCCGCCGGCATAGCTGGCGGGAAGAGGCAGCCCTGAAATCGAAGCCGTCGCCGTCGCATTGGTGGTGGCGCCCCCACCGGAAAAGCTGACCGTCGGCGCCGATGTGAAACCCGAACCGGGCGCGGTGACGGTCACCGCACTGACCTTGCCACCGGCGATCGTCGCCGTCGCGGTGGCGCCGCTGCCGCCGCCGCCGCTCAGCGTCACGGCGGGGACCGAACTATAACCGCTGCCGCCGCTGGTCACGGCGACCGAAAAGACCTGGCTGCCCGGCACCAGCAGATTCTGCGAAAGATCCGAGCAGGACCGCCCCCCCAGCGCCGCGCTGTCGCAATCCAGATAGGCCGCCACCTGGACATAGCTGTATCCTTGCGCTCCCTGATTGCCGCAGGAGGAACAGCTGGAATTGCAGTAGCGCCGCACTTCGACCCGCACGGGGTGATATTGCACCGAGGTTCCGTTCTGCGGATCGCTGATCGGACCGTTATTGGTAAGGATGTTGGAGAAGGACGCCTTGTCATAGGCGCATCCGCCGGCATAGGGCGCGGCCGTGGAGGCGAGCGCCCCGCCCGTCGAGGCGCCGCCGGCGACGAATCCGCCGTCATGCAGGGCGGCGTTGGCTCCGGGCGTCGAATCGCAGCTCGGGCTGATCGTATAGGCGGTATTGTCCATGCCGGAATTACCGGTGTTGGTGGAGTAGTGATAGGTATCGTCGTGCTGCACCGCATCGACCATCAGCAACCCCATATATTCCGGCACGCAATTGCTGGTGGCGACACCGTCGCAATCATTATTGTCGTCATGACGGATATTGTTGCCGAATCCCTGAGTCCCGCCATACGCCAAGGGCAAGGAGTTGCCGGCCAGAGTCCGGTAGGCCGAACTTTCCTGGGCCGAGGTCGCCGGCATCAGCGCCGATGAGGTTTGCGCGCCCGTGGCGTAGCTGGTGGTCGCGCTGCCGAAATAGGCCCAATCGTCATGATAGCCATAGTCGGAATAATAGGGATCGCCAGGGTGGTGATAGGTGCGGAACTGTACCGCCAGCTTGGGCAGCACCATCGGCGGCGGCAGGGACACCGTCGGGGCGCTGCCATAGCCGGAGCCGCCGTTGGCGACCGTGATTCCGATGACCGTCATATTCGCCGCCGCCATCGCCGCAAAGCAGCTTCCGCTACAGGAGGATGACGGCGGGTCGATACCGATGCTGGGAAGGGCGGTGAAGGTCTCGTTGGCGATGTTGCTGGTCAAGGCTATGGTGTCGACCCCCATCGAGGTCACCTGGGCGGTGGCGGTGGCGCAGGACGAACCGCAATTGGTCGGGGCCGAGATCGAGACCGTCGGCACCAGCGTATAGCCGCTGCCGAAATTGGTCAGGGTCAGACCGGTGATGGCACCGCTGGACCCGACTGTCGCGCTTGCCGTCGCCGTCGCCGTCGGACTGTCGCCGGCGGCCGGCAGGATCACCACCGCGACGCTGCCGAGCGTGAGCGCGACGATCTGGCCGCCCGATATTGACGGCGTCACGGTCGCCGGCACGTGGGTCGCGTCGGTTACCGGGGCCCAATTGCGCTTGTCATAACTTGAATTATAGCCCGCGCCGCCGCTGATCACGCTGATGCCGGTGATGCGGCCCATATTGTCGGTATTTGCCTGGGCCGTGGCGGTGACGCAGCCGCTGCTGCAACCGAGCGGGGCCGGCAGGTTGAAGGTCACGCTGCTGTTCGCCGGATAGCCGCTGCCGCCGTCGGCGAGCTGAACATCCGAGACCTGGCCGGCATTGATGTTCTGGATGGTGCCATAGGCGATGCCGCCCCCGGCGACGGTGACGATGACATTGCTGACATAACTCTGCCCGGAATTATTGACGTTGATCGCGGTGACCGAACCATTATTGACGCTGGCGAACGCGGTGGCGTTTTTGCCGCCGCTACTGCCCGGCGCGACGCCATGGATATAGACGCTGGGAGTGCTGGTATAACCCAGCCCGCCCGCATTGGTGCTGGGCGTGTAGCCGGCTCCCGGCGCAGTGAGAGCAATGGCGCGGACATCCATGCCGCTGACCGCCGCCGCCCCGCAGGTGCTGGTCTGGACGCAATTGTCATTGCTGATGAACAGGCCGGTCACGGCACCGGTCGAGCCGTTGATCGCGGAGGAAGCGCCGATGGCGTCGGCGCAGAGGCTGGTGCAGCCGGTCGAGGCGGCGGCGGCAATCGTCACCGCCGGGGCGCGCTTATAGCCGCTGCCCGCCGAGGTCAGGGTCAAGGAGGTCACCCTGCCGCTGGTGATGGAAGCGGTCCCCGCCGCCTCGGCGCAGCCCGAAACGCAGCCGGTCGATTCCGCCGATTCGATCGTCACCGAGGGGGGCGCCTGGTAATTCGCCCCTCCAGCCGGAGCGATGATGACGTTCGGGGCCGCGCTCAGTCCCGCCGCCGCGATATAGCCGATACCCGGATAGGTGACCGTGATCCCGCTGACATTCATGCGCGACACATAGGCCGAAGCCTCGTTCCCTGTGCTGGACCCCGAGACCTCCACCGGCGGCGTCCAGAGATAGCCGGCGCCATTGGCGCTCACGCTGATCGAGGAGACATGGCCGCTGGAACGCGAACCGTTCGCCGCCGCCGAACCGCTGACACCGCCATCGGTGATCTGTTCGAAGCCGACATAGCTGCCCTCATTGACATTGCCGCTGCCGCCAGACGTGTCCTGGCCGCCCGGCGTGCCGCCGCACGGCGTGCCATTGGCGAAGCTGGTGGCGGCCGGCAACAGGGTCATGGTGAAGCCGTCGCCCGGAGTGGTGCCGACGGTCGAGAACTCGAAATAGGCGCGGAAAGTCCCGGTGGTCAGCAATTGCTGCGAGCCGAACCAGTAGCACGCCTGGGAACTGCCGGTCAGGGTCGGCGCGACGGTGATCAGCGGGTTGCCACCATTGGTTCCCAGCGCCAGCACCGACATCCCCCCCGGCAATCCCGACTGCACCAGCGTGGCGCCGGATGAGACGCCATTCGGGTTTGATGTGGCGCCGGCGAAGCTGGAATAGCTGGTGGTGTTGTCCAATGTACAAGCGCCACCGGGGCATGACGGGGAAGTGGGGCCGGAGCTGCAATAGTTCGCGGTCGAGCTTTTGCCGTTGAGATCGCTGCAAAAACCGATGCTGTTCTCATAGACCAGCCATTGGCCGCCGACCGCTCCAGCCTTGGCGGTCATGGCGTCGAAGGGAGAGGCGCCATTGAAGGCGCCCGGCAGCTGATTGGCCTGCTCCTGGGCAAGAGTAGCGGCAAAGGAAGCGTTGGCCTGAAAGGCCGACTGCTTGCCGGCCCCCGTATAGCTTCCTCCCTCCGGCCCGAAGCTCAGCAGCACATAGGCCTGATTGGTCGCGCCGGCGCCGTTGAGCGAGACCTTAAGGGCGTCATAGCTGCCATTGAGCGTCGCTGAGGATTGCGTCTTATAGGGTTTGGCGGCCACATTGGTCAGCTTTCCCGACACCGCATAGCCGATCAGATTGCCCCAGCCGTCGAGCGCCACGCTCTTGTCGATGCCGAGCGTCTTCCAGGGCAGCACGCCGTTGGTTCCGGTGATCGTGCAGACCCCGGCCCCGGCGCTCTGCGCCACGCCGTAATTGCCGTTGGTCGGGTCGGAAATGGTGCCGTCGGCGGGACAGGGCAGGGCGTAGTTCCGCGCCGCATAGGCCCACAGCGCCCGCTGCGCCTGGACGGACACCGCATTGACATGGCCCTGCCGGCCCAGACTGGCGGCGGGAGCGAAATAGCGCAAGGTCGCCACGAGGCTGGCGCCCAGCAGCACGAGGGCGACCATGACGATGAGGAAAGCCGCGCCCCGCTGCCGGTCAGGCCGGGACAGGGGCAAATCTTCCTTTCCAATTCCGACTCGGCGCACGCGCTGCACTCCCCGGAACCCGCCAGCCGGCGGATCGGGATCAGCATAAGTCGGGTGGCCTTGGCTTGCCAACCCCGCGGCGGCGGAGAATAATGGTTTGGTTCGGGGACAGCAGACGATCGGCACCATGTCGCAGCGCGGATTCACCCTTCTCGAGATGGCCCTGGTGCTGACCGTGGTCGGGCTGCTGATCGGCGGCGGATTGCTGGCGGTCGGTCCGCTGATCGACAAGACCAACACCACCAAGACCAACACCAACATGGATCAGGTCGAGAACGCGCTCGAGCTGTTCGTCATCCGCAATGCGCGCCTGCCCTGCCCCGCGGACGGATCGCTTCCCGCCGCTAACGCCAATTATGGACTCGAGCAGCCCGCGGGCGGCGCGGGATGCACCGTCGCCACCACCAATGCGGTGATCCCCTGGAGGACGCTCGGCATCGACGAGAGCTATTCGCTGGACGCCTGGGGAAGCCGCTTCACCTATTTCGCCTCGCAAAACGGAACGGCCGGCGCCTTGACCTCGGCGACCTCCGGCACCCCGGCCTTGAGCCACTCCGGCGCCACCTACCCCGCCGGCACCTTCATGACGGTGACCGATGTGCGCAGCGTAACCCAGCCGGTCACGCCCACGACCGGCAGCGACCAGGCGGCCTATGTGCTGATCAGCCACGGCAAGAGCGGCTGGTATGGCTGGGGCAAGAGCGGGGTGCAGCATGCCGCGTCCTATGCGGGCGGCGCGAAGAGCTGCAACAACAACCCCGGCGCCTGCACCTTGGCCGCGAATTCCTATTTCACCGGCAATCCCACCGGCGGCTACCCGCCAAGTTCGAACGCCTATTTCGATGATATGCTTCGCTGGCGCTCGCCTGCCTTCATCATCCAGCTGTGCGGGCCCGGCTCATGTGGAAACTGACCCGCCTTTCCCTGCTGCTGGCAGCGCTGGCGCTGTGTCCGAAAGCGCGCGCCGCGGAACCGGACTGCCTCTCCGAACTCGCCCCGGCGGAAATGCACCACGAAGTGCCGGCCGGGCTTCTGGTCTCGATGGCGCTGGTCGAATCGGGCCGGCTTGACCCGGCCAGCGGCATGATCGTGCCCTGGCCCTGGACGGTCCAGACTGACGGCCAGGGGCAATTTTTCGACAGCAAAGAAGAAGCCCTCCGCGAGACCCGCAAAATATTGACCTCGGGCAATGGGCTGGTCGATGTCGGCTGCCTGCAGGTCGACCTCTTTCACCATCCGGACGCCTTTCCGACCCTTGCGGCCGCCTTCGACCCCCATCGCAATATCGAGTATGCAGCAGATTATCTGGCCGGGCTGGCGCGCGCGCGCGGCTCCTGGCTGGAGGCGGTGGCCGCCTATAATGCCGGCCGGCCGGCGGACGGTGTCGATTATCTGGCGCGGGTCCTCTATCTATGGCGCGGCGTGCGACTGACCGCCGCCCAGGCGCAGGCCGTTCCGGACGGGAGAACGCACGGTTTCCGCCTCGCCGACCTGCCGGCGCCGCTCGAGATCGCCGCCCGCTTCTATGCTCTCAAGGACTATCCCGCCGCGCTGGCGATCTATCAGGATGCGTTGCGCCAGCATCCCGACGATATCCCGGCGCTGATCGGCTCCGGCGAGGTGCTGCTGTCCCAAGGCAAGCCTCAAGAGGCGCGCGAACGTTTCGAGCATGCCCTGGCCAGCTCGGCCGGCGCCAGCTCGGAAGCCTTGGCGGGACTGTTGCGCGTCGCCGACGCCCTGCCGCCCGAGCTCGCGATCGCCGCCCTCCTGTCGGGGCGGGCAGTGGCGCCCGCCGCGCCGGAACTGCCGACCCGGCTCGCCTTCCTCCTGGCCGCCAACGGACGATTGGACGCCGCCGCCGCCAGCATGGGCGAGGCGGTGCAATTGCAGCCCGGCAATCTGGTGCGCCGGCTCGATTACGCGCTGATGCTGGATCGCGCCGGGGCGCGGCGCGACGCGCTGGCCGCCTATTCCAGTTTTCTGGCCGATTACCGGCCGGGCCAAGAGCCGGCCCTGGGCGTCCCGCTCGACACCATCCGCCAGCGGGTCGCCTTCCTGCAGGATCACGCGTCGTAGGGGGACAAGACGCCATGGAGATCACCGAACTTCTCGCCTTCACCATGCAAAGCAAGGGCTCGGACCTGCATCTGTCGAGCGGTGTACCGCCCTTGATCCGCATGTCCGGCGATCTGCGCCCGCTGAAGGTCGATCCGCTGACCGGCGACGAGGTCAGGGCCATGCTCTACGCCGTGATGACCGAAGAGCAGCGCGCCGAATATGAGCAGGAGCGCGACATCGATTTCGCCATCGCCTATGGCGAGACGGCGCGCTTTCGCGTCAACGCCTTCAACATCAATCGCGGTCCGGCCGCCGTCTTCCGCACCATCCCGACCGTGATCCCCTCGCTTGACGAGCTGGGCGCGCCGGCGATCTTCCGCGACTTCGCTGCGCTGGAAAAAGGGCTGGTGCTGGTGACCGGCCCAACCGGATCGGGCAAATCGACGACGCTGGCGGCGATGATCGACCAGATCAACCGCAACGACAACAAGCATATCCTGACCATCGAGGACCCGGTCGAGTTCGTCCACAAATCGGAGCGCGCGCTGATCAGCCACCGCGAAGTGGGACGCGACACCAAATCCTTCGCCCGCGCCCTGAAAAGCGCGCTGCGCGAGGATCCCGACGTCATCTTGGTGGGCGAGATGCGCGACCAGGAAACCATCGGCCTGGCCCTGACCGCGGCCGAGACCGGACATCTGGTCATGGGAACCCTGCACACCAGTTCGGCGGCCAAAACCATCGACCGCATCGTCGATGTGTTCCCGGCCGGCGACAAGGAGATGGTCCGCGCCATGGTGGCGGGCTCGCTGCAGGCGGTGATCAGCCAGATCCTCCTGAAGAAGATCGGCGGCGGCCGGGTCGCGGCGCACGACATTCTGGTCGGCACCTCGGCGGTGCGCAATCTCATCCGCGAGAACAAGATCCCGCAGATCACCTCGATGATGCAGATGGGATCGCGCTACGGCATGCAGACCTTGGAGGATTCGGTCAAGGCGCTGGTGGCCAAGGGCGTGGTCGACGCCGCCGAGCTGGAGCGCTTCGCCCCGCCGAGCGATTCCAAGCCCGCAGCGCCGGCCCCCCAACAGGCCGCCGCGGAGCCCGCGCCCGCCCCCGAACCGTCGTTCCAACCCCCGCCCGAACCGCAGAAGCCGCAGAACTCGCTGTTCAAGCGAAGCGGCGTCTCCAGCCTGCTGAAATAGGGAATCGCCGCGATGAGCCAATCTCCGCTACGCCAATGGCTGGCCGACATGGTGTCCCGCAAGGGCGCCGATCTCTATCTCACTTTCGGATCGCCACCGATGATGCGCGGCGAGGCGGGGCTCGAGCCGCTGTCCGCCGCGCCGCTGGACGATGCGGCGCTGGCGGCGGTGGTGGCGGAAATTCTGACGCCGGCGCAGCGCGAGGAATTCGCCAGCGCCTGGGAGTTCAACATGGCGCTGGATCTGGGCGCCTCGGGGCGCTTCCGCGTCAATCTGCTGCGCCAGCGCCAGCATGACGCGGCGGTGATCCGCCAGATCACCACCACCATCCCGACCCTCGATCAGCTCCGCCTGCCGCCCCTCCTGGGCGAGCTCTGCTGCGAGAAACGCGGGCTGGTGATCGTGGTGGGCGGCACCGGCTCGGGCAAATCGACCTCGCTGGCGGCGATGATCGATTACCGCAACCGCAAGGAATCCGGCCATATCATCACCATCGAAGACCCAATCGAATATGTCCATGAACACCGTCAATGCCTGATCACCCAGCGCGAGGTCGGGGTGGACACGGCTTCCTTCGACGCCGCTCTCAAGAACGCCCTGCGCCAGAAGCCCGACGCCATCCTGGTCGGCGAGATCCGCGACCGTACCGTGATGGAGCACGCCCTCAACATCGCCGAAACCGGCCATCTGGCGCTGGCGACGCTGCATGCCAACAACGCCAACCAGGCGCTGGAGCGCATCGTCAATTTCTTCGACATCGAACAACATTCCCAGGTGCTGCTCAATCTGTCGCTCAATCTGCGCGGCATCCTGTCGCAGCGCCTGGTGCGCACCAGGACCGGCGGCCGTACCGCGGCGCTCGAGATCCTGCTGAATGAAGGCCTGATCAAGGAACTGGTCCGCAAGGGCGAGGTCAAGGAGATCAAGCCGGTCATGGCGGACAATCGCGAGCGCGGCATGCAGACTTTCGATCAGGCCCTGTTCGACTTGTGGAAACAAGGCGAGATCGACGAGGAGATCGCGGTGGCCGAGGCGGACAGCGCGGGGGATCTCAGGATGCAGATCCAGAAGGACAAGCTGGGCAGCGCGGACGGTCTGAAGGGAATCGACACTTCGCGCCTGTCGTTCAGTTGAGATTCGGCCATTTATTCCCGTCGTTCCCGCGCAGTCGGGAACCTAGAGTATCCGTGTTGATCAAGCCGTTTTTGGCATCCAGGGGCGCCCTGCCTTGAGCAGGGCGTTTGCCATGACGATCAGTTTGGGCACGGTGCTGTAGAATAGCCTATTGCCTTGTAACTATTATGTTTTTCATGCAATATGTATTTGTTGCATTTTTGCATGAAAAATATAATAGATCGAGGCTCTTGGAATGCCCGTAAAGCCCTTCTCCGACGAGCAGTCCCGTGCAATCGTCAATATGGAATCCGCTTACGAGGCACTCCTTGATGCGCGCCGGGAACGGTCCAGGCTCCCCTATGGGATGGCCTGGAAAAGCTCCAATGGCGCCGACTATCTGGCCCGTCTTATCGATCGTGCCGGAAATGCCACGGGCCTCGGCCGCAGATCGCCGGAAACCGAGGCAATCTATTCGGATTTCCAAGCCCAGGTTTCGGCGCTTTCCGATCGAATAAAGGGTGCAACCTCGGCACTTGCCGAAGCTTGCGCTGTTTGTCACGCGCTGAGAACGCCGATGCTGCCTGCGGAAGCTGCCAAGGCGCTGCGCGAAATTGACAGGGCCGGCCTGCTTGGGGACGGTGTGATGGTGATCGGCACCAATGCGCTGCTCGCTTACGCCCCCGAGGCGAGCGGGTTCCTTAGCGATGCACCCGGCGAAACAAAAGACTTCGATCTGACGTGGGTGGGGGCGTCACCGGAGGAGCAGCCGCTGTCAACTCTCTGGAAGGCCCTCAAAGCCGCCGACAGCACCTATACGGTCAATAGCGAGCGCGAGTTTCAAGCAAGAAACGCGGCGGCTTATGAGATCGAACTCCTGGCCGCTCCCAGCCGGATGTCCAGCTTTCCGCGAAGAGACTTCCCTCGGCCTCTGGAAACCCCTTCCCAGGAATGGCTCCTGCTCGGCAGACCGGTGGCGCATGTCGTCCTCGCCCGTGATCGCACAGCGGCGCGCATTGTCGCTCCTGACCCGCGGTTTTTTGCCCTGCACAAGCTGTGGCTTGCCGAGCGGCCGGATCGCAATCCGCTGAAGCGCGACAAGGATACTCGTCAGGGTATGGCGCTGATGTCCGCTATCATTGAACGAATGCCGCAATTTCCGCTGAACCAGAAGTTCGAAGCAATCCTGCCGGGCGAGCTGCGGCCCTATTACCAGAGCGAGATGGATCGAATTCGACCCCGGGCGTAGAAGATCAGCCGCAAAATCTGAGATCCTTTACGCTTCCGCGCTGATCGCGGCGAGAAAGCTGCGCTCGAGCGTCTGCCCGCCGCCTTGAGCGGCGATCAGCTCCTCCGGGGCGCCGGTGAAGATCAGCCGGCCTTCATGCATGACCGTGATGCGGTCGCAGATTTCCTCGATGTCGGCCAGGATATGCGAGGAAAAGAAGATCGTGCGCCCGGCGGCGCGGTAATCGAGCAGCCGGTCCTTCAGCTTGATGCGCGCGCGCGGATCGAGCCCGCTCATCGGCTCGTCCAGGATCAGCAGCGGCAGGCCGGTCAGCAGCGTCGCCAGCAGGCCGAGCTTTTGCCCCATCCCCTTGGAATAGCCGCGGCCGGCGCGGTCCAGCGCCTCGGAATCGAGATCGAGTCCGGCGCAGAGCGCCCGCGCCGCCTCGCGGTCGAGCGGGAGGCCGTAATAGCGCAGCGTGACGGAGAGAAACTCCCAGCCCTTCAAGGTCGGCGAAGGCTGGAAGCGCTCGGGCAGATAGGCCAGCCGGCGCCGGCTGGCCGCCGGCCCCGAGGGCACGCCGAATAAGGCGGCGCGGCCGCTCATCTTGGTCAGGCCCAGGACCGATTTGATCAGCGTGCTCTTGCCGGCGCCGTTCAGCCCGATCAGCCCGACGATCTCGCCCGGATGGACCACGAGATCGATGCCGCTGATCACCGTCTTGCGGCCATAGCCGGCGGAAAGCCCTTCGACCGAAAGCGGCAGGTTTTCGGGCTCCGTCACGGAAAGATCCCTTCGACAATGCTGTCGGAGCGACCCAGCCAGGTCTGGTGCGGATGCAGCACGAAACGGGAAGGCGGGGTCCCCGGAAAGACGATCTCGACGCTGTCGTCCCGCACCGACAGCACCTGGAAGTCCGGCGGCTGGCGCCCCGGGACGATGCGATAGCCATTGGCCCACACCGTCCATTGGCCGGACCCGAACTCCGCCACCGCCGACACATAGATATTGGGTAGCGCCGGTCCCGCTGCGGTGGGCGCCTCGGCCTGAAGTTGAGTCCGCGGTTTGGCGGCGTCGGCGAAGGCTTGCCGCAGCGCCGCCACTTCGGCCGGCGTGAACAGCAGCGAGGGCCGGCTGGCCGGCAGGGTCTCGGGTGATTGGCCAAGCGCGGCGGCCGCGGACAGAAGCAATATCGCCTGAAGCATATGCCGGAATCTTCTCATCTTACGGACCACCCTGGACATTGGGCTGGATGCCGGTCCAGACCAGATCGATCTTCGACTTCAGCAAGGGGGTGAGGGTTCCGTGCCGGAGGGAGTTCAGCGTCGGTTCGTCGACCTCATGGGATCTCTCGAGCGAGAAGCCGGCGATGCGGTAATGGCCAGGCTGCTGCGCCAGGAGGGCGTTCCAGAAGTCCAGCACGTCGCTGTCGAAGACGCCGCCATCTTCAAACTCGACCTGATCATTCTCGACCACATAATGCGGGCTTCCGGCCGCCTTGGCGGGATCGGGCATCAGGCGGAAGCGAAGATCGGTAAGCCGGTGCCGGTCGCTCCAATCGCGGGCGGCGCTCACCACGCCGGCGCGGTCGAGCGGATTGCCGAGGCCCCGCGCCATCGCCTCGTCATAGCGGCGCTTCAGCGCCGGATAATGGTCGAGATCCTGCAGAAGCTGAGCATTCTTGCGACGAAGCTGGCTCAGGCCGGCGCGAAGCCGATCGACCTCTGCGACCCGGCTGGCCATGGCGTCGTCGAGGATCAGATACCCCGCCAGGAGGATGACCAGCTCGATGGCGAGCACCCCCAGAACGATCTTCAGGCGGAGCGGCAGCTCCTTCAGTTTGGCGAGATCGATGTCGAGGCGCGCCATGAGTCAGGCCTTCCGGCTCAGCATATAATCGATGGTCGCGGCCGTGCCCACGCCGATCGACTGGGTGCTGCTGCCCTCGATGACCTGGCCGTGCAGGGCGTCGGCGGGCAGCCGGGTGATGTCCACCTGCCAGGCGGGCAAGGCCGTCTGCAGCCTGTCGCGCAATTCCTTGGCCTGCCGCCGCTGGACATCCGTCTGGATCAGGCTGGCCGGCAGCCGCACCGTGAAGGTCAAGGTCGGGAGGGCCGACTGCTTGGGTGTGCGCGGGCCGGCTTGGGGCGGGCCGGCCTCGCCCGCCAGGCGGGGATCGGCATAGGCGAGCTTATCGACCGCCATGCCGTCGCCGAGCTGACCGGCGATGGCCGACAAGAGAGCCGCCGGGTCGAAGGACTCGCCCTCGATCGCATCGGCCGTGCGATCGACCAGAGTGACATCGTCCATTCCGATCTCGAGGCTGCTCAGCCGCTTCGATATCGACTCCGCCGCCCGCTGCTCGGTGGCGAGTTGAGCCCCCAGGACCTCGGAAGTCGTGCTGGTGTCGAAGGCGTCAAACGCGAGGTTGGCCAGTTCGAAGATGGTGAACAGCGACAGGCCGGCGGCCACGGCGAAACCGGTGCGGAACAGCCGGTCATACGCGCTCCGCTGGCGCAGCACGGGCGTATCCAGAACCATTTCCGGCCGTTTCTTGGAGGCCAGCCACTGCGCCATCAGCACGTCAGAAAAGCCGCTTTCCTCCGGCGCCACTTCGCCCAGCCCGAGCAACAGGCCGGCCTGGTGCGGCGTGTAGGCCGTCAGCGACGCCACCGGCAAATCGCGCTCCTGCACGGCGCGGCAGACCTCCGGCCGGTCGAGGACGACCAGATCCAGCCGGTCCTGCTCGGAATAGCCGAGCCGCTTCAAATAGCTGATCGAAGAGCGCAGCTCGCGTTCGATGAGCTGGGCGACCGCCTCAGCCGGCAGATCGCCGGACGGACGCTGGGACAGGCGGGTCACCACCATGCGGCCTTCGGTCTCGAAGATCTGGCGAAAGCCGCTGGTCGCCTGCTGACTGGCCAGGACCCGCCAGATCTGCCGCGTCTCCCCCGCCGGCGAGGGGCCGAGCGCCTCGGCGAGATCCGAGGCTTCGAGCGGCAAAAGGCAGAAACCGGTCACCGGATTGGACAGGCTTTCGAGAAAACCGATCCATTCCCTTATATACTCGGTCTCCGGCAAGGCGGCGAAGACCGCTTTCCCCTTGGCGGCGGACAGGGGCACCACCGCCTTGAGCCGGTCGTGCGGAAAGGCCACCTCGAGTCGGCGTTCAAGGATCTTGCCCCGGTCGAAGCGGCTCGCCTTGGGGATCTGTTCCTCGCGATACATCTGTTCGAGCACGTCGGCGGCGACCACCAGCTCGGCCTGGGGGTCTTTCCCGAGATAGGAGCGCAGCGCCCCCAGCCCGTCCTCGGTCTCGGGGCCGATCAGCACGGCGTCGACCGCTTCGGCGCCGCGCAGCTGGACCAGCGTCGCCCCCTCGTCGCCGATGGTCAGCAGGAAGCGGTTGACCGACCGCAGAACCCCCCAGCGCCGCAGCCGGCGCGTCAGAGGGCCGAGAAGGGGCTCGATCCAGCGCTGGGACAGGAATGCCCAGCGGCCGCGCACCGCGCGCAGGACGGGATGCTCAAGAAAGCGTGCATAGCTTTGTCTGCGTCGCCCCGGCATGGCCTACCCCGCCATCGTGCTGATGCTGTTATAGAGCGGGCCCATGACCGCGACGATGATCCAGACCATCATGCCGCCGCCGACGATGGTCATGACCGGCCCAATCATGTCGATCAGCCCCGAGACCGCGTCATCGACGTCGCGATCGTAGAATTCGGTGACATTGTTCAAGGTCTCGCCCAGATTGCCGCTCTCCTCGCCGATCCGCACCATGCGGGTCACCAGGCTGGGGAATTCGCCGGTGTTGCGCAGGCAGACGGACAGGGGATTGCCGTCCGCGACGCCGCTCCGCACCGTGATCAGCAGGCGTGTCAGGGCCCGGTTCCCCACCACCCGCGACGCCGTCTCGAGGCAGGTCAGGATCGGCACGCCGCTCTGGAACATGGTGGCGAAGAAATGGGCGAAGCGCGACAGGGCGATCTTACGGATCAGCACGCCGAAAATCGGCAGGCGCAGCAGATAGAGATCGAACTGATAGGCGGCCTTTTCGGAGGACCGCACCATTGCGCCGCCAACGACGAGGGCGGCGACGGGTATCGAGAGCAGCAGCCACCAGTAATTCTGCACCACATTGGAAGTGGCGATCAGGGAGACGGTTATCGCCGGCAGTTCCTGACCCTGGCCGGTCAGGAAGGCCACCAGCTGGGGCACCACGAAGGTCATCATGGCGAAGAACATGACGATCAGCATGGCCATCATGAACATCGGATAGCGGGTCGCCTTCTTGACCTTCTGATTGACGTCGGCGTTCCATTTTAGATGCTTGACCAGCTGATGGAAGGATTCGGTCAGATTGCCGCTTTCCTCGCCGGCGGCCAGCAGCGACTGGAACACGGTGCCGAATACCCTGGGATGGCGGCCGAAGGCGTCTGACAGGGTGGCGCCCGCGGCGACATCCTCGACGATTTCCGCCATAAGGTCGCGCAGGCGCCGATGATCGGTGGAATCGCGCACGTCGGACAGCCCGTCCATCAGGCTGACCCCGGCCGCCGACAATTGCTGCAGATGCAGGCACATCTGAATGAGTTCGCGGTTGGCGATGCGCCGCCCCAGCAGCGCCGCCAGCCCCTTCCCCCCCTTGTGGGCCTGGGACGACAGCAGCTCGAGATTGATCTGGCGCAGGCGCTGGAACAGATCGGCGTCGTTGTTCGCCGTCATCTGGCCGGTCACCCGGCGTCCGAGCTGGTTCAGGGCCTTGTAGTCATAGAGCGGCATGTCAGAGGCGCGCCGTGATGTCGACGGCGCGGCCGAGGCTTTCCAGCGTCAGCTGGCCGGACAGAACCTTGGCGAAACCGTCTTCGACCATCGGCACATAGCCATATTTGCGCGCCTCGAGCTGCACATGCGCCAGATTCTCGCCGGCGTCGAGCAGCTCGTCGATCTCGCGGTTGAAAGGCAGGATCTCATGGACCGCAAGCCGGCCGCGATAGCCGGTATGGCGGCAGTCGGGGCACCCGGCCGGCTGGCCGATCAGCGGAGGGTCGGCGGGATCGGCCCACAGCACCCGGCATTCCTCCTCGGTCGCCCGCCGCATGACCTTGCAGGACGGGCACAGGGTGCGGGCCAGGCGCTGGGCGATGATGCCGATGATGTTGCCGGTCAGCAATTTCGGGCTGAGCCCGAGATCGTGCAGGCGGGGGATGGCGCCGATGGCGTCGTTGGTGTGCAAGGTGGTGTAGACCTGGTGACCGGTCATGGAGGCGCGCAGGGCCATGGTGGCGGTGGCGGTGTCGCGCACTTCGCCGATGAAGATGACGTCGGGGTCCTGGCGCAGGATGGCGCGAACGCCGTCGGCGAAATTCATCGCCGTGCCGTCGCGCACGGCGGACTGGCGCAACAGCGGCACCTCATATTCGACCGGATCCTCGAGCGTCATGATATTGCGCTCGAGCGAGTTGATGTGGCCGAGCACCGCATAGAGGGTGGTGGTCTTGCCCGATCCGGTCGGGCCGGTGACGATCAGGATCCCCTCGGGCTTGCGGATCAGCTTGGTCAGCAGACTGTGATTGCTCTCAGTGAGGCCCAGCTTGTCGATGCCGATCACCGAGCGCGATTTGTCGAGGATGCGGATGACGATATTCTCGCCATTGACGGTCGGCATGCAGGCGACGCGGAAATCGACCTTGCGGCTGCCAATGGCGAAGCCGAAGCGCCCGTCCTGGGGGTTCAGCTTGTCGGCGATGTTCATGTCCGACATGATCTTGATGCGGTGCGAGATGGCCGCCCAGTGATCCTTGTGGAAGGTGCGGATCTGCTGCATCACCCCGTCGATGCGGTAGCGCAGCCGGACGAAAGCGCCTTCGGGTTCGAAATGCAGATCCGAGGCGCCGGTCTTGACCCCGTCCAGCATGATGGCGTTGACCAGGCGGACCAGCGGATGGACATAGCCTTCGCCGCCGGTCAGGGACGAGGCGCTGATCTCATGCTTGCCGGTCTCGAGTTCGCGCAAGATGCCGTCGATGGAGAATTCATAGCCGTAGAACTGATCGATGGCCTGGAGGATCTCGGCCTCCGAGCTGATCAGCGGAATGATCTCGCAGCCGGGCGGCGCATATTTGCGGGTCTGGTCGAGCGCCAGCACGTCATAGATGTCGGCCATCGCCAGGCGCAGCGACTTTCCTTCCAGCGACACCGGCAGCACGCGGTAGCGCAAGGCGACTTCCTTGGGAATGCGCTTCAGCAGTTCGGGTTCGACCACCGTCCCGCCGAGATCGAATTTCTCGAAACCGGAGCTGGAGGCCAGCACCGCCGAAAGGGCGGATTCGGTGATGAAGCCGAGATCGACCAGCAAGGTGCCGAGCAGCTTGTTGGTGCGCTTGCGCTCATGGAGCGCGACCTGCAGCTGGTCCTTGGAGATCAGGCCCATTTCCACCAGCCGGTCACCGATACGGGCGCCGGCGGGGGCGGCGTCGGGTGCGGCCGGGCGGGCACGTTCCGGTTCGGGGGGCTTGGGTGGCTCAGGCGGAGGATCCTTGGGCGGCTCGTCGCCACCGCCACCCCCGCCACCCGCTCCGCTTCCTCCCATCGCCGGCGGCTCCGGCGGAGGGGGAAGCGGCGATTGAGGCGATGCATCGGCAAAACTCAGCGATGGTGCGGCCGGTTCGGCCGTCCCCTTCTCCGGCGCCTTGCCCTTCTTGGCATCCAGCTTCTCGGAAAACTCGAAGACCATGCTGCCCTTTCCCCCTAAAGACTAAGCATCCGGCCTCATAAAAATGAGAGGCGGGCATGGCCGCCCGCCTCCTACAATTCGACGGCGCTGTTCTCCTACTGAACCAAGAACATCATGATGCAGTAGTAGGTCCCGGGACTGCCCGTACCTAGGGTATATACGCCACTCGCCTCGCAACTCGTTGCGGAAGAACCTGAGGCGGTCGTGATGTTGCCGGAAGCCGGCGAACCGTCATCATATCGGGTATCGATACTCGCGGCGTCCGGTTCCTTCATCGCAACGGTCGGGACGGCACCCTGCGGATTGCCCTGCAGCCGTACCATGACCGCCGCATGCGCCGTTCCACCGGACGGAGTATTGGTAAAGGTCGCCATGTAAAGATGCCCGCCCGTCAACTTGGACGGCATATCGACGGAGGTGCTGGCTGTCGTCAGGCCGGTCAACAGGGCTGTCGTCGCGGTATTCCACGTAACGCCCGCAATCAGGTTGGCGGCGTCAAGGTGCGCCCACGCCATTGACGACTCGCCACCAACGTCTGCGTTGTCGGCGACGGGCGAAATCTGGCCATCGCCGTTGCCATTTGCAGTGGACGTAAAGCCGAGATTCGGATTGGCGGCGTTATAGTCACCCGGTAGGTAGGAGTACTTATCCTGAAATGTGTAGGTCGCCGACTTGATCGCATCGATCTGCGCAATTTGGGTTTTTAGGCGGGCACTATTGATCAGTTCCTGGCCCTTCAGAATGCCGCCAACGATCAGACCGATGATGGTCAGAACGATCGACAATTCGATCAGGGTGAAACCCCGCTGCCGGCGGCGCGCGGCGGACTTTTCCGGAAGCACGGAATAGCGTACGACGTCACTCATGAAAGTCCCCTCGAATTCGGTCCGAACAAGCGGAGCGGCCATGAGCTGCTATCTAGCCCTGGCGACCGTCCGGCCACAATCCCAATATAGGGACTATGTAACACAGCTTTTCTTTAAAAGACTCCTAATGATGCTCCTGGTTTTCACGAAGTTTATCTAATGCGTCGCGGCGGCGCTGGATCATGTCAGGATCGTTTATCAACTTCTGGACTTCGGCATCGTCTCCGGCTACTCGCAAAAGTGGCACCGCCAACAGCGGCAGCCACGGCGGCGCGGTGGGCGAAGTCCGCAGCGAGAGCAGGTCGGCGGCGATGCGGCGCGCCAGGACGGGGTCCTTGACCAGATGCTCGGTCCGGGTCGCCGCCCAGCTCAACCACTGCCAACGTGCCGCGGGATCGGCCATCCCCGCCTGCTCGAAATAGACGACCAGCTTTCCGACCTTGCCGGCGGCCGTGGCCGGATCGGTCAACGCCCCGTAATAGGTCGAGCCCAGCATAAAGACCGCGTCCGAACGGGGATCCAGCGCATCGGCGAGGCGCAGCCATTCCGTCACCCGGTCATAATCGAATTCGCGGAGCGGGCGCAGCCTGCCGCCGCCGTCACCGACATTTTCCAGCCATTGGGTGACGGCGCGGAACAGGAACTGGTCGTCGCCCAGCGCCACCGCCTTCAGGGCCAGCGGCGAGGGAGGCGGCGGCATGTCGTCGATGGCCGGGCGAAGCCCATGCAGGGCACCAGCCAGGACGATCTGGACTCCCAACGCTGCGATCAGCAGGAACCAGATGACAGCCCGCGCCATGGCTAGAAGCGCCGCGCGTTGACGTCGCGGATGGTGGCCAGCAGCAGAACCGCGACGGTCACCAGGGTCTGCGCCGCCAATGTTCCTAGGCCCCAGCCACCGCCGGGACCATAGACCAGCCAGCTGCCCTGCCCGAAGAGATCGAGCCGGGGCAGCAGGGCCGAGACGATCTCGATGGCCAGCCGCGCCACCTTGTCGGCGGCGGGATGGTCGAGCATTCCCGTGTGCTGCTCGCTGATGGCGCGGAAATAGGCCCCCAGCCTGCACATCAGATAGAGGCCGGACGCCGCCATCACCGAGGCGGTGGCGCTGCCCAGCGACAGGGCGCAGAACAAAGACAGGGCCACCAGCACCAGGCTTTCCAGCATCAGGCTTGCCTGCCATTCGGCCAGCCCGGCCGTCCAGCTTCCGTAACCCGCCCCCAGCAAGAGACCGGCCGGCAGCGCCAGCAACAAGGCGAGACCGGAATAAGCGGCGAAATAGGCCAGAACGAAAGCCGGCCGCGAGATCGGGCGGGTCAGGATGACCTCGATTTCCCTTGTTTCCTCCATGCGGCGCGCATGGAAGCTGACGAAGGTGATCAGCCCCAGCACCATCACCGCCCGCATCATCGCCCCGGCGGTAACCAGCCCCACCGCGATATTTTCGCTGAGCGCCGCCGTCGCCACCAGTTCGGACCCGGCCAGAACCGTCAACTGGGCGGCCAGGATGACCAAAGCCAGACGGTCCCGGTAGGCGGTCAGCAGCACGTAGCGGACGGTGGCGATCAGGGCGCTCACGGTTCAATACCTCAGAAAGTGAGCGGCCGCGGATCGTGCATATAGTTCTTGTAGGTGTCCTTGTCGGCCCAATCGACGCTGTCCGGCCCGTGCACCAGGGTCGCCTTCAGGAACACCACCAGTTCGGTCAATTGCACCTGATCATTATTGGCCTTGAACAGATTGCCGACGATCGGCACTTCGGAAGCGCCGGGAACGCCGCTGTCATTCTTGCTGTCGATCTGCTGCATCAGCCCGCCCAGAACCACCACCGCGCCCGAAGGAACCGTGACCACCGATTCCATCTCGCGGATGTCGACGACCGGCACCGAGGCTGCGGAAATAGCATTGCTGATATTGGCGGGGGAGCAGGCCCCTGTGGAGGCGCTCCCACAGGCGCTGGCGATGCTGAGCGCGACGGCGGGATCGGAGACAGTCGTGCCGGGCCAGGCGGTGACGCTGGGCCGTAGCCCGAGCGTGACCTGCCCACGTTCGGCGTCGATGGAAGGCTGCACCGTCATCACCAGTCCGATCGGCAGGGTCTGCAGCTGGCTGTTGTAGGTGGCGGTCTGCGAG
>Ga0213872_10000831_pt1 | contig 22406 bp, 15 predicted proteins | sample VelepicomBERX_R2_FD_160071 | JGI IMG/M metagenome (GOLD analysis project Ga0213872, IMG submission 160071) | Rhizosphere microbial communities from Vellozia epidendroides in rupestrian grasslands, the National Park of Serra do Cipo, Brazil - RX_R2 | ecosystem: Host-associated > Plants > Roots >...
CACAACGGCACCAAAGGGAAGACGACCATAGCTTGCCGCGCCTAGCCTTCTCCCACTGTGCCACTACCGCCAGGGCTTCGAAGCAGTTTCTCTCACTCACAACGCGCCCCAAGCGCGCCCGTTGCTGGCCTGTGACTGACCCGGTTTCTCGAACGATACCTTGATCCTTCCCGCCAGTCACAGATTATTCAATCCGGCTACCAGCCGGGGGCCAAGCTGATGGCTGAAAGCTCTCCTCGGCAAGCGCACAGCGCGTTTGTTGCCCGTTATGTGCGCTCAAGAATAGATTTAAAGTTATCCTTGGCTAGATTCTTGGCCAGCTTGTCTGAGAACTTCTCCCTCAGATTTGGACCAGAGCTCGGGTGATAGCTGCCAGCTTTCAGCTATCAGCTTTCAGCTGACGGCTGAGCGCTGAAAGCTTTCTTGACCGCTGAAAGCTCTCCTCGGCAAAATAGATTTCAAGTATCCTTGGCTAGTTTTAGTAAATGCAAAAACAAACTCTATTGAGGTTCTTCCGGCGAAGGTTGCGATGCTTTGAGCGCGGTATAACGCTCCGTTTCGGCGCGTGCCTTGTCCGATAGCCCGAGCTTGCGGTAAACCTGGGCCAGCATGACGTGTAATGGTGCGTTTTGCGGGGCCAGCGCGATACTTTTCTCCAGCTCGATCTGAGCTTTCTCAAGCTGATTGAGATGCATGTAAGCCTTTCCGAGCTCCCTGTGCGCGCGCATCTCTTGCGGCGAAATCTGCACGGCCTCGAGGAGCAGAGGCAAGGCCTCCTGAGCACGATCATTATCGACAAGTAGACTGCCAAGGTTGATGTAAGGTCCGGAATCCTTGGTGGTGGCGCCGGCCTGCCAGGAGATCGCGGTACGGAAAGCAGCGATTGCGTCTTCCGTACGGCCTAATCCTTCGTAGGACAGTCCCAGGTTATCTTCGGCCTTCACGTTCTTCGGGTCGAGTTCCAAGCACCGGAAAAACACGGCGGCAGCTTCTTCGAAGCGGTTCTCGTTATATTTCGTTCGGCCAAGATAATACAGGGTCTGCAGGTTGCTGGGATTCCACTCGACCGCTTTTGAGAACCACTTATCGGCATCGGCGTAATCATGCAGCAGGACGTAATCCCCGGCCACCGCTTCAAGGTCATACGCGCTCGGCCTACGATACTTCGCACCCTCTGTGTACTCAGCGAGCGAGGCTTTGGGGTTCTGCTGTTTGAACAGCACATAGCCAAGCAGATAATGTGCATCCGCGGAGTCCTGGTGGTCTTGAAGGTACTGACGAACCAGATGCTCCGCGTCGCTTACCTTGCCTTGCTCTACCAGCGACCGGGCTTCGACAAGCGGATCGGTGACGAGGGTGGGGGCTTGCCCCATTAATAGTCCGACGGGCAACAAGAGCGCTGCAAGCGGAATCCGAAAGAGGATCGGAGGACGCGAAAAAATCCGGTGAAGCATGGTGCTCGCCGTTTATTGGGGCTCGTCTACCTTCAAAATTTGATCGGCTTTGATGTCGCGTAGCGTTTGCAGCTTTCCGCTCGGCCACTGGACGTCGATTTCCTTCACGGCACTGCATTCTCCCAGCCCAAAATGCAGACGCTTGTCGCTCGCCGACAGATAACTGCTCGTGGTGGTGACGGTGCCATATTGTGCGCCGGCGGCCGTGACCACCTTTGCGACGGTCCCGATTCCATCGCGATTACTCTTGTGGCCGACGAAGGAGAGCTCCAGCCAGTGGTTCCGGTTGGCGGTTTCATTGTGGAGAATATAGGCGGCTCCGCCGTTCGTTGTGACCACGGCGTCTACGCGCCCATCGTTGTCGATGTCCCCGGTTGCCAGCCCGCGGCCCACCCAGGCCTGCTGAAAAACACTCCCGGAACGCGCCGAGACATCTTCGAAACCCTTTCCGTTGTTCCGCATTAACAGCATGGGCTCGCGGTAGTGGAGCTGGGGAAATGACTTTTCAATGGTGTCGAGATCGTGTCCCTGGGTGATGAGTAAGTCTTTCCAGCCGTCGTTATCGTAATCGAGGAAGCGAAGTCCCCAGCCTGAGTGGAGCATCGTGATGCGCCCCAACCCGAGGGTCTGAGTTACATAGGTAAAGCTGCCGTCGCGGTTGTTCCTGTAGAGTGCGTACTTCTGATTGGCCAGGTTATCGACCGCCAGATCGGGATATCCATCGTTGTTGTAGTCGGCGAAGTCCGTTCCCATCCCTGCATAAGTCTGACCGTCTTCATCGACCGCCACTTGGGAGGACAGTCCCACTTCCTCGAACGATCCGTTGCCCTTGTTGTGATAGAGGAACTCGGCCATCGAATCATTTGCCACAAACACATCGACGTGGCCGTCGCGGTCGTAATCGGCAATCGAGATTCCCAGACCCTTGCCGGGCTTCGAAATTCCAATCCGTTCAGCAACCTCGGTGAAGTGGCCGTTGCCGTCGTTGTGAAACACCAGCGGCGTGATCGGCTGAAAAGTATCGGGATGGCAATAAGCGCGGCCGCCCTCCCGATGCTCGCCGCAATAGATGTCGTCGAAGTCCCACTGCATGTAACGCAGAACAATCAGATCCAGCAGCCCGTCATTGTCGAGATCGACCCAGGCGGCGCTGGTGGACCACCCGCTTCCGGCGACGCCGGCCCTATCGGTCACGTCAGTGAACGTGCCGTTTCCGTTGTTGTGATAGAGCTTATTGCCGCCATAGGCAGTGACGTACAGATCCTCGTAGCCGTCGTTATCGAAGTCTCCGACGGCGACGCCCATGCCATAGCCGACGCCCTGCAGTCCTGCCTTTTCGGTAACGTCTTCAAACGTACCATCCGGCTTCTGGTGGTAGAGCCGGTTCCAGCATTGGGGGCCGTCCTTCTGCGGAATCGTTCCCTTGGGGGTGGGATCGGCCAGTGGCGCACCGTTTACCAGAAAGAGATCGAGACGGCCGTCGTTGTCGTAATCAAATAGGGCAACCCCCGAGCCCATCGTCTCGATCAGATATTTTTTCGAAGTGTGGGAGGCGATGCCCTGAAAATGTACGCCGCTTGCCGCAGTGATATCGGTGAACTTACCGGCCGTCGTCTGGGCTTTCGGTTCGTCCGCGCCGTAAGCGAGCGCCAAGCTCCATATGGCCAGCGCCGGCGCGATTGCCAGCGCGATCTTTGTAGTGCTCTTCAAAATTACTTCGGTTCCTGTATCGTTACGTAGCGCCCGACGGGAACATCGTTCAGAACCTGAACCGTCCCGTCAGGCCACTGAACGGCCGCCTTATCGATCTTGCTGCATGTTCCTAATCCAAAGTGCAGGCGCGGATCATTTCGCGAAACGAAACTGCCGCCGCTACGTATCTCTTCGGATTGTTTCTGGCCGCATGCTTCCAGTGTCACCCGGGCGCCTATCGCGTCGCGATTGCTTCGTGTGCCGCGCAGCGCAAAGCCGACCCACTCATTCCGGTTAGCCGTGTCATTCTGCAGCAGAACGGGCGTTCCTGAAATAGGCAGGACCACCAGATCCATTTTGCCGTCATTGTTGAAATCGCCGGTACAGCCGCCACGGTAGGAGTTATTGGGAGGGTCAGGGAAGGAATACACCTGCACGATCTTGTCTTGCATGCTGCGAAAGATCGTAATGGGCTCGTAGTAAGTCTTTTCGGTGGGATATATGTGACCGTTTGCGGACCAGAAATCTTGCGCGCCGGAATTATCGAAATCAGTCAGTCCGCAGGCCCAGCCGAGATAATTGGACGTCGCGGCGGCAAGACCTGCGGCGGAGGCCACTTCTTCATACATCCCGGACTTGTCCTGCCGGAACAACGGGAAGTAGTCCTTTTGGAAGGTGGTGGTTAGTAAATCCGTCCGGCCGCTCTTGCCGAATTCACCAACGGCCACGCCCATGTTCGACTGTACCCGGCCATCTGCATTGAAGCCGACCCCCCGATCCAGCGCAGACTCCTTGAAAGTTCCGTTGCCCTGATTCAGGAACAGAAAATTCGGATCTGAATCGTTCGCCACAAAGAAATCGAGTTTGCCGTCGCCGTTGAAATCTCCCGTGACGACCGTGAAGCCGTGCGCGGGCGGCACATTTGCGACGCCGGAAGCTTTCGTTACATCCGTGAATGTGCCGTCGCCGTTGTTGTGATAGAGGATGCTTCTCTCCCCCTTCAGTCCGATGGGGCCGCAGAAAACATGCTGTCCGAGGTAATCGCAGACCGGGGCAGGCTCTTCAAACGACATTGAGTGGATGTCAACGTAGCCTGTGATGAACAGATCGAGCCTGCCGTCGCCATCAAAATCACCGAATGCGCTTCCGCTGTGCCACGCTGTGTTCCGGCTCAAGCCGGCGGCCTTGCTGACTTCGGTAAAGGTCCCGTTGCCATTGTTCCGGTAGAGCAGGTCACGGCCGATGGTGGTAATCAGAATATCGGTGAAGCCGTCGTTGTCGTAATCGGCTGCGTTCGCGCCTGTTCCCCAATATGGATTCGCCAATCCTGCTCTTTCCGTCACATCCTCGAAGTGTCCGTTGCCGAGATTCCGGAAAAGGTAAATACTGCCTGGGGCGGAAGGCGGCGTCTCACCCGCAAGAACTTTTCGCAACTGCTCCATTGTCCCGCCGTTGACAATTAGCAGGTCCATCATGCCGTCGTTGTCGTAGTCGAGCCAGGCCGCGCCACTGCCGTTCGCTTCCGTGATCCAGCGCTTTTCGGGACCGCCGCAGCGCATGTTCGCGCGGATTCCGGCTGCTGCCGCCACGTCGGTGAAGCGCAGGTCCTGCTCCGCGGGCGCCTGCGAGAACGCGATGGCGCATAGACTTGCGATTCCGGCGAGTAGCAGGACACTGAGAATCTGCTTTATGGCTGTTTCCTTCACTGAGAGTTTTTGGCCCGAAGTTTTATAGTGTAACGAGTGCTGTATCCCGCTACCCGTTTGACGATCCTCCTGCTCTTTATTGGAGGCGCCAGTCTGCTCTGGTGCCAATCGGCTTCAGAAGCGGCCGAGGACCGGGTGCAATCCCTCTATTCGGAAGCGAAGTCGGCCGAAGGCTCCGGCGATCTCTCCACTGCGGTCGCGAAATATCAAGAAATCCTGCAGCTACAGCCCCGCCTCGCGCCGGCCTATAACAATTTGGGAGCGCTCTATTTCAAGCAGGGCGACTATCGCAAAGCGGCCGATACCCTGGAACATGGTTTGAAGATCGACCCGCACATGAGCTCCGCCTCCGCGCTGCTGGGAATCTCCCTTTTCCAGATGGGCGAATATGAAAAGGCCCGCCCACGCTTAGAGGCGGCGGTCAAGGCCAATCCCAGTGACAACAACGCCGAATTCCTGCTGGTGAACGATCTCACGAAGCTGGGCGATTTTCAAACTGCTGCCACGCATCTCGAACACCTTGCCAGCAAAGAACCGGGCAACCAGCATCTCTGGTACCTGCTGGGCAAAGTGTACATGCAGCTCTCGCAACAGGCGCTTGCGAAGGTGAACGAAATCAATCCGGACTCCGTGTGGGCGCACGAGATCTCGGCCGAATTGATGGAGAGCATGAAGAACTACGACGGCGCGATCGTCGAGTGGAATAGAGCGGTCGACGCCGCTCCCAAACAGCCCGGCGTTCATTTTAAGCTAGGGGATCTTTACTGGAGCCTTTCGCAGTGGGACAACGCCACCCAGCAGTTTGAAATGGAACAAGCAATCGATCCGCATAACTGCATGGTCGACTGGAAGCTCGGGGACATAGAACTACAAAAGAGCGGGAATCTCGAGGACAGTCTGGCGCGCGTGGATAAGGCACTGGCTGCCTGTCCCAATCTGATGGAGGCTCACGCCGATCGTGGCCGGCTATTGTTGAAGCTCCATCGCGATTCGGAGGCTATTGCCGAACTGCAGGCCTTCGAAAAGAGTGATCCGGCTGAGCCCAGCACACATTTTTTGCTTGCCCAAGCCTACCGTGCCACCGGACAGACCCAGGAGGCACAGGCCGAAATGAAGTTATTCAGCGAGCTGGACAGCAAGGCGCGCGCCGCCACGGCCCAGCGCGCGCAGGAAGTTATAAAAAACAGCGAATCGACTCGCTAAGCGAATCCTCAAGACTTCCAGGTCAATGTCACGATCGAGTCCGCGGGCAGCTCGACCTCGGCTTCTGCGCCCGACATTCGCACCAACACGCGGCGATCAAGCCCTTTGTTCGTGATCACGGCCGCCTTTGTTCCATCGGGGTTGGCGAACGCGACCTGAGCGATATCTTTCATATCGCTCGAAGATTCAATCCGCTTCGCGCCGCGCCGAACCGCTCGCGAGTAGTGCGCGAACGCCCAATACTGACCGCTCCGTGTAATCTCCCTGGTCTCGGAGTTGATGGTGACCACGCCACCGCAGCTAAAAGGTCCGATATTAGGCTTGCCGTGCTCATCGAGCGCCAGGTTCCAGCCGATGATGCAGCGCGCCCAGTTCCGCAGGATTCCCGCGAACGTCGTTCCCCAGTTAGCCCAGTCGGTCTGGTATTTCGAATCGGTGTAATCGGGACCGCCTTCTGTCCAGTACATGTGCTTGTCGGGATGCGCGTTGCGGACGTGCGTCATGGCGGCCGGCTCACCGACGTATCCGTGCCATGCCACTCCATCCACGTATTGGTTCACCCTCGGGTCGTCCAGTTCGCAGATGGCGCGGCCCCAAAGGTTGTAATTGTGGTCCAGAAGCCAGATCTTCGTGCTGATGTTGTTTTGCGCGAGTTGAGGGCCCACGTGTTCCGCCACGAATCCGATTTCATGCTCCTGGCTCCAAACGCAGGCCGGCATGCGTCCGTTCTGTTCGGTGTCCACCTCGTTTTGCGACGTTACGGCATTGACCGGAACGCCGGCCTGCGCGTAAGCCTGCAGGAATTTCACAAAGTATTGCGCATACGCCGGGAACGACTTTGGATGAATGCATCCGCCGAGCATGGAGCCGTTCGGCTTCATCCATCCGGGAGGGCTCCAGGGCGAACCAAGCAGGAAGAGATCGGGATTCACGCTGCGTGCCGACTTCAGGGCCGGCAGGATGTATTCACGGTCGTGTTCGATCGAAAAACGGGTCAGATCGGGGTCGGGCTCGCCTTCGTCAAAACTGTAGACGTTTCTCGAATAGTCACTTGAGCCGATGCACAGGCGGCCGACGCTGAGGCCCATTTCCGACGGGTGGAACAGCTCGTGGAACAGCTCCGCGCGGGCGCCGGGCGCGAGCCGGTTGAACGTATAGCAGGCAGCGTCGGTGAACGCCGCGCCGAAGCCGAGGACTTCCTGGAAGCTCGCGTTCGGGTCGATGACGATCGCTTCGGCCGAGGAGCCGCGCTCTGGTGCCCATTTGACCGGGCGCTCCGCGGCGAAACGCTTCTTCCCGGCCGTGACGTGGACCTCCAGCTCGCCCGAGGGCGCATTTGCGCCGCCGGCCTGAGCGCTCAAGGATGGCTGGACGACGGCCGCGGCTATACCGGCCGAAGCCAGCTTGATCAAATCACGACGAGTTTGTTCGTTCGGCATAGTCCTCAGATCCACATCCTAAAGCTACTCTGTCTGGAGGCAGGTGGTGAGGTCGTTTACGGAGCTGTACGCCAGCAGGGGTTCCCACGGAAACGCCCGAAAGAACCTGCCGGCGATGCCGCGGGGAGGCTGCGGGGGTACTGTACGGTCGCTAATCCACTGATTTCACTCGTGCTACGATTCGTGAGGTTAGTTTTCGCTCATGCAGAACGGTAGTGTCGCAACCGGCTGGGCCGAGGTGCCCAAGGAGCTGGTTTTCGCCCACCTCGTCAAAGTGCTGGAGAGTTCCCATTTCCGATCCAGCAAGAAGTGTACGCGTTTTCTTCGCCATCTGGTCGAGAATGCTGTCGAGAGCCGCTTCGGCTGTTTGAAAGAGCGCACGCTCGGGGTCGATGTCTTCGATCGCGATCCAAATTACGACACCAACCAGGATCCGGTTGTCCGGGGGACCGCAGGCGAAGTTCGAAAGCGTCTGGCGCAGTACTATCTCGAAGCGCGGCGGGAAGACGAGCTGCGAATCAGCCTGCCGGCCGGTACTTATGTCCCGGAAGTCCACTGGATGGCGCCGAGTACGGCGGGGAGCGAATCCGAACCCTCGCCGGCTCCGGTGACTGTCGAAGACGTACCGCCGGCAGTCGCGATCGCTTCTATCGGCCGCGTACGGCTGTGGCAGAGGACTCTTTGGGTCGCGGCGGTCGCGATTGTGGTGTGCACCATCGTTTTCGTCGCCTTTCGCCGCCTTCATTCGACGCCGCTCGACCGCTTCTGGGCCCCCGTGATCGATGGCAATGAGAAGGTGTTGATCTGTCTTGGCCAGCCGGAGGTATATACTTTTCGCCCGAATACTGCCCGCGCCCTGCGGGATTGGTTCGCTAATGACGCGGAAAGGCCGGAGGCGCCTCCCGCTATAGCTTCCGTACCTATCGGCGAAATTGTTCCCCTATGGCGCAGTTCTGCCGTGCTCTCCGATGCCCAGGCATTCGCGCGTCTGTTCAACCTTTTTGCGCGCGAAGGCAAACAGGCAGATCTGCGCGGCGAGAGATCGGTCTCTCTTTCCGACCTGCGCGGGAGACCATCCGTCCTAATCGGTGCTTTTGATAATGAGTGGACCTTGAAACTTGCAGGCGAACTTCGCTTTTATTTTGACCAGGACGAGAAGGTCCACGCGCAGATCATCCGGGACCGCAAGAATCCAGGCGAGCTTCGATGGAAGCTGCTCGACGCGTGGCCGCCGGGGCAAAACATAGACAATGATTATGCGCTCGTGACGCGCGTGGTAAACAGAACCACGGAGAAGACCCTCGTCATTCTTGCCGGTATCTCGCAGTACGGAACCGAAGCTGCCGCCGAATTTGTAACGAATCCTGACTACTTTGCCGCCGCGCTGGCAGCCGCACCGGGAGATTGGGACCGGAAGAACATTCAGGTTGTCCTATCGACGCGAGTCATCTCAGGAGTGAGCGGGCCGCCCAGAGTGCTGGCTGTCGATTTTTGGTGACCCGTAATTCCGGAATTCAATTTACTTTTCCATATAATCCCGCAGATAATTCGTTTGCTCTAACTAGCAGTACAGTATCCAATTCGGGCGATGAGAGAAGTACGTGTTTTCTTAGCGGCCAAATATTAGCGAGGATTGGAATAAGGACATCGCATGAAGCCGCTGCTAAACGTGAATGAATGGCCTGTTCTGAAGCAAATCCGGAATCGCGACGCGCACGGGTTAGGGAAGAACGCGGCTTCGGAACGTAGCCGCGAACTGGCGCCCCGCACGCGCTCGGCCGATAAGATCGCCAGGTCCGTATGCCCTTACTGCGCCGTTGGCTGCGGGCAACTCGTCTACGTGAAAGACAACCGGATTATCGATATCGAAGGTGATCCCGATTCGCCCATCTCAAAGGGTAGTCTCTGCCCGAAAGGTTCGGCGACGTTTCAGCTTGTCACCAGCCAGCGCCGCGTCACGGAAGTTTTGTATCGGAGACCGCATGCAACCGCGTGGGAAACCATCCCGCTCGCGCAGGCGATGGAGATGATCGCGCAACGCGTGAAGAAGACGCGCGATGAAACGTGGCAGGCAACGAATGCAGCCGGCGAAGTGGTAAATCGCACTCTGGGAATGGCGCACCTCGGCGGTGCAACCCTCGACAACGAGGAAAATTACCTCATTAAGAAGCTGTTTACTTCGTTGGGCATTATTCAGATAGAAAATCAGGCCCGCGTTTGACACTCTTCCACGGTCCCCGGTCTGGGGGCCTCATTTGGAAGAGGCGGTGCAACCACGGCGTTACAGGATCTTGCAAACGCCGATTGCATCGTAATTGAAGGTTCCAATATGGCGGAGTGCCATCCCGTGGGCTTCCGCTGGGTCATGGCTGCCAAGGAGCGCGGCGCAACGATCATTCACGTCGACCCGCGCTTTACCCGAACCAGCGCGGTGGCTAGCATGCATGTGCCGATTCGCGCAGGCACCGATATCGTTTTTCTGGGTGCGCTGATCTCACATGTGATTAAGACGGAGAGTTACTTCAAGGAGTATGTTCTCGCGTATACGAATGCGTCCACGCTTGTTACCGAGGAATATAAGGACACGGAAGATCTCGATGGCCTGTTCAGCGGCTGGCAGGAGGGCAAAGGCCAATACGAGACCAACAGTTGGAGTTATGAGGGCTCGGGGACGAGCGGCATGCACGAGAGCCATCGCGTGCCTGAGTCGCACGCGGGGCGGGCCGCCGATCTCGAGGCCGAAAAGGTTAAGGCGCACGCCAAAGACGCCACTCTCCAGCACCCGCGCTGCGTCTTTCAGGTCTTGAAGCGTCATTTCCAGCGCTACACGCCGGAAATGGTGGAAGAGTGCTGCGGCATCTCCCGTGAGCAGTTTGATAAAGTTACCGATGCGCTGTGCCGCAATTCCGGCCGCGAGCGCACCACGACCTTCTGCTATGCGGTCGGCTGGACCCAACACTCCGCCGGTGTGCAGTTCATCCGGGCGTGTTCCATTCTTCAACTTCTTCTCGGTAATGTTGGCCGGCCGGGCAGCGGAATCCTTGCACTGCGGGGGCACGCAACTATTCAAGGTTCGACGGATATTCCGACGCTGTTCAACCTGCTACCGGGCTACATCCCGATGCCGGCCGCGCGCACCGATACGTCGCTCGAGAAGTACGTCGACAACTATACGGCGCGCTCGGGCTGGTGGACGGAAACCCCCAAATACATCGTTTCTCTTTTAAAGGCGTGGTATGGCGACGCAGCGACTGCGGATAACGGCTTCTGCTTTGCTCATCTGCCACGGTTGACCGGCGATCATTCGCACATGACAACGGTGGTGAATATGGCCGACGGCGAAGTAAAAGGATACTTCGTGATGGGTGAAAACGCCGTAGTCGGGTCGCCACACACCGGTCTGCAACGGAAAGGGCTGAGGAATCTGGAATGGCTTGTTGTTCGCGATTTCCCGATGGTGGAGACCGCTGAATTCTGGAAGGATTCTCCCGAGCATGAGCGCGGCGAGGTTCGTGCCGAAGACATTGCTACCGAAGTATTTTTCTTTCCCGCCGCCACTCACACGGAGAAGGACGGCAGCTTTACCCAAACGCAGCGCATCGTCCAATGGCATCACTCTGCTATCGAGCCGCGAGGCGATTGCCGCAGCGAATTACACTTCACTTACCATCTCGGCAAACGGCTGAAGGAGCTCTATGCGGGCTCTGCCGACCCGAAGGATCGTCCCATTCAGGATCTGGTCTGGGATTATCCGGTACACGGTGAAATCGAGGAGCCAAGGGCGGAGGCGGTGCTTGCCGAAATTAATGGATACACCGTTGCCGATCGAAAACCCGTCAGCTCGTTTACCGAACTGCAGAAGGATGGATCCACTGTATGCGGCTGCTGGATCTATTCAGGAATTTACGCGGGCGGTATCAATCGGGCGGCCAACCGCGCACCAGCTACCGACCCCAATGATCCCTACCATTACGGCCACAACTGGGGCTTTGCGTGGCCGGCAAACCGGCGCATCCTCTACAATCGCGCATCGGCCGATCCCGAGGGCCGGCCCTGGTCAGAGCGCAAAAGGCTTGTCTGGTGGGATGAAGCGAAGCAACAGTGGACGGGTTACGACGAACCCGATTTCATCAAGTCCCGCCCGCCGGGTTATCGCGCGGCGGATGACGCGCAAGGTCTCGCGACGATCTCAGGAGATGATCCCTTCCTGCTGCAGCCTGACGGGAAGGGCTGGCTGTTCGCGCCGACGGGTTTGCAGGAAGGACCGCTGCCCACACACTACGAACCACTGGAATCGATTGTGCAAAACCCGCTCTACGGCCAGCAGTGCAACCCGGTGCGATTCGAATATGACCGGTCCGATAACCAACTGGCTCGCCCGTTCGCCGACCCGCGATTCCCATACATTCTGACGACTTACCGCTTGACAGAGCAGCACACATCGGGTGCAATGTCCCGCTGGCTCTCATGGCTTGCCGAGCTGCAGCCTGCGATGTTCTGCGAGATCTCACCCGAACTCGCCGAAGAACGCGGACTACAAAACGGCGACTGGGCGACCATCTCGACCGCGCGGGCTGAAATAGAAGCGCGCGTTCTGGTGACCGAGCGCGTCAGGCCGATTAAATTGGGTCGCAGATGGGCGCACCAGATTGGTCTGCCTTACCATTGGGGCAATCGGGGACTTGTGGTGGGAGATTCCGCGAACGAGTTGATCGCGTTCAGCGCTGATCCGAACGTGACCATTCAGGAATCAAAGGCCATGACGGGTGACATACGTCCTGGGCGCCGCGAGCGGCGCAAAGTTGTGGCGAAGCAGCGTGTCAACAATCCTGATGAGGCATTGCGCGATCTTCCCGTTGCGCAGAAGCGCCCCGTGGGCAAACATCACGTGTACGGACCGCTCTCACGGCAGGGTGATCAGACCTGACATGGCAAACGGATTCTTTACCGATACGTCGCTGTGCATTGGCTGCAAGGCTTGCGAGGTTGCCTGCAAACAATGGAACCAATTGCCGGATGACGGTTATCACTTCACCGGGATGTCCTACGACAACACCTTGCATCTCGGTGCTTCAACGTGGCGTCACGTCAGCTTTATTGAACGTCCGGTTGCGCTGAACGGACAGGATGCAGGCGCATTCTCGTGGCTGATGTCCTCTGACGTGTGCAAGCATTGCGCGCGTGCGGGATGCCTGGAGAACTGTCCGACCGGGGCAATTATTCGTACCGAGTTCGGCTCTGTGTATGTCCAGCCCGATATCTGCAACGGCTGCGGTTACTGTGTGGCCGGCTGTCCCTTTGGAGTAATCGACCGGAGCCCCGATGACGGCCGCGCATGGAAATGCACGCTCTGTTACGACCGTCAAAAAGACGGCATGCACCCGGCTTGTGCCAAGGCATGCCCCACCGAATCCATCAAATTCGGAGAGGTGGAAGAGCTCAAACGTGTTGCGAAAGATCGGGTCGAGAAGCTGCACCAGCAGGGCGTCACCGAAGCATACCTGTATGGAGAAGATGCCCGAAGCCAACCTGGGACCGCCGGCTTGAACGCGTTCTTCCTCTTGCTGGACAGGCCGGAAGTCTATAACCTGCCGCCCGATCCTGAGGTTCCCACGCTGAAGGGCAGCAAAAGCTGGATTTCTGCGGGTCTGGCTGCCATAGGGGTAACTGCACTCGCGTTTGTTTCGGTCGTGCTTGGGAACCGCTCGGAGAAAGAATCGTCATGAGTGAGAAGCTGCCCGCATTAAACGCTGTTGACGACGGCCGTAACATAGACCCGCGTCTGGGAGCGCTCCTGGGCGAGGCCGCACAACAGACGCCTCTCGCTACGAAACATGACACCGAACTGCACGCTAAGACCTTCGGTAACGTTCCGAGCCGCCAGTCATGGACCAGCCCTACTTACTATGACCACCCAATGCTCCATCAGCCGGTGTGGGTCTGGTCGATTCCCGCCTACTTTTATGTAGGTGGCGTCGCCGGTGTGGGGGCGATGTTAGGAGCTGCCGCGCAGCTTGTTGCACCAGAGGCAATGCAATCGCTCGTGATCCGTTCCAGGTGGGTAGCGATGGTCGGCGGCGCAATGAGCTCGGCGTTGCTCATTTATGATCTCGGCCGGCCGGAGCGTTTCCTGCACATGCTGCGCGTCTTTCGTGTGCGTTCGCCGATGAACATGGGGTCCTGGATCTTAACCGGCTTCTCTTCTGCTGCGGGCGCCGCGGCCATTCTTCCGTTCGGACCCCGGCTGTTTCGACCTCTTGCAAATGTGTGCGGCGTAGTGGCCGGCGTTCTGGGACTCGGACTGTCGGGCTATACCGGAGTGCTTCTGTCTCAAACAGCGGTCCCGTTATGGCACCGGTCGTACAAGATAACTCCCTTGCTGTTCCTCGCATCGGGCACTGCGGCAGCCGCTTCGTTCTTCGAATTCTTTCCGTTGAATGAGCGTGAAGCGAGCGCCGTCCAACGGTTCGGATTGGTGGGCAAGATCGTCGAACTCGCCGCGACACTCGCGCTAGAAGCAAACGCCGGCAGAGTCGAACGTGTCGGGCGGCCGCTCAAGCAGGGGTTTAGCGGCTTTCTTTGGAATGGCGCAAAGGTGCTGACCATTGCAAGCGCCTTGCTCTCGCTGCTTCCGGGGAAATCCCGGCCCAAGCGGGTTGCTGAAGGGATCCTCGGCTCGGCGGCGAGTGCCTGTCTGCGTTTCGGAATCTACTATGCAGGTAAAGCCTCGGCCCGGGACCCGCGAGCAAGTTTCGAACAGCAGCGCGCAAGTGTGGCAGAGAGCGCGAGCGTCGACGTAGCCTGATCGCGCCTCAGTTCGCCTGCGTGTTTGACCGGCTATTTATTACAACGTAGACACAGCCTGCGATTTTGCGCTCGAGTGATACACTTGCGGCGATGCTTTTTACGCTGGCATCGATCAGGTGCGAATACTTCGCGGAAGTTGCAGCCGGCAGCCAAATCATCATCTGCGTCTTCTTTCAAATTTGACGACTGTTCGGATACTTGATGTCCTCACAAAACATGATTAGCCGCCGCGGAGTACTTGGTTCTTTGGGTGCTGCGGCCAGCATTTCCACATTCTCGAATATGCCTCTCTTTGCCCAAGCGGAGAAGAGCGGCCCGACAACTTCAACGGTCGCCGACCGGGATCGGCGTATGCAATGGTGGCACCAGGCTCGGTTCGGCATGTTTATCCACTTCGGGCTTTACAGTGTTTTGGGGCGCCACGAATGGGCCATGGAAATGGAAGGCATCCCGGTTGCCGAATATGAGCAGCTTGCGAAGAGCTTCAATCCCAAGCCGCACGCTGCCCGGGCCTGGGCACAGCTTGCCAGTCAGGCCGGCATGAAATACATGGTGATGACCACCAAGCACCATGAGGGGTTCTGCAATTTCGATACAAAGCTGACGAACTACTGCGCGCCCAAGCAGGCTGCGGGCCGCGATCTTGTTGCCGAGTACTACGAAGCGGCTCGAAGCGCCGGCATGCGGGTGGGTTTTTACTACTCGCTGATGGATTGGCATCACCCGGACGGCGCTCGCTGTGCCCACGACGAGGCGGCGCGCCGTCGATTTGTCGAGTACATCCACGGACAGGTTCGCGAGCTTTGCACCAATTACGGCAAAGTGGACGTGCTCTGGTACGACGTGGCCTGGCCGCTCTCGGCGGAAGAATGGGAATCGGTCAAGCTGAACAAGATGGTGCGACAGTTGCAGCCGGATATCCTTATTAATAATCGCGCTAAGATCCCCGAGGATTTCACGACGCCCGAGCAGAGAATCCAGGCATTTGCAGAACCCTGGGAATCCTGCATGACCATGAATGATAGTTGGGGCTATCAGAGAGCGGATGACGACTGGAAGTCGTCCAAGACGATCGTTCGGAACCTGGTCACATGTGCCCGTGGCAATGGCAATTATCTTCTCAACATTGGGCCGAAGCCCGATGGTTCCATTCCTGTGGAATCAGTTCAGATTCTCACGGCGGTCGGCCGCTGGATGAACCAGCACGGAGATGCTATTTACAGCGCTGAGAGTTGCGAGGTCAACCGTTCTGAAGTCGCTAACTTCACGCGTATTGGCAACAAACTCTATATTCATGTTCACTTCTGGCCCGGCGAAGTGGTCTCAGTCGGCGGCCTCACCAATAAGGTGCTTTCGGCCAAGCATTATCCCTCCGGGCAGCAAATACAGTTTCATCAGGATCAATTTCGGGTCCAGTTAGTCGGGCTTCCCGCTGCTTCACCCGATCCGCTGGTGTCTGTCATTGAGATGGAGTGCGACGGCGTACCCAAACAGGATATGCTCAACATCCGTGAAAACCGTCCGCGTCGTGAGGTAGGGATTTAGCGGCGAAATTGACTCGAATCGGCTTGACCCTGCATCCGAGGTGATCCAGCATGATGAACCCAACTCTGAACACGGCCGGCACTTCCAAATCCAGGCACGGGATTTTCTCGCGTGAGAACCTTCTTCCCTTTGCGCTGGTCACAGCGCTCTTTTTCCTGTGGGGCATCCCGAACAACCTGAATGACGTGCTTATCCGGCAGTTCATGAAGTCGTTCGAAATCACCCGGCTGAAGGCCGGCTTGGTGCAATCCGCGTTCTACCTCGGATACTTCCTCTTTTCAACACCGGCTGCGTTGACCATGCGAAAGTTCGGGTATAAGACAGGTCTGCTGGCCGGGTTGATGCTCTACGGTGCCGGAACCATCCTGTTTTGGCCTGCCGCTTTTGTCCAGAGTTACGCCTTCTTTCTCTTTGCTCTGTTCGTGATTGCCAGCGGTCTCGCATTTCTCGAAACAGGCGCCAGTCCCTTTATTGCTCAAATCGGGGACCCGGAAACAACAGCGCGCCGGCTGAATTTTTCCCAGGCATTCAATCCGCTTGGGTCCATTACCGGTGTGCTCGTCGGGACGACATTCATATTCTCGGGTGTCGAACTCAACGCGGGGCAAATTCAAGCGTTAAAGGCTGCGGGAAAATATGCCGGTATTCTCCGGCACGAGGCGATGCGCGTCATTAGTCCGTACCTGGTGCTGGGCGCAATCGTATTCCTATGGGCCATACTGATTGCAAGAACCAGGTTCCCGAAGCTTGGAGAGGAGAACGTGGTCTCTGGCTCTTCAGGTCACGGCAGCTATCGAGATCTGTTGAAGTACCCTCACTTCCTGCAAGCAGTGATCGCACAGTTCTTTTATGTCGGGGCTCAAGTCGGGACGTGGAGTTATTTCATTCAGTACGTGCAGGACTATGCGCATCAACCCGAAAAGGTGGCTGGGTATTTCCTCACAGGAACCCTGGTTGCGTTTGCGCTGGGCAGATTCGCGGCTACATACCTGATGCAATATGTACGGCCGAACAAGCTGATGGGTGCGTATAGCGTCATCAACATCGCGCTGGTAAGTATCGGCATTTTCTTCCCAGGATGGTTCGGGGTTTGGGCGATATTCCTGACGAGCTTCTTCATGTCTCTAATGTTCCCGACGATCTTTGCACTGGGTTTGAGAGATCTGGGGCCGAACACGAAGTTAGGCGGCTCGCTGCTCGTGATGGCCATCATCGGAGGCGCCGTGTTCACGCCGGTCATGGGGCTTGTGTCGGAGCTGACCTCGAGCATGGCCAAAGCAATGAGCGTGCCACTTGCCTGTTACCTGTTCATCATGTACTTTTCGTACGTGGGCTCCCGGCCCAGGGTCGCTGCGGGTAAAGAAGGATGACCGATGACGAAGAGGAAAATGAAGGGACTCAGGATCGTTTTATTAGCTATTGCTGTTGCCGGCTCTTGCGCCGCGGCTGATTTGACCGGCAACTGGGTTGTGACTGATCCATTGAACGACGGTACCGTTCGGCGCGCTTACTTCGACCTGAAACAGGAAGGCGATCGCATTACCGGGCACATACGCCTGACGCAGTTTTATTACAACATCACGGAAAGCACCGGCGGTCCGGACGGTTTTACGGTTACGGGCACGATGAAAGATGACAAAGTGGTGCGCCGCGTGACGTACGAGGGCAAGCTGGTTGGCGACGACCTGCACCTTCTGGCCCGGCACGGTAAGGGTATACCAGCGATTGAAATGCTGGCGCATCGCGCGCCGCCCGGAGAAGGCGCCATGCCGCCCAAATTGCCTCTGCCGGCGCTCCACAAGGTTTCTTACAACGGCCTTGCAAAAACTCCCCCGATGGGATGGAACAGTTGGAATAAGTTGGCCAGCAGAGTGGATGACGCCGCCGTACGGGCGGCTGCGGATGCGATGGCTTCCAATGGCATGAAAGAAGCCGGCTACCTTTACGTGAACATCGACGATACCTGGCAGGGCGAACGCGATGCTCAAGGTTACATTCTTCCGAACAAGAAGTTTCCCGATATGAAGGCTCTCGCCGATTACGTTCACAGCAAGGGTTTGAAGATTGGAATTTATTCTTCTCCCGGTCCGAATACTTGCGCGGGATACGAGGGTAGTTATGCTCACGAAGAGCAGGATGCGCGCACGTATGCGCAGTGGGGGATCGACTACCTGAAATACGATTGGTGCGGCGCGCGGAACATTTATGCTGACGACGAAATGCAGGCTGTGTACCAGAAAATGGGCGATGCCTTGGCAGCGAGCGGGCGGCCAATCGTCTATAGCCTCTGCCAATACGGCCGCGCCGATGTTTGGAAGTGGGGCCCGGAAGTCGGCGGAAATCTTTGGCGCACAACAGGCGACATTCGCGATTCCTGGGAATCGATGTCAAAAATCGGGTTCAGTCAAAGCGATCTCGCACCATACGCGGGTCCCGGCCACTGGAATGATCCCGATATGCTCGAAATCGGGAATGGTCGCATGACTAACATCGAATATCAGACACACATGAGTCTGTGGAGCATTCTGGCGGCGCCGCTGCTGGCAGGCAACGACTTGCAGCATATGTCCCCTGAAATTCTTGCGATGCTGACGAATCACGATGTTATTGCGGTGGATCAGGACCCGGCCGGCAAGCAAGGCAGGTGCCTCTGGAAATCGGGAGAGCAGGAGGCGTGGGTAAAGGACCTGGCGGACGGCTCAAGAGCAATCGGCATATTCAATCGGGCCGACGATTCGGCCGACGTAAGAGTGAAATGGCCGGATCTCGGTTTCAAGAAGGCACCGCATCATGCCCGCGATCTTTGGTCGCACACAACGGTGAAAGTCAAAGGACCCGAGTACGCGGCCACCGTCCCGGGGCACGGTGTGGTGCTGCTTCTGGTAGGCAAATAGCTCACTTCTTATTGCTTGCCGTTCGATGGCTCGACTCGCGGACGATCAGCCGAGATGGAAACAATACGCGCCTGGGCTCGGGCGGAGTTTTTGCCCGCATACAATCAAGCAGAATGCTGGCGGCCGTTTCGCTCATTTGTGCGGCGCTCTGGTCGATAGTGGACAGCGGCACGCGAAGCAGATCGGAATAATGGACGTTACCGGCGCCGATGATGGCAATGTCGTCAGGGATTTTCAAACCGCGTTCCAGAACCGCCTTGATGGCGCCTGCGGCGACCGCGTCGTTGTAGCAAAAGACGCCGTCGGGCCGGCGTTTAAGCTTTAGCAATTCCTTCATGCCGCGGTAGCCGTCGTCCTCTTTGCTGCCGCCCGCGACAACGTTGTGGGTGACGTGCTTCTGGCCACTTTTTCGGAGTGCGCGCTCAAAGCCCTGCAAGCGTCCCGCGCCACACGGATTGTCCGGTCCGCGGATATGGGCCAGCCGGACGCAGCCCTCCTCCAATAAATGCCGCGTCGCGAGCGCGCCCAACTCCTCGTCATGGCAGCCAACGAAATTTACATTTGCTCCTGATGGCTGGCGATCAATGAGAACAAATGGCGTATCGTGATCCTGGAGAATATGCGGAACACCCCGGCGCCAGTCGCGCTGCGCAGAAGCGAGAACCAGGCCGTCCACATTTCTCGCCAGCAACAACTCGATCTGTGTCCGTTCCGTGGCAGGATCTTCGTCTGAATTTGCCAGCACGATCTGGTAACCAAGAGGTCCAAGCTGCTTTGACAGCCCATCAGCCACCTCCGCGAAGAAGGAATACATCAGATCGGGAATGACCAGGCCTACAATAAATGTCTGTCGGGTCACTAAGCTGCGAGCGATCCAGTTCGGCTGATAGTGCAACTCGCGTGCGCGGCGTAGAATACGCTCCCGTGTCTCCTGGCTGATATCCGAGTGACCGCGAAGAGCTTTGGAGACTGTCATCAGCGAGACGCCAAGCTCTTTTGCAATGTCCTTCATTCGGACTGCCACGACCAGGCTCCCCCTACTATTAGAAGCCTACCCAGTCTATTCCCGATGACACGCCGCGTCAATGGTTCTATATCAAGACAATTAGCGATAAAGTACGATCAACATCGCCTCAAACGATGCAGGTCTGCTGAAAATTGAACTGATTGGTGGTCATTATCAGAAAATGTCATTCACCCGCGTCAGAGCGTGCCCGTCAGAGCGTGCCGCTAGTTAGTGGAATTTACTGAAGTTACTTGGATCGAAAGTGATACGTACTCGTGTGGACTGTGCTGTTTTTCCTAGGCGGTCTTGGACAGATAGCTTGTTGGAGAGCTCATCACCAGCCGCCCATGTTGAACACCCTTGGTGCCGATGAGGGTGTCTGCCAATCTCTGTACCCTCTTTGCTTCGCCCTTCAAGATGATTACCTCCAGGCAGGTGTCGTGATCGAGATGGGCATGCGTGGCGCAGATGATCAGATCATGGTGATCATGCTGCAAGTTCATCAATTTCTCAGGAAGTAAGCGTGAGTGATGATCATAAATTAGCGTGACCGTGCCGACAACAGGGGCACGCGGATCCTCGATCGCCACAGCAACAAGGCGATCACGAATTAAATCCCGGAATGCTTCGGAACGATTTGTATAGCCCTGCTTTGTGATGAAGCGGTCAAAGCGCGCCAAGAGGTCCGAATCGAGTGCAACGCCAATACGGCTGAGAAAGCCCATGATTTCTTCTGATTGTAGGCCTCTAGCGTATCAGGGATGTACAGATCGTAGCACTGCTTTCCAATGCTGTATGGCGATCACCCCGTCTGAGCGAAAAGAGGCTATGCTGGCCGGTAGTCGAAATGGTGCGGAATTGCTACGGGACCACGGCGCACATTGCCTGCCTCCGAGGAGCGCTTCTTGGGATGCTGGCCTTGTTCCTTCCCGGTGGCTGCTCTGCCGGCGCGCAGAAGATCACCGATGGTCTAGTAAAGCCTCCGGTGATCGACAAACACGATATCCGCTTCACCCTGCTCTCCGTCAACGGAGAATCGCTTCAGAGCCGGATAAAAAATATTGTGCAGGATGACTATGGGTTCCTGTGGTTCGGAACTTTCGATGGCTTATACAGGTATGACGGCTACACTCTTAAACCCTACCGCCATGAGCGCGGAAACCCGAATAGCGTGGATGACGATACCATCCTGGCTCTTTACAAAGATCGTGACGGCAGCCTCTGGATTGGCTCCAGGTATGGAGGACTCGACAGGCTGGATCCCAGCCGGGACACTTTCACGCACTATCGCCATAATTCCGCAAATCCAGGAAGCTTAGCCAACGACAATGTCAATTGCGTCTATCGTGATCGTAGCGGCACATTGTGGATCGGTACGAGCGATGGGCTCGACCGCATGGAGCCGGCGAGCGAAACTTTTGTCCATTACAGGCACGACCCTCACGACCCAGGAAGCCTGAGCAACAACAGCGTCAACTTCACTTACGAAGATCGGCAAGGGAATCTTTGGATCAGCACTGCCTGGGGCCTCAACAAGCTGGAGCGCGCCACCGGCCGTTTTGTACACTTTCTGCATGATCCGGCAAACCCGCACAGCATCGGTCACAATTATGTGAATTTCATTCTCGAGGATCGATCAGGCGTTCTGTGGTTAGCTTCGCCGCTAGGCAGCGGGTTGAGCGCCTTGAACGTCAAAACTGGCGAGTTCACACGATACTCGTTCCACTCTGAGGAACCATCGAGTCAAAGCGTGGTGGGTGCGAACAAGGTCTTTGAAGACCGGGACGGCGCGCTCTGGGTGTGTACAGTAGACCGCGGATTACTTAAGCTAGACCGCGAACGCAAAACGTTCACCCGCTATTCCAAAGAGCCCGGAAATCCGGACAGCCTGCCGCACGATACCGTCCAATCATTATTCGAAGATGCAGAAGGAGTAATGTGGGTGGGCACCCAAAGCGGGTTGAGCCGGTTCCAGCGCAGGCCACCCTCGTTTGTGAACTACAAGCATGAGGCTGGCAACCCGGACAGTCTCCGCAACGACATGATCTGGTCCGTAAGGACAGACAGCCAGGGATTTCTTTGGATTGGGAACGAAGACGGCCTTAACCGGCTGGATCGAAAAACGGGGAAATTTACTTTCTACCAGCACGCTGACAAAGATCCGCATAGCCTTTCGTATAACAAGGTTGCAGCCATTCGCGAAGACCAGTCAGGCACCCTGTGGTTTGGCACGTACGGTGGAGGGCTGGACCGTTTTGATCGCACAACGGGACAATTTTTTGCCTACCGGCACGACCCGAGAAACTCTGCCAGTTTGAGCAGCGATTCTGTTCTCTCGTTGCTAGTTGACCGGCAGGGGACGCTGTGGGTGGGGACCCAGGGCGGAGGGCTAGATCGCTTTGACGCGAGAACAGAACGCTTCACTTCCTACCTGAACGATCCGCCGAATCCGGATCTGTTGTTAGAGGACTTATTCGAGGATCGAACGGGAATGTTGTGGGTGGGTACCCAGGATAACGGGCTGGAACGGTTCGACCCCAAGACCGAACAGGTCACGGTTTATCAGCATAAGTCCGATGACCAGCACAGCCTTAGCAACAACCGGGTGAATGCCATCCTGGAAGACCGCCAGGGACGGTTGTGGATCGGCACCGATGGAG
>Ga0213872_10000832_pt1 | contig 22383 bp, 16 predicted proteins | sample VelepicomBERX_R2_FD_160071 | JGI IMG/M metagenome (GOLD analysis project Ga0213872, IMG submission 160071) | Rhizosphere microbial communities from Vellozia epidendroides in rupestrian grasslands, the National Park of Serra do Cipo, Brazil - RX_R2 | ecosystem: Host-associated > Plants > Roots >...
CAGCGCTCGCCTCCGCTTTACCAGGCCGAGACTCATCCTGGAAGAAACCAATCCGTTCGTCAAGAAGAAATCAGCGAACGGTAACCGGCTGTTTCGCCGCGTGTCTCATCCAAGGGGTTCACCCCATGATGCCTGAGAGCTGATGCCTGAGAGCTGAAGGCTATCACTAGAGCTCTGTTACTCGTAACGCAAGGCCTTCCAAGGCTCAACCGCCGCGGCGCGCCGTGCGGGGAAATAGCTCGCGGCTAGTGCCACCGCGATAAGAGTGGGTCCGACAATCGTGTAGGTCAGCCAGTCGGTCGCCTGCGTGCCATAGAGAAGCGTAGAGAGCACCCTTCCGGAAAGCAGCGCGCCAGCGATGCCCGTGAACGTACCGAGTATGGCAGGTCCGGCGCCCTGACTCAGGACCATCTTCAGAATGTCGCCTTGGCCGGCGCCCACCGTCATGCGCACGCCTATCTCCGTAACTCGCTGCGAGACCGAGTACGCAATCGTGGCATAGATCCCTATAGAAGTGAGCAGTAAAGCTACGCCCGCGAACAACGCCAGTAGCGAAGTCTGCACGGCCCGCCATCCCAGTTGGCCGCTAACGATCTCGTCCATGGTCCTGATGGACAGAACCGGCAGATCGGGATCCATGCTCCGGATCTCCCGTTCCACCGCCCTTGCGTAGCCGAGTGGTGCGCCGGCGGTTCGAACCAGCAGCGACAAGCGAACCACGGGCAGACGCGCCATGGGGAGGTGCGCCAGCGGCACGTACATCTGGGGCATTTCGGGACTTTCCAGTCCCGTCTCGTGCACATCCGCCACAACCCCGACAATCTCTTTCCAGTTCAGAGGGTCCGTGTAGAACGAGATGCGGTGCCCGATGGGGTTAGCGCCAGGGAAATAAGTGTCGGCCAGCTTTTGATTGATGATGATGGTGGCAACCTGCGGTTTGCTGTCGCTATCTTCGAACAGACGTCCACTGCGAAGAGGGATGCCGAGGGTGTGAAAATAACCGCTTGTCACAGATGTCACAACGACAGTGGGCGCTGTGGAGACGCCCCAGTGTTGCGGTTGGCCCTGTACCAGAATGGGCCCGCCGCCGGGGGGAGCCAAAAGCGGCAGATAATTTGAAAATGCCAGGGCTGCCACTCCCGGCATAGGACTGATCCGCTTTACCATGTCATCTGCGAAAGCGCCGACCGGTTCCGAGGTTTGGAATTTCGTTCCCGGAAGAGAAACATACATGGTGAGGATGTTCGTCGTCTGAAACCCCACGGGCACGTTCGCGGCCTTTGCAAAGCTGCGCAGGAAGAGGATGGCGTAAACCAGCAGAATCGTGGCGAGTGCCGTCTCGGCGAACACAAAGACCCTGCGCATTTTCTGCTGGCTGCGCGATTCAGTGATCCGTCCGCTCGACTGCTTCAAGGTATCGTTCACATTTGCCCAATACGCGCGCAGGGCCGGGAAACAACCGAAGAAAATTCCCGTGGCTGCCCCCAACGCCATCGCGAACAACATCACCTGCCGGTCGAGCGTAATGTTTTCGGGGTGTGTCAGCGGCGTATTCTGTAGCGTTCTCGCCAGCCGGATGCCCAGCCAGGCTACGCTGAGGCCGGCCATTGCGCTCAAGCCCGCCAGCAGCATACTCTCTGTGAGCAATTGCAGCAGGATTCTTGCACGGGAAGCTCCGACCGCCAGCCGGATTGCGATCTCACGTTCCCTGATGGAAGCCTTGATCAGAAGAAGATGAGCGACATTCACGCAAGCGATCAGCAGCACGCTCAGCACAGCGCCGAAGACAATCAGCAGAGGCATACGAACGCTGCCGGCTATCACTTCACGAAACGGAATAGCGAGCGCGGTTACGCCTTCTTCCTGCTTGGGATACCGGCTGGCGGCGTCTTGCGATATGGCGAGCAGCTCGGAATCTGCAGCGGCCAGCGAGACCCTGGCGCGCAAGCGTCCGAGCGCTTGGTAATAGTGATAGCCCCGCGTGTTTTCGATTGCAGTCAGATCATAGGCGAGCGGAACCCATATATCTGCCTGGACGGGAACGTCGAGTCCGTCAGGAAGGATGCCGACAATAACGTGCGGCTTGCCGCTAAGCAGTATTTTTTGCCCCAGAACGTTTTGCCCGCCAAACCTGCGGCGCCAGAACTGCCAGCTCAGAATGGCCGCCTGGTTGCGCCCGGGAAGAGTTTCATCGGACGCGAAGTTCCGGCCTACCAGCGGCTGCACACCGAGCAACGGCAGCATCGAAGAGTCGCACTGCAACGTGTGCACAAGCTCGGGACGCTCGTCGCCGGTCAGATTTGCAAGCGCCGGTTGATAGAGTGAAATCGCTTCGAATGACCGCAAACTCCGCTTCCAGTCGAGATAGTCCTCCATGCTGACGAGATCCCGCGGGAAGTTGCGGCGGGCCTGGACGATTCCTACCAACCTGGCGGGATCCTTCACCGGCAGCGGCTTCAGCAGCACGGCGTTGATGATGCTGAACATGGCGGTTGTCGCGCCGATGCCGAGGGTCAAGGCGGCAAAAGCGGTGATGGTCGTTCCCAGGCTCTGACGTGCTAGCCGAACTGCGTATCGAAGATCGTCTAAGACGGCGGACAAGACTAACAAGACCTTTGTCTGTCGAGCTTATCAGGTCCGCTGATTCCGTCTGCTTAAATTGAGGCGATGGAAAACATGCCGACCGTGCGTGTGAACCGGAAGGCCGCAGACCGTGTTCTCTCAGGTCATCTTTGGATCTTTGCGAGTGATGTGCTGGACACGGGTTCCGCCCGACAGGGAAGTGCAGTGCGCACTGTGGACCCCCGTGGACGCCGTCTCGGCACGGCGCACTACAGCTCGACCTCCCAGATCGCTCTCCGGCTCCTGAGCAGGCAGATACAGCCGATTGATCAAGCCTTCTTTCTGCACCGCCTGCAGGCCGCGCTGGAGCACAGGCGCAAGGTTGTGTCGGATTCCGATGCCTACCGGCTGGTGCACGCCGAAGGTGATCTGCTCCCCGGCCTGGTGGTCGACCGGTATAGCGATTGGGTGGTGGTACAGCTCCTCAATCAAGGGATGGATGCATCCTCGCAGACAATTGCCGCGGCACTCACTGAATTGCTTCAGCCCGCCGGCATCGTTGCCCGGAACGATGTCGCAATCCGCTCAAAAGAGAATCTCCCGCAGGAGAAAGTTGTGCTCTCCGGACAGGTTCCGGAACGCATAGAGGTTCACATGAATGGTCTCGCGCTCTATGCAGATGTGCTTACGGGCCCAAAGACCGGAGTGTTTCTTGACCAGCGCGAGAACTACGTCGCGGTCAAACGCTACGGCCGCGGCCGTGCGCTCGATTGTTTCACCGCCACCGGCGGATTTGCGCTGCATCTGGCTTCCGTCTGTGACTCGGTGGAAGGGGTCGACAGTTCGACCGCGTCGCTCGTGGTCGCTCGCGCGAACGCGGAGCGCAACCGCATAGCCAACGTCGCATTCACCGAAGCGGATGTGATGGATTATTTGCCGTCGCTCGTAAGCGCGCGCCGCTCGTTCGATCTGGTGATTGTCGATCCGCCGGCCTTCACCAAATCCCGCTCGGCCCTCGAGGGTGCTGTCCGCGGTTACAAGGAGATTAACCTGCGCGCCTTGCGCCTGCTAGGATCCGGCGGCACCCTGGTGAGCTGTTCCTGTTCGCACCACATGAGCGAAGCCCATCTGCTGGAAGTGATTGCCTCCGCGGCGCTGGACTGCGGGAAGACGCTGCGCCTGCTGGAGAGGCGCACCCAATCACAGGACCACCCCATTCTGCTGACGGTACCGGAAACGCACTACCTGAAATGCCTGGTCTTTGAAGTGCTTTGAAACGTCAAAGGACGATTCGGGCATCGCCCTCGCGCCGCGTTACCCTCTGGTGATCGAGATACTCGAGCAGCGGAATCGCATATTTGCGCGAAATTTGCGTCCATTCCTTGAACTCGGGTACCGAGAAACGCCGGCCCTTGTGTATCGACAGCGATTTCCGGATATGTGCAATCACGTCGGCATGAAACACCAGGTCCTCCGAAACGCGTACCAGTTTCTGATTCTTGATCAGCGACTCCAACAGGGTCCTCGCCACCTTTGAATCCGTACCAGCATTTTTCAGGACTTCAGCCGCTGCAGGTGGCGTATAACCGGCCTTGCGAAATGCCTGCTCTATCTTCTGCAACGCCAATGCCTCCTCGCTGCTGAGCTCCGCCCGATGTTGCGCCAGAGCGATCAGGTCGCCCTGCACCCGCACCGGAGGGAACTTTTCGAAGACGAAATGCGCGAGGGCTGAATCCAGTCCAAGACGCGCCTGTCCGATGGGCGCGCCCGGCGCCGAAGGGTTTTTTGCATGAAAGACCGCGAGCCAGGTAACCAGTTTCTTGCGCTGTTCTTCGAGCCAGGTCTTACTGACCACGCGTTGCGCGGTCTCTACGAACACCAGCGACGGATTTGCGGCAATGACGGCTCTGAGGTCGGAAGCGGGCCGCCCGGTTGTGCGTACCAGATCAGGCAACGCCCGTCCCGGATTCTGTTCCTCTACCAGCAGCTGTATCCGCTGTCCGGGATCGGGGTGTGCCAGATTGTGAAGCCGCAGCACGGTCCTGGCGCGGTTCAGGCGCAAAGGTGGAAACGCGTCTACAACAAACCCGCCCGCGACCGTCAGCGGAGGCGACGGGCGCCGCAGCACGAACCGGTCGCCTGGCAGCGCAAGAACCGGCTCGTCAAACCGGAGCCTGGCAAGCGCACGGAGACTTCCCGCCTGCCGCTCCAAAATCTTCAGCCCCGCTTTCACTTCAGCCGTTCCGATGTGAAAAAGAAATTCCTCGCGTAGCAGCGGTATGTGCGACTCGCTCAGCCATTCGACGCTTGCGTCTACTGTGTGGGTGACTTCCAGGCCCTCGCCATGAGTGAGAACGAACCCACGCCGGATCTCCGCAGGCTCTACGCCTATAAGATTCACCGCAGTCCGCTGTCCTGCATGGGCTGTCTCCACCGGGCTGCCATGTACCTGCAAGCCCCGGATACGCGCCTCGATCTTGGCAGGCTCAATGTGAACCGTCTGGCCGGCCCGCAGCGCGCCGCTCCATAGCGTGCCGGTAACCACAGTGCCAAATCCCTTCAATGAGAAGCTCCGGTCTAGCGGTAGGCGCGCGAATCCGCCCGTATCGCGGGTGAGTTTTCCGCGCGCGACTTTCGAGAGTTCCTGCTTCAGCTCCGTCAGCCCCGCGCCGGTGACGGCACTGACCGCGATGATAGGGGCATTCTCCAGGAACGAGCCGGCGCATAATTTCCGGACATCCTCGGCGGTGACCGCGATCTGGTCCGAGCTTGCGAGATCCGCCTTGGTCAATACAATGATCCCGTCCTGAATCCCCAGCAGCCTGCAGATATCGAAATGCTCCCGCGTCTGCGGCTTTACCGATTCATCGGCCGCAACCACCAGCAGAACCGCCTCCATGCCGCCTGCGCCCGCCAGCATGTTCCTGACGAAACGCTCATGCCCGGGAACATCAATGAAACTGATGCGCCGTCCGTCTGGCAAGGTGAGATGCGCAAAACCCAGATCGATGGAGATTCCGCGCCGCTTCTCTTCCTGTAAACGATCCGTATCGATACCGGTCAGAGCGCGAACCAACGATGTTTTCCCGTGATCGATATGCCCTGCCGTTCCGACCACGATGCCGCCGGTTTCGTTCGTATGGAGCTCGTTCATATACTCTGTGACTTGCAGGCGAACTGATCCTATTTCATCGCATGACGAAGAAAACTGAAATCCCCGTAGACCGTTTGGAAGAGCTTCACAGGCGCCACGCGCGCGCTGAGGAAGGCGGTGGGAGGGAGCGGAAAGACCGCCAGCACCGGGAAGGCAAGCTCTCCGCGCGGGAGCGCATTCAACTACTCCTGGACGAGGGCTCTTTCGAAGAGCTTGATAAGCTGGTGCGCCATCGATGCCACAACTTCGGCATGCAGCACAACGTAATTGACGGAGACGGCTTTATCACCGGCCACGGCCTTATCCACGGCCGTCAGGTGTTTGTGTTCGCCCAGGATTTCACTGTTTTCGGCGGCTCGCTCTCTGAAGCGAATGCGCAGAAGATCGTCAAAATTATGGACCTCGCGCTGAAAACGGGTGCTCCGCTCATCGGGCTGAACGATTCCGGCGGCGCGCGCATCCAGGAAGGAGTAGTCTCGCTCGCGGGCTACGCCGATATTTTCCTGCGAAACACGCTCGCCAGCGGTGTCATTCCACAGATCTCCGCCATTATGGGGCCGTGCGCGGGCGGCGCTGTTTACTCCCCGGCACTCACGGACTTTGTATTCATGGTGGACCACACCAGCCACATGTTCGTGACCGGTCCTGACGTGATCAAGACCGTGACCCACGAGGACGTCACGAAAGAAGAGCTCGGCGGCGCGATGACGCATAACGCGACCAGCGGCGTTGCGCAGTTTCTTGCGGCCGATGATGCCGATTGTCTGCGCACCATCCGCGAGCTTCTAACCTTCCTGCCGCAGAACAATCTTGATGGTGTCCCGCCGGTTCCGACCAAAGATCCCGAGGACCGTGCCGATTCCGAGCTCGACCGGCTCATCCCCACCGAGTCCAACAAGCCCTATGACATCAAGGATGTGATTGTCCGCGTCGTCGATGACGGCCACTTTTTCGAACTGGCCGAGCACTTCGCGCGCAACATCGTGATCGGCTTCGGCCGCATGTCCGGCGAAACCGTCGGGATTGTGGCGAATCAGCCTGCGCATCTCGCCGGATGTCTCGATATCGACTCGTCAACGAAAGCCGCGCGCTTCGTTCGCTTCTGCGATGCCTTTGAAATTCCGATCCTGACGTTTGAAGACGTGCCAGGCTTCCTGCCTGGAACCGCGCAGGAGTTCGGCGGCATCATCCGGCACGGCGCAAAACTGCTCTACGCCTATGCCGAGGCAACCGTGCCCAAAATCACCGTGATCACGCGCAAAGCCTACGGCGGCGCCTATTGCGTCATGGGTTCGAAGCACGTTCGGACCGACATCAACTTCGCGTACCCTACGGCCGAAATTGCGGTGATGGGACCCGAAGGAGCCGTCAATATCCTCTACCGCCGCGAACTGCAAGACCCAGAGAATGCGGAGGACGCTCGCCAGGCCAAAATCGAAGAGTACCGGAACCGGTTCGCGAATCCGTTTGTTGCCGCTGAGCGCGGTTATATCGACGATGTCATCGAACCACGCGAGACGCGATCACGTGTGATCCGGGCGCTGCGCATGCTCGCGAATAAGGCAGATACCATGCCGCGCAAAAAGCACGGGAATATTCCGCTATAGCGGGCGTCGTCTACTCGCCTGACTCGGAGGTGACCTTCAGCACCGCCAGGAATGCTTCCTGCGGGATCTCCACTCGTCCCACTCGCTTCATGCGGCGCTTGCCTTCTTTTTGCTTCTCGAGCAGCTTTCGTTTACGCGTGATATCGCCGCCGTAGCACTTCGCCAGCACGTTTTTGCGCATTGCCGAGATGGTTTCGCGCGCGATGATCTTGTTCCCGATCGCCGCCTGCAGCGCCACTTCGAACATTTGCCGCGGAATCAGCTTGCGCAGCCGCTCAATGAGGGCTTTGCCGCGTTCGTATGCGAAATCGCGATGCACAATCATCGAAAGCGCGTCCACCGGTTCGCCCGCGACCAGCACATCCAGCTTCACCATTGGTGAAGTTCGATAGCCCGCGAGGTGGTAATCGAGCGAGGCATAGCCGCGTGAGGCGGATTTAAGCCGGTCATAGAAATCGAGAACGATCTCGTTCAGCGGCAATTCGTAGAGCAGCAGTACCCGGCCGCTGCCGATGTACTCGAACTTCTTCTGCACGCCGCGCTTCTCTTCGAGCAGCTTAAGGATTTCGCCCAGGTACTCTTCGCGAGTGATCACGGTCGCGTCGATGATAGGCTCCTCCGTTTTCTGAATGTCGGAGGGGTCGGGGAATTTCTGCGGATTGTCGATCTCCAGCACATCGCCCGCCGTGGTTGTCACGCGATAGCGCACGCCTGGCGCGGTCGTGATGAGATCGATTTTGAATTCGCGCTCCAGGCGCTCCTGCACGATCTCCAGGTGCAACAATCCCAGAAAACCGCAGCGGAAGCCAAATCCGAGAGCGACCGAATTCTCCGGTTCGAAGTTGAATGCGCTGTCGTTCAGGCGCAGCTTTTCGAGCGCATCGCGCAGCAACCCGTGCTCGTGCGATTCCACCGGATACAGCCCGGCGAACACCATCGGCTTGATTTCCTGGAAACCGGGCAGTTGTTCGGCTGCCGGCTTCGCGTCGTCGGTGATGGTATCGCCCACCTGCGCGTCCGAAACCGTCTTGATATTGGCGAAGAGGAAACCCGCCTCGCCCGCGGTCAACTCCTCGCACGGAATCGGTTTAGGAGACTGGAACCCCAGCCCTTCCACCTCGTATGTCTTGCCATTCGACCAAAGCCGGATCTTCTGGCCCTTGCGCAACGTCCCGTCGACGATGCGGGTCAAGATGATCACGCCGCGGTATGGATCGAACCACGAATCGAAGATCAGGGCGCGCAGCGGAGCATCCGGATCGCCCTTCGGCGGCGGCACGCGCTGCACAACCGCTTCGAGAGTCTCTTTTATGCCGATACCGTTCTTGGCACTCGCCAGAACCGCGTCGCTCGCGTCAAGGCCGATCACCTGTTCAATCTGATCGCGGATGCGGTCCGGTTCCGCCGAGGGCAGGTCGATCTTGTTGACGACCGGGATGATCTCCAGATCGTGGCTCAGCGCAAGATAGGTATTCGCCAGCGTCTGCGCTTCCACGCCCTGCGAGGCGTCCACCACCAGCAGCGCTCCTTCGCAGGCCTGCAGGCTGCGCGAAACCTCGTAGGTGAAGTCGACGTGCCCGGGCGTGTCAATGAGATTCAGCTCGTACATGTTGCCGTCATCGGCCTGGTAATTCAGGCGAACCGCGTGCGCCTTGATGGTGATGCCGCGCTCGCGCTCCAGGTCCATACTGTCGAGAACCTGATCCATCATTTCGCGTTGCGAGAGTGCGCCCGTATACTCGAGTAAGCGGTCCGCGAGCGTGGATTTCCCGTGATCGATATGCGCGATGATAGAGAAATTGCGAATAAAGCGGGGATCCATGGTGCGGTAGACTGAGGGGTAAATCGAATTATCCCACAGCAAGCATCCGTAACTCCAAGCTGCCGTTGTCCTTTTCATGCCCCACAGAACGTTTCAAGGCTCTCTCGACGCGTCCCAACTGCGCATCGGTGTCATCGTCAGCCGTTTCAATGAATTCATCACGGAGCAATTGGCCAAGGGAGCATTGGAAGTGCTCGCGAAACGCGGCTGCGCACAGGAAAACATTCACCTGGTGAAGGTTCCCGGTGCGTGGGAGCTTTCCATTGCGGCCCGCCACCTCGCGCCCTACTGTGACGCCATCGTTGCGCTTGGCGCCGTAGTGCGCGGCGATACACCGCACTTTGAATACGTCGCCGGCGGCGCCGCCGACGGTTTAAATCGCGTGAGCCTCGAGACCGGTGTGCCCATCGCCTTCGGCGTGCTTACCACAGATGACATGCAGCAGGCCATGGACCGTGCCGGAGGCAAGAGCGGCAACAAAGGATCGGAAGCCGCGGAGGTCGCGATCGAGCTGGCTAACCTGGTGCGGCAGTTAAAGAGCGACGAGCAACTGAAGAGGAGCTGTTGATATGGCCGCCCGCCACCGGTCACGCAAGCGCGCCCTGCAGGTTCTGTTCGAATGGGACATGCGCGGTGAACCTGTGGACTGTGCCATCGCACACTTCTACGGCACCCTTTATTCCGAAGAGAGCGAGACGAAGCCCAAACCCGACAAGTTCATGGAGGAATTGGTTCGCGGGACTGTGGGCAGCGTTTCGGAGATCGATAAAAAGATCGAAGGCAAGGCCCAGAACTGGCGCCTGGAGCGGATGCCTGTCGTGGATCGCAACATTCTGCGGCTTGCCATCTACGAGCTGGGCCTGAACACGCTGCCCGCGCCCGTCATTATCGACGAGGCCCTCGAACTTGCGCGCCAATTCTCTAACGATGAAGCCGTCTCCTTCATCAACGGCATCCTGGACGCCGTGCACCGCCAGTCTCTCCTGGCCGGGCAACAATAGAATGGTACTCATTCGTGGACACCAGGCGGGGTTTTCTCAAGACGGCTGCCGGTTTGGCTGGTGGACATATGTTGTTGTCAGGTGCCGCGGACGCCCAGGCGGGATCCGGCAAAGCCGATTACACGCTGGTCATTACGGTCAAATCTATAGAGCTTGCACCCAATCGCATCGTCTCGGTCACGACTTACAACGGCCAATTTCCCGGACCACTGCTTCGCTTTAGAGAGGGGCAGCAGGTAACAATCGATATCCATAATGAAACGGACACGCCGGAGCAATTGCACTGGCACGGACAGCTTGTTTCCTCAGAAGTGGACGGCGCAGCCGAAGAAGGTACTCCGTTCATTCCCGCGCACGGCAGCCGCCGCATTTCCTTCGTGCCGAAGCCATCGGGATTTCGTTTCTACCATACGCATGTGCGTGCGGGAGCGAATCTGAGTGCGGGACAGTACAGCGGCGAGGTGGGTCCTGTGTATATCGAACCGAAGGACAGCCCCGGAAACTACGATCGCGAAGTCTTTCTCACTCTGAAGGAATTTGAGCCGACGCTTAGCCGCGGCGGTGACATGGCATTGGACTTCTTGTCGCCGGCTGCCACCGTCGAGAGTCTCAAGCAGCAGGGTGAGAGCGCCATGAAGGCCTCCTTAGCGAAGGGCATGCCCCATGGATTCGAAGTGGGCTATCGCTCTTTTACGATCAACGGGCGAATGCTGGGGCATGGCGAGCCAATCCGGGTGAAACAGGGCGAGCGTGTGCTCTTTCATGTACTGAATGGCAGCGCCACGGAGATCCGCAGTCTGGCGTTGCCGGGACACTCCTTTACCGTTATTGCGATGGACGGGAATCCGCTTCCTATTCCGGTGCGCGTGCCAGGAGTGTGGCTGGGCACCGCGGAACGAATCTCCGCTATCGTCGAGATGAACCATCCTGGCGTCTGGATCATGGGCGATCTGGCCGATGACGACCGCAATCACGGAATGGGCATCGTGATTGAGTACGCGGGCTATAGAGGCAAGGGGCAGTGGATCGAGCCGAAACCGTTCCGATGGAACTACACGCATTTCGGAAAAAGAGACCCGGCCCCAGAGCCGGATCACGTCTTCGACATGACATTTACGAAGGACAATGCGGCGGACGACGGATTCAATCGCTGGAGCATAAACTCTGTGGCTTACCCGAACACACAGATGGAAATGAAACCGGCATTCCGTATTGAGGAGCGTAAGCGGTATCGCCTCCGAATGCGTAATGCGAGCGATGATATTCACCCGATTCATCTCCATCGTCATAGCTTTGAGCTGACGCGAATCGCCGGGCAGCCAACCTCAGGTGTAATGAAAGACGTGGTGATGGTCGGCGGTTATCAGGAGACGGAAGTCGATTTCGTCGCGAACAATCGAGGCCTCACCCTGTTTCATTGCCACCAGCAGCTTCACATGGACTTCGGGTTCATGACCCTAGTTGACTATGTGTAGGGAATCGGAAGGCAGACAACTCAGTCGGCTCCTGTATATGAACTGACCCTATATCAAATCGGGCAATTCCTCCCGAGGGAGCAACAGGCGAATCGACCGGCCCTGCCCCGGAATCCGCTCGATGAGACCATTGGCTTCTAGGGTGAGCACCATCTGATGCACCGATGGTGGCGAAACCTTGAAATATCGCTGCATATCGGACTCGGCGGGAGCGACTCCGTGAATCTTCGTGTAGTAGAAGATGAAGGCTAAGTACTGCCCCTGTTTCGCGGTGAAAGGCTTTGTCACTGGTGTCCGATTCACTTCCCGATACAGAACGTTGAAAAAATCCTGTTCAGGATGTCATCCGCTGTAGTCGCGCCCGTGACTCCGTCAATCGGCCGCAACGCAGCATAGAGGTCTAGGAGAATCATTTCATGCGGGATCCCGAACCCTACCGCTCGCTCTGCATTCGCCAATGCTTCCAGGCTTTCGCGCAATAGTGCTTCATGCCGGACGCTCGTGATGCTTCCGCTTTCCGGCGCCGCCAGGCCCTCGGGAGCCAGCCGGTGCATGAGGGCCTGCCGTAACTCCGGAATTCCCTCCCCCGTCATCGCCGACACGGGCAAAATCTCAAAATCGGCGCTCAAGCTTCTCTCCAAGTCGGACTTGTTGCCGACAATCAGCGGTTTCCGATCACTCAGCTTCTCGAGCAAGGCACGATCTTCTTCGGTGAGTTCGGCGGAGAGGTCGAGCACCAGCAGCGTCAGGTCGGCATCTGCCATCGCCTGAAAGCTGCGCTCGATTCCCAGGCTCTCCACGAGGTCCTTCCCTTCGCGAATGCCGGCCGTGTCTACGAGCTTCACGGGAATGCCTTCGATTGCCGTTGCCTCGGAAACGGTGTCGCGCGTGGTGCCGGGGATCTCTGTTACAATTGCGCGGTCCTGTTCCAGCAGCCGGTTGAACAAGCTGCTCTTGCCCACATTCGGGCGTCCCGCAATTGCGAGTGTGAAACCCTGGTACACCAGCTTTCCCGCCCGAAAGCTGCTTACCAGCTTCTGCAGCTCGCGCTGAATTCCATGGATACGCCGCAAGATCTCTTCAGGCGGCGCCACGCTCACGTCATCCTCTGCAAAATCGATACCCGCTTCAAGCAGCGAAATCAGCTCGATAAGCTTCTCCTTCATGGGGCGGATACGCCGCGAAACCGAGCCCTCCATCTGCTGCGCCGCCACGCGCGCCTGGTACAGCGTAGTCGCGTCTATCAGATCGCGCACCGCCTCAGCCTGCGGCAGATCGATGCGCCAGTTGGTATAAGCGCGGAGTGTAAACTCACCGGGTTCCGCGATGCGGGCGGCGCCTTCGACGGCACGCTCCAGGCAGAAGCGCAGAACAACCGGCGCCCCGTGGCACGAAATCTCGACCACGTCCTCGCCGGTGTAAGAGCGAGGTGCTTCGAAGAACGAGACGACGACCTGGTCGACCGCTCCGCCGTTCTCATCCACCAGTTCGGCCATCTCGCTTCCCCAACTCCGCCAGCGGGGCTCGTGTCCGAAACGAAGAATATGCTCCGCGATCGCGCGGCTGCGTTTGCCCGACAGCCGCACAATACCTAAGCCGCCGCGGCCCATGGGTGTCGAAACCGCCGCTATCGTGTCCGTCAATCGCGTCATGCCTGACTCTTAGTTTCGCGTCCCTCGTGCATGAAACGCGCACAACGGGCAGCAGAACGCCCTGTGCGCGACATATCATGAACCGAGCACAATCGGAGAAGCGTGTTTCGCTATCTCGCCGCTGCGGCGCTGCTTCTTCATCTGCTTTGGATTCTTTGGGTGATCGCCGGTGCGCTGTTTACCCGCGGACGCCCGCTTCTGACCATATTCCATATCGCGTCTCTGATTTGGGGTGTGATTGTGGAGGCCGGCCCGTGGTCTTGCCCGCTAACCCTTGCGGAACAGTTCTGCGAGACCCGGGCCGGCGTCGATCCGTATCGCGGCGGCTTTCTGCTTCACTATCTGGATGCCACCGTTTATCCCGACATCCCCGCACTGTGGCTCGTCTGTTCCGGCATTGCGGTTTGCGTGGCGAATCTTGCCGTTTACCTTTGGCGGACCCGCAAATGGTATGGCAAAAGGAGGTCGCGGTAGCATTCTCATCATGCGATCCGCTTTCGCCGTCTTTCTCTTGTTCGCCACCGTCAGCTCAGCCCAAACCGGGCCCGGCTCAAAGCACCCGTTCACTGCTCACGATTGGGCCATACTGCACAGCGCCAGGGCGGCGGCGGTTTCTCCAGACGGCAAAGACATTCTCTACCAGGTGAGCTTCGGCGGTGAGAAAGGTCCGACAAACCACGAATGGCATTTGATCCATCCCGACGGCACCGACCCTCGCAAACTGGAACTCTCGCAGGATTTTCACCCCGCGGGCTTTACTCCTGACGGCCATGCGCTTTACGGCACGTACAAAATCAACGACCTGATGCAATTTGCCGTCTTCCCGGTCGAATCACTGAAGGCCCGCCTCACGCCCTCAGTTGCCGTTCTTCTGCCGGCGGGCGTTCAATCTGTCGTGGCGTCGCCGGACGGCTCGCGCTATTCGATTCTCGCCGATCCGCGGACGCCCGAGCCCCCTTCCAAGGTGCACACGGTGGTTGAGCCGCAACAGACCAGCCTGTACGTCGTGAATGCAGATGGCACCGGCGGCAAATGGTGGTGCCAAGATCTGAAGAACATCGCGGACGGCGCCATTGCCTGGTCGCCCGACAGCACGTCGCTTGCCGTGGGTTCTCAGACGCCTAAGATCGGCTTCCACTACGTTCATTCCTTTATCGATGTCTGCTCTGCCTCCGGTTCGCGCCGCGTTGCCGAGCTTTCCAACTCAACCACCGGAATCGCCTTCGTGAACGGCGGAAAGGACATTGCGTTTCTCAGCACCACGACGTCCGTCCTCACGCCGGATCATCTTTGGACGGTCCCCGTGTCCGGTGGCGAGCCCAAGGATGTTACTCCCAAACTCGAAGGCTCGGCCGAAAGCATCGCTGCAGACGCTCACGGGAACGTCTGGGTGCTCGTCAATCGCGGCGTGCAGAACGAAATCGATTCGTTCCGCGATAACGAACTGAACCTCGCTTACCGTTGGCCAGACGGCATTACCCAGGGTCTGCCCATCTTCTCCGAATACGTCTCCGCCGCGCCGCAGCTCGCCTTTACGGTGGCAGATCCCCAACACTCGGCCAACGTCGCGGCCCCACAGGCGGACGGTCTTCACAAGATCACGCATGAGGGTGACGACGATATCGCCAAAATCGATCTCGGTACCGTCCGCCGCGTGCATTGGACGAGCAAGCAAGGCATTCCCCTGGAAGGTATCGTCACCTTCCCGGCAGCTTATCAGGAAGGCCGCAAGTACCCGTTTCTGGTTCTTCCACACGGCGGTCCCGAAGCGAATGATCTGCTTGGGCTCGATCCCTTTGCGCGCACGATCGCCGGCTTCGGCTACGTCGTTCTGCAGCCTGAGTATCGCGGTTCCACCGGCTATGGCACCGAGTTCCTCGATGCGATCTATCAGCACTTCGGCGACCGTGCGTTCCAGGATGTCGACAGCGCCACTGACTACGCAATCGCGCAGGGCTGGGCAGATCCCAACCGCCTGGCTATTTTTGGATGGAGCGCCGGCGGCTTTATGACGTCATGGACCGTGACCCAAACCGGCCGCTACCGTGCCGCCATTGAAGGCGCCGGCATCACCGATTGGGGCAGCTTCATGTGGACCAGCGATGTGCAGCAGATCGACTACGATCAGCGCTGGCCTGCCCGGGATCCGGAGGCGTTCCGCAAATTCTCCGCCGTGGATTTCGCCGACAAGGTGACCACTCCCCTCCTGATCGAGCATGGGGATGCCGACCGCCGCGTGCCCACTTACCAGGGCCAGGAGTTCTATGAAGCGCTGGCTGCGCAAGGAAAAACCGTGCGATTCGTGACATACCCGGGCTCGCCACACTTCCCCGTTCTCTGGGAGCAGCGGCTGGACGTGTTCCGCGAAATCGAAGCCTGGCTCAAGAAATACAATCCGTAGCCGGTTTTTGCGAAACGAACTTTCCCTTTGTCGTTTTTTGCCAAACAAACGCTTTTCGCCAAACGACCGCTGGGTCAGCCGATTTTCGCTTCGAGTTCCGCCCACCGCGCATATAGAGCATCGACCCCTGCCTGAGCCTCGTCGATCTCGCGCAGCGCCTCTTGCAGGCGCTGCGGATCGCGCGTCACCTCGATGTCTTCGAGCAGTGCCCGTTTTTCGGCCACTTTCTGCTCAGCTTCCGTGATGCGCGTTTCGATCGTTTCAAAATCGCGGTTATCCAGATAGGAGAGCTTTTTCTTCGGTGCAGCAGCCCGGTTCTCCGGTCTGGGCTCCGGCGAGCGCGGCGTGCTCCTGCCGGCCGTCGCCTTGCGTTCCGCCTGCCACGTTTCCCACTGCGAGTAATCGGCGAACCGCTCTGCACTGCCCTGCCCGTCCAGCCCGAGTACCAGAGTCGACACGCGATCCAGCATATAGCGGTCATGCGTTACCAGCACGAGCGCGCCGCGGAACTCGAGTAGACTCTCCTCCAGGATTTCGAGCGTCGGAATATCCAGATCGTTGGTCGGCTCGTCCAGCAGCAGAACGTCCGCCGGCTCCAGCATCAGTTTTGCAATCAGGACGCGCGCCCGTTCTCCGCCCGAAAGCCGCGAGACGGGCTGATTCAATTGCTCGTTTGTGAACAGAAAGCGCGATGCCCAGGACGCCACGTGCATCGTCCGGTCCTGATAGACGACCGAGTCGCTATCCGGCGCCAGGGCGCGCCGCAGCGTGAGGTTTTCATCCAGCGGGCGGTTCTGATCGAAGTACACCGTACGTAGTGACGCCGCCGGGTTGATCTCGCCACTCTGTGGCTCCAATTCTCCGCGCAACAGCCGCAGCAGCGTGGTCTTACCGCTGCCGTTCGGCCCAACCAGGCCCAGCCGCACGCCTGCTGTGAGAACAAAGCTCAAGTCGTTCAGCACGGGCCGGTCGCCGAAACCATACGTTACATCTTTGAGCTCAATCAGCCGCTTTGTTTTCCGGTCGCTGGCGGTGAAATCGATGTCGGCAGATGCAGTCCGGCTGCGTGCATTCAAATCGTTCAACTCGGCGATGAGCTCCTGCGCGTTGTCGATGCGCGCTTTGGCCTTCGTTGCCCGCGCTTTCGGCCCGCGCCGGAGCCATGCGATTTCCGTCCGAACCCGGTTCTCCAGGGCTTCCTGGCGCTTCGCCTGGGCCAGCAGAAACTCGTCTTTCGCTTCGAGGAAAGTGCTGTAGTTTCCGCGCACCCACAGCAAGCCTTCCGGATACACGCGGTTGAGTTCCACCATCTCGGTGGTGACGTTCTCCAGAAAGTACCGGTCGTGGCTGACCACCACGCAGGCAAACGATGCGGTTTTGAGCAGCTTCTCGAGCCAGTCAATTCCCGCCAGGTCCAAATGATTGGTCGGCTCATCGAGCAGCAGCAGATCCGGGTCCGCGACCAGCGCCTCCGCAATCGCCAGCCGCTTTCGCCACCCGCCCGATAACTTCGCCGCCTCGGCTTCGAAATCGGTAAAGCCGGCGCGCCCCAATGTTTCGGCTTCGCGGGCCGGCCGTTCGCTCTCCGGCACGCGTGCACGCTCCAGCGCGCGCCGGATTACAGCTCTGACCGTTTCGCCCGCGACAAAGTCGGAAACCTGCGCCACGTAAGCCAGCCGCGTGTTCTTGCGAAGGGCCACTTCGCCCTCGTCGGGCTCGCGCCCGCCTGCCAGTATTTCGAGCAGCGTCGATTTGCCGCTGCCATTCGGCCCGATAAGCCCCAGCCGGTCCCGTTCGGAAACGTTCAGCGATATGTTGCGAAAAAGCGGAACAGCCCCATACGATTTACTGAGACCCTGTGCGTTCAACAAAAGTGCCACTCGATACCTTGCTCTGTCGGCTCGCTGAGATGCGCCGCCTCCTTCCATGTTCGTATGCGGCTCTGCTGGCTGCCACGCTGTGGCCCTTCGCGGCAGCCGGATCCGCTCATGCGGCCACTTGCGAAGGCCTCTCGGCGCTGAAATTGCCGTCTACCGTCATCAGCGCTGCCGAAGCGGCCCCGGCCGGGACGTTTACGCCTCCTCAAGAGAAGCCGGTGCCGGATCTCCCAGCTTTCTGCCGGGTGACCGGCGTGATCCAGCCAACTGCCGATTCCTACATCCGCTTCGAAGTCTGGTTGCCGGCGTCCGGCTGGAACAAGAAATTCCTCGGGGTGGGCAACGGCGGGTTTGCGGGTTCGATTAGTTACAGCAGCCTGGGCAATAACCTCGGCCGCGGCTACGCAACGGCCGCAACGGACACGGGCCACATCGGCAACGCCGCCGACGCCACCTGGGCATACAACCACTCGGAGAAAGTCGCCGACTTCGGGTACCGCGCCTTGCACCTGACCACCGAGAACGCCAAAGCAATCATCCAGGCCTTTTACAGCGAAGCTCCGCAGCGTTCCTATTTCGATTCCTGCTCGGACGGCGGCCGCGAAGCCCTCATGGAGGCGCAGCGCTTCCCCGAAGATTACGATGGCATCCTCGCCGGCGCACCCGCGAATTACTGGACGCACCTGCTCACTGGTGGCCTTGCGGTGGAAGACGCGCTGCTGCGCAATCCTGCGGCCTATATCTCAGACATCAAGCTCCACGCCATTAACCAGGCGGTTCTTGCGGTCTGCGACGCACAAGACGGCGTCAAAGACGGTTTCGTGGACGATCCGCGCAAATGCAACTTCGACCCCGCTGCTCTACGTTGTAACGGCGTTGATTCCCGGTCCTGCCTCACCGAGCCCCAAGTCGGGGCTTTGAAAGCCATCTACGCCGGGGGCCGCGACTCAAACGGCAAGCAGATTTTTCCCGGCTTCATGCCGGGCGGCGAGGACGGCTGGACTATCTGGGTGATCGGCTACGGCCCGGGTTTGAGTGCCGGCTCGGGTTACGTCGAGAATTACTTCCGCTACATGGTTTACCAGGATCCTGCCTGGAACCCCATTTCGGCCAACGTGGATGCCGCCGTCCATACGGCTGACGAGACCACTGCCCGGGTGCTGAACGCCACCGACCCGGATTTACACGCATTCGAGGCGCGCGGCGGCAAGCTGATCCTGTATCACGGCTGGAACGACCCGGCCATCTCGCCGGTCAACACCGTCAACTACTACGAAGCCGTTCGAAAAAAAATGGGTGCAGAGAAGGCCGACAAGTTTGTGCGTCTTTATATGGCGCCGGGAGTAGAGCATTGCACCGGCGGTCCGGGTCCGAGCTGGTTCGGGCAGTTGGGAACCACGACGGCAAAAGGCCCGAAGCACGGTATCTTTGACGCGCTCGAAGCCTGGGTTGAGAAAGGGACCGCGCCCGCTGAAATCATCGCTACGAAGTACCCGGGCAAACGATCCGCACAAACCCGCGGAAATGACGCGCCCGCTTTGCCCTTATCCGGAAGTGGCCCGCTACAAGGGCTCCGGCGACACAAACGACTACACAAGTTTCGCCTGCAGTGCGCCCGATGCGGCAAGGTGAGCAGCGCTTCTCACTGGAGCCGGATCTTGTCCCTTCTGGCCCGCCAATCAGCACTTTTGAGAAGTTCCGGGCCCATGTCGATCACTCTCGGAAGGAGCTCAAAAACGGCGGTCGGTGTCCAGGCCGTTCCGCCGCGCGTCCGGAAGCCGCGCGTGTTTAGCTCACTTGCGATGAGCGAAACGCGCTTCTCGGTCACGATCATCTCCATGATGGTGAGCAGCACGGAGACTTCCTGGATGTTCTGCTGTAGCCGCTCCGCGTCCGCCGCGATCTCGAGGCCGTAGGGAACTTCCTTGGTCTCCGCCATTTCGCCCGTGCTTGCCGGCCTATCCTCTTTTTCCCACTCCACCGCCTTCAGCTTCCAACCTTCCGACATCCTTCGCTGGAAGTATTCGAGCGTCATCGCTTCGTGCACTTGATCCCGGATGGTCCGCATGGCTACCCTCCAGGGGCTGCCCAGCGCACGCCGCCCGCCAGATCATCTTGATGCAGGGAAAGGACTCCCGGCAGCGGGGCTATCCGAATTTGGGACAGGCGCATGCGTCGGCGGACAGTGCTTTGCTCCGGCTGTGAGGGAATTGTACGAGCGCGGCAGCGGTCCTACGACCCCGCCACAAACTCGTTCATGACCACCTTGCGGAGCAGCGCTGGCGGCAGCAACCCTTGCGACAGGATGAAGTCGTGAAACTTCTGCGCGTTGAACTTCGGCCCAAGGGCTTTCTCGGCATCGGTGCGAAGCTGCAGCAGCCGGGTGTAGCCGTCGTAGTAAGAAACGGCTTGTCCGGGCATGCGGAAGGTGAATCGATCCACCTCTTCAGTCGCAAACGCCGGGGAGAGGACGACATCATCCTCCAGGAATTTCAGCGCCGCTTCGGGCGTGATCTTCCCTTCCTGCAGCTCAGGATCAAGGAACTCGCGTGCCGCCCGCTGCAGCCGCAGTTGCAGAGAAATCAGCTTCGCGTCGTCCGGCATGTACGGATACATCATCCATTCCGCGTACAGTCCCCAACCCTCTACGTTCGTACTGTTGAACGCATACACGGCACGCGCTAGCGATACCCCGCGCTCCACCATCGCGGCAAACTGCATCTCGTGGCCTGGCCGCGCTTCGTGGGCGGTAAGGGTCCAGGTGGCCGCTTTGAAAGTGAAATCGTCGTACTTGATAGGCTTGCCGTCCGGGCCCACCGTACCGGCCGGCAGGACAAACTGGCCGCGTTCGCCGTGATTATTAATCAGCGGCGGCGGCTGCATGTGGGGCGCCGGTTGCTGAGCTGTCTCGGCCGCCGAAGCGATGCGGATAATCGCAGGCCGATCAGGCAACGTGACCAGATGTTCGCGCCGGATGATAGCTTCGAGGTCCGCGAGGGTCTCGTGATATACCGGCATTACCTGATCAGCGGGGAGCTGGTCCTTCTTCAGCGCCCGGATCACATCGCGGTAATCGCTCGAGGGGAGGCTGTGCTCCTTCGCCACCTTCGCCGCGACCTCCTGCATCTGGGACTGGATCCGGTTGAATCCCTCATGCCCGATCCGGATCAGTTCCTCGGGCGTGTAATCAACCCCGTAAGCTTCGAGGGCGATTTTATAGACTTCGGGCGGAAGGCGGAAATCGGCGCGCGCTGTCGGCAGTACTTGTTGCCGAACGAAGTCTTTGTATTGAGCCAGCTCGGTCTTCAGCTTTCCGTACGCGTCTTCGTAGCCGTTGATTTTGTACTTCTCAAACAGCAGCCCGATACCTGTCACATACTGGTCCATCTGCGCAAGGTCTTTCTCGACCTCTGCTTTGGGCGGGCCTATCAGCCCCGGGGTTTTCAGGCGCTCGCGGAAGATCTCCTCCGCCAAATCGGTGGTGGGCTGGAAGCCCGGCTCGATTCCGGCGTACTTGCGCAGGCGCGCGACGGCCGCTTTTCTGCGTGCCGGCGCAACTTGGTCCTCCAATAGCGCGCTAATTCCCTGGAAGATCGTCTCCGCAACGTTGTCGTACGGGAGCAGATACTTCTCCTCTACCAACGAAGCGTGGTTCGCCCGCTCGGCTGCTCCGATCAGAATCTCAAGATCCTGCTTTACCAGGGGATCCCGCTCTACGGCGAGTCGCGCCTGCAGTTGTTTCAGCGCTTCCTGGGTATCGTGCCGTACCCGCTCCGGCCGGTCGATGGATGGAATGGAAATCTGCTCATCGAGCCCTCTCACACCCATTCGCGACGCACCTTCCGGCGAGTAGCGGGCTTGTATATCGAGCAGCAGTTGCGTGTTCTGATTACTGCGCTCTACCCACGAAGACTGTTGTGCCTCCAGGGCCAGGAAACCCGACACGGCCGCGCAGACGACGACACATAAGGCTCGAAACGGCATATGTGCCAAGCATACCGGGTGAAGAAATGCTCGTCCAGGCTTACTTACGCGCTTACCATGAAGTAAGCACGTGAGCAACTTACAATCAGCGTCCCGGCCTTATTGGTATCGCTTATTCGGTCCGATCCCTGCCGTCATCGCTTCCCTGCTCCTCGCTCTCGGGTTACCGGGTGGTGCTTTTGCGCAGGAGTTCTATCCTCTCAAAGATGTCCGTCCCGGCCTCCGCGGCATCGGCCGTACCGTTTTCCAGGGCGATCGAATCGAAGAGTTCCAGGTCGAAATCCTCGGCGTTCTCCAGAATCTCGGGCCCAGACAAAGCGTGATTCTCGCGCGCCTCAGCGGCGGCCGGCTTGGGGAAACCGGGGTGATTCAAGGAATGAGCGGCAGCCCCGTGTACATCGACGGTAAGCTTCTCGGCGCCGTCGCGCTCGGGTTCCCGTTTTCGAAGGAACCCATCGCGGGAATCCAGCCGATCGAGTCGATGATCGGCGATGCGGGCGTCCAAAGGGAAAGCGCTCCGGATGGTATCGCCTTTCATCTTTTTCGGCGGTTCTCCAGCGCGGCTCAACTTGCGAAGTCGCTTCCCCCGCTGAACCTTCCCTCCCCCTTTGGCAACCTTACTCAAATCCTGACACCTCTTTCTCTTTCCGGGTTCACTCCAGCGGCCTTCGCGGCCTTCGCCTCCGATTTCCGCCGCTTGGGGTTCGAGCCCATGCAAGGAGTGTCCGCAGGTTCACCGGCATCTCCGGTTTATTCGGGAACGGTCGTGCCCGGGTCTACCATCAGCGTCGGGCTGCTGACCGGCGATATGAACATCACGGCTGACGGCACCGTAACATACGTGGATG